>ENA-OZGC01000188-OZGC01000188.1-human-gut-metagenome-genome-assembly--contig:-NODE-188-length-50985-cov-6.841017_pt1 | contig 50985 bp, 43 predicted proteins | sample MGYA00245109_ERZ653643 | MGnify/ENA primary metagenome ERZ653643 (study PRJEB26926, sample SAMN06165107) | human gut metagenome | biome: ENVO:00009003; feature: ENVO:2100002; material: ENVO:00002003... | reverse complement strand
GGATGCCGACGATGTGGAGCAGTTGAAAGCCCTCTTCAACAGCTACAAACCTGAGTTGGTCATCAATCTCGCTCTGCCCTATCAGGACCTCACCATCATGGACGCCTGCTTAGCCTGCGGTTGCAACTATATGGACACGGCCAACTACGAGCCCAAGGACGAGGCTCACTTTGAGTATTCATGGCAATGGGCTTACAAGGACAAGTTTGAAAAAGCTGGTCTTTGCGCTATCCTTGGCTGCGGCTTCGACCCTGGTGTTTCGGGCATTTTTACTGCATACGCTGCCAAGCATCACTTCGACGAGATTGAGGTTCTCGACATCGTAGACTGCAATGCCGGCAATCACCACAAGGCTTTCGCAACCAACTTCAACCCAGAAATCAACATCCGTGAGATTACCCAGAAAGGTCTGTGGTATAAGAATGGTGAATGGATTGAGACTGACCCTCTGTCTATCCACAAGCCTCTCACCTATCCTAACATCGGTCCTCGCGAGAGCTATCTGATGCACCACGAGGAGCTGGAGAGCCTGGTAAAGAACTATCCTACCATCAAGGAGGCTCGCTTCTGGATGACATTCGGTCAGCAGTATCTCACCTATCTCGACTGTATAGAGAACCTCGGCATGAGCCGCATCGACGAGATAGAATACGAGGCTCCATTGGCCGACGGCTCCGGCAAGACTGCCAAGGTGAAGATCGTACCACTGCAATTCCTCAAGGCCGTATTGCCTAATCCTCAGGACCTCGGCGAGAACTACGATGGAGAGACCTCTATCGGTTGCCGCATCCGCGGAAAGAAGGACGGCAAGGAGCACACTTATTATGTTTACAACAACTGCAAGCATCAGGAAGCATACAACGAGACCGGCATGCAGGGCGTAAGCTATACCACGGGTGTGCCAGCCATGATCGGCGCCATGATGTTCCTCAAGGGCATCTGGAAGAAACCAGGCGTATGGAACGTTGAGGAGTTCGACCCTGATCCATTCATGGAGCAGCTCAACAAGCAGGGATTGCCTTGGCACGAGGTGTTCGACGGCGACTTGGAGATTGACTAATCATTATCAAAATACCCCTTAGTGACGGCGAAGACAGAAAGGTACTATTCATACCAAGCCGTTTTTATCGTCACTAAGTCATAAAACATTAGAAAGATATGGCAAAGAAAGACGAAATAAAGGAAGGAACCCTGAACCCCAACGAGGGTAAGCTGAAGGCCCTTCAGGCTGCCATGGCCAAGATAGAGAAAGACTTCGGTAAGGGATCTATCATGAAGCTTGGCGACGAGCACATTGAGAATATAGAGGTGATTCCTACTGGAAGTATCGCCCTCGATATGGCCTTGGGCGTAGGCGGTTACCCCAAGGGACGAATCATTGAAATCTATGGTCCGGAATCTTCTGGTAAGACCACACTTGCCATCCATGCCATCGCAGAGGCTCAGAAAGCTGGAGGTATTGCCGCATTCATCGATGCCGAGCATGCCTTCGACCGTTTCTATGCTGCCAAGTTGGGCGTAGATGTTGACAACCTGTGGATTTCGCAGCCCGACAATGGTGAGCAGGCGCTTCAGATAGCCGACCAGCTGATCAGTTCGGCTGCAGTCGACATCGTCGTCATCGACTCTGTGGCTGCCCTGACTCCTAAGAAGGAAATTGAGGGCGACATGGGTGACAATGTTGTAGGACTCCAGGCCCGACTGATGAGCCAGGCTCTGCGCAAGCTCACTTCTACCATCAGCAAGACCAATACCACCTGTATCTTCATCAACCAGTTGCGCGAGAAGATAGGTATCATGTTCGGAAATCCTGAGACAACAACGGGTGGCAACGCCCTGAAGTTCTACGCTTCTGTACGCCTCGACATCCGTAAGGCTACAGCCATCAAGGATGGCGATAATGTTATCGGAAACCTGGTGCGCGTAAAGGTGGTCAAGAACAAGGTGGCTCCTCCTTTCCGCAAGGCTGAGTTCGACATCATGTTTGGCGAAGGCATCAGCCACGCAGGCGAAGTTTTCAATCTGGGCGTGGAGCATGGCATCATCAAGAAGAGCGGAAGCTGGTACAGCTATAATGGCTCCAACCTGGGACAGGGTGCCGACCCAACCAAGCTGATACTGAAGGACAACCCTGAGCTTCTCGAAGAAATAGAAGCCAAGGTACGCGAGGCGCTTGCCAATGCAGAATAAGTAAGATGTTGTTTGTCCTCATGACTAATACTACGCATGATGGCAGCTCTATAAAGAAATAAGAAATCCCCGACAGTAGGAAGCAATATCCTAACTGTCGGGGATTTCTTATTTCATTCTTCTTATTTCATACATCTCTTATAGAAGACGATAGGTAAAACATTGCCTACCAGCATCTATGCGCAACACAGAGATGCCTGATGTTGCTCCTTGTAGGGTAAGGACGGCATGTTTTCCGTCGGCAGACGTGGTCTGCTGAAGCAGTCGACCAGCCACATCATATAGTCGCAACGACTTTAGTTCTGTCCCCGAAACGATGATTCTACCACCCTCTCGCTTGATGGTGAAAGAGGGTGATATACTTCTTGGCTATCTCTACAGCTTGTTTCGGATAGACATCTTTGCTATAAGCAACTTGGCAGACGGCTACTAACATCCACACGACCAGCGAGCATATCACTGTCAGGGAGCAGCCATCAGCCAAGGAGTGGTGTTTATTCAACATATTTCTATTACGTATTCTTCGAATTATAGGAAAGCAATGGTCAGACCAGCCATCACGATGCTGACCATTGACATGAGTTTGATAAGAATGTTGAGCGACGGACCGGAAGTGTCCTTGAACGGGTCGCCTACGGTATCGCCCACAATAGTCGCCTTGTGGTTCTCGCTGCCCTTTCCTTCAAAACTTCCCTCTTCTATCATCTTCTTGGCATTGTCCCATGCGCCTCCCGAATTGGACATGAACACAGCAAGGGTAAAGCCTGCTGCCAGACCGCCGGTGAGAAGTCCGAGAACTCCAGCCACACCCAACACAAGACCCACAACGATAGGAATAATGATGGCGAGCAAAGAAGGGATGATCATCTCGCGTTGTGCGCTACGGGTACTTATCTCCACACATCGACCATAGTCAGGCGTAGCTTTGCCTTCGAGTATTCTCTTGATCTCACGGAACTGCCGGCGAACCTCCTGAACCATCGATTCTGCAGCACGGCCTACTGCTCCCATGGTCAAGCCACAGAACAGGAATGCTGCCATGGCTCCGAGGAATACTCCAACTAAAACCTTAGGGTTGATGAGGTTTACCTGGAAGAAGTTGATGAAATCTATTGTTGTTGCATTCGAAGGATCGAAGACATTGCCAGCTGCGTCTACATACTGTTTTCCGTTCTCTACGGCACGTATCATGGCTATCTTGATCTCCTCGATGTAGGATGCAAGAAGGGCAAGAGCCGTCAGAGCTGCCGAACCGATGGCAAAGCCCTTGCCTGTGGCAGCTGTCGTATTGCCCAGGGCATCGAGCGCATCAGTACGCTCACGAACCTCCTTGCCCAATCCGCTCATCTCAGCATTTCCGCCAGCATTGTCGGCTATAGGTCCATAGGCGTCTGTGGCAAGTGTAATGCCGAGAGTCGACAGCATGCCCACTGCCGCGATGCCGATACCATAAAGGCCGGTGCTGATAGATTTGGCCGACAGCGACATATCGAAGCCATTGGCACAAAGATAACTCAGCATGATGGCTACAGAGATGGTGACAACGGGAATCATGGTGGAAATCATTCCCGTGCCTATACCTTTTATAATAACTGTGGCAGGACCTGTCTGCGATGCCTCGGCTATCTTCTGTGTAGGTTTATAACTCTGAGAGGTGTAATATTCTGTTGCCTGTCCGATGATGACTCCAGCCACAAGACCGCTGATGACCGAGAAAGAAAGGCCGAGCCAGTTCTCTATGCCCAACAGATAGAGAATGGCGAATGTGGCAACGGCTATAAGTGCCGCACTGACATTGGTGCCAAGTCCCAACGAGTGGAGAAGCTCTTTCATGGAAGCGCCTTCCTTGGTACGAACCAAGAAGATGCCGATGAGAGACAGGAAGATGCCGATGGCTGCGATAACCATAGGTGCGATGACGGCACGCAGCTGCATATCGCCATTCATGGCAAAAGCCGTGGCTCCCAAGGCGGCTGTCGACAATATCGAACCGCAATAGCTCTCGTAGAGGTCGGCTCCCATTCCTGCCACATCGCCCACATTGTCGCCCACATTGTCGGCTATGGTAGCTGGATTGCGAGGATCGTCTTCAGGAATATTCGCCTCTACCTTGCCCACGAGGTCGGCTCCCACATCGGCAGCCTTGGTATAAATTCCTCCTCCCACACGGGCAAAGAGTGCCTGGGTGGAGGCACCCATGCCAAAGGTCAGCATGGTGGTGGTAATGGTGACAAGGGCTGTGGCCTCTCCTTCGTACACCGCATTAAGAACAATAAACCAGATGGCAATATCGAGCAAACCGAGTCCCACCACCACGAGCCCCATCACGGCACCGCTCCGGAAGGCTATCTTCAGACCTTTGTCCAGTCCGGTGCGTGCACCATGGGCTGTACGGGCAGAAGCATAAGTAGCGGTCTTCATGCCAAAGAATCCTGCCAAACCAGAGAAGAGTCCGCCGGTGAGGAAGGCAAAGGGCACCCATGGATTCTGCACCTTCAGCACATAAGCCATGAAGGCGAAAACAATGGCGAGAACGACGAAGACGGCCGTCACCACCTTGTACTGCTACTTGAGGTAAGCCATAGCACCCTTTCTTACATGCTCTGCAATTTCTTTCATCCTGTCTGTTCCCTCATCCTCCTTCATCATGGTGCGGAAGAAGAACCATGCCATTCCCAATGCCACAACGCTGGCTAATGGAATGAGCCAAAATACTAATGGAATGCTGTTCATAATGCTATATTTGTTGGTTAGTAATAATTCCATTTATTCGTTAGTGTATAACGACTGTGCAAATATAATAAATTTATTAATACGAAAGAGGAAAAACTGAATATTTATTTAATAAGCCCTCGAATTTAATGTTCAGATACTATGTAATATAACGACAACACGGGCTATTAAAGATAAATATTTGGTAGTAATCATATTGACATTTGATAGAAAGCAAAAATACGTTTGATAGAAAGCATAGATGTCTTTGCCTGAAAGCATAGATTGCTCGAAATCTTTTTACTTTCCAATATTCCCCCTTAAGGCTACCAATACGTTCCAAATATCCAGTTTTCTTAAGAAAGGCTATCTCACGTTTGGCGGTAGCATCGGTAAGATTAGTCTTTTCGCAAAGTCTTTCTCTACTCAGACTCTTGTCCTCGGAGAACATCTGTAGAATCAGCTTCTGCCTCTCTGTCAAGTTTATTGGGTCATTTATTGGGTCATTCAATGAACCAAATGCGACATCGTTTTGAATATATAGAGTCAATTTCACTTGCATAAGTTCAGGCTGTTCCTGTAACTCAGGTTTCATCCAATGCTTTTCATTCCAAGCATTCAATATAAGCGGAAAACCAGAACCAAGGTTGTTTTCCCAAGTCCCATCGTATGTCAATCGGTCGCTATAGCGTTGGTCGCCTATCAAATTGGATTTATCAATGTAGTCCATTCGCAGATTGTCGAAACGCTCACGGACTGGCAATCCTTTGCCAAACATTAAAAGTCCAGCCATAGTCAGTCCTTCTTTTCCTGTCCTTCGGTCTCGTGTATAACCTCCAAAGTTCGTTAGAAACTCCTTATGTTCTGCCGAGTTCCATTGATGCTCTGGATGCAAGTTCTGAAACATCTGACGGAAGCGTTCCAATGTTGGGATATCAATGTCGTCCATTGTGTAGTATTCCAACAACAATCCATCATTGCCAGCTTCATTGGCATCACGGAGCATCATTTTCAACTCTTGCTCCGTACAATGATAGTCGCCTTCATGGTTGCGTTTGAAAGTTCCTCTTGACAGATTGTTGTTGATATAGACAGGACGGACTGTATAATCGGCACGAGGCACGTTGATGGCAATAACCTTCTTGCCGTCAACATCTATCGTCTGAATGTCATCGTCGTACAGAAGATTGATATTCACCTTCTCACGACTATTTACAGTATTCCACAAGTCCTTACGGATTTTGTCAGCATCCTCAACACCAACGAATTCAAACCGCTTGGTATTGTAATTTTCAATTTTGGTACTGGTGATCATTGTGAACATTACAGAAATCCATTCCGGCGTGTTATGGATAGTTCTTGGAGGTGGATTCGGATCAGAGATACTAATTTATTGGCTTGTTTAGTATTTACATCGTAAAGGATGGGTATAAATAAAGTCTGCATATTCTCTTGACTGGGAATGTGCAGACTATATCTTGGATTGCTGTGAGTTGGCATCTGTTATAATAAAAACCAATGGTCTGACTTTAGACTTATCCTTAGGTCAGCCCATTTTATGTATAGCAAGCAACAAATTTAGGCATTCTCAATAAGATCTTTTAAAGCGCAAGTTGCTTCTTGTGCTATCAATTCGTAATCATCGAAGTTTGTTAAAAAAATCATATCGTTGGTATCATAGAAAGATTCTAAATCTATATCTAGTTCTGATATAGCTTTGATCTTGTGTATTATATTTTTTATTCTGTCCTTGTTGTACTTTCGGTTTAAAGCAATGCTTGATGTGACAAAAGTCTTTATGGCATTTAGACATTCTTCAGCGTCTATCCAGAAGGCTAATTCCATTTGTGAAGCAAAGAGGTCAAGATATCTATTAATCTTGTTACGCATTTTTTTCGTAATGTCTTCTTCGCTGATAATATTATTTAATATACGGTCTACTGCCACCATCAGGCATTGAGGACATGAATCGGCGATACCTTTATGTATGATATCCATAAACTCATCTTTGTCCTGATAAACTAAATAGGAGAGTCGAATATATGCTCTTTTGCATCCTTCATTTATAGCTCTAAAATAGAAGTCTTTTGATAAAGTTATATTTGGTTCAACACCACCAATTCCGTAACCATACATTAAACCTTGTTTATAGAAACCTTCGCCTTTTGACGTATGAAATTTTTTATATTTTTCATCATTGATAATCTCGTAATTGAGGCTAGATAATGAACCATAATATGCATCTTTATCTGCTCTAAGTTTATCACCAAGTTCTTTGCACTTTTGCTCGATGTTTTCTGTAAATCCCCATAACCAGGAATTATTGAAGTCAGAATCGTCTTCCAAATCTAATGCCCCTAACATACTTTTATCATATTGAAAGCCTAGAGCCTTACTTATTCCGCAATAGAGTACAATATCCTGGTCTATATGAATGTCGAATTCAGATGCATTTTTAAAATTTTTCGCAAAAGAATCAAGATAGTTTGCAATTGCTAACTTGTTATTAGAATCTAAATTCTCAATTCCATTTATGGAGTCTAAGTATTCTTCTGTTACATCTATATAGCCTGATATATATCCCTTCTTTGCATATTCTAATATGAACTGTATTCTTTTATCAATATCGTCAGGGAATAATTCGATTGCAAGTAAACTTATACCATTATATATGCCTCTGTCAATAAAGTTTTGTAATTCTTTCGTAAAATTTGCATCCTTTCTATGTAATGGTGAGGCCTGTGAATAGAAAAAGTCATTCCATTCTTGATAAAGTTTAGAATTACGGAAAGTATTAGAAAATTCGTAATGTTTTTTGTAATATTCATCCCAATTTATATCTGCGTTGTAATTTTCTACATTTAGAACTTCTGTAGGCTGAGATGAATTGTTTGCAATTTCCTCATCATCTAAAGATAAAAGAGTATTGATAGCTTCAACTGTATCAACAGAAAAGAATTCTCTTTGATCGTTGTAGCGTAAGCCTTTGGTTGCAAAAATAGAGTGTATCTCTAATTCTGCAGCGACACAATCATGAAATTCACGATAATAAACCAGTTGAAATGGTGTAGGCACACCTGTAGCTGAAGAGAGTTCTTGTACTCTCCTTGTAGGATCAAATCTGGTCATGCCTATTTTAAGAAGTCCAGGCATACCTGGATTACTCAAAATATAAACATATCCATGATTTGAAGAGTGATTGTTCTCTTTTTGTTCCATCATGTATTGTTTTACAATGTTTTTAGCTACAAATATAGCTATAAAATATGAGATAATAAAAAGATAAAGTGTTATTTGATGTTTTTTAATTCTTTGTCTTTACTGATAAGTTAAAGTAACGTTAAATATGTATATTGCTGAATGTTATTATGTTTTTTTGTTATCTTTGTGTTTTATAACTATTAGTAGTATCAACGATGAGGCAACGAAATAAATCAGATAAACTTCTGGTATGGGTTCCTGAGCATGGATGGATATTTCATCATACGAGTGAATCTACGTATCTGGAAGTGCTTAAGCTTATTGGAGGAGAACGATTGAGTAAAGTCGCTCTTGAGATATCTCATCTGCCTGTATTTGCGAAAGAACCTTATCCCCAGTTTGCTAAATACATGAAATCTATCGGGCATGGCTGGTTCGTGAATACCATTGGGGGAACTAGTAATAAATATCTTCAGCTCAATACGATTAATGACAAACTCCATTTGGGCATGAAGGTGAAACTTGTGCCAGAAGAAGTACTCAATCATATGGAGGCGCAAAGCCTTAAAAATCAAGGTGTAAAAATAGATTTGGGTGAGAAGCGAACTAGTAAACTTGATGATACTCTTTTGGTAGATTTTGAAGGACAGGCGTTTGATTTGAAACATCGAAATGGGCGTGAGGTATTTGCTAAATTAATAGAAAGTATTGGGGCAAGGGATGTTAGTAAACTAAATCTGACGAATGGTTCCGAAGATTTAGTTACGTCTATGCAGGTTTATTCTAATCAGCTTCCGTGTGGTGATTTCTGGGTTTCTGTTCCTAACTCAACGAAAGGCAAACACAAAATAATTCTCACAATTAAAGCTATGTTGAAACTCGACCTGACAATAACGACTTTATCCAAAGAAGAAAGACGTGAAAGACAACTCGTGAAACTGAAAAGCGAGATGGGTGAGCTAATGAAAGAAATGGCTGATATGAATAGTGATGAAATTAAGTAAATAATAATATAACAATAAATCACGAAGAAGTTATGTTTTACAATAATGATACTCGCAGGGGTATCCGTTGTTTCTTGTAGTAGCGGTGATGATGATTATACGCCGAGTTGGTTGCCCGAAATCCTGGTCACGGTTGCCGTTGAGCGTGTTTTCACGCTCTATATGATGAAAGATGCCGTCAGAGAGATGACCATATATATGAATACTAGTATCCATACGAGTTTTTTTATTCAGTTACATGCCAGTTACATGAGCTATGCCCAAGTGACGACCTCAAATAGCCGAGAACGACCTCAAATAGCCAAATAACGACTTAAAACGACCGAATATGCCCATATTATGACTTGACAATCGCAATTATGTAACAAATTAATAATTCAATTCTTGTTCACCTTTTTCTGTAATAATCCATTGTTTTCCACTAATAGTTTTTGTAATAAATCCTTCTTTCGCTATTTTTCGAAGAAGATTTCCTATTTTTCTCAGTTTCTCGTCCTGAGTTAAACTTGATGGAAAAACATGTTGTAGTCCCTCATAAACGTCTTGACGTTTGAATCCCATACTTCCTGCATTATGAGCCAATTGCAACAATAACTTTTGGATACTATTTTCTGCAAGACCATTTTCTTTTGTATAGTGTCCTATCTGCTTAGTCATTTTGGCAACTTTTAGCGATATAGGGATAGTCGCAAATTAGTTCAAACAAATCTAACGATTTGATTGCCAGTGTCATAAAGATTTTGTATCTTTGCATAAGAAACAAAAAAATCCCCCAAACTGCTTTGGATGGCCCGTTTTGGGGGAAACGAAAATGAATCGTCATGGCAAAGGTACAACAAATTTCTGAAATAACACCAAGTTTTGCTTTCACAGAGTTCGATTTTTACAAAGATTATGAAGAATCTTTCAAAAAGAGCGAGATTGGACGCATTCATACCCTCCTTCCGTTGCATGAGATGGCAGTCAGGTTCGGGCTTGTAGATACGCATCCGCGTAAGAAAGTCGGTCGCAAATCTTACTTCAGCCCGGAAGGCAAGGTGGCACTCATGTTCCTCAAGTCGTACACAGGATTATCGGCACCCAAACTTATGGATCAACTCAACGCAAACATCCACTACCAGATATTCTGCGGCATCCGGATCAACTCAAGGAATCCTCTGACCAACTACAAACTCATAGACGACATCATTCTTGAACTGTCCAACCGTTTGAAGATACAGATTCAACAAGAAGCACTGGCAGAAGCATGGAAGCCGTACATGAAGAATCTCGATACTCTTTATACCGATGCCACCTGTTACGAGAGTGCCATGCGTTACCCTACCGATGCAAAACTGCTATGGGAATGTATAGAAAAGGTGTATCCAATGATGTGTGAGGCAAGCCGTGAACTCGGCATTCACCGTATGAGGACGAAATACCTTGATGTATCCCGTGACAACATGGCCTATGTGAAGCAACGCCGTCACACCAAGCAACGGACTCACAAGATAATCCGACGCCTGTTGGGTTTGCTGGGAAAGATACTCGCAGAACTAAGAAGACTCAACAGGGAGAATCCTTGTGCAGGGCTTTTCTCTGACAAGCAACTCGCAGAAATAGAGATGATAACGAAGATATACCGTCAACAGCGCAACCACCAGAAGAGTGGCAACGCAAAGGAGAGCATCCCTAATCGTATCGTAAGCGTCAACAAACCATATGTACGTCCAATCGTAAGAGGCAAGGAGATAAAGAAAGTCGAGTTTGGAGCCAAGTGCAACAACATCCTGATTGATGGCATGTCGTTCATCGAGAAGCTATCCTTCAACGCATTCAACGAAGGCACACGCCTTGTGCATTGCGTAAAGCTTGCAGAGAAACTCTTTGGAGAGAAGATCACCAAGATAGGCGGTGACTGCAGCTACTCAGGTAATGACAACCGCACATTCTGCAGTGATGAGAATATTGTGACGTCGTTTGTACAGAAAGGCAAAAAGCGGGAAGCATCAGCCTCTGTCAGTCTGGTCAGGAAAGAACTTGCCAGGGTACGCGCCACTGCAATGGAAGGATCCTTTGGAACACAGAAGGAGCATTACGGACTCAAAAGGATTAACGGTCGAATTAAGAAAACGGAAATCTTGATAATCTTCTTCGGCATCCATACTGCTAATACGGTGCAATTGGCAAGGAGAATTGCAAAGGCAGAACTCAGCCAGGCAGCCTAAACAAATATCGGTCAAACATTATCCCTCGTGCAAGGGATAATTGTGTCCTGACGATACATAAATCACCTCAAAAAACGACAAAACTCAGAAAAAAAGCAGACAAGGGCAACCTCTGATGGCATTCCCTCGTCAACCAATATCAATTTCTCAGAATTAAACGACAATCTCTATTTAACAGAGGGTTCTTTCAAGGGAATCGTTCTCAAAGACTATAAGCAGATTCGAGAGGACTCTCATGCAGCCAAGGCGTTTTATTTTGGATTGAATGGCATCACAGCTTCCTATCTGTATTGTGTGGATGCTGGTCACTTGTATGCTATGAACTTCAATGATGAGAATATGAATGAAATAGAAATAAAACCTGAAGGCATTGGCTCAGGTGAGAATATCGTCTTTGTGGCAAACCAATTTTGGAATGCGTCAGGCAGTAGTGACGATAAGTTCAACTATTTGATTGTTGGTACCCAAAGCGGCGATAACTATAAGTTGTATTTCTATAACATCAATGGTGGTGCTCCTGATGGAAAACCTTTGATGACAAAGGAAGGAAAAGGAAAGGTAAAATGTATCAGATTCTTGAATACAAAATATTCAGGAGGTGGTATGGCCTCTACTTTGGATTATAATGCCAATGACTAATCATATTCTCGGTCAGTGGAACGTGATCAAATAAAATCTCTCTCTTCACGGACGTGCGCTCCATCCCTATGGCGTATGTCCTTTTTATTCTCTGCGATGCTCCGAGAAATCGCAATATGTCTTCTTCTCTGGTCCTACATGTTACAATGCTGTTACAACTCGCAATATCTTTCCCAAATATTTCGGAATAAGCAGAAATCTTATTAAATTTGCAAACGAAATGTAACGAGTATTTCCACGTAACAAAACATTTATGAGTACAAGTCAATATCTTGTGATATTTTTTCAGATCCTGGGTTCTCTCGCACTGCTCATCTACGGCATGAAGGTGATGAGTGAGGCTTTGCAGAAAATGGCAGGATCTCAGTTGCGACACATTTTAGGAGCGATGACAACCAATCGGCTCACGGGTATGCTCACGGGTACTTTCATCACTTGTGCCGTGCAAAGTTCTTCCGCTACCACGGTGATGACGGTGTCTTTTGTCAATGCCGGTCTCTTGACCTTGGCGCAAGCCATCTCCGTTATCATGGGTGCCAATATCGGTACTACGCTCACGGCTTGGATTATGTCGCTCGGCTACAATGTCGATCTCACGATAGTCGTCTTCCCTGCGTTCTTCCTCGGCATCATGCTCATTTATAGCAAGAAACGCCGCTATTTCGGTGATTTCCTTTTTGGTATTGCTTTTCTCTTCTTCGCCCTCGTTCTCTTGAGTGGGGCAGGAAAGAACCTCGATTTGGAACACAATCCTTCGGTCATCGATTTCTTCAGTTCTTTTGATACGAAGAGTCATCTTACCATTATTACATTCCTTCTGATAGGTACGGTCATCACCTGTATCGTACAGAGTTCGGCTGCCGTCATGGCTATTACCATCCTGCTCTGTTCTACCGGTGTACTTCCTATCTATCTCGGTATTGCGCTGGTGATGGGCGAGAATATCGGAACAACGGCTACTGCCAATCTTGCAGCATTGGGTGCCAATGCACAGGCCCGACGTGCCGCTTTGGCCCATCTTGTATTTAATGTGTTTGGTGTCATTTGGGTACTTTGCCTGTTTTATCCTTTCGTCAATTTAGTTTGCTCATTGGTAGGATATAATCCGGATGGAAATATGTCGGCAGCCCAGAAAGCTACGTTGCTGCCTATCGTCTTGGCGATGTTCCACACCTGTTTTAATGTGTGTAATACAGCAGTTCTCATCTGGTTTATACCTCAGATAGAGAAGTCGGTTTGCCAACTTATCAAACCAAAGGCTGACAAGGAGGATGAGGACTTCCGCTTGCGTTTCATCCAGACAGGTATCATGAAGACCCCTGAACTATCTGTCTTCGAGGCTCAGAAGGAAATCAGCAGTTTTGGTGAGCGCATCCATCGTATGTTTGGTATGGTGATGGAACTCTTGGGGACAACGGATCACAAGAACTTCGACAAGCTCTATGAGCGTATCGAGAAGTATGAGGGAGTCTCCGACAGTATGGAGATAGAAATAGCGAAGTATCTCGACCAGGTGAGCGATGCTCATCTGAGTGATGATACCAAGGCGAAGATTCGTGCCATGCTCCGTGAAATCTCAGAGATAGAGAGCATTGGCGACAGTTGCTTCAATATCTCTCGCACCATCAAGCGCAAGAAGGACAACAAGGAGGACTTCACTGACCAGCAGTATCAGAACATCCATCAGATGTTTAAGTTGGTGGATGAGGCTTTGACGCAGATGAACTATATGTTCACCCACGACCGTCATACGCTCACGATGACCCACACGTTCAATATCGAGACGGAAATCAATAACTATCGCAACCAGCTTCGCAACCAGAACCTGGATGATGTCGATAACCACCTCTATACCTATGGTATAGGAACGATGTATATGGACATCATACAGGAGTGTGAGAAGCTCGGCGACTATGTAGTCAATGTCGCCGAGGCTAGAGTGGGAGTAAGATAAGGTTTTTATTTCTCCTTCTCCAGTATTTCTGTAAGTTCTTTCATTCCTTCCGAAGCACCCTTCATGATGTGTTTTATCTGATAGTACCCGTTGGTATTGACGGCTCCTGGGTCTATCAGGTAGATAGGGATGTGGGGCTTGGTGTAGGAAATCAAGCCGGCGGCAGGATAGACGTTGAGGGAGGTGCCGATGATGACGAAGATGTCGGCATTCTGCACCGCCTCGGCAGCAGGTTCTATCATCGGAACATTCTCGCCGAAGAAGACGATGAAGGGGCGCAAGAGACTGCCATCGCCTGCCTTGGTGCCAGGCTCCACCTCGCAATCATCCTCTGGCAACTCCTTGATGTAGCGATAGTCGTAAGGATTGTCGGAAGAACAAACCTTGGAGAGTTCTCCATGCAGATGTATGACATGGCTTGAGCCAGCTTTCTCGTGCAGGTTGTCCACGTTCTGCGTAATCACGGTCACCTCGAAGTCTTTCTCCAGCTCCTTGATGAGCTTATGTCCCTCGTTGGGCTTTGCCGCGTACAGTTTCTTGCGCAGCATATTATAGAAGTTGGTCACTAAGGTTGGGTCGGCCTCCCAGCCTTCGTGGGTGGCTATCTGTTCCACAGGATAGTTCTCCCACAATCCATCATTGCCCCGGAAAGTCTTGAATCCGCTTTCCACCGACATGCCGGCACCTGTTAAAAATACGAGTTTCTTCATAAATCTTTTATTAAGAATGCACAAAAATAGCAATTTTTCTGCAAATAGCATCGTTATGAGTAAGAAAAATGTTATCTTTGCACTCGTTTTAAAGTAAAATAAGAATATTAATAACAAAAAACTTTTATAGATAGATTTATGGACAAAGTAAGTTACGCTTTGGGTATTGGCATTGGTCGCCAGTTGGCATCGATGGGTGCAGAGACATTAAACATCGATGATTTTGCTCAGGCGGTCAAGGACGCCATTGCTGGCAAGTTGCAGATTAGCGAGCAGGAGGCACAGGAGTTGGTTCAGAATTTCTTCGCCGCTCAGGAGGCTAAGGCTCAGGCAGCAGCAGCCGAGAAGGGCAAAGTAGCCAAGGAAGCTGGTGAAAAGTTCCTCGCCGAGAATGGTAAGAAGGAAGGCATCATCACCACCAAGAGTGGTTTGCAATATCAGGTTTTGCGTGAAGGAAACGGCAAGGCTCCTAAGGCTACCGATCAGGTGGAGTGCCACTATGAGGGAACTCTCATCGACGGAACCAAGTTTGACAGCTCTTATGACCGCGGTCAGACTGCCACCTTCCCATTGAATCAGGTTATCGCAGGTTGGACCGAGGGCCTTCAGCTCATGACCGAGGGTGCCAAGTACCGCTTCTTCATTCCTTATCAGTTGGGTTATGGCGAGCGTGGCGCAGGTGCTGCTATTCCTCCATTCTCAGCATTGATTTTTGATGTAGAGCTTGTAGCAGTAAAGTAAAAGAGAATTAAGATTAAAACATAAAGAAAACAATGAAAAAGTTATTTTTCGGAGCCGTTGTGGCTTGTGCAGCAGCTACATTTGTAGCTTGCGGCAATTCAACTCCTAAGGCAGACCTCAAGAACGATGTCGACACAATGAGTTATGCCATGGGTATGTCTCAAACTCAGGGCTTGAAGGAGTTCTTGGTAGAACGCATGGGCGTGGATACAGCTTACATGGACGATTTTATCAAGGGTCTGAATGATGGTGCCAATGCTGGCGATGACAAGAAGAAGGCAGCTTACTATGCTGGTATTCAGATTGGTCAGCAGATTAGCAACCAGATGGTAAAGGGTATTAACCACGAAGTGTTTGGCAATGACTCAACCCAGACAATCTCTTTGAAGAACTTCATGGCTGGTTTCATCACCGGTACTACAGGCAAGAAGGGCTTGATGACAGTAGAGCAGGCTCAGCAGGTGGCTCAGGCCAAGATGATGGCTATCAAGGCTAAGGCTATGGAGAAGCAGTATGGTCCTAACAAGCAGGCTGGTGAGAAATTCCTTGCTGCCAACAAGAAGAAGCCGGGTGTGGTAACACTTCCTTCAGGTCTTCAGTACAAGGTAATCAAGGAGGGAAATGGTCCAATGCCTAAGGACACTTCTTTGGTAAAGGTAAATTATGAGGGCAAGACCATCGATGGCAAGGTATTCGATTCTTCTTATAAGCGTGGCGATGCCGTTACCCTTCGTGCCAATCAGGTTATCAAGGGCTGGACAGAGGCTTTGGTTCGCATGCCTGTAGGTTCAGTTTGGGAGGTTTACATTCCTCAGGAGTTGGCTTACGGCGAGCGTGAGCAGGCTCAGATTAAGCCATTCTCTGCTCTTATCTTCAAGATAGAGTTGGTTTCACTTGGCGCCAAGTAAAATCCTTTAAGAGACTCAATAATAAAGAGGACTTTCGAGAAATATGAATAAAATGATAATGACAGCGCTCGTCCTCGTGGCGAGTGCTTCTTTGTTTACGGCGAGTGCTGCAGGCAAGGGTAAGAAAAAGGACAAGGCCAAGAAGCCAGCCGCGTCTGCAGTAGTGTTGGCTTCAGTTTCCGACTCGTTGAGCTATGCTGCCGGAATGAAAGCAAGCAATCAGGGTTTGATACCTTATCTTCAGCAGGCTTATCAGGTTGATACAGCCTATATGAGCGATTTTGTGAAGGGTTACAGCGAGGCTTTCCAGCGTGGCAATACTCCTCAGGATGTGGCTTATGCTGCAGGTATTCTCATTGCCCAGATGGCGAAGAACCGTATTCTTCCTGCTACACAGAAGGAGTTTAAGTCGAGCAAGGATTCTATTGTTGCCGACTTGTTCAACCAGGGTTTTGTTGCCACACTTTCTAAGGACACCACTTTCTTCACTCCTGCCAAGGCAGCTGAGTATACAGAAGATGTGCTGATGGGTGCCGGCAAGCGTTGGTTGGCAGAGAATGCCAAGAAAGAAGGCGTGAAGGTTACTCCAAGCGGTTTGCAGTACAAGGTATTAAAGGAAGGCAATGGCGAAGTCCCTAAGGCGAGCGATGAGGTAGAGGTCATCTATGAGGGTCGTATGCTCGACGGCACTGTGTTTGATGCCACTTCCAAGCATCATGGTGCCAAGACAGACAAGTTTAATGCCGGCCGTCTTATCAAGGGCTGGACTGAAGCCTTGACGATGATGCCTGTAGGCAGTAAGTGGGAAATTTACATTCCTCAGGAGTTGGCTTATGGCGAGCGTGGTGCTGGTCAGATTCCTCCTTATTCTACTTTGGTGTTCGACCTTGAGTTGGTAAGCATCGTAAAGCCAGAGGTTAAGGAAGTTCAGCCAGCCACAGAAGTGAGCGACAAGACAGCTGCAGCCAAGAAAGTTGTTTCTGCCAAGAAATTGACTCCAGCCAAGAAGGCTGTTGCCAAGAGAAGAAAGTAAACTAAGTGACGGTTTAAATTCCTCACTAAGAGAATTCTGTAGAAACAGAAGCATAAAGCAAAGAGCTTGATGAATGGCCGATATCGGTCTGCTCATTAAGCTCTTTTTGTTTAAATCTTTATCATCTGCTTTGTCTGTTTTATTTCAGATATTCCCCGAAGTCGGTGAGTCGCATATCGCCCTTCTTCAGGAATGTGTCGTGCATGGCGAGCGCAGCCCTCATGCTCTGAGGTTCGTGTCCCTTCTCTGCCAGCTTCAGGTATTCGCGCAGCATGGGTCGGTAGTCTGGATGAGCACAATTCTCGATAATCTCTTTAGCTCTGCGCAGCGGACCCTTTCCTCGCAGGTCAGCAACGCCCTGTTCAGTCACAATGACGTCTACATCGTGCTCCGTGCTGTCCACATGGCTGCACATAGGCACAATGGCTGAGATGCAGCCGTTCTTGGTGGTGCTCTGTGTGGTGAAGATCGATATGAATCCGTTTCGTTCGTAGTCGCAGCTTCCTCCGATTCCGTTCATCAACTTGCTTCCACAGATGTGGCTTGAGTTCTCGTTGCCATAAATGTCGCATTCTATGGCGGTGTTCATGGCGATGACTCCCAGTCGGCGAATCACCTCTGGCGAGTTGCTTATCTCGCTCTGCCGGATGGTGAGGTGCTGTTTGAAGTAGTCGATGTCGTCGTACACTTCTTTCAATGTATCGTTGGTCACGGTGAGCGACGAGCATGAAGCGTCCTTGATTCTTCCCTCACGCATGTATTTCACCACCGCATCCTGTACCACTTCGGTGTAAACGCTGAATACCGGCACGTTCGGATTTTGTCCTAATGCCTCCAGAACAGCATTCGAAGTGACTCCCACACCGCTTTGCAGCGGCAGGAACTGTGGAGGAATATGTCCCTTCTTCAGGTCTGATACCAGGAAGTCGGCAACGTTGTGTCCCATCTGTTCTGTCACAGGGTCGAGAGGTTTGAAGGCTCGTGCCTCTTCCGGAATAATGCATTCCACCACTCCCACAATCTTTCTTGCGTCTATTTCTACATACTCTTTTCCTATTCTGTCGCCTACATTCAGTATTGGAATAGGTTTGCGGAATGGGCATTCTGCAATTTCATACACGTCGTGCAGAAATCGAGATGCAGGGCTATGGAATGAATTCTTCTCGATGAGCACTTTTTTGGCGAGACGCACGATGGTGGGCACGATGCCGCCAGCCGATGTGAGGAAAGCCTTGCAGGTAGTTTCGCCCTCCTCCAGGTCGGAAACCTCGATGATGGCAAGGTCTATTTCTCCATAGAAGCCGCGGCGCAGACGCTCAGCCATGTGCCCTAAGTGCATATCCTCATAGTCTATCTCGCCCATGTTGGTATGCGTGCGGAAGTCTTTATTGGTCGAAAATGGCGCACGGAACTTGATGGCGTTGGCTGCAGCCATGTCGCCTTCGATGCTCTGCGATGTAGAGGCACCAGTCAGGATTCCCACCTGGAACGGGCGTCCAGCCTCGTGTTCGGCGATGGCTCTCTTAGAGAGTTCTCGGAAAGTAGCCTTTGGTACACCGTTAGGAGTAAATCCACTCAGTCCGATGTTGTCTTGATCCTTGATCATAGCTGCTGCTTCGGCAGCTGTCAGCCTTGTGTATGCCATTTTTTCTTTATGTTTAAATCTTTGATGTTTGGGTTGCAAAGTTACACAAATCTTTTAAAACAAAATAACTTTTTGTTAGTTTTATGCAAATAAAAGGTTATTTAGTTATCTTTATTGTATATATATACGATTATTTTCTGCTTTATGCAAAAATAAGTGCTGTAATGTTGTCATTGTATGCTTCATTCCCTATAACTTTATTGCTTTTATTCTTTTTGCGAAAAACTATCATTAGGCGAGTTTTTTATGGCAGTTTAAGAAGATTTTAACGATTATAGCAACATTTTGTTAGCAAATTGACTGATTAATCGAAAAAAAACACTAACTTTGCAACATAATAAACAAAAAAGAAAAAGCGTTATAAAATATGGAACAGAAACTATTAATCTATAACACCCTCACCCGCACAAAGGAGAGATTTACACCGCTTCATGCCCCCAATGTAGGCATGTACGTTTGTGGCCCCACTGTGTATGGCGACCCGCATCTTGGTCATGCGCGTCCTGCCATTACTTTCGATATCCTTTTTCGTTATCTCAAGCATTTGGGATACAAGGTGCGCTATGTGCGCAACATTACCGATGTGGGACACCTGGAGCACGATGCCGATGAGGGCGACGACAAGATAGAGAAGAAGGCACGGCTGGAGCAGTTGGAGCCAATGGAGATAGCCCAGTACTACACCAACCGCTATCACGATGCGATGGAGGCACTCAATGTACTTCCTCCAAGCATCGAGCCTCATGCCACGGGTCATATCATCGAGCAGGAGAAGCTGGTGCAGGAGATTCTCGACAACGGTTATGCCTACGAGAGCAATGGCTCTATCTATTTCGATATCGAGAAGTATAACAAAGACCATAAGTATGGCATTCTTTCGGGCCGCAACTTAGAGAATGTCATCAACGAGAGCCGTGAGCTTGCCGGTATCGGCGAGAAGAAAAATCAGGCCGACTTTGCCCTTTGGAAGAAGGCCTCGCCCGAGCACATCATGCGCTGGCCAAGTCCTTGGAGCGATGGTTTCCCCGGCTGGCATTGCGAGTGTACTGCTATGGGCAGAAAATATCTGGGCAGCCATTTCGATATTCACGGAGGCGGCATGGACCTCATCTTCCCTCATCATGAGTGCGAGATAGCGCAGGCTGTGGCTTCGCAGGGCGACCAGATGGTTCACTACTGGATGCACAACAACATGATTACCATCAACGGACAGAAGATGGGCAAGAGCCTCGGCAACTTCATTACGCTTGAGCAGTTCTTCACTGGCGCCCATAAGAGTCTGGAGCAGGCTTATTCGCCTATGACCATCCGTTTCTTCATCCTCTCGGCCCACTATCGCAGCACCGTCGATTTCTCCAACGATGCCCTGAAGGCAAGTCAGAAAGGACTGGAGCGCTTGATGAATGGCTTGAACGACCTTGAGCGTGTGCCTGTAGCCAAGCAGAGCGACGAGCAGGTGAAGAAGTTTGTGGGCGAGTTGCGCCAGCGTTGCTATGATGCGATGAACGACGACTTCCAGACACAGCTTGTCATCAGTTATCTCTTCGAGGCATGTCATGTCATCAATACCGCCCTCGACCATAAGGCCAATATCTCGGCCGACGACTTGAAGGAACTTTCTGACACCATGCGTCTTTTCACCTTCGACCTCTTAGGACTGAAGAGCGAGAAGGGAGCCAACAACGATGCCCGTGAGGAAGCTTACGGCAAGGTGGTCGACATGGTGCTCAACCTGCGTGCCAAGGCCAAGGCTGACAAAGACTGGGCTACCAGCGACCAGATTCGCGATGCCCTTGCTGAGGCAGGTTTCGAGGTGAAGGACACCAAGGATGGTGTAACCTGGAAACTGAATAAATAAAAATTGTAAGAAGTGCTTGGACCATATTGTATTATCATGGCCACAAAGATGAAATAACGACATTAAAAACATAAAGAATGGATAAAATTGATAATCTTGACAGAAAAATCCTGGGCATCTTGTCTAAGAATGCCCGCATACCTTTCAAGGACGTAGCAGCAGAGTGTGGTGTGTCGCGTGCAGCCATTCATCAGCGTGTGCAGCACTTGGTGGAGGATGGTTACATCACGGGCAGCGGTTTCGATGTCAACCCCAAGAGCTTGGGTTATTCCACCTGCACCTATGTCGGTATCAACCTTGAGCGAGGCAACATGTACAAGAAGGTGGTGGAGCGTCTGCTCAACATCCCCGAAATCGTGGAGTGCCATTTCACCACTGGTTCCTACACCATGCTTCTTAAACTCTATGCCCGCGATAACGAGCAGCTCATGGATTTGCTCAACAATAAGTTGCAGGCCATCCCTGGTGTCGTTTCCACCGAGACTCTCATCTCTCTGGAGCAGAGCATCAAGCGTGAGATACCTGTTATTTTGGAAGACGAATAAATGGAAAACTTTGATTTGGAGTCGCACCTGCAGGGTGTGTACTCCGCCTTTCCCGAAGCGAAGCATCGTCCCCTCATAGGCCTTACTGCCAATTACGAGGGCATCGACGCTACGCTTCGTGAACGTTATTACAAGCAGGTGGTCGAGGCTGGCGGAGTGCCGGTCATCGTTCCTCCAGTGGCCGACACAGCCGTCATCATCAATACCCTCCAGCAGTTGGACGGACTCATTCTGACGGGCGGTGGTGACCATAACCCTTTGTGGATGGGCGAGGAGCCTTCGCCCCGTCTGCACAACATCAATCGTGAGCGCGATCTTGCCGAACTCTTGCTCGTTCGCCTTGCCTTCAATCGTCAGATTCCTATGTTGGGCATCTGTCGTGGCATACAGACCTTGGCGATAGCCCTTGGCGGAAAGGTGGAACAAGATATAGAACAGCAGGTGAAGCACAGCCAGGATGCCGACCGTTCGGAGCCAACCCACAGCGTCTGTTTGGTCAAGGATTCTACCTTATATAATATATATGGCAGCGAGCGCATCATGGTCAATTCGTTTCATCATCAGGCTGTGAGCCAGCCCGGCAAGCGTTTCCGTGTCATTGCCCGTTCTGCCGACAACATCATCGAGGCCATAGAGAGCAGCGAGTACAAGTCGATTCTTGGTGTGCAATGGCATCCAGAATGGCTCGAGGCGGAAGGTCAGAAAATCTTCCGTTGGCTGGTTGAAAGGGCAGACGAGTTCTATGCTGCCAAGCAGTTTCATGCCCGCAATCTTACTCTCGACACCCATTGTGACACTCCGATGTTCTTTCCTCAGGGTGTCCGGTTCGACCATCGCGACTTTCGCATCCTTGTCGACCTTCACAAGATGACCGACGGTCGGCAGGACGCCACTACGATGGTGGCTTATCTGCCGCAACCCAAGCCCGGTGAGAGTTTCAGCAGCAAGGTGGAGTTTGATGTAGAGACGCCTGTGCAGTATGCCGACCTCATCTTCGACAAGATAGGCGACATCGTGGCTCAGAATTCCGATTATCTGGCATTTGCCCGCACTCCAGCCCAATTGTATGCCAACAAGCAGTCTGGTCGCAAGAGCATCATGCTCGGCATAGAGAACGGTTTGGCAATTCATCACGACCTTGCCAATGTGGAGCATTTTGCCCAGCGAGGCATCGTCTATATCACACTTTGCCACAACGGCGACAATGATATTTGTGACAGTGCCCGTGGCAGCAACACCCATCATGGAGTAAGCGACTTTGGCGAGCAGGTTATTCGCGAGATGAACCGTCTGGGCCTCATGGTCGACCTGAGTCATGCCTCCGAGAAGAGTTTCTACGATGCTCTGCAGATAAGCAGCTCACCTATCGTGTGCAGTCACAGCAGTTGCCGTGCTCTCTGCGATGTTCCACGCAATCTTACCGACGATCAGCTTCGTGCATTGGCAGCCCGTGGAGGTGTGGCACAAGTTACGCTCTATCATGGTTTCCTGCGCAAGGATGGCGAGGCCGACATTCTCGACGCCATTGCCCATCTGGAGCATGCCGTCAGCATCGTGGGAATCGATCACGTGGGCTTGGGAACCGACTTTGATGGTGATGGAGGCATTCGCGGACTTGCCGATTCCTCAGAGCTCATTCTCTTCACCCAGCAGCTGTTGCGCCGCAAGTACAGCGAAACAGACATTGCCAAGATTTGGGGCGGCAACTGGCTTCGTGTCATGCGGCAGGTACAGGAGAGTGTTAAGTGAAGAATGAAGAAAGTAGAACGTTGTAAGAGAAGAAAATATTAAACGATGACAAAAAAGATGAAAATCATATTGGGCTTTGTTGCTGCGGCAGCCATTGCTGCCGGGGCTTACACCTATACCAATAGCCATAGTGTGTCGCCCGACGTGCAGGAGGTGGAAGAGGCCGAGAAACTCAATCCCGTGGGGCCAGCCTTCAATGCCGACTCCGCTTTCGCCTATTGTGATGCGCAATGTCAGTTCGGTCCGCGCACAATGAACAGCGAAGCGCACGAGCGTTGTGGCGAATGGATTGTCAGCAAGTTCCGTCAGTTCGGCTGTCAGGTGGAAACCCAGAAAGCCGATCTTAAGGGCTACGACGGCACAATACTCAAGAACACCAACATCATAGCCCATTACAATCCTCAGGCATCCACACGCATCCTTTTGTGTGCCCATTGGGACAGTCGTCCATGGGCAGACAATGATCCCGACAGTGCCAACTGGCGCAAGCCGGTCATGGCTGCCAACGATGGAGCCAGCGGCATAGCCGTGATGTTGGAGATAGCCCGACAGTTGCAGGCCGACAAAAAGTTGCATCCACAAATAGGAGTCGACTTTGTGTGCTTCGACGCTGAGGACTGGGGAACTCCACAGTGGGCTGACGTTCAGGACGATGGCGACTCCTGGGCTTTGGGCGCTCAATACTGGAGCGAGAACAAACCTTCTGATTATCAGCCCCGTTACGGCATTCTGCTCGATATGGTGGGCGGACAGGGCGCTCAGTTCTATCGTGAAGGCATGTCCATGCAGTATGCTTCTTCGGTAGTCCATAAGGTGTGGCGTGCAGCCCGTCAGGCAGGTTATGGCAGTTTCTTCCCCAAGAGCGACGGAGGCATGATTACCGACGATCACATTCCTGTCAACCAGAAGGCGAAGATTCCTACCATCGACATCATCCCCTATTATCCCGACTGCCAGCAGAGCAGTTTCGGTCCTACTTGGCACACCGTGAACGACGACATGGCTCATCTCGACAAGAACACCCTCACGGCTGTGGGTCAAACCATCATTCAGGTGCTTTACACCGAGGAATAGTTTCCTCGTCGTATGTTGGGAAGCCCCATCTTGAGCAGAGCTATTGTAGCATTTGTTCACCATGCTGCATAGCTCTGTATTGTGCCTCCTTTGGGTCTTAATAGATGACCGACGCCGGTCGTCTATTGTGACCTCCCTTGGTCATAATAGATGCCCCCCGTGGGGCTTAAGAGGCCTCAGTTATATAGAGCGCTTTTTCTCTTTAAAAACGAAAATGACACAAAATGACCATGACAAAAAATGACCGAATTTCAGCATCCTCTTCTCTGTTTTTTAGTCATTAGTCATTAAGAGAAAATGAAGCAAGTCAGGAAACCACGATTCCAAAGTGTCAAAATGACTAATGACTAATGACTAAAATGACTAACTTTTCAAGATGTTACAGTATATGACCTTTCCATACATAGAAAAGTCAGATCTGTCCCGATTCCACCTGTCTTACCACACGTTCGGTAAGTCGGTCTACGCCGTTGGGGTCGTATTTCTTGGTAAGGCTGGCACCAAAGAGGGCGGCAAAAGCCTGATAGAAGCCTGCACGGATAGGACCAAGAAAAGCCTGTATCAGCTGATAGGAAGATGAGTTACACTCGCGGTAAACCAGTTTGATGCAGAGTTTGCCCTGAGCGTAGGTGAGTTTCTTCATGCGTGGCGTATACTCGCGCTTGATGTCTTTCTCCACTCGTTTCATGTGCTCGTCTTTCGCCTTTTTGTTGGGCAGTGTTTCCAGATAAGCTCCTGTTTCCAGAATAATCTGTCTTACTTCCTTGGCGATGGGTAAAACTTTCTTTATGTTGTAAACCAGGCGGTTGTAAGCCATGCGCTGTTTGGCGTCCTTGAACTCGGGTTCCGGATAGACGTACACCTTGTTGACCTCGACATACTGTACGCTGTCTTTGCCAATCAGCACCTTTCCCACCTTCACCATGGGATCGAAGGTAGGTGCATCCATGTCCACCTCCCTGTCTTCGGGATGAGGCGTGGAAGTATCGTCGCTCTGCGCCAAGGCAGGCGCTGAGTGTGCGGCGAGGATAGCTGGAAACAGTATGGGTAAAAGTCTTCTCATTTTCATGATTTCTTATTCTGTGCGCAAAAGTAACGATATTTTTGCATTTAAAGAAAAAAATTTGCCATTTTCTTCTTCTTTTTCATTATTTCACAGTACCTTTGTCCGAAGTACAGAGCATTCTCGTACATACCTAAACAATAAGGACAATCTACATATCAACCTAAAAGCCCCGAAGAGATGACGAAGAGGACAATTTGGCTTTTGTTCGTATTTCTGATGCCGGTCATGGTCCTGGCTCAGAAGGAGATAACTGCTGCGACACCGTGGCAGCAATATCTGGATCAACTGAGCGATGTGGAGGACTTTGAGGACCAGTCGTGGGAGGAATATGAGGACGTGCTGAACGAGTTGGCAGAACACCCCATCAACATCAATACCGCCACTACGGAAGACCTTCAGCGCCTGCCGTTTCTCACCGCCCAGCAGATAGAGGACATCGAGGCTTACATCTATCGATATGGGGCGATGAAGAGCCTGGGCGAGCTTGCCATGATAAACGGCATGTCGTGGGCTCAGCGCCAGTTGTTGACGTGCTTTGTCTATGTCGGTGAGGTGAAGACAAGGAGTTTCCCCTCTCTGCGCCAGATTGCTAAATATGGAAAGCACGAGCTGATGGGCATGGTGAAAGTGCCACTGTATGAGCGCAAGGGCGATGCCGACGGCAGTTATATGGGGAGTCGTTACAAGCACTGGCTGCGCTATCAGTTTCGTTATAGCGACAAAGTGAAAATGGGTTTCACTGGTTCGAAAGATGCTGGCGAACCTTTCATGAGCAAAGGCAACGGAGCTGGCTACGATTTCTATTCTTTTTATCTTCAGATACGCGGTTGGGGCAGGCTGAAAAACCTCACCTTGGGCCGCTACAGGCTGCATGAGGGAATGGGACTGATACTGAACAACGACTTCTCGTTTGGCAAGTTGTCCACACTCTCGGCTCTGGGCCGCAACAGCAATGTGATCAGGGCGCACAGCTCGCGCTATGCAGCCAACTATCTGCAGGGCGCGGCTGCCACGGTGACGGTAGTGCGCGGACTCGACGTGACAGGCTTTGTGTCGTATCGCAAGATAGACGCCACCCTGAAGGACGGAGGCATACAGACCATTCTCACCTCAGGACTGCACCGCACCGCCTCCGAGATGGCTAAGAAGGATGTGGCGTCGGCTTTTCTTGCAGGAGGCAATGTGAGTTATCGAAGGGGCGCTCTACATGTGGGAGCCACAGGTTTCTACAACTCTTTCTCGCTGCCCCTCACGCCCAACCGCAAGTTGTTGTACAAACGTTTTGCGCCTGTAGGGAGTGCATTTTGGAATGCGAGTGTAGACTATTCCTACGTTTCGCCCCGGCTTGTGGTGCAAGGCGAGACGGCAACCGGATCGTGTGGAGTCGTGGCCACAGTCAACGCCATGAGCTACGTCTTCTCCAACCGCTTCTCGTTGGTGGCTCTTCAGCGTTTTTATCCCTATCGTTACTATTCGCTTTACGCCCGTTCCTTTGCCGACGGAACCAGTGTGCAGGACGAAAGTGGCGTGTATCTGGGTGGCAGCTGGACGCCTACCGACAGATGGAACGTGACGGCTTACACTGATGTGGCTTATTTCGCCTGGCCCAAGTTTGGCACCACGGGCAGCACGCACAGTTGGGACAATCTGCTCAGTATCACCTTCCGTCCATCGGGCTCAACCTTGTTGGGTGCACGTTACCGTTATCGCGACAAGCAGAACAATCAGACCCAGCGAGGCAGACTTTATGCCACGTATGGGGGCAGAAGCTGGAGTTGTAAGACGCAGTGCGACATGAGTTATGTGCGCGAGCCCGAAGCTGCAAGCCGAGGATGGATGGCAAGCCAGCAAGCAGCCTACCGATGGCGGTGGCTGAGGCTGACGTGTATGGCCGGCTACTTCAGTACCGACGACTATGCTGCGCGCATCTATGCCAGCGAGCCCACACTGCTCTACGGCACACATTTCGGCAGTTTCTTCGGCCGTGGCATGCGCCTTGTGCTGACAACCCGCGCCGATGTGGGCAGTCATCTCGTAGCCCTCTGCAAGGTGGGCAGTACCAAGTATTTCGACCGCGACTGTATTTCGTCAGGACTGCAGCAGATAGACGGTTCCTCGCAGACTGATATCGAAATACAGGTGAAATGGCGATGGTAAGTCAAAATACGCAGCCAATTATTTGTATATTACATGATTTTTAAGTAATTTTGCCAACTGTAACGACATGTAATAAACAGCTAAAATAACACAAACGTGAGACTAAAGAGAAATTTGTTTACCTCGCCACTCTGTTTCGTCATCAATATGGCGATTGTATACATCGTTTATGAAATATGCCGCCTGGTGTTTCTGGCAGTCAACTGGAGTATGTTCTCCGACTCGCTTACTTGGCAGGCTTTTGGCGAGATGCTTGTGGGCGGCTGGTTCTTCGACACTTCAGCCATTCTTTATACCAACGCACTCTATGCGCTCTTGATGCTTTTCCCCATCCACTACAAGGAGAGTGCCCTGTATCAGAAGGTAGCCAAATGGGTGTTTGTCGTGGTGAATGCCGTGAGCATAGTGGCCAATCTGACCGACTGTGTGTATTTTCAGTACACAACCCGTCGCACCACAGGAACAGTGTTCTCTGAGTTCAAGAACGAGAACAACTTAGGTAGCATCTTCGGCGTAGAGCTTTTGCGCCATTGGTATTTAGTGCTCATCGGCGTGGTGCTGATAGCTGCACTGTGGTATTTCTACCGCATGCCCAAGGGCGAGCGTCCTGAGGCTGTGAAGCGTCCCTACAGACTGAAACCTATGGCAAGATATTATGTAGCACAGACAGTTTGTCTTGTTGTCTTTGTGCCTTTCTGTGTTGCAGGTATGCGAGGCGGATTCACCACAGCCGTGCGCCCCATCACCATCAGCAATGCCAACCAGTATGTGGAACGTCCGCAAGAGGCAGCCATCGTGCTCAATACTCCATTCTCGCTCATTCGTACTATTGATAAACCGATCTTTGAGGTGCCAAACTACTATACAGAAAAGCAACTCAATGCCATCTATTCGCCTATCCATCATCCTTCTGATACGCTGGTGAAGCGCAAGAAAAACGTAGTGGTGATCATTATAGAAAGCTTCGGTCGAGAGTATATTGGCGGCTTCAATAAGTGGCTCGATGGTGGCAAGTATAAGGGTTATACACCTTTTGTTGACTCGCTGATGCAGCATAGTGCCACTTATCTGTACTCATATTGCAATGGTAGAAAGAGCATCGACGGAATGCCCAGTATCTTGTCGAGCATTCCGATGTTTGTGGAACCATTCTTCCTGACACCAGCTTCGATGAACAATGTGAGCGGACTGGCTGGCGAACTGAAGAAGGAGGGCTATTATTCTGCCTTCTTCCACGGAGCCGAGAATGGTTCGATGGGCTTTCAGGCTTTTGCCCGCACCACAGGTTTTACGGATTATTTCGGTCGTACAGAATATAATGCTGACAAGCGTTTTGATGGCGACAAGGACTTCGACGGCACATGGGCAATTTGGGACGAGCCTTTCATGCAGTTTTACGCCACCAAGATGGGCGAGATGAAGCAGCCTTTCATGACGGCTCTCTTTACAGCCTCTTCCCATCATCCGTATGTCATACCTGATGAGTATAAGAAGGTTTTTCCTGAGGAAGGTATCGTCATCCACAAATGTATACGCTATACCGACAATGCCCTGCGCAAGTTCTTCAACAAGGCGAAGACCATGCCTTGGTACAAGAACACGCTCTTCGTGATCACATCCGACCACACCAACTTGAGCGATCATGCATACTATCAGACCGACTTAGGAGGTTTCTGTTCGCCCGTCATCTTCTTCGACCCGAGCGGTGAATTTAAGCCTGGCATGCGCGATGCCATCGCCCAGCAGATAGACATCATGCCTACGGTACTGAGCTATTTGGGCTACGACAAGAAGTATGTGGGCTTCGGCATCGACCTGCTCACCACGCCAGCCAAGGACACATGGGCTGTCAACTACATCAATGGTTTCTATCAGTATGTGAAGGGAGACTATCTGTTGCAGTGGGACGGACAGAAGACCAAGGCTATGTATCGTTTCCGCACCGACCTGTTGTTGAAGAACAACGTGGCAGACAAGGAACCCAAGGTGCGCCAGGAGATGGAGCGTCAGGTGAAAGCCATCATACAGTCGTACATGGAGCGAATGACGCAAAACCGACTGGTGTATGCCAATGAGAACAACAAAAAGAAGTAAACAACAAGAAAAAGCAAAGATATGAGAATCGTTCTGTTTTGTGAGAACAAGTATGCCATCGACATTCTCAACCCGATACAGGAATACGTGACAGCCAACCACTTGCCGCACGAGGTGCTGTGGTACATTCATCAGCCCAAGATAGACAAGTTTGAGTATGCCGATAAGGTGCGATGGACAGGCTCAATACAGGAGGTTTACGACTTCTCTCCCGATGCCATCTACGTGCCGGGAAACATCGTCCCCTACTATCTGCCTGGAGTCAAGATACAGGTGTTTCATGGCTATGCTGCCGAGAAGAAAGACCACTGGATTATACGCAGATATTTCGATACATACTTTACACAGGGCCCTTATTTCACTTCACATTTTAAGGCTTTGTCGAAGAAGTATGGCGACTTCGAGGTGCTTGAGACAGGATGGCCCAAGCAAGACTGGATAAAGGCCAATCTGCATAAGTATGATGCCGAGCGTGAGCAGTTGCTCAGCCAGAGTGGCAAGAAAACCATCATTCTCTATGCGCCCACCTTCTCGCCCAAGCTTACATCGCTGCCTTACATCAAGGAACAGCTCGGCAGACTGGCAGAGGAGCGAAACGCCTTGGTGCTGATGAAGTTTCATCCATTGACTCGACAGGAATGGGTAGACGAATATCGCGACTGGGCGAGCCAGAGGAATGATGTCATCTTCATCGACAAAGGCGAGAATGTCACCAAGTATCAGCTCATGTCGGATGTGCTCATCAGCGACACGTCGTCCACCATCTATGAGTTCCTCTTGCTCTCGCGTCCTGTCATCACGCTGGGCACCATCTCGAAAGCCATTTACTGGGAGAACATCACCGAGCCGTCGCTGCTCATTGCTGCTTACGACCATGCACTTACTGATCCAGAGGCCATTGCTAAACGCCAGTGGGTAGTAGACAACTACGATCCCTATCTGGACGGCAGGGTGTGCGAGCGCATGATAGCTGGTGCTGAGGACTACATACGTCGCCACGGCGTGCCGAAGAAGAGGAAGCTGAACCTTTGGCGTAAATATACCAGCATCAAAACATTTGGAAGAATCAAAAAAGGATAAATAAAAAATGCTTAATTTTACAGTAGGACCTGTCATGGCAAGCGATGAGGTTAGAGCCATCGGTGCTGAGCAGGTTCCATATTTCAGAACAGCAGAGTTCTCAGAAACCATGAAGGAGAACGAACGGCTGATGAAGGAGTTTGCCAAGGCTTCTGACGATGCCCGCGTGGTGTTTATCACAGGTTCGGGAACTGCCTCGATGGAGGCAGTGGTGATGAATTGCTTCACGTCTGCCGACAAGCTGTTGGTGGTGAACGGAGGTAGCTTCGGTCATCGTTTCGTTCAACTGTGCCAGATACACGACATTCCTTATACCGAAATCAAGTTGGAGACGGGCAATCCGTTGACAGCCGAAGAGCTGAGCGCCTATGAGGGACAAGGCTATACAGGATTCCTTGTCAACCTGCACGAAACCTCAACGGGTGTTCTCTACGACATAAAGATGATTAGCGACTTCTGTCATCGCAACCAAATGTTCTTGGCAGTTGACTCCATCAGTTCGTTCCTTGCCGATCCATTCGACATGCAGGCATTGGGCGTCAACGTGATGATAACAGGTTCGCAGAAAGCTCTGGCTTGTCCTCCGGGCATATCGGTTATCGTTCTCGATGCTGAGGCTCAGAAGCGAGTGGAAGCCAACCAGGTGAAGTCGATGTACTTCGACCTGAAGGACGCCCTGAAGAATGGCGAGCGTGGACAGACTCCCTTTACACCTGCAGTCGGAACATTGTTGCAGATCAATGCCCGGCTGAAGGAGATAGAGCGCAACGGAGGCGTGGAGAGCGAGAACCGCAGAATGAAAATGTTGGCAGAAGACTTCAGAAGCAAGATCAAGGACTTGCCATTCACCATCGTGTCGAAGTCGATGTCGAATGCTGTCACTCCGCTCCATCCGCTCCATGCGTCGGCCTACGACATCTTCCTGAAACTGAAGGATGAGTATGGCATCTGGGTTTGCCCTAATGGCGGAGACATGGCAGAGAAGGTGTTCCGTGTGGGACATCTCGGACATCTCTCACCCGAGGACAACACCACTTTGGTGAATGCACTCAAGGACATGCAGCAAAAAGGACTGCTCTGAACAAAAACTCCATAAACAAAGAATAATGGTAAAAGTCATCACATACGGAACCTACGACCTGTTGCATTACGGTCATGTTCGCCTCTTGGAGCGTGCCAAGGCTTTGGGCGATTATCTCATCGTGGGAGTAACATCCGACACCTTCGATCGCGAACGTGGAAAAATCAACGTACAGCAGTCGCTCATGGAGCGTGTGGAGGCTGTAAGAGCCACGGGGCTGGCAGATGAAATTATCATCGAGGAATATGAGGGACAGAAGATTGACGACATCAAGCGCCTGAATGTCGACATCTTTACGGTTGGCTCCGACTGGAAAGGCAAGTTCGACTATCTTAAAGCCTATTGCCAGGTGGTGTATTTGGATAGGACCAGTGGCGTGTCGAGCACAGAGATACGCTCAGAGCAGCAAGTGGTGCGCTTAGGACTGGTGGGTGAGTCGCCCATACTCAACAAGATAGAGCGTGAGAGCCAGTATGTGAATGGACTTGAGTCGGGCAAGGTGTTTACCCTGAACGACACTTATCTTTCAGACAGTCTGAAGCGCCCATCCCAGCAGGCTGCATCCTATCAGGACTTGCTCGACGACAGCGATGCGCTCTATGTCATTTCGGCTCCCGAGAAGCATTATGCACAGATCAAGGAGGCGCTGCAGAAGGGGAAGCACGTGCTCTGTGAGTCGCCAGTCACCATGGAGACTGGGCAGTGGGAAGAACTGCGACAGATGGCAAAAGACAGGAAGTTGGTGCTCATGGATTCCATCAAGACGGCTTATTCTGTGGCTTACTATCGTCTTCTATTATTGGCAAAGGGAGGCGTCATAGGCGACATCATTTCTGTAGATGCCACCTGTACAAGTCTGGTGGATTTTGATCCGACTCATGACTCTCAGAAGAGCCTTTACGAATGGAACAGCATCTGCGCATGGGGACCTACAGCGCTCCTGCCCATCTTTCAGTTGTTGGGAACAGGTTTCACCTCAAAGCAGATTGCCACTCACTTCTTAGACGAGCATCATAAGTATGATGCCTTTACGAAGATTTCTTTAGTTTATCCTCATGCTGTAGCCTCGCTCAAGGTGGGGCAGGGTGTCAAGTCGGAAGGTTCGCTTGTCATATCAGGCACCAAGGGCTATATCTATGTGCCGGCTCCTTGGTGGAAAACCGATTACTTTGAGGTAAGATACGAGAATCCGCAGAACAACAAGCGTTATTTCTATCAGTTGGACGGCGAGGGCTTGCGCTATGAGCTTCTCTCCTTTCTCAAGGCCATCCGCACCGGCAAGGACTTCTCGTATGTGTCGGGCGACATATCGGAATGCATCATCAAGGTTATTGCCGATTTTGAGGCACGAAAGGATATGATTGTTATCTGATAAGGATGTTTAATCCTTCTTGCACCTCCTTCCAATAGAGGAACAGAAATAGCAGCGCGCTGCAAATCTTATGTATTTTCGAAAGAAAAATGCAGTGCATTTCATTTTTCTTGAGAAAGTTTTGTATATTTGCAGTGTAATTCATTTTTTTCTGCTTATGATAGTACGTACAGAGTATATGTCTCTTCTGGAGAAATGGAGAGATAAGAAAATAATAAAAGTGGTGACTGGTATCCGTCGTTGTGGCAAGTCATCTCTTTTGAGGATGTTTCGTGAGAAGCTTCTTGTTGAAGGCGTGTCTGAACAACAGGTGCAGGAACTCAACTTCGAAGACTTGGACAATGAGCCATTTCTCAACTATAAGGCTTTGTACTCGCATGTCAAGAAGAATCTCTGTCCAGGAAAGATGAATTATCTCTTTTTTGATGAGATTCAGATGGTGGATGGATTCCAAAAGGCGATAGACAGCTTATTCTTATTAGATAATGTTGACCTCTATGTGACTGGCTCCAATGCTTATCTCTTGTCTGGTGAGATAGCAACCTTACTTACCGGTAGATATGTAGAAATCAAGTTGTTCCCATTCTCTTTCAATGAATATCTCCAATCTATGCCTTCTGATGCGAATATTGAAGCAGCTTATCGTGAATATATCGAGAAGAGTTCATTCCCTTATGTCTTGCAAATCAAAAATGACCGTGAGATGGTGCGTGAATACCTTACGGGTTTGTACAACACGATAGTACTGAAAGACGTGGTGAGTCGCAGGAAGATAACGGATGTCATGATGCTGGAGAGCGTTGTTCGTTTTCTGACCGATAATATTGGCAATATATCCGTCATCAAGCGTATCAGTGACATGATGACTTCTTTGGGAAGAAAAATAGCTTCGCATACTGTAGAAAACTATATCTCAGCCTTAACGAACAGTTATATCTTTTATTCTGTTCCGAGATATGATGCCAAGGGAAAGCAATTGCTGAAGACTGGACAAAAGTATTATCTTGTGGATGTTGGTTTGCGCAGTGTCATCAATGGTACCAAGGGTGGCGACTTGGGGCATGTGTTGGAGAATGTCGTCTATTTGGAATTGGTGCGTCGGGGTGGAGAAATTTATGTCGGGAAAATAGGTGATGCCGAGATAGATTTCGTTGTAGTTCAAGGTGAGCGAAAAGCGTATTATCAAGTTTCACTTAGTGTGAGGGATGAGGATACAATGAAGCGAGAATTGGAACCCTTGCAAGCCATACCGGATAATTATCCCAAATACCTATTGACGCTTGACAACGATCCGCAGATATTCCATGATGGCATCAAGCAGCAGTATGTGTTGGACTGGTTGAGAAGGGAAAATTAAAACGTAAAAAAGTAAAATGGATATGAGTAATAATAAGATATCAGTAGTAATCAATACTTACAATGCTTCGCAGCATTTGGCACGAGTGCTTGAAACCGTTAAAGACTTCGACGAGATAGTAATTTGCGATATGGAAAGTACCGATGATACTTGCAAAGTCGCAGAGAGTTATGGATGCAAGATAGTAGTCTTTCCAAAGGGAGACTGTAAAATCTGTGAACCAGCAAGGCAAACAGCTATTGATGCTGCTTCTCATAAATGGGTCTTTGTAGTGGATGCTGATGAGTTGGTTCCTATGCAGTTAAAGGATTATCTTTATGGTTTGATAGCTCATGAAGATGTTGCACAGGGATATTATATTCCAAGAAAAAGTAAGTTTATGGGGCGGTTTATGCATTGTTTCTATCCTGATTACCAACTTCGCTTTTTTATAAAAGAAGGTACTGTTTGGCCTGCTATCATACATGCAGATCCGATTATTCAAGGCCGAATTGATAAATTGCCTTCAAACAATGAAAATTTGGCATTTGTACATCTTGCCGACGATTCCATTTCTTCTCGTATGGCTAAAATCAACCAATATACAGAAAGTGAAATAGAAAAGAAGAAAGACCGAAATTATGGAATAGGTGCTTTGTTTTATCGTCCGTTTGTTAGATTTTTTAGAGCTTACATACAGAAGGGCGGTTTCCGCGATGGAATAGAAGGCTTTATTTGTGCTTGTTATGAAGGTATTTATCAATTTGTGGCAGTGAGCAAGATACTGGAAGATAGGAATCGTAAGAATGAAAAATGAAAATCAGCGTGAAGTGTGTTGGAAATGGCACTTCACGCTGATTGTGTTATTGCTTCATCTTAGGATAGATACTTATCTATTCCGTTTTCACACCATGAAAGGTGTTCTCGTTTTACTTTGCCAAGTTCCGCAAGGTGTCGTTGTTCGTTATTTTTAGATGCCTCTTTGTGGTAAAGGTGGTAAACATTTCCTCCCATTTTAAGAGCTTTCTTCTTGACACCAGCAAAATGAAGGCGAAAAGCAATTTCTCCATCCTCGTGTCCCCATTGCATTAAGTCCTCATTGAAGCCGTTTACCTTAATTAGGTCATCTTTCCAAAAGGCCATATTGCAGCCACGTAAGTGGTCTATTTTTTTAGCATATCTTTCTGCCATAAAATGGCGTAAAAACTTGGAACGGAAACTGTTGAAAACAAACGTAATTGGCATATTCCAAATGCTCAGCTTGAATTTTTTAGAATCCATCAATCGTTTGGTTACTTTAGGAGATAGCTTCACTCTACTGCCACATACGAAATAGTTCTTTTCTGCAAGTTCAAGATGGTCACTTACGAAATGAGGTGACAGGACAACATCTCCATCAACTTGTAAGATGTACTCTCCTGAAATTTGTGCAATAGTTTTGTTTAGTATGATAGTTTTGCGAAATCCTTTGTCTTCATGCCATATGTGTTTGATAGGAATGGAGGTTTCATTTCTTAATCGTTCAATGAGATCTGTAGTCTCATGTGAAGAACCATCATCTGCTATAACAATCTCATCGGGTAAAATGGTTTGTGTAAACATACTTTTGATGGAAAACTCTAATGCTTCCGGCCAATTGTATGTAGATACAAGAATACTAACTTTTATTTTTTTCATAATGGATGTTTTATTTAATTTATTGACTTGTAGAATGAGAAGAATTCATCAGGAATCTCTTTCTTGTATGTGAGTTTATGCATAAAAGATTTTTCTTTGATTTTTGCAAACTCTTGTTGGTTGTATGGTGTTCCTGACAAGATGAATTTCATCAAAGCTTGCGTCTCTTTCTCAGAAACAACAGGCATTTTCTGAAAATCTTCTCTTGTTTTAGAGTCTGAAGTAATGAGAGCCTTGAACATCAGATGATGTTGAAAATAATGTAGTAGCTTCTTTTCATGAAGCCACATCGTATTTATTAGCGAACACCATGCCTGTATTGTATAATTGTTAGGCTTGGCATGAATAAAGCAATTTTGTATTTGTGTAAAAGCAAACTTTCCATACGCATGATACATGAATAGAGGTTGATTATCCATCCAATCGGGGGTGGATTGGGTCAATAGGCAAGTTGCATCTATCCAATAACCTCCATATCTTGCTAAGAGATTGACACGCAAAATATCGGAAAAGTGTGTATTGCTGATATTTCCCTTTCTCCATTTCTCAATGATGGTTGTTGGCAAGGTCAAATAGTCAGCAAAGTTTTCTGCCGTAATGATGATTCTCTTTTGGTTGCTCTTCTTATATTTTTCTACAGAGTTCAAGCACATCTTCACCAAGTCGGGAGCTTGTTCTATGCCTTGCAGCCAACATTGCCAAATATATTCGATATTTTCATTTGCGCTTTTTTCTGTAGGAAAATTATGATATTCATTCTTCGATGGTATCACATATTGGCGTATGAAATATCGTTCCACTCTCTTGTCGTTGAGTGGATTAAGTGCATATCTAACTTTGTGCCTTAAAGGTTTATTAGGAATGACTGCAGAGCAGATAGTGCAGATCAGTTTTCTAAATGCTAGCCAAACATGATTCATATCTATTCTATCTTATATTACGGAATAAATGATTGAACTTTTCGAAAGATGAGATGGAGATTTTTTCCTCTTTATCTTCAAGCCAATATAGCGGAAGGTCATGATACATGGCTGCTACCAGAGAGAATGTACTTGGGGCACCTATCAGGTAATCACATTCCGAAAGTAGGCATAGGTCATCTTCTTGACCGCCTTGTGGATATACGATGGTGGCACCTTTTAGCTGATCACGATAGAATGATTTGTCAAGGGCAGGATCGTTGCTGCAGATATACACCGTCAACTGCTTATCAGGAAACAGCGACTGGAACTGCTGAATGTAATCTTGGTATACATCATCTTCAAAATAGTATTTCCCATTATGCCATGTCTTGTAGTCACCTCGGCGAATATGCACACCAAGCCTAATCTCATCAATCTTCTTTTTGCCCATAAAGGCCTGGGTTTTATCCAGAATAGGCTTGTCGAAGGAAAAGAGGTCTATGATTTCTGCTTTATACTTGATGAAGAGCTCGTAGAAACGAACACACCAACCTTTTATCAGTACGTGTTTGTGACGAGCTACAATAGCAGCATCTTTTTCGATAGCCTCTTCGGCTATGTCGTTAAAATCCACGGTAGCTATCAGTCCCCACTTGGCAGCGTATTTAGCTATTATATAAGTCAGGAAGTTATGGCCTTTAGTGTGGCATATCTTGAAATATTGGTATTTATAGCAGAAACGCATAGAAATGCTTTTTCTGCCATGCTCACGTGCCCAAGCGTAAACATGACCATACTGCAAGATATTGTTACACATACGTCCTTTGTCTGTTACAAATATCATCTTTTTTATCTGGTTAAATATAAATTCTAATAATTATTGTAGATCTCTTCTCATTTTATGTGTCAATGGGTCTACAACTTTAAGCCATTGTTCACGTGTACGCTTCCATCGGTTGTGTGTCCAGAGCCAATAAGGAGGCTGGCGCTGGATAGTTTTTTCCAATTCGCGGAAATACATCTCGGTGATTTCAAACTCCTTACATTCTTTGGGTTTGTCGGTCAATAGTTTGAATTCTCCTTTATAATAGCCACGTTTCACTCGTTGCATATCCAAGTAGTATACAGCAAAGTTGGCTTTTATGGCTATTTTCTCTGTACCAGTGAGCACGGGAGTGTCATGGTGCAGAAAGTCGGTCCAATAATGGATGTTGTTCCAAAAAGGTACCTGGTCGGCGATGAAGCCGATGACAATCTGTTTACCTTTCTGTCGCATTTTAACGATCTTTCTTAAAGTTTCAGCCATAGGGATACTGATGGCTCCTAAGCGGTTGCGAAGGTAGAGGAAGAGTTTGTCGAAGGCGGAATTCTCCAGTACATGATAAATCTGGCCGAATGTAATGTCCTCGCCAGCCCAAAGAGGTAGGGATGTAACCCATTCCCAGTTGCAGTAATGTCCCAAATAGATTGCGCACGACTGGCCTTTCTGGCAAGATTCTCTTATCTTTTCGGCTCCTACAAACTGCATGCGCTTCTTGATTTGCTTCTTGCTCATCGTGAAGAGCTTGATGGTTTCTACGATATAGTCGCAGAACCAGGAGTAGAATTCCTTCTCTATTTTGATGCGCTCTGCCTCGTTTTTTTCAGGGAAAGAGTCGAAGAGGTGTTTCCTTACCAGTGGGCGACGATATTTCACCACATAATAAATAAGGTAAAATAAACCGTCGCTGAGAATGTAGAGCACTCTCAGTGGCAGCAGAGACATCAAATACCAAATGCAGAATACACTGCCATATAATATCTTCTTCATCATTTCTTCTTTCTGTAAGAATATAGATTCAATATTCATTAAGATGTTAAATGTTACTGCAAAAAATGTCGCAATTGCGACTGTTTTTGCAGTGGAAAGAGCGAATGTGTAGAAAAACTGGTCATTTTTATAGTTCAACCAAGAATGTTTATACTTCTTCCATTCGTTTCATTTCCCATCCGGCAAACTGGATGATGATTTTATGCAATGTTGTGCCTTGGCGCAAGACTTCTATCCTTGGTGCTGCGGCATAACGATTGATCTGTTCTACTGCATCCTGCCATTGTGCCTCGGCTTTTGCCTCAAAATCCTTGGCTGGCAACATCTTCAGTTCGATGATGTAGCTATGCTTGGTAGGATAGTGAGTCAGGTCGGGCAAGAGGAAGAAATCACAATAGCCGTGATTTAATTCAAGCTCGGGAGCCGTAATGTAATAGCTGCTCAGGTAGAGATATGCCATGAAGAAACCTTGCAGGTTGCGCTCGGCTTCGATGCCATCTCTTACTGATGCCACTTCGGCGTAAGCCTTCGACATAAAGCCCAAGACATCTTCCCATTTTCCATAGAACGCCATGCAGGTGAGCATATAACCAAACTCATTCAGGTTGATATGGTTGATTTCCTGATATTGCTCCTGCAGATAGCCATAATATTGACGGCGGACATTGTTGTTCGGGATTCCCAAGAGCAACTGGTCGCCGAAAGTATCCTTGATGGTAAGCATGCCGTAATAGAACAGCAGGCTTGGGAAGTATTCCGGTTTCACGATTTCACTGGCAGGGAAGGTTTCGTATAGATTCGATACGATGCTGCCTTCCTCCGTAATCCTGCGGATGATGCCCTTGCGGTTGCCGTCTAGCTTGTCGAGTTGGAGCAGTCGCTTCATCTTGTTGTAGTCGGTTTTCGTGTTTGGGTCTATCATCTGCTTAGGGGCTTTACCATCGTCCATGTAATTACGGAGATAATATAACACCATATCGCAATTGAAAACCCTGACCTTACTGTTTAAGCATGCCTCTGAGAAGCAATAATTGTCATACCACGGCTTAATCTCTTCTATCATTGCCTCGATATCGCTATCTGCCGGAATCTGTCCCGCATCGCGATAACGGGTAAACATGGCTCGTACATCTTCTGTGCTGAAGCCCAGCATCTTGTCAAACTCGGGCTTGGTTGAGATATGCCAGCCGATGTTGAAGCCACTGGTAACATCGTCTAGTGTTACAGGGCTTACACCCATCATGAATATCTTGGCGAATGAACCCTTGAACTTCTTGAAGTAGTCGCGGTAGAAACCGCTGGCATGCGTCATCGCATGATACACTTTTTCACCCTGTTCATTGAGCACGGTGTTGGTGAAGTTGTCGTATTCATCGATGATGAGATAAAGCTGATAATTGTGTTCTTTTGCGTATTTTTGGATAGTAGCAAGCTTGTTGGATGCTACATCCTCTGCAAGAACGGTCTTTCTGGTTGCTTCATCATAGAATTGTGCATATCTGTTGATGAAAGCGTCAAAGCAGATATTGCAATATGAATTGAAGTGCTCTTCCAGGTTGTCGATGTTTCCTCCTACCTGCGAGAAATCGAGCGTCAGTACTTGATACTTTCCCTGTAGAGGGGTAGGCTGACTGCCTATCCAGAGATCTCCGAAGATTTCCTGGAACTGGTCTTTTAGCTTGCAGTCATAGTAAGCTTCGAGCATACTGAGGAACAGGCTCTTGCCGAAGCGGCGAGGGCGAATGAATATCAGGTTGTCGGGTTGAGCCTCCAACAACGGAATATACATAGTCTTATCTACGTAATACTGATTTTCTCTGATAACTCTCAGGAAATCAGAGACTCCATAAGGTACTCTTTTTGCTTCTATCATCTTGTAACCCTTTCTATTATTAAGATAAACTCTATTTCTCTTGGAACAACTCTATTCTCTCGGTACAACTTTCCCCTTCACCACCTCATATCGCTTATCAAACTCCTCCCTGGTTCGCTTCCATCTGTTATGCGTCCATAAATAATAAGGTGGATTCTTGCGGATGGTTTCTTCCAGCATCTGGAAGAAGCGACGGGTAATCTCGTGCTCCGGCAGGGAGTTCGGATTGCGGGTGATGAGTTTGTAGGTTGCCGTGTAGTAGCCGCGCTTAGGGCGGGACATCTCTACATAGAACACGGCATCGTTCATCTTCCTCATTATTCTCTCGCCGCCAGTAAACACTGGGGTTTCGGGATGGTTGAGGAAAGGAAGCCACAGGTGGATGTTTTCCCACTTGGGACCCTGGTCGCTGATGTAGCCGAAGATGCTGCGGATGTTCTTGCGTTTGTAGTCTACGAGATAGCGGAGGATGTCCTTCTTTGGGACAGGCACTCCGTTTTCTTCGTGAGAGCGGATGCGCTTGAAGAGTTCATCGAAGGCTTGGTTACGCAGAGGATGATAGATGAGGCCTATGATGCGGGTTTTAGGCAGTTTGATGCCTACACATGAGAGCCACTCCCAGTTGCAGTAATGACCGAGGATGGCTGCCACATCCTGACCTTCCTGGAAACATTGTTCCACTTCTTCGCTGTTATATACCTTGAATCGGCGGCGAAGTTCCTTATCGCTGATGCTCAGAAGTTTAACTGCCTCGAAGAAGTAATCGCTGAACCAGCGGTAGAATTTCTTCTCGATGTCAACAATCTCTTCTTCTGATTTCTCAGGGAAGGAGCTGGTGAGATTCTTACGCGCAATACCTCTGCGGTACTTGATGACGTAATACATCATGAAGTACTCGAAGTCGGCAATGCAATAGAGCAGCCTGAAAGGCAGCAGCGATATTGCATAAAAGAATGCATAAACAATCTTAACCATCTGTAAAACTATAAATTCTTAACTATTAACTATTTACTCAATTACACCTGCTGCATATCATGCAACTTCTTGTAATATCCGTCTTTTCTAATCAGTTCATCGTGGGTACCGCGCTCCACAATCTTACCCTCGTGCAATACGCAGATTTCATCGGCATGCTTGATGGTACTCAATCGGTGAGCCACAGCCACGGTGGTACGGGTTTTCATCAGTTTCTCCAAGGCATCCTGAACCAGGCGCTCGCTTTCGGTATCGAGGGCTGATGTTGCCTCATCGAGGATGAGGATAGGAGGATTCTTGAGGATGGCACGGGCGATGCTGACACGCTGGCGCTGGCCACCGGAAAGTCTGCCGCCTCGGTCTCCGATATTTGTATCGAAACCATGCTCCGACTTGGTAATAAACTCGTAAGCATTGGCTATCTTAGCTGCATTGGCTATTTCTTCATCCGTAGCATCGGTCTTGCCGAATCGGATGTTGTCCTTGAAGCTTGCATTGAAGAGAATAGCCTCCTGGTTTACATTACCTATCAGCTGTCGGAGATCGTGCACGCAGAGGTCCTTCACGTTGATACCGTCGATGAGCACTTCGCCCTCCTGTACATCGTAGTAGCGAGGAATCAGGTCGAGCATCGTACTCTTTCCGCTACCGCTCTGACCCACCAGTGCGATGGTCTTTCCCTTAGGAATCACCAGGTTGATATCCTTCAGCACGTAAACCAGTTCATCATTCTGATGGTCGGTATAGGCAAAGGAAACATGGCGGAACTCTATCTGATGTTCGAAGCTGCTGATATGCTCAGGGTTCTCCTTATCCTTGATTTCCACCTCAGCCTGCAGAATCTTGTCGATACGCTCCATACTTGCCAATCCCTTTGGGATATTGTAACTCGCCTTGGAGAATTCCTTCAGTGGGTTGATGATGCTGTAGAGCATCACGAGATAGAAGATGATGGTAGGACCGTCGATTCTACCGTAATCCAGAACCAGGATACCGCCAAACCACAATACCACTACGATGAGGATGGTTCCCAGGAACTCACTCATCGGGTGTGCCATCTGCTGGCGGATATTTACGCGCATGATGTTGTCGCGGTAGCTGCTGTTAACCTGATTGAAACGCTTGTTCATCTTTTCTTCTGCACAGAACGCCTTGATGATGCGCAAGGCGCCCAGGGTTTCTTCTACCATACTCATCGTGTCGCTCCAAAGTGCCTGTGCCTCGATACTGTGTGCCTTCAGTTTCTTGCCCACTACTCCCATGAACCAGCCGAAAGGTGGTACAAAGAGAATGGTGAAGAGGGTGAGCTGCCAACTGATGCAGATCAGCGTAACGAAATAGAAGAGAATCAGGATAGGGTTCTTGAAGAGCATGTCGAGCGACGACATGATGCTGTTCTCCACTTCCTGCACATCACCGCTCATGCGGGCAATGATATCTCCCTTGCGCTCCTCGCTGAAGAAACCGAGCGAGAGACTGTTTATCTTCTGGTAAATCTGGTTGCGGATGTCTCTTACGATACCTGTACGAATAGGTATGATGGTGGCTGACGAGAGGAAATAGGCTCCCGTCTTGAGGAATGTCATGAAGGCTAGGAATATGCCGATGACCAAAAGGGCTGTTGATGCACTATGGACAACAATAAACTCCTGAATATAATAATACAGGTTATTGGTTGCAACCTCCTTGATGCTACCCCAATCTCCATTCCAGTGCATATACTCGTTGACACGGATACCACCATCTACTTTGAACAGGATTTGCAGGATTGGTATCAAGGCTGCAAACGAAAAGATGTTCAATACCGCAGACAGGATATTGAACAGGATTGACAGTCCCAGATACTTTTTGTATGGAGGGACGAATCGGCGTAAAATTTGCACGAATTCCTTCATAGGTGCAAATATAGTGCTTTTTAAGAAAACCGCCAAACTTTTGGCGGTTTTTCTTGTTTATATTCTGTTTTTTCTTTCAGAAGAGTCTTTTTATTCAGAAAAAGCTGTTCTGAAGAGTTTGGTTTTACTCCTTTACTTCTTCTCCGAAGAGAGTAGCAGAGGTAGAACCGGTGATGCGAACCTTCACGAACTCTCCGATGTGGTGGTTGCCCTTATCGATGACAACCGCCTTGTTCTGTTCTGTTCGACCCATCATCTGCTCGCGGCTACGCTTGCTGAAGTTCTCGATGAGGATGGTGAATACCTTGCCCTCATCCTTCTTGTTCTGTTCGGCGCTCACCTCGGTTTGCAACTTGATAAGTTCGTTGAGGCGGGCTATCTTGGTTTCCTCAGAAACGTTGTCTGGCAGGTGCTTGGCTGCGTAGGTGCCCGGGCGCTCTGAATACTTGAACATGAAGGCGCTGTCGAATCCTACTTCCTTCACCAGCGAGAGGGTTTCCTGATGGTCTTCCTCGGTCTCGTCGTGATAACCCACGAAGATGTCGGTGGTGATGCCGCAGCCTGGAATGATGCGCTTGATATCGGCGATGCGCTGCAGATACTCCTCACGGGTGTATTTGCGGTTCATCAGCTTCAAAATCTTGTTGCTTCCGCTCTGTGCCGGGAAGTGGATGTGCTTGCAGAGGTTTGGCTCTTCGGCAATGGCGTGGAGGATGTCCTCGGTCATATCCTCTGGGTTAGAGGTGGTGAAGCGTACTCGCATATTCGGTACAGCCTGGGCTACCATGTGGAGGAGCTCGGCAAAGGAAAGACTGCCTTCCTCGCGCTTGCCCGATGGCGAGAGACCATAACTGTTTACATTCTGTCCAAGCAGGGTAACTTCCTTGAAGCCACGCTGCTGCAAATCGCGAACCTCACGCAGGATGCTCTCAGCATCGCGGCTGCGCTCACGTCCACGGGTATAAGGCACGATGCAGTAGTGGCAGAAGTTGTTGCAACCACGCATGATGCTTACGAAACCGCTCACTCTGTTGCCACCGATGCGCTGAGGTACGATGTCACGGTAAGTCTCGGTCTTAGAGAGTTCGATGTTGATGGCGTTGGTTCCCATCTCGCACTGCGCAATCATATCCGGCAGGTTGAGATAGCTGTCTGGTCCGCAAACGAGATTGGCATAGTGGTTCTGGATGAGGTCATCCTTCACGCGCTCTGCCATACAGCCCAAAACGCCGAGAATCACCTTTCTTCCCTTTTTCTGCTCTGCATGCAGGGTGTCGAGGCGATGATAAATCTTGTTCTCTGCATTCTCGCGGATACTGCAGGTGTTCAGGAAGATGGCATCAGCCTCTTCTTCTTTCTCACAAATTTCGTAGCCAGCCATCTGCATCACAGAGGCAACTACCTCACTGTCTGCCACGTTCATCTGGCAGCCATAAGTCTCAATAAATAGTTTCTTCATTGTTCTAGATGAATTCTATTCGTTTATAATGTTATTGTAATTAAAATATGTAACTATCTGAATCTCAGTCGCGAAGAAGGAGTATGATGCTCTATCATTCCCTTCGATACTGCCATCAATGCAAAATAGATGACGACGGCAGAGATGAGGCCGGCGATGGCATCGATGAGATAATGCGCCTGAATATATACGGTAGCCAGACACAGGAAGATGTAGAATGGCAGCATCACGTATAGCATTTTTCTGTTGCCGGCATGCCAGACCAGGAGCATGCAGATGGTGCTCACGCCCACATGCGAACTTGGGAAAGCGGCTGTAGGACGCTCGCCGGCGTTCTTGGCGTCTTCTACAAGCTGGTAGAAGATTCCATCGGTGTAGCCCGGTGTCGGCAGGCAGTTGGTATGGGTATTGAAGTAATCGCCCAAAGCCGGGAAGATGCCTTTGGTTATTTCTGATATCCCTACTGCATCAAAGTAGAAGGTCGGACCCGCTACCGGTACATAGATGTAGATGAGATAGTAGATAAAGAAACTGGTGAGCATGACGAATGCAGCTCTTTCAGCCTCATAATATCTGCAGAAGAAATAATAGAATGAAACCAATGCAATCATCGGATAATACATAAAGTAGCCCATCGACATCAGTTCGCTTACTACAGCCCAAGGCAGGGCTTTGGCAAAGAGCAGGGCGGGTTGACAGCCGAAAAGATCCTGCTCCCAACCTGCAAAGATATGGTCGAGATTTGGGAACATGCGGTTGATTTCGTAGGTGTCGGGATACCACCAGGCAAGCAAAGCCATCTGGGCAATGATGCGCACCATCTTGGTGATGCGGCAAGGTATCATGCGGTATACTGCCCAAAGAGCGATGGTCATGACGAGCACTCTCAGTCGTCCCCAAAGCATAGCTTCCGGGTTTACGAGTTTGGTATAGGTAAAGAGCATGGTGATAATGGTGATTGCCATATATCCCAGCATGACCCATTCCAGTGTCATCAGTCCCTTCTTCGGGTTCTTGTCTATCTTGAAATAATCTTTTATCACGCTTCTTATTAGTTTATAATTTACAGCCATCCGTTATCCTTGTACCACTTGATGGCGAGCTTCACACCTCTTTCCAGTGGATAATGAGGATGATAGCCCAGTTCATCCATGGCTGGCTCAATATCACATCGCCAGTTGCGCTGTTTCAGAATGTTGTACTTATCATTGTTCAGGGCCGACATCTTGCCCGTCATCCTTCCGAGATACTCTCCGAAGAAGGTTACGATGCGCAACACCCAGACAGGTGCCTTGATGCGTAGCATCCAAGGATTGCCTAACTCCTTTTTTATCAGGTCGCTGAAGGCAGCAGACTGATATACTTCTCCATCGCTGAGGAAGTATTTCCTGCCGTTCATTCCATGATCCAGAGCCAGGAATACAGCCTGTACCACGTCCTGTACATATACAAAAGTGATGTCCTGACGCTTGAATCCTACAGCAAAGTCAACATGTTGCTTGATGCTCTGCGCCATGAGAAAATAATCTTTCTCCCTAGGACCATAAACTCCTGTAGGGCGGAGGATGATATAAGGGAAGTTATTGCCGATGCTGTCCAGATAGCGTTCTGCCTCCAGCTTACTCTTTCCGTATGCAGTATTTGGCTTAGGAGTATCATGTTCTGAGATTTCCTGATAAGGCTGCTCTTCGCGGATGGCTCCAAAGATGCTGAGCGAACTGACAAAGACAAATCGCCTGATAGGCATCTGGAGGCGCAGAAGGACGTTCACCAGATGCTTGGTTCCCTCTGTGTTTACCTTATAAAAGTCCTCTGCATGCAGGCACTTCGTTGCGCCGGCTGCATGCACTATATAGTCGAACTCGTGCGGGGCGAGTTCTTTCTCCAACTCTTCCTCTGAAGAAAGATTGAGATTGATAAAATGGATGCGCTCGTCTTGCAGATACTTTCTGGAACTGGTAGGGCGTACTGCCGCCCAGGTTTCCATGCCCTGTCTTAAGGCCTCTTCCACGATGTAGCTGCCGATAAAGCCCGACGCACCCGTTACTAGAATCTTCATTAATTATTTATAAAATTGCAATTTTGGCTGCAAAGATACTATTTTTTCATGAGTTATCCACATTGTTATGCAAAAATTATTTTAAATTCTTCTGTTTCTTCACAAAAAGTATTATCTTTGCACTTATGACGCAAGTATCAGGTTTTATATTGTCCTCAGAGTTTGAAGTCTCGGAAACATTCACAGAAATATCCGAACTTTCTTCCAGCGGTTTCAATGTCCTGCTCCAAGCCAAGCGCAACGGTCAGTGGTGGATATTGAAATCGTTGAAGCCTGATGTGTGTCATGATTCTACCTTCCTGCAGCTTCAGCAGAAGGAATATGATATTCTTGCCCGTCTTGACCATCCCGGTATTGTGAAGGTGGAGGGGTTGGAAGAAGTTGAGGGATACGGCAGGTGTATCGTGATGGAATGGATAGATGGCGTGACGCTTGATGAGTGGCTTGCCCAGAAGCATTCCGGTTTGGAGCGCCGGCAGATTGCCCGCCAGCTTTTGCTGGTGATGGAGTATGTGCACGAACAGCAGATTGTGCATCGCGACCTGAAACCTGCCAATATCATGATAGCCCGTAACGGAGGTACGCTCAAGTTGATTGATTTCGGGCTCTCTGATGCCGATAGCTATACTATTCTGAAGAGCCCTGCCGGTACCGAAGGGTATGTTTCGCCTGAGCAGCAGGAGGAGAGTGTGCCTGATGTGCGCAATGATATCTACAGCCTGGGAGTCATCTTGAAGGAGATGCGGCTGGGATGGTCTTGCCGTTGGGCTGTCAAGAGATGTTTTCTTCCTTTAGAGTATCGGTATCCTAATGTGTTAGCTTTAAGGATGCATATTCAGTCGCTTCATCGTCGCCTAATAGCTTTAAACTGTCTTCTCGCTTTTTTAGTTTTGGGCACATCAGGTATTGTTTTATATAATAAGGTGGTAAAGCCAGAGATACTATACGATGTGGTTGCTCAGTTTACTGTAGGCAACCTGGTGTATAAGTCTTGGGGTGGTGGTTTGGTTACTGTAAGTGCTGCCAATGACCGGGATTCTGTCATCGAGATACCTGCTACCGTGAAATATAAGGGTATGGATTATCGTATAGATGAGTTGGAGGATAGTGCCTTTGCTGCTCACCCTTTCTTGAAGCGGGTCGTGATGCCTGATAATCCCAAGTTGCATGTGATGAAACATATCTTTGCTGGCAGTCCTAATCTGGAGGGTATATATTTCCGTAGCAAGACACCACCTATGTTGGGCAATGCAATCTGGAGGGTGACGATGGATGATATCTTTGAGACTCCTAGTTTTGGGAAGATTGTTCTCTATGTTCCTAAGGGTAGCAAAGATGCTTATTGCCGTTCACCGTGGGGGCGCTTTACTTATATTGTGGAGTTTGAGAAATGACAACGATAAAATTAAAAATGGCACTCCCTGGTTTTGAGGGGATGCCATTTCTTTGTTAAAAGGATATGGTTTGAGATTCATATAGAATCTCAGACCGCAGGGATGTTATATCTGTCCTGCTCTAATATCCTGGGTTCATAGAAAATGACTATAAATACGCTTTCAGATTTTATTTTATCTCCCAAATCAATCTTTACTTTCTGGCTGCAAAAATACATAAAAAGAACGAAAGTAGATTGGTTCAAAACGGTTTAATTTCAGTTTATTGCAATAAAAGGTACATTTTTTGTGGGAAAAACGGCAAATATTGCTTATCTTTGCAATCTGTAAAAAACAAATAGATGAATATATAATGATGGAAGATTATAAAAAAGAAGATTTTGATAGACTCAAGAATGAGGTCGAAACGCTGGTGGGACGAAAGATCGTTTCACCAAGGGATTTTGATTTCCTTTCCCGACAGATAAAGGGTTATACCCAGGAAACGTTTCGGTGAGCACGCTGAAGCGTCTGTGGGGATATGTGGCATGTTCCTGCAAGCCGAGCAGGTTCAATCTGGAATTGCTCTCCCGCATGGTGGGATATCCCAGCTGGAATGCGTTCGTAGAGAGTAAGGATGCTGTTGCTTCCAGCCGATTCTTTATCAAGAGCAAGCTGATTGCTGATGCTCTTGTCGTAAATGATCTGGTTAGACTGACCTGGCAGCCCGGCCGTATTCTTACCATCAAGTATCTGGGAAATGACAATTTCAAGGTGATGGAATCGCTGAACAGCAAACTGGCTGCCGGGGATACGTTTACCTGCCACCAGTTTGTGGCTGATGAGCCTCTTTATCTTTCCAACCTGACCCATCCCGGCATTCCTCTCTGCAACTATGTGGCAGGACAGAATGGAGGCATCAAGTGGAATGTTCTTGAAGGATAAACTGTACGGTTCTTTCACCATATAATCAAGGTCTATACGCCACCTGTTCATCGTGGCATATAGACCCTTGTCGTTTCTTCTGCTAAGGCTCTATCCCTAGAAAGGTTACACGGTGATGATATTCTTTCAAATGCAAAGATACACATTTCAACTAATTAGAAGAATTTTACATAAAAAAAATTGAGGTGTTATGCTTCATGCTGTCTTACACCCATGCGGGCCTCTACTACGTTTACCACATAGTCGCCGAGTTTCTCGCATTCCTGGATGATATCCATATACATGGTACCGATGGCGTAGGTATAGAGATGGTTGTTCACATCGTTGATGTTCTGGCTCTTCAACTGATTGCGATAGTTGTTGATTTCGTTCTCGATGTTGAAAGAGAGGTTGGCATCGTTGTCTCCCTTATGACCTACGAGTGTGATGTTCATTTGGGTAAGGGCATTGTCGGTAAGTTCCATCATCTGGTGCATGTGCTCATACTGTGAAGTGATGAAGTCTTCCTTGCCCTTGAAACGGCGGTTCAGCGTGCGTGCGATGTTGAAGCAGCTGTCACCGATACTCTCGATTTCAGAAATCTCACGGAGCATGGCACGAATCTTTGCCTTGGTCTCGTCAGAAAGATGAGAATCGCTCACCTGGTCAAGATACTTGGCAATCTCTATCTCCATGTTGTCAGAGATACCTTCGTATTTTTCGATGCGGCTATAGAGTTTTACAAACTTTTCTTCATTGGTCTCGCCAAGAAGCGTCTTCACCATGCCGAACATGCGCTGGATGCGCTCTGCAAAACAATGGATTTCCTTCTGTGCCTCCAAGACTGAGATTTCCGGTGTCTTCATGATACCGCTCTGGATAAAGCGCAGGCGGAAGTCGTCCTCATCGGTATTCTTCTTAGGACGGATAATCTTGCATACCAGCTTCTCTATCTGTGGAATGAACCAAACCAGGATAAAGGTGTTGGATAGGTTAAAGGTGGTATGGAAGGCGGCAAGCACAAAGGATAGCTTGGCGGCATTGGCTACGAAATGAGGATCGGTCTTCTCCATTATGTCGTCATAACCTACCCAGCCGCAAACCAGATGGATGAACGGGCGGAATACGCAGAGTATCCAAAGCACACCGAAGATGTTGAATACCATGTGCGCCATCGCCGCTCTCCGGGCCTGGGTATTGGCGGTGAGCGCTGCCACGTTGGAGGTTACGGTTGTTCCGATATTCTCACCCATCACAAGCGCAATACCCTGATAGATAGGCAATACGCCGGTAGAGCAGAGTATCATCGTAATCGCCATGACGGCTGCCGAACTCTGCACGCACATAGTGAGTATACTACCGATAATCAGAAAGGTGATGGTGGTCTGGAAACTGTGAGGGTCGAAACTTGCAAAGAATTCAATAACCGGCTGATTATGAGCCAGATCCATGTCGATACCGGTTTGACGTAAAGTTCCCAAACCGAGAAACATAAAGGATATACCGAAGATGAAGTCGCCGATAATCTTGCGCTTCTTGCTGTAAATCAGGATGATGGCGATGAAGAACGCCGGCCATACAAAATCTGTGATGTTAAACGAGAAACCGGCACTCATGATCCATGCGGTGAGCGCTGTCTCTTATACACATCTCCGAGCCCACGAGACTACGCTGCATCTCGT
>ENA-OZGC01000171-OZGC01000171.1-human-gut-metagenome-genome-assembly--contig:-NODE-171-length-53640-cov-8.261137_pt1 | contig 53640 bp, 39 predicted proteins | sample MGYA00245109_ERZ653643 | MGnify/ENA primary metagenome ERZ653643 (study PRJEB26926, sample SAMN06165107) | human gut metagenome | biome: ENVO:00009003; feature: ENVO:2100002; material: ENVO:00002003... | reverse complement strand
AGACGATGAACCGCTTGCCGAGCAGGTCGATGTTCTCCGTGGAGTTGAGCAGGAAATCGTAACGCCCGCCCCGGTAATACTGCCGCATGGTGGTGAGCATGTTGTCGATGTTGAAGTCGGACTTCTCCACCTTTATCTCCCGCTCCGCCAGCTCGCGGCGGTAATCGTCGCGCATGTACTCGTAGAAGGTGTTGAACGAGGGCGTGATGCTCCTGTCTGCCCTGATGCGCTCGATGTAGGCGTTCACCGCACTGCCCAGCTCGCCGCTCTCCGTCTTCGTCACCTTGTCGTCCTCCGACTTCCAGAGCGTCAGCAGCAGCGTCTTGATGCTGTCCTTCTTCTCCACGTCGAACACATAGTCGTCGGTATAGAACGGGTTGAACGAGATAGGCTTCTCCTCCGTGTAGGTGAAATACACGCCGTCCTCGCCGTGTGTCTTGCGCCGTATCATCTCGCACAGCCCCTGGTAGGAGTTTCCCGTATCCACCAGCACCACGTGCGTGCCCTGCTCGTAGTACTGGCGCACAAGGTGGTTCATGAAGAACGACTTGCCGCTGCCCGACGGACCCAGCACAAACTTGTTGCGGTTGGTGGTGACGCCCCGCTTCATGGGCAGGTCGCTGATGTCGAGGTGCAGGGGCTTGCCCGTGAGCCTGTCCACCATCTTGATGCCGAAGGGCGAGAGCGAGCTGCGGTAGTTGGTCTCCTCCGTGAAGAGGCACACGGCCTGTTCGGTGAAGGTGTAGAACGACTCCTCCGCAGGGAAGTCCGCCGCATTGCCGGGCATCGCCGCCCAGTAAAGCGTGGGGCAGTCGATGGTGTTGTGGCGCGGCATGCACTCCATGCCTGCCAGCTGACTGCCCACGTCGTTCTTGATGTGGCGCAACTCCTCCGCATCGTCGCTCCACGCCATGACGTTGAAGTGCGCCCTCACTGAGGTCAGCCCGTAGGAGTGCGCCTCGTTCAGGTATTGCTCTATCCACTCACGGTTGATGCTGTTGCTCCTACTGTATCGGGAGAGCGACTGCATGTTACGGGCGGACTTCTCGAACTTCTGCAGGTTCTCCTCGCTGTTGTCCAGAATCACATACTGGTTGTAGATGTGGTTGCAGGGCAGCAGCAGTCCCACGGGACTGGCGAAGGAGAGGCGGCAGTCCGAGCGGTCGGTGGAGAGTTTCTCGTACCTGACATCGGTCGCCACCTTGCCGGGCAGGTCTTCCGCATCGGATAGGGTGTGCAAGCACAGGCGGTTGTCGCCGATGCGCATCTCCCTTGCCGAGAGGCCGATGTCCTGCAGTGTCCTGTCGCCTTCGGGCATGAGGGAGAAGTAACGCTCTATGAGTCCGGCCTTGTCCCCCGTACCGACAAGCTCATCGGTGGTGAGGCGGCGCAGCCTGATGAAGCCGCTGTCGTTCATGATGCGGGCGAACTGTTCCGTAGCCTCCATGAATTTCTCCGCCGTCTCCCTGTCCAGTTCCTTCGGGATGATATGCCCACGGCACAGCGTGCTGAAGTTGCTCTGCATACGGTTGCGCTCCTTCGTGGTCTTCGTCAGGAAGAGGTAGCAGGTGTGCTTCAGGTAGGGACGCTCGTTGAAGTGACGCTCAAACGAGCGGCTCAGGAAACTTATGTCGTCCTTGTGCAACTCCGGCTTGTACTGTTCCTTGATGAACCAGTCCTGCTTGTGGACGATGGAGTAGTCGGGCAGCACCTTGATGGCCTTGCACCAGCAGCCGTGTATGGCCTCGTATTCCGCACCCGTCACGGTGTAGAGTTCCGGCAGCTCCACCTCGTAGGCGACCGTGAGGTCGGCATCCTTCGAGACGATGCAGCCGTGCTCCACCGCCAGCAGGGGGAACTTGTTTTCCAGTGTCGTCATTTTGGATATGTTCCTCATTCTTGTTTCGTTTTCTGTTTGTTCTTGAATAATCGGATTATCCGCCGTCGGTTGATAAGGTATCGGGGATGGTTGCGTGCCGCTCCCAGCTTCATCAGTCCGTGCTCGCCGTACCGGGCGTTCAGCGCGAAGGTCTGCCATACGAGGATGGACGACGATGCCGCACCGAAGCCGATACATATCCACTGGCCGATGCCGACCATGTAGAGGATGACGAAGAGGATGAAGAGAGCCAGCAGCCCACCTGCGAAGATGAAGAGGTATTGCGCCTTCAGACCCTTGAACTCAACCGGACGGCCGATACCCTTGTTGATGGGGTATTCAGCCATTGTGTGTTCCGTTTTGTTACACCTTATAATATATTAAAGGAAGAACGAGCGCAGGATGGTGGCTGCCACGATGAGGAAGATACACGCTCCGAACCAGCTTGCGGCGGTCTTGGAGGTGTCGGGGTCGCCCGACGAGAACTTGCCATAGACCTTCACGCCGCCGATGAGTCCGACCACTGCGCCGATGGCGTAGATGAGTTTCGTGCCGGGGTCGAAATACGAGGTGACCATGGAGGTGGCTTCGTTGATGCCTGCCAGTCCATTGCCCTGTGCGAATGCGGTTGTGCTTGCAGCGATGAGGAGTGCTGCCGAGAGGATTGTTCTGATACTGTTGTTCTTGTTCATATTGATGTTCTGTTTTGTGCCCTTGAAGGGTGGATAGTCCTTGTCGGGCGGGTTGATAATGATTTACTTTATTCGGATATAGTGGTGTCGCCCTTTTGTTTCCACGGACTTAGGCTGTCCGTTTGCTGTCTGGCTGTACCTTGTACCGCTCTGCCGCTTTGTTGTTGCATTACTTTCTATTCATTCTTTTTTTCGTTGCAATGGTTATACGTTATACATAGTCCCGGATGTTGAAGTCCTCCAGTTTGTCGGGGATGACGAAATCCTTCTTCGGTTTCTTCAGGCGAATTTCCATCAGTCCCTTGATGCGGATACTTACTTCCGTACTTCCGGCCATCAGCTTCTCATAGAGTTCCGTGTCCTCCAGTTCTGCGAAGACCTCCCTCGCTTTCTGCTGTTCCTTGCCCGACGGGTTCTTCTTGGTGGCTATGTGGACAGCCTCACCAATCTCGTCAAAGCTGAAACCAGAGGCTCGCGGACGGTCGCTTTCCTCTTCCGGCTCATCATCCGAATAACCCAGCTCGTCTGGTGAAAGGCTATTGAAAGCCTCGTCGAGTTTCTCGTCCGGGATGCGAGCGGAGTCCGTTTCTTGCTCGCTGTCTTCGTTTTCGCTTTCAAAGGTAATGTCGTTTTCCGACATATCTACACCTTTTTCGGGAGTGGAATCCTTTGGCACAGGGGTGGCAGCGGTTGGCCTCGGAGGCTGCATCTTGAACTTGCTTTTTCCAATAATCTCATTGTCGGAAACTGGAGAAGGGGACTTCGTTGGTCTTTCCTCTGACGTTTCATGAAGCGACATCCATACATCGGCAATGCCTCTCAGGAGTCTTGCCGCCTTGGTGTCGGCTATGCGGTCTGCAAGAAGCAGCAGGACAAACCAGACATTGCAGACAATGGACACGGAAAGCAGGATATAGGTGATGCTCATAATCTTGCCTTCAATGCTTCGTTCAATACTTCGTTGAAGGTCGTCCCCATGTATGCGGAAGTGCTCTTCCCGCACGATTCTTTAGATGTAAGGCACTCCGCTTGATTGCTCTCACGGAATTTGAGTTCCAGCACATTCTCCACGAAATCGTCCACGGTACATTTACCGTCTCCCATGACTTGGATGATTTGCTCGAGCTTGGCATAAGTCGTCGGACTGATGGCCACAGGCATGGCATTCTCCTTGTTGATGCCATTGCTCTTCAAAAACACGTTACGGTAATTGCTCACTTGATTCTTCTTCATTGTCTTGAAATTTTAGATGTTAATACTGTTGTTAAATCAAATTGTCTCTCTGTTTCTTGTACAGCTCGTTGATGCGGTCCTTGTGCTGTTGCAGGTGGAACCGCAGGACGGTGTCGATGTATCCGCCCACTGTCGTGTCCTCTGGGGCAATGCTGTTGACTATCTTCAGGATGACGCTGTGGACATCCCTGCTGATATACACGCACTGCCGGGTCTTGATTTCGTTGCGACCGAGATACAGCCCGATATAGTCATCGTCCTGCTGTTTCGTTTTGCCGCCCGCATCACGCCTCGTTGGAGCGTAGAAATTTTCTTCCTGTCCCTGCACGGACTGTTCTTGTACAGGAGGAGGCATCTGCTCCTCGCTTCTTTTCTTTCCGATGGAGGCTATTAACAGTTCCTCGTCAATGCCTTCCGTATTCACTTTTCTGCTTGCCATAATTACGGGTTGTTTATTATGTTACTGATTTCCTCTGCAAATTCCTTGATGCCGCTCCCCTTCAGCAGGGCGGAGTCCATCGGGAAGATGGTGGAGCGGAACACGCCCTTCCGTTCTTCCGAAAGGTCACGGCGGTATTTCTTGCTGTCGGGCAGTCGTGTGGATAAGACAGAAAGCTCCATCTCCGCCATCACGTCCTCATAGACCTCATACAGCCCATTCTTCTCCCTGCCGTCAACCATCGTCCAGAACAAGTGGAAGGCTTTTGTCTTCGCCCTGCCTGTCGTCATCAGGTTATCCTTGAACATGGTGGCGAACTGGAGCGTGCTCTCCACCACAAAACGGTCTGCACTGACTGGGGCGAAGATGTAGTCCATCTGCGAGAGCGTCTTGACCACGCCATTCGCCTTCAGCGTGCCGGGCATGTCGAAGAACACCACATCGGGCTTCACCTCCTCGTTTGCCAGCAGTTTTTCCGCATCGTCCAATGCGTTCACCGCATCGCTCTCCACTATCGGATAGGCGTGCTTCTTGATTTTGCGGAAATGGTCGCAGGCCAGTGCCTTGAAGTAGAGGCTCTCCTCTATCAGTTTCAACTCGCGCTCACGCAAACCGTGAATGCTGTGCTGCGGGGCATCGCAGTCCACAACCGCCACGTTCAGCCCCATCACATTGTGAAGGTAACTTGCGGCAAGGGCAGTGACGGTGGATTTGCCGATGCCTCCTTTCTGTGTCGCAAAGGCGACGAAGATTTCTTTGCTCATGTCTTCTCGTTTTTGAATGATTACTTACTCGTTTTATTGTCTCTCTACGGGATTGCATCCCGGTGTCTTCATATATGTGGATGATTGGTTTGTCGCTTCAACGGCTTTCCCCTTATCCGGTTCTTCGCCTGTTTGAATCCCCACTGAATGACGGCATGAAGTCATTGCATCATTACGTATGCACTTCATCGTATCAGTGGATTGTCGGACCTTTGAAAATCCGCTTTTCCGCTTACCCGTCAAACCGGTTACGCATGGATTTGAACAGTCGGTTTTCTGCGTCCGCAAATCATCCGTGAACTGAATCACGATGCAAAAGTATAGGCATTTTTTCATATCCGTATCACTTTCGGAATGAGTGGAAGCGAGTGGCACAGGGTGGTAGCGGTTGGCACCGCAAAGACGCTGATTCAGAGGCGGAAATAGCCGTAATTTGCGCCCAAGCGACAGGGCTTGCCCTTGGAACACTACCACCAGGGTTATCAGGCAATACACCAATCCGTCCGAAGGCGGATTTTTATTGGCATTAGCCAATAGCAAGATGTCTTTTCAGTTACTCAAAAGGATTTGAGTTACCAGAAAAGCTCTTGCCCCACTGACGGGGGATGGCTCTTCCTCCAAAGTCGGGAAGCCTGATTAAAACCGATGGTTGGAGCCCAGAAAGGGGACCTTGGCGTGAAACCACTAAATCCAATCAATGATGCAGAAAGAGAAAAGAAGGACGGGGCGATGCCCCAAGTTGGACACGAAGACGCACTGCGTGATGGTGCGTTTCAACGACGGCGAGTGGAACAGGTTTCTCGCCATGCACGAGAAATCGGGTGTCTATGCCAAGGCGGTGTTCCTGAAGGAGCAGTTCTTCGGCAGGACGTTCAGGGTCGTTACGGTGGACAAGGGCTTGGTGAACTACTACACCAAGCTGTCGGATTTCCATGCGCAGTTCCGTGCCATCGGTACGAACTACAACCAAGTCGTGAAGGAATTGCGGTCGCATTTCTCCGAGAAAAAGGCGATGGCGTTGCTCTACAAACTGGAGAAATGCACGGAGGAGCTGGCGGCACTGAGCCGCAGGATAGTGGATCTTTCAAAAGAAATGGAGGAAAAATGGTCACCAAAATCAGTTTAGGGAAGTCGCTCTACGGTGCGCTCGCCTACAACGGGGAGAAGATTAACAAGGAGCAGGGACGGCTGTTGGCCACCAACCGCATCTTCAACGACGGGAGCGGCACGGTGGATATTGCCAAGGCGATGGAGGGCTTCCTCGCCTTCATGCCTTCCACGGTGCGCACGGAGAAGCCTGTGCTGCACATCTCCATCAATCCGCATCCCGACGATGTGCTGACGGACACGGAACTGCAGGAGATAGCACGGGAATACCTCGACCGTCTGGACTACGGCAACCAGCCCTATATGGTCTATAAGCACGAGGACATCGACCGCCACCACCTGCACATCGTCACCATCAATGTGGATGAAAGCGGCAGGCGGCTCAACCAGGACTTCCTCTTCCGCAGGAGCGAGCGCATACGGAAGGATTTGGAGCGGAAGTATGGGCTACATCCTGCAGAACGGCGAGGCGAGTGCATAGAGCGTCCGCTGCACAAAGTGGACGTTGCGGCAGGCGATGTCAAGAAGCAGGTGGGGAACATCGTGAAGGCGGTGAACAGGCAGTACCGTTTCCAGTCGCTGGGCGAATACCGTGCGTTGCTGTCGCTGTACAATGTGACGGTGGAGGAAGCGCGGGGCATCGTGCGTGGACGGGAATACCACGGGCTGGTGTTCTCCGCCACAGATGATGCGGGCAACAAGACGGGCAATCCGTTCAAGTCCTCGCTCTTCGGCAAGTCAGCCGGATATGATGCGCTGCAAAACAAGTTTGCACGCTCCAAGAAAGAGATAAAGGACAGGAAACTCGCTGACATGACGAAACGCACTGTATTGGCGGCATTGGAAGCGACTCACCACCAAGACCGCTTCATAGCCCTGCTCAGGGAGAAGGGCATCGACACGGTGCTGCGCCATACGGAGGGCGGACGCATCTATGGTGCCACCTTCATCGACCACCGCACGGGTTGCGTGCTCAACGGCTCACGCATGGGAAGGGAACTTTCTGCCAATGCCTTGCAGGAACACTTCACGCTGCCATACGCCAACGAGGAGCCGATAACGATGACTGTACCTGCGGAAGAGAGTGTGCCTACTGAAGATAGAAATGCTGTTATGCCAAAGACAGAAGAATACACCGATGACTTCCACATCTCAGGTGCGGGACTTTTCTCGCCCGACGGCTCTGGTATCGATCCCGAAGAGGAGGCGTTTATCCGTGCCATGCAGCGGAAGAAGAAAAAGAAGAAGCGCAAGGGACTGGGAATGTAACATCGTATTTTTTATTCACTTCAAAACCAAGGAACAATGTCACAAGAAGACGATTTGAGGGCGCTGGCGAAAATCATGGATTTTCTGCGTGCCGTGAGTATTATATTGGTAGTGATGAACGTGTATTGGTACTGCTACAGTGCCATACGGCTGTGGGGCGTGGACATCGGTGTGGTGGACAGGATTCTGATGAACTTCAACCGCACGGCGGGACTGTTCCATTCCATCCTCTACACAAAGCTGTTCGCCGTACTCCTGCTTGCCCTTTCCTGCCTCGGCACGAAGGGCGTGAAGGGAGAGAAAATCACTTGGAGCAGGATTCGGGCGGCACTGGCTATAGGCTGTGTGCTGTTCTTCCTCAACTGGTGGATATTGGCACTGCCATTGCCCACGGAGGCGGTGGCAGGACTGTACATCGCTACCATCGGCACGGGCTACGTATGCCTGCTGATGGGCGGGCTGTGGATGAGCCGTCTGCTGAAGCACAATCTGATGGAGGATGTGTTCAACACGGAAAACGAGAGTTTCATGCAGGAGACAAGGCTGCTGGAGAACGACTATTCCGTGAACCTGCCCACACGCTTCTACTACCGCAAGCGTTGGAACAGGGGCTGGATCAACGTGGTTAATCCCTTCCGTGCCTCCATCGTGCTGGGCACGCCGGGCAGCGGCAAGTCGTATGCCGTGGTGAACAATTTCATCAAGCAACAGATAGAGAAGGGTTACTCGATGTATGTGTACGACTTCAAGTTTCCCGACCTCTCCATGATTGCCTACAACCATCTTTTGAACCACCCGGAGGGGTACAAGGTGAAACCGCAGTTCTACGTCATCAACTTCGACGACCCTCGCCGCAGCCACCGCTGCAACCCCATCCATCCGGACTTCATGACCGACATTTCGGATGCCTACGAGAGTGCCTACACCATCATGCTCAACCTCAACCGCACATGGGTGCAGAAGCAGGGCGACTTCTTCGTGGAATCGCCCATCATCCTCTTCGCTGCCATCATCTGGTTCCTGCGCATCTACGAGGGCGGCAGGTATTGCACTTTTCCCCATGCCATCGAACTGCTCAACCGCCGCTACGAGGATGTGTTTCCCATTCTGACGAGCTATCCCGAACTGGAGAACTACCTTTCCCCCTTCATGGACGCTTGGCAGGGAGGAGCGATGGAACAGTTGCAGGGACAGATTGCCAGTGCGAAGATTCCGCTCTCTCGCATGATTTCGCCACAGCTCTACTGGGTGATGTCGGACAGCGAGTTTACGCTCGACATCAACAACCCCGAAGAGCCGAAGATTCTCTGCGTGGGCAACAACCCCGACCGCCAGAACATCTACGGGGCGGCCCTCGGCCTCTACAACTCCCGCATCGTGAAACTCATCAACAAGAAGGGGATGCTGAAATCGTCGGTCATCATCGACGAGCTGCCCACCATCTATTTCAAGGGACTGGACAACCTCATCGCCACGGCACGAAGCAACAAGGTGGCGGTGTGTCTGGGATTTCAGGACTTCTCGCAGCTGGTGCGCGACTATGGCGACAAGGAGGCGAAGGTGGTGATGAACACCGTAGGCAACATCTTCTCCGGGCAGGTGGTGGGCGAGACGGCCAAGACGCTTTCGGAGCGTTTCGGCAAGATTTTGCAGAAACGTCAGTCCATATCCATCAACCGTCAGGATGTCTCCACATCGATCAACACCCAGCTGGACTCCCTGATTCCTGCTTCCAAGATTTCCAACCTCTCACAGGGGACGTTTGTCGGTTCCGTGTCGGACAATTTCGGTGAGAAAATCGACCAAAAGATTTTCCATGCGGAAATTATCGTGGACCATGCCAAAGTAAGTGCGGAAGAAAAGGCTTATAAAAAAATCCCGGTTATCAACACGTTCAAGGACAGTGAAGGGAATGACATCATGCTCCAGCAGATACAGCGTAATTATGACCAGATAAAGGCGGATGCCCAGGCTATCATCAACGATGAAATGGAACGTATAAAGAACGACCCGGAACTATGTGAACGGCTGGGAATAGAAAGTGTAGAAGAGGAGAAAAGAAAAGCTGAATAGATACAGAATGACAAATAAATCCTGAATCAATTTGATTTTCAGGGAACATTCCTTATCTTTGAACTTGAAATAGAACATAACGGCGGATAACGGGATGTTTTCCGTCGATTATATACATAAGTCGCAAGTGTCTTAAACTGAAATCTGGCAAAATTTCAAAAACGAAGACTATTGCGTGAGGCTTATGCTATACCCTATAGCGTGAGCCCATGCATGTTTTTCGTTTTGGGCTTGCCAGAGCCTCAGTTTAAAAACAGCATGGGTTTCATGCTTTTATTTTTAATAGCAGAGGTATGGCAAAAGTTCAGATTATTATGCCCGTCACATTGGACGGTTTCCTGCCGGACAAAAATGAGGAACTGATGGAATGGCTCAGGACAGACCGGAACGGATTCCCTTATTGGGAAGAGCGGGCTACATTCAACATGTTTCCGCATTATGGTATGCTTGATTTGATGGATGCAAAAGAGAGACGAGACAATAACTGTACCTTTTTTATGAAAGTACAGGACGAAAAAAGTGCCGAATATGCTGGTGGAGTATTTCTCTTCCGACTCGCAGATGAACTGGTCATTTACCTGCTTCCAATATCATACAAAAATGGGAAAAACATAACCGGAAAGATTCAATTCGGACAATGGACTTTGCGTGAGTCCAAAACATTCCGAAACAATATATGCAGATTGGTATACCGCCTTAAAGAATAAAGATTACTTCAGATTAAGTTTCTTCATTTTCTTGTACAGGGCTGTACGACTACAACCGAGTTCCGCTGCTGTCTTGCTGACATTACCATGATTTTTACCAAGCAGATTTCGTATCCTTTCCTTTTCCTGAATGATACGAATATCCGGATTGTCATTACAATCTACATTTTCCAATCCCAAATCACAGACATTCAATAATGCATTATCTGCAACAATTACTGCACGTTTGATTTTTGCGTTCAATTCCCGTACATTACCCGGCCAGTCATACCCCAACATACATGATTTCGCTTCTTCGGTAAATCCCTCATTCTTGACACGTATTCTGCTGGAATGTTCTTTCCTGAAAAATTCGGCAAGCGGAAGAATATCATCTTTGCAATCTTTTAATGGCGGTTGAACAATTTCGAGTTCTGCAAGGCGATAATACAAATCCTCACGAAAACGACCTTCCTGCACAGCCTTTTCCATATCCTCATTGGTGGCAGATACGATACGCACGTCAATATGCTTGACTTTATCACTTCCAACAGGATTAAACTCCTTTTCCTGAAGAACCCGAAGGAGAAGAATCTGCATGGAATACGGCATATTACCGACTTCATCCAGAAATAAGGTTCCTCCATTGGCCGTTTCAAAATATCCCTTCCTATCAGCAACTGCTCCGGTAAAGGCGCCCTTGACCGCACCAAAAAATTCAGAAGCCTGTAAATCGTTAGGTATGCTTCCACAATTGACAGCAACGAAAGGTTTATCACGTCTGTCACTATAACGGTGGATCATCTGGGCTATCACTTCCTTACCGCTTCCGCTCGGACCGAGTATCAGAACTGAAAGTTCAGAAGATGCCACACGACGAGCCAGTGAAGCGGCTTTTCTGGCAGCTTCACTGGTACGTTCAACAAAAGAACGCTCTTTACGTACAATAACTGGCTGCTTAAGCATACTATGTACTAATTCTATCAGTAGCTCTTGATGAACAGGCTTTTGCAAATAATCCTTAGCACCGAGTTTGATAGCACGGACTGCATCCGTGATACAGGCATAATCTGTCATGACAATAAATGGAACTTCCATCTTAGAACGTATCATCCATTCCAGAAGACTAATACCATCACCTTCCGGCAGACGTACGTCTCCCAATACAAGATTGATTTCGTTTTTCTTCAGAATACTACGTGCACCGGGTTCATCTATAGCTGTCAATACTTCGTAACCGGCCTTCTGCAGCCATTTTTCAATCATTCCGCAAAGTATCATATTGTCTTCAACTATCAGGATTTTCATATCTTTTCAGTTCATTTTCTGTTTCATTAATTAATTTTTCAATCCACTCTATAATCTGGATAGCATTTTCACAAATAACATCATCACTAATATCCATATCGTGTAACTTTTCTTGAAAATCACGCAACAACTGTTCCTTTTCAAGCATTTCCCATACAGGCATCATTCGATGTATTGTTTTTCTCATGGATTCACGATTGGTTGTCTTTATGGCTGTTTTAAGTTCCTCAATTTCTTTTCTTGATTCCATGATAACAAGAGACATCATATGTTCATGATCATCTGTACTATCCAACAAGCAGGAAAAGTCAAAATCTCCAGTTTGAGAAACTTTTATTTGAGACATAATGGTTGATAAAAAAGTAAGTAATACATGGATGTTGAACGGCTTATGAATGCAACCCGCAAATCCTTCTTTTTCATAGATTCCGGAATTTCCGTCACCACGGGCAGTCATGACTGCAACAGGAATGGTTCTTGAATTTCCTATGTCTGAATTTCTAAGTAGTTTTAATAGAGCGAACCCATCGATATCCGGCATTTGTACATCAGTAAGTATCATATCATAATCTGATTGTCTAATAGCTGTTACTACATCCCGTACATTCATACAGGTCGTACAAGTTATACCATTACGCCCAAGCATGTCTTCCACTATTTTTAGCAATATAGGATCATCATCCACAACAAGTACATTTTTCGGCAAAATGGTTATAGACTCACTATAAGAATTACATTCGTCCACAAGCTCATCCGTTTCTGGTAAAAGAAATTCAAGTTTGAACACACTCCCCTTACCAAGCTTACTTTCTACATTTATTGTTCCATCAAGGACTTTAACTAGTCCCTTAGTCAGAAAAAGACCTAAACCAAAACCTTCTGAATTAACATTCTGCGCAGCACGTTCAAAGGGAGAAAATATTTTTTTAAGCGTCTCTTCATCCATTCCAATACCTGTATCCCTTATTTCAATCAACAGTTTCCCTTCTAAATATTCAGTATGGAAACAGACATTTCCTTTGGATGTAAACTTGATGGCGTTTGTAAGCAGATTGTCTAGTACTTGTTCAAGTTTGTCCGCGTCTCCTTTTACAGTTACATTTGAACCATTATGTTCCGAATATAGAATCAGACCTTTTGAAACCGATTTACGGGAGAATTCATCTGAAATGCGCAGCAAAAAACGATTTAGATGAAAAGGTGCATCATTACGTAAGCTACCGACGTCATTAATCCGGTAAGCATCCATCAGGTCGTTAACTAAATGTAGGACGTGTTGGCAAGAATGACGGATGTCATCTAAATAGATTTCGCGCTTTTTCTTTTCTCGCGTTTCCGAAACCAAATCGGCACAGTTATGTATATTACCAAGTGGGCCTCGTACATCATGAGAAATAGTTAAAATAATTTGCTTGCGCATTTCAAGTAAATCTACATTCTCTTTAATAGCCTGTTTTAATTTTCGTTTAATCGTTTCTTCTTTATTAAAATCCGAACGTATAATAAAAAAGGAGAGCAATAATAAAATAATAGCTATGATTATAATTATAGAGAATAAGCGAAAAGCCGTTTTTTGAGCATTTATAATTTCTTTATTATATTCAATAAAATTCTTTTGAATATCATCATCTAAAACACATAAAAGCTCGCTTAATTGATTATTTATCAATTTATTTTTCATGATTAAACTATCTGATTCCATCTCTATCTGAATCAGATAATTTTTATGATCTATATTTGTTTTTTTTCTTTAATTCTGAATATTCTATCACATAATATGGTTCTTGAACTGTTTCGGTTTTTCCAAAAAATCCAGCTAAACCTTTCTTCTTTCTCGTTACTGTTCGTGTTTTTAAACTCTTTTTAGGAATTTGGGATTCAAAAAATAAACTGTCTGACTTCTCTTTGGACTTAATAGTTCTCATGATATGCAAAAGAGAATATTCTTTTTGCTCTAACATATTACATAAAGAATCAACTTGCTCAATCTGGATAAAACCATTACAATGTATTTTTATATCTTGTAAAATACTATCTGTAAACAAACGATTCCTTTGATATTCTAAATAGTCTCTATAATTCCATGTAAATACAGACTCGCTTAAAGATGATAATTTATTGACATATAAAGGTAAAACAAATATTTTGTTATGAACTAAATTTATTTGATATTGCTTATTATTTATGTCCTCTAGCTTAATCTTCTGATATATAAAAATTAAAGATATACATGCTATAATAAAAAAAAACAATAATGTATCCAAATATAACTCTTCCATATAATTTTGAATCATTGATTTTCATATTTATAATATGTGTTTAATTTTCTGTATCGTAAATCAGCACAAATTATTCGTTTTCCTACATTTATGAGTATCAGCAAACCGTATCTCATAAAATATTATTATAGATGAGTCTCCTTTAAAAAGTACATTCTTTCAAATTTACCCCCTCTCAGAGGCATTTGTAAGGCGTTAAAATCTATAAAATACTTTTTGTAGTAGATAAATCAGTAATCTTCCAAGTCATGAATACTTGCAATATCCATAGAAAGGTATCTCTCTCCAGTATCAGGTAATAGTACAATTATCCTTTTCCCTTTATAAGAATCGTTTGAGGCAAGTTTAACAGCGGCTGAAACAGCTGCTCCTGAAGAAATACCAACAAGAAGTCCTTCTTTCCTTGCCAAATCTCGCATCATTTTAAAAGCATCATTATCATTTATCTGAATTATTTTATCAATATAACTCGTCTCTATAATTTCAGGTATAAATCCTGCACCAATGCCTTGTATCTTATGCGGACCAGCTACTCCTCCAGACAAAACAGGTGAACCTTTTGGCTCTACTGCTATTATTTCTATTTCAGGACTCTTCTCTTTTAATCTTTTACCAATACCGGTAATACTTCCTCCTGTTCCGACACAAGAGATAAAGACATCAAACTTTCCTGCATCTTCAATAATCTCATTTGCTGTTGTCATATAGTGAATATCAGGGTTGGCGGGATTTTTGAATTGCTGTAATATGACAGATCCTTTTATTTGAGAATTTAATTCTTCTGCTTTTGCTATCGCACCTTTCATACCTTCACTTCCCGGTGTCAAAACCAACTCACTGCCGAATGCTTTGAGAAGTTTCCTTCTTTCTATACTCATAGTTTCCGGCATGGTAAGAATGACTTTATATCCTTTTAGGGCTGCAATCCAAGCCATACCGATTCCGGTATTCCCGCTTGTAGGTTCAATGATTGTACCATCTTTTTTTAATTTTCCGGAAGTTTCCGCTGCTTCAATCATAGCATAGGCTGCCCTGTCCTTTACACTGCCTCCCGGATTGAAATATTCCACTTTGGCTATGATTTCCGTTCCGTATTCATCTTTATATATATTAGAAAGCCGCACCAATGGAGTCTTACCTATAAGCTGCAGCAAATTGTCCTTTATATTGCTCATATTTATCAGATTATTTTTTCTGTACTCTTTTTCCGTATGGTTCCACATCTTCTGTTACCCAGAGATTACCCCCGATAACAGCCCCCCTGCCGATTGTTATACGCCCCAATATGGTAGCATTTGAATATACCGTCACATTATCCTCCAATATGGGGTGGCGTGGTATTCCCTTTATCGGATTTCCGTTTTCGTCAGTCGGGAAACTTTTTGCACCGAGTGTGACACCCTGATACAGTGTGACGTGATTCCCGATGATACAAGTCTGCCCTATCACGATACCGGTTCCATGATCTATATTGAAATATTCTCCTATCTCAGCCCCCGGATGAATATCTATCCCTGTCTCAAAATGGGCAAGCTCACTGATAATTCTCGGTATGAGCGGTATCTCCATTTTATATAGTTCGTGGGCAATCCTGTGGTTTGAAATGGCTCTGATGGCAGGATAGCAGGATATTATCTCCCCGATACAGGTCGCTGCCGGATCTCCGTCAAAGGCTGCATGAATGTCCGTTGCCAGCACCCTTCTCATTTCGGGAAGGCTCCGTATGAACCTCTCGGCATACTTTCTTGCCGTCTGGCAGCAGGGAGTTCCCTTTATCCTTTCCTTCATGTTCTCATTTCCGAAGAGCATACCCGCCTGTATCTGCTGCGTCAGGATCTTGCTCAGCTTCTCCAGTGTCACCCCAAGATGAAATGTGAGTGTCTGGCTGTTTACCGTATGATTTCCATAATACCCCGGAAACAGGACTGCACGGCAAAGTTCTATTATCTCATGTATGGCTTTACCTGAAGGTATCGGGTCTCCTTCTTCATATTTGATGAAAAGTTCAGGGAATGATGAATAATCCGCCAACTTTTCAACAACTTCTCCGATGTATGTAATATGTTCCATGTGATTATATATATTTAAATCGTAAATATACGTTGGTTAAACCTATAATAAAAAGGATAGGTCATATCCTTTTTATTGTCTGCACTGTCTTTAAAATCCCAAAGCCTTGATCATCTTATGGTTCAGGTGTCTGTTCTTGCCCTTGAACGGATAACAGTGTATATGTATGGCAGGATTGAAGTTCATTTCAATGATCGCATAGTTATCCGGTGTGGCAGGAGCATGAATATCCTGTATCATCATATCCAGTCCGGTAATCTTCACGTTCAGAGCTTTTGCAGCTTCCACAGCAATAGCCTTGTACGAATCGTCTATATCGTCTGTAAAATCTATGCTGTCTCCTCCCGTACTGATATTGGAGTTCTCACGAAGATAGACCACTTCCCTCTCTTTGGGTACAGTGTTGAAATCCATTCCCTGCTGCTTCAGAAACATTTCTTCCTCACGCCCCTTTCTGATTTTCTCCAAAGGGGTGCGATATCCTTTACCTCTGAGCGGATCTTCATTCTTCCTGTCTATCAGTTGTCCGATATTCAGAACACCGTCACCCGTCACATTTGCCGGAACACGGTGAAGGATACCTACCACTTCATCATTGATGATGAATATCCTGAATTCCCTTCCCGGTATGAACTTCTCTATAAGCACCGTGTTGTCATGCTCAAAGGCTATCTGCAAGGCTGCCTTGAAGTCCGTTTCATCATAGTTGTGCTTCAGTATGGTTATACCCAATCCGAAATTGGTGGACTTAGGCTTGATTACCACAGGTTTCCCTGCATACAGGCGGTAGTCTGCCATACCTGCCTCCGGTGACGTGTATTCATAACCGCCCGGCACGCTTATTCCGGCACGTTCCAGCACCTTCTTCGTTACCACCTTATTTTCCATCATCAGTACAGACACGTATGAGTCCAGAGAGGTCTTGGTTGCCTGCATCACATATTCTTCCTTTTTACCGTCAAACAGACGTATGAAGTTTTCCTTACGGTCAAGTATTTCAAAACCTATCCCTTTAAGTATTGCAGCCTTCAGCAGAAGCTGTGTGGACATTTCCATATCCTCCAGTCCATGAAATCTGTAACCTCCGCTTATGGTGGTTTCCCTATACTGTCTTGCCTTTTCCAGATGGAACGGTACAAACCCCACCCTGTTTATGTTCTCATACAGTACCATGCCTATACGCTTCTCAGGATTCTGTACAAGGTACAGATTATGCTGCATCTCCTGACGGTAGATTTCATCGTCAAGCACCCCATATTCTGAGAGAATTCTCTCCATATCTTCTAAAATAGAAGTAGCTTTCTGCTGTACAGTGGTCGAGCAGCATTTCAACTCCTTCTTTTCGTCTCTTCCATAGCATGAAGCCATATCCTGATTACGTGTTGCCCTTTGCAGTTCTTCCTCCGTAAGACTTCCGTTCTCCTCCTTCAGCAGAGAATAGACAAGCAGAAGGTGAGAAAAATAAATGGCACTTGCACATACCCCCGATTTTGTAAACGGGTCAAGATCCACAATTCGTACCTCAATATAAGAAGGAGAACCATTATCCTTTTCCAGAAACTTGATACGGACCGGAAGATAAAGCTCGTGAGGTCCGTCAATACGGTTTTCCCTTATCAGTTTGTCAATAGACATATTATAGGCTTCAAGTGAGGAATAATCGATGAAGAACTCCTCACGGTTACGATACCCTAATGGACTTGTCCTCAGACTGAGGCTTACCCCACACTTCATGGGCTGCTTTTCTCCCGTTTTAAGCGAAATCACATTCAGGGTTTCTTCTGCAAGCGGAGATTCACCGTACAGCCAGATAAAAAGCCAGCGGTATTTGAGAAAGTTCCTTACCACACGAAAATATACCGTTTCCCTGACCTCCTCCATAGAGCTGCCGCAAACACCGCTTTTTAGCAGAACGTCCATCAGTTTTTCCGAAAAAGAGAAATTGAAGTGTATTCCCGAAATAAGCTGCCTTTCCTTTCCGTAGGTTCCGGCAAGTTTCTGACGGTAATACTCCTTGTCCTTGAACTCTCCCGAATAATGTGCAATGGGTATCTCCTGATTCTCCTTCAATACAGGAGGAAGGCTCTGAGGCCAGAGAAGCTCATCGCCGATATTCTCCGTAACCACATCGTGCAGCGTTTCCATAAATCCCAAAGCCTCTCCTACACTTGGCAGCGGCGGAGTTATCATTTCCACCTGACTCTCTGAAAAGTCGGTGGTTATATAAGGGTGCTTCCCCTTGTCGCCAAATACTGCCGGGTGTGGAGTCAGGGCAAGCGTACCGTCCTGATTGACCCTGACATTTTCCTTTTCAAGTCCGAAACACCCCTCTCTAAGCAGATGGCTGTTCTGTTTAAGTATAAAGCAAAAATCCTGTGTATTCATATACTGCTATATTGTATGTTTGATTCTTCAAGTTCCTTTTCCCTTTTTCTATATAATAGATAAAGTACAATGCCCTTTATCACGCTAGTAAGCGATATGCTCCACCAGACACCATCTATTCCCATTCCCATACTTTTGCCAAGCAGAAGGGCAAGAGGTATCCTCATTGTGGTGAACACGATGCTCACGGTTGCAGGATATTTGGTAAGCCCCTGTCCGGTATAAGCTCCCGAAGTGAGTATTTCAAGTGTGGCAAACAGCTGTGAGAAGCCGACTATACGCAGATAGGCACTGCCTATTTCTATGGTGGCAGCCTCCTTCACGAAAAATGACAGTATGGTTTCCGGGAAAGCTAAAAATATGAATGTGGCAGGTATGGAAATACAATATCCAAGCCTGATGCTTGTACGATAGCATTTCCTAATCATATCCGTATTCCTTTCCCCGTAATATTGCCCTATCAGTATGGAGGTTGCCTGCATAAGACCGTTCATAAGAAGAAACGAAAGCGACTCTATCTGAAGACCCAGCTTCTGTGCGGCTATTGCATCTGTTCCCCATATACTTACTATACGCCCGATGGCTATACCGATAAGCGAGAACAAAATACGCTGCATGGCAGGTGCTGTGCCTATTCCAAGTATTTTCCTGAGAAACTTGCGGGGTACCGCTTTTATACTCAAGGTAAGCTCAAGCCTATGTCTGAGAAGATATATCGCATACATCATGGCACCCCACTGTGAAAATGCCGTAGCCCATGCCGCACCTTCCACTCCCAGTCCGAAATAAAATATAAACAGAGGGTCAAGAATGATATTGACGATATTCCCATAAAGTACCGCCCTGAACGAGAACTGTGTCTTTCCGTGTGCGTCTATAATGGCGGTAAACAAAAGGTTCATAAACATGATAAGAACAGTGATACTGCTTATCCTCAGATAGTTCTGAGCCATCGTGTTTACTTCCGGTCTTTCGATATTGAAAAGGGATATAAGAGGCTCTGCCAGCATAAAGACGAACAGGGCATAGAATATCCCCAACACGAATGTACTGCGTATTCCGCATGATATGAAGTGTTGTATTCTGTCCTTCTTTTCAGCCCCTATACTGTGTGAAACCGATACCATGGTACCAATGGTTATCACGCTTATCAAAGACCAACCCAACTTGATATAAAATCCGGCTGTTCCAACAGCAGCCACTTCTCCGCTTCCCAGTTTCCCGACCCAGAACATATCCGTAATATCGTATGAGATCTGAAGACTGGATGATAATATGATAGGGATTGCTATTCTCAGCAGTGATTTTCTTTTTTCTCTTTTTGCCGTTATCTGTTCCATAGTTTATTTTATATCGTAAAAATACGATGTTATATACCAATAAAAAAACTCTTATTCAAATCATAAGAGTTCTGAAAACAACTTCTTTGCCAAAAGCAGGCTTTCACGGTTAATACGATAGCAAACCTTTGGTGGAGCTATCTCGCCGTCTATCAGACCTACATCTTTCAGTACCTTCAAATGCTGTGATATGGTAGACTGCGCGATTGGCAATTCCGTTGTCAAGTCTCCACAATAACAACAGGCATTATGGTTAGCCAACAACCTTACGATTGCTATTCTTGCCGGGTGACTCAACGCTTTGGCATATCGGGCAGCCATCACGTCCCGGTCTTCAAAATGCTGTGCTTTACTATATGCCATAATCACTTCTCATTTTTAATTCATCGCAAAATTACGATAAACGATTGAATCAACCAAATAATCGTGCGTTTTTTTCATCGAATTTTTCTTTTTTTAACCTATCACAATATCTAAAGTCTCGTATCTCAATGCAAAAAGAGGCTGTCTAATAAGTCCCCGAAAATGAAAATCACCCCTGTCAGAGCTTATTCTGACGGGGTGAAATCGTAAAATTCAGATTTGTTAGACAACCTCTTTAATCTGGATTATATTTTTATTCCTTTCGAGCGGTTTTCCTCTCTTGTATATAATCCCTGACGTCCAATGACGATATGGTTGGCAATGGAGTTGCCAGACGAAGGTCGATCATTCGCTGGGCTGTGTATCTGCGGATCATTTTCAGTATGTTGTGATGATTCGTACCGTACACTACTTGCATCCGGCTTGACCTCCTGCCTTTCATTCTCCTTTTCGGCAACTTCCGGTGTAGGCGGTGCAAGCTCCAACTGAATCTTACGGTCAAGCGCGGCAAGTTCGGATTTCAACTGTTTCAGTTCGTCTTCCTTCTTCCACACCTTGCCCGCTATCTCCTGCAACTGCGGAATCTCCTTTTCCAGCACCTCGTTCTTTGCCTTGTACTGGTCGATGATGGACGGAATCCTCTCCAATGCGTTCAGGAAGTTACGTGCGGCGGCTATCGGGTCTGCCATCGCCAGATGCCCGTTGTTGTAGGTGTACTTATAGTTTCCCTCCACCACAAAGCGGTTGTCGGTAAACTCCAGTCCTTCTTTGAGAATCCGCTCACTGACCACCTTTATCGGAAAACCGTAAAGTTCCCCGACAGCCTTGTACAGTCCGCCCGTCGTGGCGTTCTTGGCGATTTCCTGCAAACGCTTTCCGAGAACCTTCTCGTCGGTTGAATCCACGCCGTCCACCTTGACGGTATTCAGGCGATTGCCCTCATTATCCGTCCGCACAACCGAAAGAAACCTGTTCCAGTCCTCCGTCATGGCATCAATGAAAGCCGTGTTGTTACGCAGTTCTCCCGTCTTGGATTCCAGTTTGAACTCCGAATCCCGCTTGCCCTTGTTGAACGACTTGCGTTCCCCTTCGAGTGAGGCGATACGCTTCTCCAACTTCGCTTTGTCAAGCAGGTCGGTATTGCCGGAAAGCAATGCCATATACTCCGAGAAGTTCATGCCCGATTTCTCGTCCATAGCCCCCTCGTCGATGGTACGTGCGCCCATAGCCCCGCTTTTGAGCTGCGAGATGAACGTCTGCTTGCAGTGCAGCAGGTTGAACTTGTAGCTGTCCAGTGACTTCTCCACGGCGTAAATGATGACATCCACGTTGTTTCCGGCAAAATGTTTGGCAATCTCATTGCCGGCTCTAACTCCACGTCCGTCACGCTGTTGCAGATCAGACGGTCGCCACGGTGTATCCAAATGATGGATGGCGACACACCGTTTCTGCGCGTTCACGCCCGTTCCGAGCATAGAGGTGGAACCGAACAATACACGCACCGTCCCGGCGTTCATGGCGTCTATCACTGCTTTGCGAGCCTTGTCCGTCTTGCACTCCTGAATGAAGCGCACCTCGCTTGCCGGTATGCCGTAATCCTCCGTCAGTTTTCGCTTTATCTCGCTGTACACGTTCCACCCGTCGCCCGGCTGGTATGTACCCAAATCCGAGAAAACGAACTGCGTGCCTTTCTGCGCGTCGTATTTATGGTAATACTCAGCTATCATCTTGGCGCAGTGGCTCGCCTTGTTGTCGGGGTGGTCTTCGTAATTGGGATCTATCATGCGCATATCCAAAGCCATCTTCCGCGCGTAGTCGGTAGCGATGAGCATCTTTGCCTTCTCCTCCGTTTCAGACAGCGGCAACCTGCCCAACAACGTGGCGTCGCCAGTCTTCGCAAATTCCATCAGCTGTTTGATGAAATATTCTTGGTCAGGTGTCGGCGGTATGTGGTGCAGTATCTCGTTCTTGTGCGGACGATCCACACCCACGTCCTCCGCCGTGCGGTAGTCGGTGATCTCATTGTAGAAGGCGGCAAGCTCCGGCACTTTGATGAAGTAGCGGAAACGTTCCTTCTGCACCACGTTGTTTGTCACGTTGAACTCGAAGTCGGTTGTCTTCTTGGCGAAAATAGCCGCCCATGCGTCGAAGCAGCGGATGTCCTGCCGTTCCAGTTCCTTGGGACGCAGATACTTGAAGAGCAGGTACAATTCCGTCAGGCTGTTGGATATGGTCGTACCGGAGAGGAATGTCGCCCCCAAGTCCTTGCCAGTGCGCTCCTGTATGGTGCGTATTGCAAAGAGCATATTCAGGGCTTTCTGGCTCCCTTCCGAGTTTCCCAACCCCGCCACACGGTCATGCCGGGTGTTGAAAGTCAAGTTCTTAAATTGGTGCGATTCGTCAATGAAGATATGGTCGATACCCATCTGCTTGAAGTCCACCACGTCATCCGTGCGCGACTTGATGGCGTGTTCCACCTTCTCCAGCTTCGCTTCAAGGTTGTGTTTGCGTTTCTCCAGCCCTTTCAGCATCGCCCGCGACACGTTCTTGCCCTGCTGCCGCAGGACTTCGAGATTTTCCTCCACCGTGTCAAGTTCCGCTTGCAGTATGCGCTGCTGCAACTCCGGCGACTGAGGTATTTTCCCGAACTGGTCGTGCGACATAATGACGCAATCATAGTCATTGTTCTTGATGTTGTTGAAGAAACGCACACGGTTGGCGGTCGAGAAGTCCTTTTCCGAAGCGTAGAGGATGCGGGCATTCGGATAGGCAGCCTGATAAGTGGCAGCAATCTCCGCCACATTGGCTTTCAGCCCGATAATCATCGGCTTGTGGGCGAGGCCCAGCCGTTTCATCTCGTGTGCTGCCATGCACATTATCAGCGTCTTGCCGGTCCCCACCTCGTGGTCGCATATCCCGCCGCCATTCTGCTTGAGCATCCATACGCAGTCCTTCTGCGAGGGATAGATGTCCTTCACGCCTCGGCTGGCCAGCCCCTTGAGGTCGAGGTCGGGGAAGGTCTGGTGAGAGCCGTCGTACTTTGGGCGCACGCAACAGTTGAACTTGCGGTTGTACATCGTCACGAGCCGTTCCTTGAACTCCGGCGACTGCTCTTCGAGCCATTCGGAGAAGCCGTTTCGTATCTCGTCAATCTTGGCGTTGGCGAGCTGTATGCCTTCGGCATCGCGCACCTTGATGTCGTTGCCGTTCTCGTCCTGGCCGATGCACTTCATCATGTCGGGACAGGTGTTGTGCAGGGCGTGCTTCAGCAAGCTCATGCCGTCGTAGTGGCGGTAGTAGCCCTTCACGCAGAACTCGTCCCATATCTTGATGTTCTTACGGTCGCATACGGCGGAGAACTCGTCCATGCCGGGGGCGTAGGCGATGCGGACATCGGTCTCGTAGAGGTGGCTCATGTAGGCGGAGTAGATGCCCGTGGGTATCCACCTCTCGCCGAAGTTGAAGTCGAGTTCCTCAAAGGTGATGCGCTGTGGGGCGGCATCCTGCAATGCTTGCAACGCCTCTTTCGCCTCTGCCAGATGCTCATGCTCCCTGTTGTCGGCAATCCATGCCTCGATACGCTCCGCCTTGTCTATGACATTCCCGGCTATGAAGCGGTCGCTGATTTCGTAGCCGTCCGCCAAGGGATTGAAATAGACCCTGCCGTGGAGGGCTGCAAGCAGTTCTTCCACGGTGGTGTCGGTGAGCGAGCGCATATAGTCGAGATGGACCGTGCCGTACTTGTTGAGTGAGGCGGACAGGGCTTCCTCCGGCGAGTCGGTTTGCACAATCTCGTCCATGGAGAATGACACGGGACGCTCGAAGATGTCGGCCTTGACAAACTGCCCGTTCTCCTCACGCTCCAAGGAAAGGATGTCGCGCCCTGCGGCGTCCATCAGCAGCAACTTCACGTTCTGCTTGGCGTTGAGGTGGCCATAGCGCAGGACAAACTCGTCGTAGTAGGTGTTGAGGTAGCCTCGCTGCGGCTTGTTCTCCTCGTGGTGCTCCGCCTCATAGCTGTACAGACGCTCGTAGGCATCGCGCAGGGAGATGTAGAGCATCAGTTTCTCTTTCTGGAATCCGCTGAGGTCGGCAGGATGGAACATCGATCCGTAGGGCGTGAGGTCTTTCAGATAGCCCACGTTCCTTGCCGCATCGAGCACGATGGAGCCTTCACGATGGTGTGGCCCCAAGGTACGGTCGTAGGGATGCGGAGTAAGGTCAAGCGGTGGCTGCTCCTGTTTGGCAGGAGCATTGGCTGTACCTTGGAACAATCCGTTTCCTTCGGTTTGCGCAGTTTTATCCACTGTCTGCTCTGCCTCAGCATGTTTCGGCTCTGCTTCAGACAGCGGCTTTATCTCTCCCATAGGAGGGATGAAGGCTGGATCGAGCGTATCTGCCACGCCCAATCTCTTCAACTGTTCCTGACGATGGCGCTCCGCTTCCTGTCGCAGTGCCACACGCCGTTCGGGTGTTAGCGTCATCATGGCCTCATAGAAGCCGTTGATGGGTGGGTTGTCCTCCCAGTTGATGTCCGCATAGATGTCGCCCGGCAGGGTTTTCTTTTCTTCTTTGGGGACATCGTCTTTTTCTTCTTTCGGAGTCAAAGGGTCTTTTTCACCTTGACCTGATAGAACATCTATCTGCCTCTTCGGCTTCTCCGTACGGGCAGGTGTGGGATTGTTCCCCTTTTGTGCCTGCTTGGCAACAGCGGACTTCTTCTTGTTCTTCGGGGCAGGCTTCTCTTGCGGAACGGTGTACTCCCATAGGTCGAAAAGTGTTAGCTGTACAGCTTTCCCTTCTGCGAAAAAATCTGTTGAGAGTTGTTCTTTCGAAGTCTCTGTAATTGCAGGGACTTCTTCCGCTATTTTGATTTCCACGGTTGCAGACGGAATGGCTTGGACAGGTATCTCTTCTGTCACACCATTATAGCGTGCCACATCCAATCGTGCAGCCAAATCGGCATCTATTCGCTTACGAAGGTCCTCGGCGATTCCTGCCACACCGCCCTCGTGCAGATAGACCATCGCAGGTTTTCCGTATGGGTCGGTGTCCAGTTTGGCACTGGTATGTATGACCAATTCGGGATGAGCCAGCAGGTAGCGGTTGGTCGTCACATGGGTATGGTTGTCCTTCACCGTCTGCGTCAACAGTTGGTCATCTTCCGACAGTTCTTCCTTCCGACTGTTCTTCTGGAGGATGATCAGGTCGCAGCCTACTTCGGTGTTGGCATTCTCCGTGAAGAGGTTGTTGGGCATACGCACCACAGACAGCAGGTCGGCTTTTCTCATCATCAGGAAGCGGGTGCCGTTGTTGCTCTCACTGTCCAGCACACCCTGCGAGGTGAGGAAGGCGACAATGCCGCCGTCACGCACGGCATCGAGTCCCTTCAGGAAGAAGTAGTTGTGTATCTTCTTCGCCGCTGCCCGGTACATGATGGAACGTTTCTCGTACTCCGCATCGAATACGGCGATGTCGCCGAAAGGAATGTTGGACAGGGCAAGGTCGAAATGGCCGTTGAAGGGCTTTTCTATCTTCTCGAATCCCTCTACACGCACTTTTCGGTCGGGGTGAAGGTGGCGGAGCATCCGGCCCGTCAGCAGGTCTTTCTCGAAAGCCATTACATCGGCTTGGGGTGCATGGCGCAGCATGGAGTCCACGAAAGCGCCCATGCCTGCCGACGGCTCCAGCAACCGTGCAGGCACGACACCATGCCCCGCAAGCACGCTTGCGAGGGTGTCGGTGATTTCCTTCGGGGTATAGAAGGCCGTGAGCACGGAGCCTTTCAGCGAATCTACATAACGCTTGTACTCCGTCTCGTCACGGCTGTTCTCACGGATAAGGCGGTGCAGTTCCGCCGTGGGGGCAAAGAGTTCGAGGTCGGATTTCGCCCAGTGGACGGCATCCATCAGTTCCTTGGCGGGATTCAGGATACACTTCAAGCCTCCGAAGCCGCAGTAGCTGCGCAGTGTGCCGCGCTCGGCCTCGGTGGGGGTGCGCTCTTCCCGGTCAAGGAGGAAGGCCGTCCGTATCGCCTCGATGTTGTCCCTCAGTCGCTGCTTGCGGTTAAACGCCATACTCGGCCAGATAGAGTACGACAGCTCCCGTCAGCTCGCTGTACAGCAGGTCATAGTCCAACGACTGGGCGAAATGGTCGTCGGACAGGTCGTAGATGGAAAACACGTTGTCCACCAAGGGCAGCAGCTTCGCGGTAAAGGCTTCCTGCTGCGTTTCTGGGATTTCGTAGGCAAACTCGTTCGTGATGACCTCACGCAGGATGGCGTATTTGGAGTGGTGCAGCCCTTTCAGCAGGGTCTGCATCGCCAGTTCCTGCGCTCCCGCTATGGGATAGCCCTCACGGCGTGCCTGCTCGTAGGCGGTTGCGGCCAGGTCGGCACGGGTCTCGATGAAGGAGGCATCACCGGCCTGCTCAAAATGGTTCTCTTGAAGGTGCTTTTGCAGATAGAGGTGGTAGTACGACAGCTCTTTCCGCTTCTTTTCATTCTTGTTCATGTCTATTCTTGGATTTAGTGGATAATAAAATGCGGATGAAAGAAAAAAGCACTCCGGGTATCCCTCCCGAAGTGCCACCACTAAATCCAAGTAAATCAGTCCGGTCTTAGAAGAACAAGAACGTTTTCGCTAAGCTAGATGAGCAATGATAAGCTCGCATAATCATTGCCATGGCGAGAAAACGAAGGTTCAAAACCAACGATTCGACTTTGATTCAGTGGCGAAGGTACTCATTTATTTCCTCTTCGGGGAATGTTTTCCCTTGTTTTTCACTTCGGGGAAGATAAATACCGTGTTATAGTCGGCATCAAAGGCGATAATGGCATCGAAACTCTTGCCTTGCTTGCTCTTGAAGCCTTTCAGCAGGGCGGTCTTCCCGGTAGTGAGCAGTTCCTTGATCTCCTCGTCCATCAGGTTGCGGCTGGCTTTCTGGCGGAACACGGGCAAACCGCATTCGGGATTGTCGCAACGCACCACCTTGCCGTAGAACTGCATCTGCCCCTTGCCGCACTTGGGGCAGTTGCAGCCGGATGGCTTATGCCCGAAAATCTTGTCGCAAGAGAGCAGTTCGGCGGTGATTTCCGTGGTATATCGCTCTATCTCCTCATGGAAGGCGGAGGCTTCCTTCTCCCCATGCTCGATGCGTGTCAGCTCACGTTCCCACTCTCCCGTGAGGGCGGCATCGGCAATGCGCATCCCTTTCACCACGGAGTAGAGAGCCAGCCCCTTCTCAGTAGGCACGAGCGATTTCTTGCAACGCTGCACGTAGCCGCGGGCAAAGAGGGTCTCGATGATGGCGGCACGGGTGGCGGGAGTGCCAATACCGCATTCCTTCATGGCCTGACGCACCTCCTCGTCCTCCACGTCTTTGCCTGCCGTCTCCATTGCCGAGAGCAGGGTGGCTTCGGTATGCAGGGGCTTCGGCTTGGTTTTGCCCTCTGTGAGGCTGATGCCGCATACGGCAAGGGTGTCGCCGCTCTTCCAAGGCGGAAGCACCTGCTCCTCGCTCTCTTCGCCCAGCACGGCACGCCATCCTGCCTGACGGATGACACAGCCTTTGACGGCAAACTCCGCCTCGCCGCTGAGGGCGGTGACGGTGGTGAGTTCCTTGACGCACTTGTCGGAGAAGGCTTCCACCATGCGCCCGGCTATCATCTGATAGATGGTGTTGTCCTCCTTAGAGAGGAAGAGCGGTTTCTCGCCTGTGACGAGCAGGGCGTGGTGGTCGGTCACCTTGCTGCCATCCACGCTGCGGCGGGTCAGCCTGTCCCTATGGGGCACCTTGCCAATCCATTCGGGATAGCCGCCGAGGAAGGTGAGCAGCTTGGGAATTTCAGCAAAGACATCTTCGGGGATGTAGCGGCTGCCGGTGCGCGGATAAGTGATGAGCTTCTTCTCGTAGAGCTTCTGCGCTATCTCCAGTGTCTTCTCCGCCGTGAAGCCGTGCTTGGCGTTGGCTTCCTTCTGCAGGGTGGTGAGGTCGTAGAGCAGCGGCGTTTCCTCCACCTTCTCCTTGCACTCCACCTTGGTGACAAACAGGGAGGGCTGCGCTTTTACCTTATTATATATATGCTCCGCAGGGGATTTCTCCTTCCATTTCTCCAAAGAAGAGAACTTCACCGTCTGTTCCCCTGTGCCTTCCACAGACAGATGCACCTGCCAAAAGGCTTCGGGTGTGAAGCGCTTGTGCTCCCAGTAGCGGGCGCACACCATGGCCAGCGTGGGTGTCTGCACACGTCCGAGGGAGTAGGTGCCCCTGCCTGCGGCGATGGTCATGGCCTGCGTGGCGTTGATGCCCACCAGCCAGTCGGCCTCACTGCGTGCCTTGGCGGCATGGTAGAGGCGGTCGTAGCGGTTGCCCTCTTCGAGGTGGCGCAGCCCCTCGCGGATGGCCTTGTCGGTGAGGGAGCTGATCCACAGGCGCACGAAGGGCGTGCGGCAGTTCAGGTAGCTGTAGAGGTAGCGGAAGATGAGCTCGCCCTCGCGTCCGGCATCGGTGGCCACCACAATCTGTTCGCTCTCGCTGAAGAGCCTGCCCACGATGCGTATCTGCGTGACGACACTGGGGTCGGGCTTGTAGCCCTTCTCCGTCTTGGTGTGACGGGGTTGCAGGGTGAAGGTGTCGGGCAGGATGGGCAGGTGCTCACGGGCGAAGCCGTGGATGCCGTAGCCTTCGGGCATGGTGAGTTGAACCAGGTGCCCGTAGGCCCAGGTGACGGCATATCCGTTGCCAGAAAAATAACCTTCTTCTCTCTTGGTCGCACCCACGATGCGGGCTATCTCACGTGCCACGGAGGGCTTCTCTGCGATAATCGTCTTCATACTGATTTACTTTTTTCTGTTTTTACCTATTGTTTCTATTCTCATGTTTGGGATAATTGTGGATTCAGTGGTGGCACTCAGGCTCATACCTTCATGCCTTTGCTCTTGCGTTTCTCCTGCTTCTGCTGGATGTCGTCCTTCGGGGCAGTCTGTCCCTTCTGCAGCGGCTCGTTGACATTCTTGGTCGCTTCGTTGGTCTTGCCCTGACTGTTGACGGCCACCTGCGTGCGGCTCTCGTTTGCCGGAATTACCTTCTGGGCGTTATCAGGATTGGTGTCGTAGCGGTAAGGACGACCCTTGTCGGGATTGAAGCGGAGGTACATGGTGGAGGGTATGCCCTTGTCGTCGGGCACATTCTCCAGCTTGACGGTCTTGCCTGCCACATAGTCGGCTTTCTGTTCCTCGGTGAAGGGCACGCCCTTCCATTTGGTGATGGGGCGGATACTGCCGTCCTTGTTGGTCCATGTGTTGCGGCGTTGCTTGCCGGGTTCCTGTTGCGGTGCTGCCTGCGCTACCTTCGTGGATTCCTTGTTGCTCTGTTCTTCTACGGTACGGGGAGACTTGCCTGTGCCGGGTACGAACTCCACTCCACGCTGCTCCACGTTCACCTGAAGGGTGGTGACGAACTTCCGGCCGTCGTTACGCTCGATGAGCTTGTCCTTGACGGGGAGTCCGGCACGGAGCATCTCACGCTCCTGCGGGGTGATTTCCGTCTTGCCGATCCGTTCGGGAATGCGGATGCGGGCGGCGGGCATGTCGGTAATCTCGTTTGTCTTGCGGTCGATGCTGATGAAGGAGGGGGTTATCTCGCCCGTGGCCTTGTCCACCAAGTCCACGATTCTGCCGAGGTTGCCTGTCTCCTTCAGGGCTTTCTTCTCTTCCGGGGTGAACTTGTGCCCCTTGTACTCGTCGAGCTTCTGCTCCTTGCGGATGAAGTGGGGAACGAGGCGCACGTTGCCGTCATCGTCCTTGCGGAAGGAGAGGCGGGCATCGAGGCTGAACGACTCGCCGCCGAAGTTGGGCGTGACGCGCACGAGGTCGGACTTGCCGTAGTTGAGCATCTTCTGCAGGTCGCCGGACTGCTCCAACTCCTCACGCTTCACGCCCCAGTTCTTTTCCAATGCCTGCCAGTCGATGCGGCTTTCATCGATGGGCTGGTAACCTTGCCTTTGCTTATTCTCCTGTTTGTTTTCCTGTGCGTTCTGCTGCACGTTTTCCTGTTGTTTCTGTTCCATGTTTTCTTGTTTTTGGGGTTCTACATTGTTTGTCTGATTCTGTTCCTGCTTCTGGTCTTTCTTCGTCTTCTGCTCCTGCGCCACCTGTTTTTCGTAAGCAGAGGTGTCCACTTTGTGGGGCGCAAGCAGTTCGGCATTGGCCGTAGGGTCTTTCAGCAGTTCCTTCATCACACCGAGCAGGTTCTCCGCCTGGTCTGCCGCAATACGGTAGAAGCCGAAGCGGCTGGGTTCCTTGCACTGCCGGAAGAAATTGCGGAAGAAGTTGTCGAGCACGTCGCCATTCTTGTCGAACTGCAAAAAATCTTGGGCGTTCTCCATCTTTGGCGGTGTGCGTCTGGGGGTGCCGTCCGCCTGTAATCCGGTCACCACACTGATTTCGCCCGTCTTCTCGTCACGGACTATCAGCACGTCTTTTTCGTCTTTTTTCTTTGCCATCTTGATTGACTTTTAATTGTGAAACATTGATTGTTATCGGATGCGGGCCTTGTAGTCCGCCATCTTCTCTTTCTGGAAGCTGTCGATATGCTCCGCGAGGAACTTCTCCACGTCCGACTCCTTGTAGTAGGTCTTCTGCCGGAGCATGAGGTAGGGCAGGATGCCCAGTGTACGGTAACGTTGCAGCGACCGTTTGCTGACTTGTAGCATCAGACAGAGGTCCTGGTTGTCGTAGAGGCGTTCGCCGTTGTACAGTCGGCACTCCGTGCCTTCCTCCTGATTCGGCGACTTCCGCTGGCTGCGAAAGAGCAGGTCGTCGAGCATCTTCTCGTGTCTGTCGAGCCGTTCCATGAGGAGGTGGAACAGCCGTTCTATCTTGTAGGTATCCATCTTCTTTTCCGTTTTATGTTTTCTTGCCTGTCCTTACCATATACTGCCTGTGCAGTTCGCCGATGCACTCTGCGTTGCCGCTCATGGAGCATTCCTTCATCATGTGCTCCACGTCCGTGAGGCGGTAGCGGCAGGTGCGCCCCATCAGCGAGAAGGGGATGCGCCCCTCGTCACGGTAGCGTTGCAGGGTGCGCAGGCTGATGCCGAGCAGGGCGGTCACCTCCTTGCTGGTCAGCCACCGTTCCTGTGATTGCACGGGCTGTCTGTCCTCATACTTGCGGATGTGCTCCGCTATCTTCTCGATGTGTCCGACCAATTCCTGAAAGGCGGCACTTTCTATCATTATTACGTTCATAATCAATACTGTTTTTCTTGTTTCTGCTGCAAAATTATAGGGTATGGAAAGTGCAAACTTATGACTCATAGATGACTCATAGATGATTTTCTTGCAACTGGCACAAGATGGCTCATCTTTCGGTTCCAGATGCAGCCACCTGCGCTGGAAATGAGTGGTTTTAGGAGGTCGCAGCGTAACTTTGCACCGACAATCACAGCAACACTCAGAATCATGGAAGTAGTAATCATTGAAAGAAAGGCGTTCGAGGCACTGATGACGGATGTCTCGTCGCTGACGGAAAAAGTGAACCGCCTGTGCGGTCGTGAGAAGGACAGGCGCATGGCGAAGTGGATGGACAACGAGGAGGTATGTCGGCTGCTGCGCCTCAGTCCGAGAACCTTGCAGACGATGCGGGACAAGGGATTGATTGCCTGCTCGCAGATTGGCAAGAAGTTTTATTACCTCAGGGAGGATGTGGCAAACCTTGTTGCGGACAGCAGGGAGACCAGCCTATGAAGCAGGAGATTCTCACGCTGGAGCAGGGGCAGGTGGCGGACATGCTCCTCTCGCTGAAAAGCAGTCATCGCAGGATAAACCGCTTCCTGCAGGAATATACGCCTCCGCTGAACGGTGACCGTTACCTGACGGACAAGGAGGTGGCGGAAGTTTTGAAGGTGAGCCGCCGCACCTTGCAGAACCTGCGCAACAACCGTGTGCTGCCGTTCATCCTGCTTGGCGGCAAGGCTCTCTACAGGGAGTATGACATACAACGGCTGTTGGAGACGAACTACCGCAAGGCGGATGTATAAGCATGTATTGGAACAAAAAAGACGGACGGGCAACCCTGATGAGTGGGATTGTCCGTCTGTCTTTTCGTTTGTTGTTTCTGTCTGTCCTTTCAGTTATTCCCGAAAGGCCACAGGGGAATGATGATGGCTTGGTGTGCCTCTTTATCCTTTTCTTTCGTAGCTGTCTCTTTCAGCCACTCGCGGAAGGCGTGAGCATAGAAGGTGTTTATCCGATAGGCCAAGGCAACGATGATGTCCCAGTGGTAGATGTCCACGGAACAGCCGTCCGCCTTGCGGATATACTTGCACGCCTCATAGTCCACCAACACACCCGTCTTGCGGATGGCCTTTATCTCCCTGCCTACGGTGGCGGCAGGGAGGTTGAACAGGTCGGCTATCTCGGCGAGGGTCATCCATACTTCTTCCTGCGGGTTGCCCTCCATGCGCACGTGGCCGTGCTCGTCTATTCTGATAGTTCTTCTCATGGCGTTCCGTGTTAGATGGTCTGACAAATGAACTGCTCCATGGACTCTATCTGCTTGGACAGGCGTTCCATGTCGTTGCTTACCTTCTCGGCGGTAATCTTCGCATAGATCTGCGTGCTACGGATGCTGGTATGGCCCATCATCTTCGACAGGGTCTCAATCGGCACACCGTTGGAGAGGCAGATGGTGGTGGCATACGAGTGGCGGCTCTGGTGCCATGTGACGTTCTTGTTGATGCCGCAAAGTTTGGCTATCGCCTTGATGCCGTTCTTGCAGTTCCCATAACATGGGACGGGCAACAGCCGTCCGTCTTCTGCCATGCCGCTGTACTTCTCGATGATGTGCTTGGGCACGTCGAGCAGGCGGATGTTCGACTCCACGCCAGTCTTCTGGCGGTTGGTCTTTATCCACAGGTGGCCGTCGAAGGAGGTCTGCAGGTTCTCTTCTGTCAGATTGTACATGTCACGCCAGCTCAATCCCGTGAAGCAGCAGAAGATGAAGAGGTCCCGGATAAGTTCATAGCTTTTCTTCTTGAACGTGCCGTTGATGAGTGCCGTAATCTCCTCCTTGGACAGGAAGCCACGCTTGGTCTCTTCCTTCGTGATGTGGTAGGCATAGAAAGGGTCACGCGCCAGCCAGCCGTTGTTGATGGCGGTGAAGATTATGCTGCGGAAGGGCATCATGTATGACCACACGGTGTTGGTGCAATGGTTCTTCTCTGTGCGGAGGAACAGCTCGAAGTCGGTGATGAAGGCGGGTGTCAGCTCACGCAGGGCGATGTCGCTCATCTTGTAGCGCTGCTTGATGAACTCCGACAGGTGGTTATATACCACACAGTATTTCCAGTAGCTGCGCTCGCTCTTCATCTTGCCCACCTGCTTCGCATAGTCCTCGTTGTGCTGCTTGAACACGGCCAGCAGGGTCTTGTGGTTCTGACCCAGCCCCAGATAGGCGTTGCGCACCTTCTCCGCCGTGACATACCCGTCGGTGTCGCTCACTTCCTGATACGCCTTGTTGATGCCAAGCCGTATCTTGTCCAGCATACGGTTGCCCTCCTGTGCCACGAGGCTGCGGCCTGTCAGCTTGCCCAGTTCCACGTTCCACATCTTTTCCTCCACGTCCAGCTTGCTGCTGAACTGTGATACCTTTCCATTCACCGTGATGCGGCACATCACGGGAATCATTCCGTTCTTTTTCGGCGCGTTGCGCTTGAGGTAGAACAACACCCTGAAAGTGCTTCTGCTCATACTCTACGTTTTTTAATTGCAAAATTAGTTTCTGTAGAGCTGAAAGGCTGTAAGCAAACCGCAGCACATCGGCGCAATCGCATCCGCTTCTCGTCTTTTTCGTCATTTTCCCGCAGGCAACATCAGATATTACCCTAATTTTGCCTCACGAAACGCTGTATTCCGATAGTTTACAGCCATTTCCTCACGGGCTTTTCAGACCTCCTCGCCAGCGAAAAGAGTAACGGGATAGTAACGCAACTCTTGCTTCAACTGACTTTTCTGTGGCATCTGTTGTCTTCACAGAGAATCCAACTAAATCAATTAATCCGCTCATTCTCACAGATTTTTCATCATTCTGCCCTCATTCTCAGTTTTTTGTTGTATCTTTGCATAAGATAGGCTGCATCTCAACAAAACATTCAAGCAAGCTTGATGATTCTGCCCTCGGTTTGCACTATCTTTGCAGAAGATAGGCTACACCTCAGCATAACATTCAAGCAAGCTTGATGATTCTGCTTTCGGTTTGCACTATCTTTGCATAAGATAGGCTGCATCTCAGCAAAACATTCAAACAAGCTTGATGATTCTGCCTTCGGTTTGCACTATCTTTGCATAAGATAAATATATAGAAAAAATGAAAAAACTTCCGTTAGTACTTTTGGCAATTGTGTCCTTATTTGTGCTTGCTGGTTGTCATGGCGACAAGCAATATGATGACTTGTTGCAGCAAGCTGACAGCATCATGAACATAAATGATGATTCGGCAAAAGTTGCTATCAAACTATTGGATAAGGCAAAGCCGCAGCTAAATGACTTTTCTAAAGCTCAACGTATGCGTTATCAGTTGCTCTATCATAAGGCGATGAATAAAGCAGACATTTCGTTTTCCTCAGATAGCATCATGAAAAATGTGGTAGCATATTACGAAAAACATGGTACATCAAATGAACGTATGCTTGCCTACTATATGCTTGGTTGTGTATATCGCGACATACACGAAGCACCCTTAGCATTAGAGTATTATAATAAAGCTACGGAACAAGCTGACACTGTCAGTCAAGATTGTGACTATTCTACACTCTATAGAATATATAGCCAAATGGGAGTTTTGTTTGAAAAACAATATTTATTTAACCAAGAATTTATTGCATATAATAAAGCTACAAAATATGCTTATATGGCTAAAGATACCCTTAACGCCTTATTATGCTATATGAATTCCTATATTGATTTAAACCAAAATGATAGTATAATAGCTCGTAACCTTCGTGCAGCAAATCTACTCCGCAAGCATGGATATAATTATTATGCAAATATGGCTTTCGGCTCAAATTACCCATATTATATCAAAAAAAATGATTACATAAAAGCAAAAGAGGCTTTTGAAGAATATAAAAAGATAAATTTTGAAGGTAATTCGAATTATAAAGATGCAAGTGCATATTTATTATATAATGAAGGAATGTATTATTTGTTTGCTAATCAGTTAGATTCTGCTCATATAAGTTTTCAAAAAAGTTATATTTACGCTCAATCTTACAGCAACAAATGTGCAGCCACAAAAGGATTGGCAAAATATTACACAAAAACAAATCATTCAGCTTTAGCTGCAAAGTATGCCTTATTGAGTTCTGAATATAATGATTCCTCACTCTATGAGTTGAGAGAATCGCAGTTGCAACAAATGCAGGCAATGTATGACTATAGCAGAAATCAAAAACTGGCTAAAGAAGCAGAATATAAGGCAAAGCAAAGACTAAATACAATATACCTTATTATTATAAGCAGTTGCTTGATTTTATTATCGGCTGTTTATATCTACAGAAAAAACATCAGGAAGAGAAACCATAAGCTATTGGTGGCTCAACGCCTATACAAAGCCAGCATTCTGAAATTGCAAACTACAAAGACAGAACTGGCTCATCTGAAAACCTTGAACGAAACAAAAATTGCGGCTCTCATCAAAGAAAAAGAGGCTGTCATAGAAAATCTCCAAAAAGAAATTAATCAATACGAAAGCATTCATTCCGAACGTAATCTTGTCGAGATAAACAAACAACTGATGGATACATTTGTGTATAAGAAACTGGCTTATATAGAATGTCATCCGCAAGAGAAAATCACTGACGAAACCTGGGACAACTTAGAAGAAACCCTTGAGGGAATGATTCCATCTTTGGCAAATATCAAATTGAAACTAAGCAAAAAGGAATATCGTATTTGTCTGCTGACAAGACTGCACTTCTCCCCCTCTGCCATCAGTTGCTTCATGCAATGCAACTTGCCCGACATTTCCATGTCGCGTAAACGTATGCTGTCAAAACTGTGTGAAAAGGACGGAAAGCCCAAAGAACTGGATGAATATATCCAACATTTGATGTAACTCAACTTTCGCAAGATACAATATTGGAAATCCAATAAAACAAATAGATATAATCTCCAAATGATAATAAAAAAAGGGCGAGTCATCCCGCCCAAAATTCACAACGGAATAATCCTTATTGTTTAACCTTAGCCCCTAATTTTATAAGATTTAACCCATTCTATACCCCTAATTTTAGAAAAGCAGTATCTTTGCATTTAATCGGGGTCTGCTGAATTATTCAGCAGACCCTAAATAAATAGTCTTCGGCAACAAGCCAAAGGCACTCACGGAATACGATATCGAAGATACGAAACGACAGCGCGTGAAACTGGAGGGATCTATTGGAATTGGTACAAAGAAGAGGTCTTCCGACTTTTTCTAATTCTTTATTTCAATATCTTCCTTTACGTTATTGCGTATCTTGGTGAGGAAAGCCTTCATGCGACCGGCATCCTTATGGTCGATGATATCGATCAGTTCGGCAAGCTCCTCACGAATCTGACTCAACTGTCCTGAAGTATAGGGGTTGAAGAGAACTTCTTGCAACAGATAGTCGTCCTCGTTGAGTACGCCCTTGGCTATGTTCATGTGACGCTTGAAGGTAGTACCCGGAGCATCCTGATGCTTCATCACAGCAGCAAAAACGAAAGTGCTGGCAAAAGGAATACTCAGCGAGTAAGCCACGGTCTGGTCGTGCTCATCGAAGGTGTACTCGTGCATGGTGAGTCCCAACTGCTGGTACAGATCCTTGAAGAATATCTTGCCCATATAGTCGCCTTCCTTGATGATGACGGCATTCTCCTCTGACAACTGATTCAGATTGGCAAAGGTAGGACCAAACATCGGGTGCGTGCTGACAAAACGGAAACCACTCTTCGTATAAAACTCGTGCAGACCTGTCTTCACACTGGCTATATCGCTGATGATACAGTCCTTGGGCAACCAGGGCAACACCTCCTCAAAGGCAGGCAAGGTGTACTTCACCGTCACGGCATTGATGACGAGCTCGGGTTTGAACTCGGCTATCTCCTCCAACTTGGTGAAGCGCAGACAGTTGTAGGTAAAGCGCAACCGCTTGGCATCCTTCTCGTATACGGCCACCTCGTGGTCGAAGCTGAGCAGGTCGATGAAGAAACTTCCCATCTTGCCTGCTCCCATTATCAATATTCTCATATCTCTTTACAAGTGAAAAACGAAGCGGATGAATTACTTCTGGTTCAGGATTTCCAGTTGCTGGCGAACACTCTCCTCGTGGATGTGCTCGAATATCTGGGCAGCAAACTCTGGACTCATGCCACAGAGTGAAGCCTGAGCACCACGCTTGTCGAGAATCTCGTTGTAGCGATTGGTCTGCAGAATTGTCATATTGTGCTCCTTCTTGTATGTACCAATCTCACGGCACACACGCATGCGCTTTGCCAAAAGCTCCATCAACTGATTGTCCAGTTCGTCGATCTGTCCACGCAACTGATGCAGTCCCTCTGTAGAGTAGTGCTCATCGCGAACGACAAGCAGACTGAGAATGTAGTCGAGCACATCGGGAGTAACCTGCTGCTTGGCATCGCTCCATGCATCGTCAGGACTGCAGTGGCTCTCGACGATAAGACCATCAAAACCGAGATCCATAGCCTGCTGACACAATGGTGCTATCAAGTCGCGACGTCCACCGATGTGGCTTGGGTCGCAGACGATAGGCAACTGAGGTATGCGGCGATGCAGTTCGATAGGAATCTGCCACATAGGCAGGTTGCGATAGATCTTCTTGTCGAAGCTTGAGAAACCACGATGGATGGCTCCCAATCGCTTGATACCAGCCTGATTGATACGCTGCAAGGCTCCTATCCAAAGTTCCAGGTCGGGATTGACAGGGTTCTTGACCAACACAGGCACATCGACACCTTTCAGACTGTCGGCCAATGCCTGCATGGCGAATGGGTTGGCAGAAGTGCGGGCACCTATCCACAGCACATCGATGCCATACTTAAGAGCCAGCTCCACATGCTCGGGTGTTGCCACCTCGGTTGCTGTCAGCATGCCGGTCTCCTCCTTTACCTGCTTCATCCAGGGAAGAGCAGTCTCGCCATTTCCCTCGAAGCCTCCTGGCTTGGTACGTGGCTTCCACACACCTGCACGGAACATGTGGCATCCCTTTTCAGCCAACTGCTTGGCGGTTGTCATAACTTGTTCCTCGGTTTCGGCAGAACATGGTCCTGCTATTACGATGGGACGTTCCTGATCACTGGGAAGACGTAAAGGTTCTAATTCTAATTCCATATCTTAATCTTTTATATTTTTTAATGTGAATGTTTTCTGTTTACTTATTTTTTATAAGGTGAAGACTCTATGCGAAGAGCTTCTTGATGCGCTGCAAGGCTTCCTTCATCTTGTCGTCCTTGGCACACAGGCTGATGCGCACATAACGCTTGCCGTTGCTTCCGAAGATAAAGCCTGGTGTAATGAACACCCGTGCCTCGTGGAGCACTTTCTCGGTCAGGTCTTCCACGTCGGCATAACTCTCAGGTATCTTACCCCAAAGGAACATGCCCACCTGCTTAGGATCGTAGGTACAGCCCATCACGTCCATGATCTGTTCGGCAATGTCGCGACGACGACGATAGTTGACGATGTTGTTCTCACGATGCCACTCCTCACTGTTACCAGTCATAGCCTCGGCAGCAGCTAATTGTATGCCTCGGAACGAGCCATTGTCGATATTGCTCTTCACCTTGAGAATCCACGAGATGAAAGTCTTGTTGCTCGATATCATCGCCACACGCCATCCAGGCATATTATGACTCTTGCTCAGGGAATTGAATTCGATACAGCAGTCTTTTGCTCCCGGCACCTGCATGATGCTCATGGGGTGCTCATTGAGGATGAGTGAGTAAGGATTGTCGTTCACTACAACGATATTGTGCTTCTTGGCAAACTCTACCAGTCGCTCGTAAGTCTCCATGCGGGCATTGCCTCCTGTAGGCATATTGGGATAGTTGGTCCACATCAGCTTGACATGACTCAGGTCCATCTTCTCCAAGGCTTCGAAATCAGGCTGCCATCCATTGTCTTCTCTGAGATCATAATAAGTTATCTTGGTACCCAAAATCTTATTGATGGCAGTATAGGTGGGATAGCCAGGATTAGGAATCAGCACCTCGTCGCCAGGATTGCAGAAAGCCAGGGTAACGTGCAGGATGCCTTCCTTGCTGCCTATCAGCGGCTGTATCTCTGTAGCCCAGTCGAGGTCTACATCGTACCATCTCTTATAGAATTCTGCCATTGCCTTTCGCAGTTCAGGAATGCCCACTGTGGGCTGATATCCATGTGTGTCGGACTTCTGAGCCACTTCGCAGAGCTTGTCGATGGTCTGCTTAGACGGTGGCATATCTGGACTTCCGATGGCAAGGCTGATGATGTCCTTTCCCTCGGCATTCAACTGAGCTACTTCTTTCAGTTTGCGGCTGAAGTAGTATTCCTGTATCTCGGTTACTCTATTGGCTGGCTGTATCATTGTATCTAATGTTTTAATTTTTAATGTTCAATGTTTAGTGTTGAATGTAAAGTATAATCGGCAGCAAGGCTCTTTTTACCCTTTTACCTTTTACCTTTTTACTTTTTTACTTTTATAACTTTTTCAACTCCTACTCTCTTTCCTCGTACTCACCGAGAACCTTGATTTTCTTCACCAGTGGTGTGATGGCATCAATACTCTGGCGGTATCGGGTTAGGTTGTCGAAGGTGAGGTCTACATAGAAGAGATATTCCCACTCATGTCCGATGACGGGCAGCGACTGAATCTTGGTCAGGTTCACATCGTAGAAGCTCAGGATGGTGAGCACCTTGGAGAGCGATCCCTTGTCGTGGGAAAGGCTGAAGACGATGCTTGCCTTGTTGGCCTTCTCAATGGGTCGAAGGAGAGCTGCCTTCTGCGGATTGCTCACCACGAGGAAGCGCGTGTAGTTGTGCGGATTGTCGTGGATGCCTTCTTGCAGCACCTTCATGCCATACATCTCAGCTGCATAAGTTGAGCAGATGGCTGCCCATCCCCTTACCTGATGCTTGGCAATAAAGGCAGCCGAACCTGCGGTATCTTCAGCCTCTACAGCTTTCAGGTCGGGATGATTGGCGAGGAATCTGCCACACTGCATCAATGCCACAGGATGGGAATGAACCTCCTGAAGTGTACTCCAGTCATCATCGGGCAAACAGCAGATGCTGTGCTCTATATGGAGTCGGTGCTCGCCTACTACTGTCGTTCCACTTTGGCGCAGAAGCTCATAGTTGTGGAGCAGACTGCCCGCTATGGTATTCTCTATGGCTACGATGCCGATGACTGTAGGATCGCGCTTGATGTTTTCGAACACCTCCTCGAAGGTGGCGCAACAAATCAGTTCCACCTGTTCATCACCGAAATATTGATGGGCAGCTATGTCATGAAACGACCCCAACTCGCCTTGTATTGCTATTCTCTTCATCTATATTGTTTGTATCTGTTATGAAAAACGGTCCTCACTCTCCAAGGAGCGGGACCGTTTCGATAGATTTCTTAATCTTAATATCCTAAGTTGAAATTATACGCAACTTCCCGCTTTACAATTGCTTGCAAAGTAAAAATAAAAGCTATAAAAGTATGCGTTAAACTTCTTCATTGTTCTTTCTTTTATTTTTTGTCTACTACAATGGGGGATTCCCCTAATTGTGTTATACGATTGCAAAAGTAGCATTTTTATTTGTATCCACCAAACAAATTGACAGATTTTTTATACAAAGCCTTGCAATTTATTGTTTTCGTGCATAAAGATGCTTATTTTTTCCAAGATTTTCGGTTCATCCGACATTTCGAGTGATGCGACAGTCATGCAAGGCATAGAGCCTTAGCTCAAAATAACGTTCGTCTCTAAATCCGTATGCCGTCCTTTTCATCACCTTTATCTTGTTGTTGATACCTTCGACTTTTCCAGTTGAGATATGGCAGTCATACCATGCAAGAATGCCGGTTCTGTGTGCCATCATTGTTGCAGCCATCTTCATCAGTTGTGGCACTTTACTCTCCTGCGCCTGCTTTACCCAGTCAAGCATTACCTTTTCAGCCTCTTCCTTATTAACCTGTGTCCAAATTTCCCTAAGTTGCTCTTTAAGGTAATATGCCTGTGAGAGGGGCTTGTTCATGTCCAGTGCGTTGTCAAGCCTTGTCCTATACTCCTTGTCAAAGATGTCCGCTCCATTGCTCAGCAGCAGGTACCGTGTGCCTTTCAGCACTTTGCGTTTGTTGATGTCCTTTTCCATGTTGTATTGTACCCTGCGTATTTCATCCAACTTCTCGTTCATAAGCTTTACCACATGGAAATGGTCGAACACATGTACCGCATTCGGGCAGTTTTCATACACGGATGATATGAAAGCCGATGACAGGTCTGTTGCGATATACTTGATATTAACGCCTTTCCGTTTTACCCGTTTCCAAAAACCATTCAAGGCGTCTGCTCTCTTTCCCTCACCGACATATAGGATATGGCCGTTCTTCAGGTCGACAACGATTGTCTTGTACACATGCCCTTTCCTGACGGCAAACTCGTCTATGCCGATACTGTCCACTCCTTCAAGGGAAGGCGGCGCATAATGGTATTCAAGATGGCGCGCATGGATTTCCTTGACGGTATCCCATGATATGCCCAAAAGGTTGGACGTGTCTTTCAAGGTCATTCCTCTTAACAGACCAACCACATATTTGGCAAAGCGATGGGTATAACTGCAACTGCCCGTGGCAAAGGGTATCTTCTCCTGCCTGTCATAATCACAATCTTTATTCTTACACTTGTAACGTTGGACTTTCATGCGGATTATCACTTTCTTGCCCCCTATCGGAAGCCCTATAAAGTCACGGATACGAAAACCGTTCTTGACCAATTGGCGATGACCGCACTTCGGACACACTTTTTCACGCTCTTTTGATTCAATATGTAAGATTATTGTATTACCTTTGTATTCTTCACGAGTGCATTTGTGGGTGTATAGCCCCCAGGCATGATATAGAAAACTGCTGTTCATGATTGTACATTTGTTGGTCGTTATTCAAATATACAATTTGTTCAGCGGTTTTCTTCTTTTTAATTCATACTATCACTCGAAATGTCGGATGAACCATTTTTGTTCCTTTTATTCTTTTCTTTAACCTTTTATCAGAAATAAGAAATAAAGCAAAAGGTCAGACATTACGCTTTATATTTGTGACAGATGACAGATTGACACTTGTTTACATAACATTTATGAAATAAATAAAAAAAACCATTCCTTTTAAGGAACACTATTTTTTTATTTTCCGCGAAAATATATAAGAACATCTGTCACATCTGTTACCACCCATTATAAACTGTTGTGTTTCAGTGATTTAACCACATTTACCGATCTGTCATCATCTGTCATCACCTGTTATCACACGTCATCCTTTGCCAACAATTATGTTCCAAGTGCGCATTAAAAGCATTGAGATAGCTACTGAAGGCTGTTAAGGTTGCCACTGAACACCGTTGAGATAGCCACAGAACACCGTTAAGGTAGCCACTGAAGCGCATTCGGAGAGTCTTAACTGTTTCGGGTCGCCGGATGAAGCCCCCTTTCAGAGCCACTCCAATATACATACTACGTATATGGAGGCTAAGACGGGCTTCATTCGAGCGTTCATTCCCGCCAAATAACGCCAATTCCCGCCAACGCCCCTTTGCATATCGTACCTTTGTATCGTCGGATGGAGGCGGGAGTGTCTTCGACATAGCTTTTGAACGGAGATGCTGTATTGCGGTCTTTGAAATTATGCTAAGGAATGCCAAAAAATATGGAGCTGCGCCAATTATGACACAGCCCCATAGCTTATTTTATGAATGAAGTACCTACTTGAGATATACCTTAGTCATCTTGTTGCCTCTTTTGGCAATGTAAACTCCGTGCGCAGGTCTCTTCACTTCTATACCCAAAAGGTTGTAGTAAGTCACCGTTCCCTTGCTTGTCGTAGTTACAGAACCGATGCCCGTTGCCGGATTCTCGCCGAGGTCTTCCCAACCACGGTTGCCTTTACCTTTGTATATATGGTTCGGGAGGATGGTCTTGATGTCGTTGGTCTGGTCGCCATTTCCATTATTGAAGATTATACCCTCAGTCTCAGCTGGAATGGTGAACTCCCACATCGTCTCGCTGATCTTCTTCATAGGTACTCCAGGCCACTTTGTAGCCGAAGGCGTACCCCAATGGTGAATATTCACCGTCTGCCATTTGGTCACGGAGTTGTCGTAATAAACCGTAATATCTACAGGCTTCTCTACCTTTGTGAATTTAGCAGAGCCAGTGTTTGTGCCTTTTGCACCTGTCGCACTCCAGCTTACGGTTACCGACTCGCCCGCAGCCATATCCTCTCCGAGGGTGAATGTAGTTGAACCGGTGATTGGAGTCTCCGCTCCGTTGCCTATCTTATACCATGCCGATGTGCAGTTGGCATTAGCCTTCACAGTTACGCTGATGGTTTCGGTGAACTCGCCACCGTTTGGCGACACGCTCACACGGGCCTCATCGCTGACAGCCTCAATAGTCTTTACATATCCGTTTACGGTGTAATATCCTCCGTTCACGAACTTGAAACCGCCCTGATTACGTCCCGGAACTTGATCGTTACCTTTGTTGCTGAATATTATCAAAGCGTCTGTTGGAATCTCGCCAGTACCTGAGTAAGTCCATTTGTAAACGTTTTTGCCGAGGTATGTCATGCTTTGTCCAGGCCAGCTTCCACCGGTATAGTTTGTGTTTGAATTTTCGCTCCAAATCCATACTGTTGCCGGATTCCACGATTCGTGCTCAAGGAATATCGCCTGCTCACCCTCTTCCATTGTCGGCTCCGTCGCTACTTCTGGCTCTTCGCGTGATGTTCCGCTGCTGCTGCTTCCATCTGGCTTTACTGTCCATGTCTCGTCCGGCATGGTCTCGTCCTGCCATTCCTCCCAGGGCTGGTCTACAGATGCTGTGCCATAGATATATTTTCCATCCTCACCGATTTTGCCTGGTGCCGGAGTCTTTGCCGTACTGAGCACGTATACGCGCATATTGCCTTTTCCACTACAGTCTGCCGTGAGTGTGTTGTTCGTAACATCAACAGTCTCTCCTGTAATGATATCGGTGTATTTACCGTTCAGGATGCCCGTGAAAGTAGAGCTTCCGCTGATTGTCACAAGCGCGTAAGAGTCGGTATTGGCATCGGTATAGCGGCGTTTGAACGACATCTTGCCCGAGCATCCATCCGTGCTGTACTGACCTTTGCGCAGAGCCGGAACAGCAGCGCGAATCTTGTTAAGCCGCTGTATGTGGCGTGCGAGTGGGTAGGTGAGCGTAGACTTCATGTTGCCTTTCGCATCGGTCCAGTCAGCGAAATCGTTCACCGTAACGTCGCCCTCAATATATCCTCCGAAGTATGCGCGACCTGTATTCTTCAGTGCCTCAACCGCACCCTTGTCGATAGGACATCCCTTTTGGAACTCAACCTCAGAGCCGTAATATATACAAGGTATGCCGCGGAAGGTGAACATCAGCGACAAGTTCTCAGCCCAAGTGTCCTGAGTACCCGTGAAACGGTAGTTGCTGTCGGGCGCATAGTCGTGAGAGTCCACATACACCACATTATATGTAGCGTCGTTATAGAGGTTGTCCTGACCGTGAACGCCGAACGCTCCCTGTGCGGAATTAAAGTTCCAGTGCATGGCGAAGTCTATCACGTTCAACCCGGAAAAGTCTTTGTAGTCAGGTGTGTGGTAATCGTTTCCGTTGAGCAGCGCATTGTTACTCTTGCGTAATATAGACTCATCGTGCCCCAGGTCGTCTTTTCCTGACTGCAATACAGATTCCCAGTTTGTGTGTCCCTGTACTGTGGAGTAATCCTGCGAGCCTTCCTTCTCTTTCGGTATTGCCTCAACATCGTCCCATGAGCTTGCGTCCATTGTCCACGGATAGTCCTTAGACTCTTTCCATGTGTAGTAGCATGGTGAGCAGTTGTAGTTCTCGCCGCGGTATATCACCTCCATTGAGCGTGCGCACACCTCTCCGTACATGAAGAACGGCGTGTTGCCACGTTTGGCTTTAGCCTCCGGACTCTCTGAAGCCTCGATGAACTGTGGCAGGAACATCTTGTTGAACGACAAACGCGGAATATGTCCAGCTGTGTCTATACGGAAACCATCGATACCCATCTTGATAAAGCGGGAATAGCATTCCACGAGGTACTTCGTGACCACAGGGTTCTCTGTGTTCAAATCGACGCAGTCGCCTGCAATCTGTCCCCACCAGCGCGACGGGTCGTCCCAGTCGAACCAAGCTTTGTGGTGCCAGTAGTTATGCGTGTCGCGGTTTGTGAAGTCAGAGTTCTTCATCATTGCCAGGCGTGTGCCGTACTGATTGGCGGGCTGCATATCGGGATAGTCTGCCGGAAGCATTCCTCCCTCTTCGGCAGGTACGGGTATCATCGATGCATTGATATCGCCCAAATCCTGCGTGTAGTCCTTCTTGAACATCTTGCACAAGTAGTTCTCGCCGAAGTTGCCGGTGTGCTGAAGCACAATGTCAAGTATGAGTTTCATCCCACGTTTGTGTACCTCGTCTATAAGTTCCTGAAAAGCAACGTCTGCATCTGCATCGGTGCTTTCCTTGGACACATATCGGTGGTCTATCTTCGAGAAGTCCATGGCATGGTAGCCGTGATAGTCGAGTCCCGATCCGTTTTCGACAATCGGAGTAATCCACACTGCCGTGAATCCGAGAGCCTTGATGTAGTCGAGCTTGTCGATAAGTCCCTGGAAATCTCCACGCCATTCCGGGTCATTGATGTTCTTTACTCCGTCCCAACAATAGACGTTGTTGTCCGGGTCTCCGTCATAAAAGCGGGTTGTCATCGCGAAATAGATTGTCTCATCGCGGAAGTCGGTACGGTCACCGACGAATGTCCCATCCGCCATTGTTTGCTGTGTGGCACCGAATAACAATGCCATCACCATAAAAAGTAGAAGTCTGAATTTCTTCATAAGAAGGTTGTAATTTAATTTTTAATTAGGTTATAATTGATGATATATTAGTTACTAATGTTGCAGGAGAGCATTGCTCTTGTAAAAATCGTGTACAAAATTAATGTTTTTTACAATCCTTGCCGCTTGTTTTAAATCAAAAAGTAGTGTATTTGTTGTGCAATCGTTTACACTTAGGGGCGAGGTAAATAAAACAGGGCGACCCGTATTGACAGGTTTTTATTATTTCCTTATAATACCTAATATAAATGCACTAATTAACGTGAGTTCGACGAATTTTCAAATCTTCTTCTCAACCAGTGTAAAGACTCGGTTCTTTGAGACGGTTTGGTTACTGTTGCCTGGTAATGTCATTACCCAGCATCGGTAACAGCATTACCAGGGCTCGGTAATTGCATTACAAAGCCTCGGTAATCTCGTTACCAGGGCTCGGTAACAAAAACAGATAGGGCAAAACAGGGTATGGCAGCTATTGGGAATTCGTCGAACTCACGTTATATTATTGTTTGGCTGGCGCATTTTAATGGTGTTTTTTCGCCAGTTTCGTGGATTTTCCGTAATTTTGCACCTACGTAGTGGACACAGGTGGCAGACGTTGCCTGCCATATATATAGTTTGTATGATGAAGAGACTTGGTAACATAATATTGTCCGTATTCCTCTCAACGATGATTGTCTATCTCGTGGGAGGTGTGGCGATAGTGCGTTGTTGCCATACCGAAATGTCGGGCTGGGATGTCTCTTTGGAGGCTGACGGCTGTGAGGACGGTTGCCCGGAGAATCCAAACTGCATCAGCGTCACTGTTGTCAAGCTCACGCCATACACTAAGTCTTTCGTCCATGATTTCTCCGTAGTGCCTAATATCGTGTGCGCCGTCATAGAGTGGCGTCTCGCAGATTGTCTTGGCATAATAGGCTTGGCGGGCTTCCAGCATGGGAGGATAACGGAGAAAGCCTCTTTGCCGCCCAGGGCATATCTGCGGTTAATCAAGGTTTTGCTTATTTGATTTCAGGCTTGTTTTTTTCTTACGGCGGGAATACAGCCCCCGCCTTTGGAGTGTAGTTTTTATTTAACAACAAGTTCGCAACCGTATTGCAATAATATGCGATACATTTGCGCATGAAATCAATTATAAAAGGACAATGAAATTAGAACTATTGGCTTCAGCTCTTATGGTGCTGTTGCCTGAAATAGCTGTGGCACAGAGCGACAGTGTGCCGGAAATGAAAGACCAGCAACTGAAAGAAGTTACCGTGACAACCCGACGCGCGGGGACAGTGAAAAGCCGTGGAGTGGCAAACGCTGACCTAATAAACAGTCTGGAGCTGCTCAAGGCAGCGTGCTGCAACCTCGGCGAGAGCTTCACCACTAATCCCTCTGTAGACGTCAACTACTCCGACGCGGCTACGGGAGCAAAGCAGATAAAGCTCCTCGGATTGTCGGGGACATACGTGCAGATGCTTGCGGAGAATATACCAGCCTACCGTGGCGCGGCGTCGCCCTATTCGCTCGGGTATATCCCGGGGGCATGGATGAAGGGGATACAGGTGTCCAAGGGCAGCTCTTCAGTGAAGAACGGCTATGAGTCGATGACCGGCCAGATAAACATCGGCTTCAAGGAACCGCAGGACGCGGAGATGGTGAACTTCAATATGTATATGAACACCATGGCGAAGGTGGACATCAACGCCGATGCCAACATACATATCAACAACCGGTTGAGCACGGGGCTGATGCTACACTACGAGGACAATCTTAGCAGCCATGATGACAACGGCGACGGTTTCCTCGATGAACCTAAGGTGAGACAGTATAACATCCAGAACAAATGGGGATATTTCAGCGACAGGTACATACTCCACGCATACATAAGGGCTCTGAGGGAGAAGCGCGAGGGAGGGCAGTCGTCCGGTCATGCTACGCCGGACGAGGAGCATGGATTGTTTAAGATTGGAATGGAGACCAACCGTATAGAGCTTGCCACGAAGAACGCCTTAATCCTTGATAAGGAACACAACACCAGCATCGCGCTTATAACGTCGGGGACGTTCCACAGCCTTGACTCATATTTCGGCATGAAGGTTTATGACGTGAGGGAAAAGAATGCATACGCCTCGATGGTTTTTGAGACGGAACTCGGCCATGACCACAGCCTTTCCGCAGGTGTCAGCTTCAACCATGACTATTACAGCCAGTGGCTGGCGGACGGCATAGTCGGGAGGACTAAGAGCGTAGAGAAGGAGACAACGCCAGGGGCGTATGTGCAGTATACGTATGACTTGCACGGCAAGCTCGTGGCGATGGGAGGGCTGCGGATAGACCACAGCAGCCTTTATGGTACGTTTGTAACTCCAAGAGCACACGTGAAATGGTCGCCTAACGACATCGTGTCGCTGCGCGCGTCGGTGGGAAAGGGCTACCGCACCGTCCATGCGCTGGCGGAAAACCACTATCTGCTGGCGAGCGGTCGGCAGCTTGTCATCGATGACCTGAAGCAGGAGAGGGCGTGGAACTATGGTGTCAGCACGGCTCTGTATATTCCTTTGGCTGGCAAGACGCTGAACCTGAACGCGGAATACTTCTATACCGACTTCGGGCAGCAGGCGGTGATTGACTATGACAGCGAGCCGGGAGTGATACATATCGCCAACTTGAACGGGAGGTCGTATTCGCACACGTTTCAGGTGGACGCCTCTTACCCCGTGTTCAAGGGCATGACGCTGACTGCCGCCTATCGTTACAACGATGTGAAGAGCACGTATGGTGGGGAACTGAGGCAGCGTCCGCTGACGAGCCGCTACAAGGGACTGCTTACAGCGTCGTACAAAACGCCACTCGGACTGTGGCAGTTTGACGCTACCCTACAACTGAATGGTGGCGGAAGGATGCCTGAGCCATACGGTATGCCGGACGGAACGAAGTCGTGGGCTGGCAGTTTCGGATCATACGAGCAGGTGAGTGCGCAGGTGTCACGCTGGTTCAGACATTTCTCCGTGTATGTGGGCGCGGAAAACCTTACCGGCTTCAAGCAGAAGAACCCTGTCATGAACGCGGAGACCCCGTGGAGCAGTGCGTTCGATCCGACAATGGTTTGGGGACCTGTGCAGGGGCGTATGTTCTATGCCGGAATAAGAATCAACTTAGAGAAGATGTGACGTGCACCGTAGTTGTATAGGGCAAGTTTTAAAGAATGGTCAAATTCATTGCCGTTGTACAGTTGTACACTGTCCGTGGAGTTCGTCACGCTGCCGGTAAGAAGACCGGCAGCACCACTCGTGGGCGAGAGGCACATCTGTCTCAGATAACCATTATTATATATGTGGAAAAGTGGGCCGTTGAAGAAGTTGTACTTGTCATAGTAGTTGACAGTCTCCATCTCGTGGGAAACAAGTTCTACGCCACAAGAAGAGGCGGTATATGAATACCCCGAGTTGCATATACCGCCATTGCTTGAATAGTTGACAACGGCGGACATACAGTCTGTCGGCGTGTTCTTGCAGACGCCCTGTATGACAAGGCGGTGGAGGTCATAAACAAAGTTACAAAGATTACTCATAAAAACCATAAACCAACATCTATATTATAAGACATTGATGAAAGCCTCTTCATGAGAAAGCTCTCTGAGATGTCCATTGGGAAGTATTTCAAATGCCTTGGGATATGGAAAAGTCCATAATTTTTCATTCATATGGATATTTCTCGTATTTGGGATTCCATATTTTCCTTTTTTTATCCACGTATTATCTAATACATTCTTTGCTTTGTCTGCTCCATACAATACTATCAAGCATCCGTTTCTATAGAAATATCCGTCATATCTGTCACTGTCATAAACATTCATAGAACGAAACAAAGCATATTGCTTGTTGTCTTTTACACAAAACCGCAGTTCATATAGCACATTAATATTATAGTAAATATATGAATTTATAAAATCATTCAGTTCTTTGTTCTTGACAACATTGCTTTCCGAAGTCCGTTTCCTGTTATATTTCAATTCTTTAGTATCTTTAATCAACTGCAAGTTGTTCTTATCCTTTATTTCATAACTCTCAGAAACAGGCTCGCAAATAATGTCAATCAGAACCCCATTCTTGTAATTCCCTATACTATCTTTGTACTTTAACATACATTCTGTATCTATTAAAGAAGACCTGTCCAGACTGTCTGTTTGATAGTATGTCAACAGTCTATCTTTATAAATTATATAGCCATCTATCATATCTGGATCATAAGCCGCATTGCCTATTATAAACAACAAGTCGTGTCCTGCAAGTTGTGATACTCTTATGTCTATAACATCATATGAAGGATGTTTTGCGATAAAGCTATCGACAACAGTTCCGAGGAATGGGGATAAGGGACTATGTTCTGCGAAACAGCTTGTCAATAAAGCAATTAGTATTACTGATAAAAGATTCTTCATTATTTATAAACTTTATATTTAATTTGTTCATAATCGGATTAAAACAAGGATTAAATTTAGAACGTATCCGAGGCTATCTTCAATTTATCTTTTCGCCCCCATAAGATTTATCATTCATTGTGATAAGCCTCTGGTGTTGTCGCTGGATGAACACCATACCAAACATCTTTCATATTAATGTCTATTGGAGAGACTTCCATAATCTTGTTTATTAAAGGTCTAAATATACAGTTCACGTCTCCAGTATATAGCATAATATATTGTCTGTCATCTATCAGGATTATATATCCTGCCGCATCATCCTCCCCAGGACCAGCAAATTCATTTATTTCTTCCATTTTCTTCACTTTTTCTATTTCATCTTTCAGGTTTCTATAATCCTTGGCAGATATTTTTTGTTCTTTCTGCCTGAACTTTTCAACATACCATACTTTTCTACCTGTCTCATCTATTTCATATTTCTTATATTGTGTCCTGTCTGCTATGATACTGTCGCGATAAGGGTAAAAACGCACATTGTCCCCAAGCATATCTACGAAATTTATTTTAGATGCCCCTTTGCCTAAAGTTGTCCTTATCGTCTGACTGTCTGTCACTTCTACATAATAAAAAGGAAATATCATATTTCTAGGAAAAATATAAAGCCTGCATATCGTATGGTCATTTCTGTCTTTCCTGCTACAACCTGCGCATACCAGAGATGCACAGATTAAAATTGATATATAAATTATCTTTCTCATATTGTTTAATATTCTATTCTTATGTTTAAATGTTGCTCCTTTCTCAGATTATTCTCTGTATATTGCTTATTCCTCTCATCACTGATTATTCCAACTGTCTCCAGTTCTTCTAACTTTTTGGTATCTCTCCATACACCACCTTGTGTATCTGTATATTTATATTCTTTCCTTATATTCCAATGTCTTCCCGTTCCGTTCATGTTTCTTAAGCCGTGGATGAGTTCATGTCCAAGAACTATTTGTGAAGGAATAGCCTCTTTGTATATTTTGCCTGTACCCTCGTCCTTTGTTAGTACAAACGGTTTTTCTTCTATATTATACCATATTTGAGTGTCCGTTCCCTTACCATTTATTGCATCAAGCCGATAAATACGATGAGCATGGCTAGAATTTGTTGTCAGACCAATAGTAGTAGTATGTTCGTTACTGATAACCGATGAGATAAGAGAAGAACCTATTTTTAGGTTTCTATTCTGATTTTTTGTTCCTCTGTTCATAATAATTATTTCTCCCGTATTCCTTTTCATTCCAAGTTTATCATTAGTCAATTTTTGCATCTGTCTTAATATAAGCATTCGCTGCTCCCAAGTTCCTACAAGTATGAGCTTCTTTCCATCAGGATCTATCGCACTCACAGGATTGTCCCCACAATATACATACGGGCTTATGCCACCATATTCATCCGCCAGCGGATCTACGCCCGTCCACACTACAAGGGCAGGGTCATACAGATGTGCGCCGTAGTCGTACAGGTCAAGACTTAAAGAATGGTCAAACTCTTTGCCGTTGTACTTATAGAGCTGGAGACCGGGATTCGTGCTGACATCACCGTAGATGCCGCCAAACGGGTAGTACTCCGTGGTCTGCTCCACCGTGCCATCCTCACTGACCACCGCGCGGTTGTTGCCGAGGTGGTCCTGCAGATAGTAATGGAATGATGCCTGACCGTCCTTGAACGTACAGTAGCCGCCGTCGAAGAGGAACTTGTCGAGAACGGAATACTCAAAGATGAACGGACCGCAAAACTCCGTATCGCGAGGATACATCATCTTGCTCCAACGGTCCATAATGTCAGAATCACCGCTGTCATCGGATGTGGAGTTGAATACGACACCGTCCTCTTCCCAATCTGAGAAGAAAAATTTATGTGGCTTGGCGATGCAGCCGTTGAACTTGGATTTGACACTCAGCCTCTCGCCGGTACTGCTGTATACATAACTGGTCGTATAGTTGCTCTCGGTTTGTTTGAGATTGCCGAGAAGGTCGTATTCAAAGGCGAATCCTTTATACGGGTCAACGGAAAGGGAGCCGTTGCCGTCGTACTCATAGACACCTGACCCGCCGTTGCTCTTGAAGTCGAATGAGTTCTCATATACAAGGCTACCAGCACCGTCTTCAACGGAAAGTACACGGTTGCCGTCAAGCGTCATCACGAGGCTGTCAATAAGACCGAAGTCGTCTGTGTTGCGCCTGCCGTAGCGCAGCAGACGGGTCAGAGCGCCGTTCTTGGTGTATGTCATGCCCCGCTCGCTGTAACGGTCGGTATTCTCGGACAAGGACGGGCCTTCTCCGTAAACGGCGTCGGTGAGGCGGTTCATCTGGTCATACGTGAACTTGTAGCCGCGTGATGCCGTCTGCGTGCTGTCGCGCCACAGAACCGAGCTTATGTTTCCGTTGTAAAGAGGTGTGCCGTTGCCACTGTTATAGTATATATCCTCACCGTAGCCCTTGCCCGATATGCCCGTGAGCCAGCCACGCACGTTGTAGGAATATGCCACCGTTCCAGCATTGCCGGGAAGGGTCTTGGATGACGGACGGCCGAGAAGGTCGTATCCAAACGATGACACACGGTGGGACTCGCCGTTATAGGATATGTCTGTGAAATTTATCATATTAAAGTTGATATGGTATTAACATTATTCAATTGATTTTATTCGCAATTTTATAATAATAATGGTATGTTTCTGGTAAATCAACAAAGAAACTCCAATATATAACTTGCTGGCCGTTTTTCTCATCATAATTTAATGTCAATGACATAAGATCATCCCTATATCTATAAGAGGGATCTGCGTAATTATATAAACTGTCACTATCTAAGAAAAGGTAATCCATACAGATCATATTTATAGAGCATTCTTTCCAAGTTTCTTTATGCTTTAATACTATATTTCCATTCATGTCACATATTTTCTGTATATATGTACCATCCCTCATAATCAATAAGGTATCTGTCATATTTTTATTGTCCTTTGCAACATAAATACCTACAGGTTCATATCTGCAGCAACACGAAAGGTTTATGACTAAAGTGAACAGCGTAAATATTATAATGTACTTATTTTTCATAAATTATGTTTTTAGAATTTATATCCTATCAAAGAACTATTACTGTCTCTTATACACATCTGACGCTGCCGACGATCGCATAAGTGTAGA
>ENA-OZGC01000161-OZGC01000161.1-human-gut-metagenome-genome-assembly--contig:-NODE-161-length-55957-cov-14.517137_pt1 | contig 55957 bp, 57 predicted proteins | sample MGYA00245109_ERZ653643 | MGnify/ENA primary metagenome ERZ653643 (study PRJEB26926, sample SAMN06165107) | human gut metagenome | biome: ENVO:00009003; feature: ENVO:2100002; material: ENVO:00002003... | reverse complement strand
CTATCACCCGGGTAAATTTAGGAAGCGTGACGGCAGACAGAACGCCTATTACAATGACTACAATAAGCAACTCTGTAAGCGTAAAAGCACGCTTATTTTTGTTTTGTTTTTTGCTCACATATCCTCCCACATACTTTGACATAAAACCACTGTATCAAAAAAAAAAAACAAAAGCAAGGCAGGTTCCGCAAAGGCAAAACCTGCCCTACCAAAGTTTTTAATAAAACAACCTTACCGCCAACGCAAATTAGGCTCGCGCGCGGCGGAAACTTCGTCTATGCGTTTAACGCTTTGGGTGTGCGGAGCCTCTTTAACCTGTTGCGGCTCGGTTTGGGCCTCCTCAAAAATGCAACCCATGGCTTGGATAAACGCATCCAGCATATCTTTATTTTCCGTTTCCGTCGGCTCTATCATAATAGCTTCCGGCACAATTAACGGGAAATAAATGGTAGGCGCGTAAAAGCCGTAATCCAACAGCCGCTTGGCTATATCCGCCGTGTGAACGCCGTTCATTTTCTCCGCCACCGGGTGCAATACGCACTCGTGCATACATACTTCATCAAAAAACGCGGGGAATTTGTCCTTTAGGCTCACACGCACATAGTTGGCGCTTAAAACGGCGTTTTCGGCAATGTTTTTAAGCGTGTTGCCGTCGTGCTGGCGCAAATACGCATAGCCGCGCAAACACACGGCTATATTGCCGTAAAAGGCTTTCATGCGGCCCAAACTGTGGGGCATTTTGCCTTGCAACGTATATTTGCCGTTTTTCAACGTGACTAACGGTTTAGGCAGGAAAGGCGCCACATGCGCCGCCGCACCCACTGGGCCGGAGCCGGGGCCACCGCCACCGTGCGGAGCCGCAAAGGTTTTGTGCAAATTGAGGTGCATAATATCCACCCCAAAATCGCCCGGTTTGGCAAGGCCAATCAGCGCGTTAAAGTTGGCGCCGTCCATATATAACAGGGCGCCCGCTTTATGCACCAGGTCGGCAATTTCCAGAATATCCTTTTCAAACAGGCCCACCGTGTTGGGCACGGTCAGCATGACCACGGCGGTTTTGCCGGACAACGCCGCCGCCAACGCCGCTTTATCCACGCGGCCGTCCGGGCCGGATTTGATGTTTACTACCGTAAACCCGCCCATATTGGCGGTGGCCGGGTTGGTGCCGTGGGCGGTATCGGGCACGATTACTTCCGTGCGGTTTTTATCTTTCCGCGCGGCGTGATAGGCTTTAGCCGTCATAATGCCCGTCAGCTCCCCATGGGCGCCCGCCGCCGGCTGAAGTGTAAATGCGGACAGGCCGGTAATTTCTTTTAACAACTCCTGCAAATTATAGAGCATTTTTAAGGTGCCCTGCACGGCGCTTTCCGGCGCGAGCGGGTGAACCTGTGTAAAACTTTCCAACTGGGCTAGGCCGTCATAGGCTTTGGGGTTGTATTTCATGGTGCAAGAGCCCAGCGGATAAAATTGGGCATCCAAGCAGTAATTTTTTTCGGATAGTGCCGTAAAATGCCGCACGGTGTCAAACTCGCTGAGTTCCGGCAGTTTGGGCGCGGTTTTGCGCAAGTATTTTTCCGGCAGATATTGGGCGGCCGTTTGTTGCGGCGTACCCACACGCACCCCGCGGCGCCCGGGGCGGGATTTTTCAATAGACAGCAAATTGGTTTTTAGTATTTCTTGCATATTAAATCCCTCCCAACGCGGCGGCAAAATCGGCCACGTCCTGCGCGGTTTTGGTTTCCGTCACGCACACCAGCAGGCAGTTTTCAAACCCTTTGCCGGGCAAGGCATAGGCGGCAAAACCTTTCTTTTCCAATTTTTTAACCACTTGTTTGGCCGGTTTAGCACATTGTAAAACAAACTCGTTAAAAAACGGCCCGGTAAATTTAAGCTGATAGCCGGGGAGCGCCTGAACGGCTTGGGCTAATTGGTGGGCGCGTTCCAAATTCAGTTGCGCCACTTCTTTTAAGCCTTGCGGGCCCAAAAGCGTTAAGTAAATCAGCGCGTTTAAGGCGCAGAGGGCCTCGTTAGAGCAAATGTTAGAGGCGGCTTTTTCGCGCCGGATATGCTGTTCGCGCGCTTGCAACGTAAGCACAAACGAGCGGCGGCCGTCTTTATCTTTCGCCATACCCACAATGCGGCCGGGCATTTGGCGTTTGTAGGTTTCTTTACAGGTAAATAGCCCGAGCCCCGGCCCGCCGAAGTTCATGGCGTTGCCCAAAGGTTGCCCCTCCGCCACGGCAAAATCCGCGCCGTAAGAACCGGGCGTATGCAACACGCCCAAACTAATCGGGTTAAATACGCTTACCAACAACGCCCCCGCCGCATGGGTCATATCCGCTACGGCTTGGGCATCTTCCAACTGGCCGTAAAAGTTCGGGTCCGCCAACACAAAGCAGGCGGTTTCGCTATCCGCCGCGGCTTTGAGGGCCGCTAAATCCAACGTGCCTTGCGGGCAAGGCACAGTTTCCACCCGCACTTTGGGGAAGTGCCGCAAATAGGTGTGCAAAACTTCTACATATTGCGGATGAAGGGCGCCGGACAGCACCACTTTATTGCGCCCGGTAATGCGCATGGTGGCTAATACGGCCTCGGCCATGGCGGTTGCGCCGTCATAATGGGAGGCGTTGCTCACGTCCATATCCGTCAGCGCGCAAATACAGCTTTGAAATTCATAAATGGTTTGCAACGTGCCTTGGCTGGCCTCGGCCTGGTATGGCGTATAGGCGGTTAAAAACTCCCCGCGGGAGCTTAACGCATTTACCGCGGCGGGGATAAAATGTTCATAAATGCCCGCGCCGATAAAATTTTTGAGCGGCTTATTTTCCGCGCCCAACGCCTTGATGTGCGCGGCCAGTTCCGGCTCCGTCAACGCGGCCGGAAGATTTAATTTAGGGTATAAAAGCCCCGCCGGGATTTCCAACAATTCACGCACGGACGAAACGCCAATGCGCGCCAGCATTTCTTTTTGTTCTTGAGCAGTATGGGGAATAAACATAAAACCTCTTCATTTATAAAATACCCCGCCAAAGCGGGGATTTATATTTCCAAATGGCGCAAAAAGGTTATTTTTGCAGGGTGCCTTGGTAAGCGGCAAAGTCCATCAGGGCGTCATATTCGGCCGGGGCGGACATTTTAATTTTGAACAGCCAGCCGTTGCCGTGCGCTTCCCGGTTGACCAAAGCGGGGTCGTCTTTCAACGCTTCGTTTACGGCCACAATTTCCCCGCTGACGGGCGCGTAAATTTCGGACGCGGATTTAACCGATTCAATCACACAGCAATTTTGCCCGGCGGCCACTTTTTGGCCTACTTTCGGCAAGTCTACAAATACAATATCGCTGATTTCTTCCTGCGCGTGGTTGCTAATGCCCACCACGGCAATTTCTCCGTCTTTATAAGCCCATTCGTGGGTTTTGGCATAACGGCTGTTTTCTGCGGTATACATAAATAAATCTCCTCCTAATTAAACTCTGTTTTTATAAAATGGTGTTTTTACAACTTGGGCCGGAATACGGCGGCCGTGAATTTCAATTTCAACGGCCGTTCCTTCCGCCAGGCCCGCCTGGACATACCCCACGGCAATCCCCTTAAACAGCGGGGAAAAGGTGCCGCTGGTAATGGTGCCCGCTTCCTGCGCGTTTACAAATACTTTGCACCCGGTGCGCGGCACGCCGGCGCCGGAAAGACGAAAGGCGGTCAGTTTTTGTTGCACCCCTTTGGCCTTTTGCTCCGCCAATACCGGCTTGCCGATAAAATCTTCCTTAGCTAATTTTACCACCCAACCACAGTTGGCTTCGTACGGCGTGCGGGATTGGTCGGCATCTTGCCCGTTGAGCAGGTAGCCGGCTTCCAAACGCAGTACGTCACGCGCGCCCAAACCGCACGGTTTGACGCCTTCTTTTAAGAGGGCATCCCATAATTTTACGGTAGCCTCCGGGGCAAGCATTACTTCCGCGCCGTCCTCTCCGGTGTACCCGGTGCGGGTTAAATACCCGCGAGCGCCCTCAAACACAACCGGGGTGATGTGGAACCGCGCCACGCCGTTTACGTCCCCCAACACGCGCGAAAGTTTTTCCACCGCGTGCGGGCCCTGCACGGCAATCATACCGTATTGGTCGCTTACATCCGTCACGCGCACATTAAAGCGGGGCGCGTGTTTTTGGAGCCAGGCCACGTCTTCTTCCCGGCAGGCGGCGTTGACCACCACCAAAAATTTTTCCGGCGTTAAACAAAAAGCAATTAAATCGTCAATAATCGTTCCGCGCTCGGTTAAAATGTGGGAATACGTCCCCGCGCCGGGCGTGTTTTTGATGTTATTGCAGTTTACATATTGCAAAAAAGCCCACGCGTCTTTCCCTTCCACCAACACTTGGCCCATGTGGGAAACGTCAAACATCCCGGCGCCCTCGCGCACGGCTTTGTGTTCGGCAATAATGCTTTCAAACTGAACCGGCAGCAGCCAGCCGTGGAAATCCACCATACGCCCGCCGGCAGCCTGACAGGCTTGGCAGAGCGGAGTTGTTTTCAAATTATTCGTCACGGTGTTCCTCCAAAAGTATAAAAGTATTGTATAAAATAATGGGCAAAAAGAAGTATAAAATAAAAAAGATTAGTTTTACATATTCCCCTTGCCGTAAGTGCGGGTGCGAATTGCTATAATATAATTATGGCAGATACGCAAAGCGTCATCAGTGACGTAAAACTTTTTTTAGAGCGGCTCAAAAAGGAGCTGCCCGAAGTGTTTTCCGGCAAAAATGCCGCGCAGGATTGCGCCCAACCGGCCGAACAAAACCGGGTGCTGTATAACGGCAACCTGTACGAAGCGCGTATGTACCTGACCCCGGACCAGGAACCCGGTGTAGCGTTTGACGGGAGTATCTTTCATATTTATTTACGCAGTGAACAAGACTCCCCGGCGGATTTAGTCACGCAGTGGCTAAAAGACAAAGCCGGCGAAGTTTTGCGCGCCAAAACCCGTCAATGGGCCGACAAAATGGGCGTGGAATACAACAACATTGTTATTAAAGACCAGCGCACCCTGTGGGCCAGTTGCTCCGGCAAAAAGAACATTAATTATTCTTACCGCATTATCAAAATGCCGCTAGCCGTGCAGGATTATTTAATGGTGCATGAACTTTCCCACCTGGTACACATGAACCATGGGCAAGAATACTGGCAATTAGTGGCCCAATACAGCCCGGATTATAACTTGCACCGCAAGTGGCTCAACGAAAATAAAGGCTCTATTTTTGCCGAAGTGGAGCTGACTTATCCTGCGCCGGAAGAAGAAAACGCCCCGGCAGAAACTCCGGACAACTCCGCCGCCCCCGATACCAAAACTCCGCCCGAAAAATAGCTTTTACACCGCTTGAAAACGGTTTACCAATAAAAACTCACGCCGCACCCTGCCCGGTGCGGCGTGAATAGTTTCAGCAGGTGCGAGGAGACTGTTTTATGCGCACCCTTAATCCGGCCGTATGGCCCGGCCGGACAAATTTATTTTTTCAATACGTCCGCGCCGTTATCCACGCGCAAGACCGCCAACGCATCTTCCGGCGAAGAATGCCAACCCACCGGCAAGTGTTTGGGTACATAACTGCACAAAGCCACTACTTTACCTTTATAAAAGAAAGGCGTGCCCCGCTTCATGGTCTTTTTAATGCCAAACGGACTGCGGTTCGCGCGGGGAGATAACACCCCATGGCTCAAAAAGAACATAACGGCCGCATTATTGATTTCCTCCCCGTAGGCGCTTTCCAAATCGGCCCCTTTGGGCGCTATGCCCGCGGCCACTGCCGGAACCTGCTTAATCAACGCGGCAGGCAGGGCGGCAAAAGCAAATTCTCCGTTTATTTGCACTTTTGCCCCGGCTACGTTTATCTTTTTACCGTCATACAGGCGCACTTGCATAGTTTTTAAGACATAATCACCATTTTTAGCGCAGTCCGCCACGGTAAGCACACGGCCGTTTATTACCACGCCGGAGCAGGTAGTTAGGTTGTGTTTACTTTCCCAATACATACGTCTTCTTACGCGGCCAATGCGGTAGCGCGCTTTTTTAACCAGGTCTTTTTGTTCCCATTCAAAGGTCAGGGATACTTCGGGCGTTTGCTTGGCCTTTGCCTGCTGGACGCGGCGGGCGGCAACATCTTTGCGTTGCAACACTTGTTCCACTTGCCCGGCGGTGGTGGCAAATGCCGGTACGGCGGCTAATAAAAGGACTACTGACAACAACTTTGTATTCATTTCGGTTTCTCCTAAGTACAACTTTGATACATTTATTATATCAAAAGTTAGGCAGGACTAACAAGTATTTTTTTAGGAGAAACTAACTTTCAGACGGTAAAACCTTATTTTTAATAGACTAAAAACCCCAAAATTCCGCTTAAAAAAATTATTTTAACAGGCCCCAACTTAAAAAAATAAGTGGCGCAAAAGGCTCCGGCAAAAAACAAAACACTTTTATAATCTATAAAATTATCCGCGTTGCACAGCACCAGTGCCGCGGCGGCTATTAACCCCACCACCGCCGGGCGCAACGCGCCGAAAACCGCTTTCACGCCGGACGATTCTTTATATTTTAAGAAATACTTACTTACCAATAACATTAAAATAAATGAGGGCAAACACACCGCAAACGTAGCCACGCAACTGCCCAACACGCCGCCCCACGCGGCGCCTTGCGGCCCCAGCGCGGCTAAAAACCAATCGTGCCCGGCGGTGTAGCCTGTATAGGTAGCCAGGTTAATGCCAATGGGGCCGGGGGTCATTTGGCTGACGGCCACAATATCGGTAAATTCCGCCGTATTCAGCCAAGCCTGTTTATACACAACCTCATGCTGGATAAACGAAATCATGGCGTACCCGCCGCCAAAGTTAAACAAACCTATCTTAAAAAAAGTGAAAAAGAGTTTCCAAAAAATCATTTTTTACGCCCCCACAGCCAACCAATCAGCCCGGCCGCTAGTACAATCCCCACCGGGGAAACCCCCGCCTTCCACACGCCCAGCGCCACCACGGCGGGAATCAGCCACGCCGCCGGGCGTTTGCACACCGTGCGGCCCATATTGACTACTGGCACGGCAATCAGCGCCACCACGGCGGGGCGAATTCCCTTAAAAACACGCGCTACTACCGGGTTATCTTTATACCCCCTAAAGCAAAGGGCTATTAACAAAATGATGGTAAAAGACGGCAGCACCGCGCCCAAAGTAGCCACCACACTCCCCAACGTGCCTTTTATTTTATACCCCACAAAAATTGCCATATTTACCGCCAAAATACCGGGGGCCGATTGGGCGATGGCCACTAAATCCAAAAATTCCGGGCGGTCTATCCATTTTTTATTATCCACAATTTCGCGCTCAATCAGGGGGAGCATGGCATAGCCGCCGCCCAAAGTAAACGCGCCGATTTTGGCAAAAATCCAAAATAAAACCAAATACATTTTCATAAAATTATTTTATCAATTTATGCCCTTGCCCCGCGTGTGCTTCCCACCGCGAACGCAAGAACCATAGCCACCCGCATAAATAAAAAGCGCCCCGACGAACTGCTCGGGGCGCTTTTTATAGGGGGTGGGTTTCAAATTTATTTCAGCCAGCCTTCTTTTTTGGCGTATTCGTGTATGCCGTTATAAAGGCCCTGCGCCATTTTTTTGCGCACCACCGCTTGAGAAAGCCGCCCGCGGTCTTTGGGGCTGCTGATGTAGCCCATTTCCACCAGAATAGCCGGGCTGTTTACCCCTTTTAGCACATAAAAATTAGCTTGCCGCACACTGCTGTTGCGGTTGACCGCAATACCAATGCCCGGCTGTTTGAAAACCGCATTACGCACATAGCCCGCCAGTTTGGAACTTTCGTTAATATATTCGTTTTTGGCGAGCGATTGCAGTAAAGCATCCACAAAATTGTAGTGGACTTCTTCATATTGCATGGCTTCGTTTTCCAGGGCGGCCACTTCGGCGGCTTCTTTGTCGGTGGCTTTTTCGGAGCGGAAATACACCTGAAAACCGTTTGCTCTGGAATTTTTGGAAGCGTTAGTATGCACGGACACAAACAAATCCGCCTTGAAATTATTGGCCTGTTTGGAGCGGTCCGACAGCGGAATAAACACATCTTTATCACGCGTCATGCGGACTTCAAACCCGCCTTTTTTTAGCAGAGCGTACAATTCTTTGGCAACCGCTAAATTCCAATCTTTTTCCCGCTGTTTACGGCGCACCGCGCCGGGGTCTTTCCCGCCGTGGCCGGGGTCCACCATAATACGCATTTTTTTACGCGCCACGGATTCTACCCCTTGGTGAATAACCGCCGGTTTAAGCTCCTTAGCGGCCGGTTTGGCCGGGGCGGCGGGTTTAGCCGGGGAAAGGGTAGCACCGGGGGCCGCTTGCACCACAGCGGTTTTGCCCGCTTGAACTTGCGGCGCCGTTTGAGAAGGGGCGGCCGATTTTTCCGGGGGCGCGGAGGAGTCCTCCTCCATCACGCTGGGCGCAGGCAACAGTACGGCCGGCTTGGGCCCGGCAGGCTGGGCTGAAGACAAATACGTTTCCGGCCCCACCGCCGCGGGTTCCGGCGCACGGACAATAGGGGCAGACGTTTTATTTTTAGCGGCGCGGAAGACCCATTGGTCCCCCCGCGTGCCGGCCGACCACTCCTCTACGCCGCGGTTCAAAATAATTTTTAATACGGCCGAGCCGTCCTGCTGGCGCATTTGCACGGAATAGATAAAATCCCCTTTCAGGCGCAAAAATAATTCCCGCTTTAACACCGCACGCGGAAAGGTAATTTCCACCGTGTGCGCGTTGGCCCGGTGGGAAACATATTGCAGCGGGGCCGTCATATCAAACACCAAATGCTCCCCGCCGGGGAGTTGGTTTTTTTCCGCATACGCCAAATTAAAATTCTTTTCCACCCACAGCGTGTTATTTTCAAAAGTAATTTTTCTATCCAACGCCTTGCCGAGCGCAGGCAACGTAAAAAAGGGCACCGGAGCCATAATCCGCCCGCGGTAGGCTATCACGCTTTCGCCCAACGCTACCGGTTGGCCGTTGAGAATGACCTGGCTTTCCCCCGCGGTTAAAATGGAGGAAAACCCTTTTAAGGTCACTTTGGCTTGTTTGGCGGCGGAATACAGCTCCACGTTCGCGCCGATTTTTTTAGCCGTCTGCTGTACATCCAAATAAGTAATTCCGTTCGCCAAAAGAGAGGTGACCTCCCCTTTGTCCTTCCCAATCACTTTTACAGGCGTTTGGCCCTGCGCCCAACCGGGCACGCAGGTAAAAAAGCTAAACAAAGCGGCAAACAACGCAAGAAGCAGTTTCTTCATAGCCAAAACGGGGCCCGCACCGCACGGCACAGGCCCCACACCTTTACTCTAACACAATTTTGTAATCTTCCCACGCAATTTGCGGGTCCGCCTGAATTTTAAGCGAACGGTGGATGTTTTCTTCAATATCCGCCTGTTTTTGCTTAATGGCTTCCGCCAACACCGGGTGCAACACTACCCGCAAATTTCCACCGGGGCGGCCGTTGGTCAGGTCGTAAATTTCGCGTTGGATTTTAATGCGCATGCTCTCGGCGGACAGTACCCGCCCGGAGCCGTGGCACTGCGGGCATTCTTCGCTGATGAAGCTGCCGGTGCTTTCGCGCTTGCGTTCGCGGGTCATTTCCACCAGGCCCAGGCGCGTAATGGGCAAAATGCGGATTTTGGCTCTATCCCCATGCACGGCTTTGGACAGCGCTTCCACCACGCGGTGGCGGCTGGAGGCTTTGCGCATATCAATAAAGTCAATGACAATAATCCCGCCAATGTTGCGCAGGCGCAGTTGGTGGGCAATTTCGTTAGCGGCTTCAATATTGGTTTGGGTGACGGTTTCTTCCTGCGATTTATTCCCCGTAAATTTGCCGGTGTTTACGTCAATGGCGCAGAGGGATTCCGCCTCTTGGATAATAATACTGCCCCCGTTGGGAAGCGGCAATTTGATTTTGCGCAAATTGTCAATTTCCGGCTCAATATCGTACGCTTCAAAAATAGGCGTTTTACCTTTGTAGAGTTTTACGCGGTCTGCCAGTTCCGGCGAGTTCTTTTTTACAAAGTCCAGCACGCGCTCGTAATCTTTTTGGTTATCCAGCAAGTACACGCTGGCATTTTCGGAAAGTACATCCCGCGCTACCTGCAAAACGGCGTCCATATCTTCGTGCAATAACTGCGGGGAGCGCATGGTTTCAAAGCGTTTCAAAATGGATTGCCATTGGCGGTACAGGTATTTTACTTCGCGTTCCAGTTCGTCTTTGCTGGCTTCTTCGGCTTCCGTGCGGACAATGCACCCCATGCCGTTTAAGTGTTTGGCGGCCAAGTCTTGCACGATTTCGTTTAATTTATGGCGCGATTCGCTGTCTTCTATATTTTTAGATACGCCCACAAAACTTTGGTTCGGCGTAAGCACCAAATAGCGGCCGGGGAGCGTCACGTCCATGGTCACTTTCATCCCTTTGGTGCCGATAGCATCTTTTACCACCTGCACCATTACTTCCTGGCCTTTTTTAAGCACTTTATCAATGTTCTTTTTATCGCCGCCTAAAATGTCCGAAATATACAAATAGGCGTTCTTTTCGTAGCCGATGTTCAAAAACGCGCTGGAAATACCCGGCAGTACGTTTTCCACCGTGGCTTTATAAATATTACCCACAATGTTGAGTGCGCCGCGGCGTTCCCAAATAATTTCGTTAATGCGCCCGTCTTCCATAATGGCAATGCGTGTTTCCTCAAACGAGGTGTTCACAATCACTTCCACTTTAGGGCTGGTTTCCAAATTTTTCGTCATAAAAATTCCTCTCTGTACAACTCAAATGCGGTGCAACGCGCCTTGCGTGTCACGCCAGTATAAACCTTCCCGAATAAACTTTACGTTTTCTACGGTAAATTCTTCCCCTTGCATAATGGTAAGCCCCAACCAGGCGGCTACCACATATTCCGGCTTGAGGGATTTTCCTTCCACCGTTTGCAAAGTAAGCACTATTTTATCCGCTTGCGGCTGTTCGCAGGCCAAAACATACGGCTTAATGTTTTCTTCCCGCGTCATACCGTTAGGGGCCGTAATGACGGCCACGGCCCGGGAGGCGTTGATAAACTCCGCCAAACCGGGGCCGGGAGATAAGTGCTTAAAATCCCCCTCCAGCCAATAACAGGCCGCCGCAACCAGGTTGCTCACGGACGGCAACGCATACGGCACGCGCTCCACCCGTTTTATGGTTAAAGAGTTTCCGGCGGCTTGAGCCAATGCCTGCCGGGCTTCTTGTGTGCTGACAGGTTGGGTTAAATAAATATCGGCATATTCCCCTAAACTTTCCTGCGCATATCCCAATACCGGGCCATACGCCAACCGGGGCCAATTTTTATTTATTTTAGCGGGCTCAAACGCCAGTCCGCTCCCCAACACTGCGTTGCGTAATACGTTAAAAATGCGTTTGTGGTCCGGACGGCCGGACACAGTAAACTCTATACGCATTTTATAAATTTTTGGCGTGTTTATCATGTCGTTTTCCTTTTACGCGCGTATGCGCCGCGCATAGACGGACTGCGCCACCCCCAGCGCCAGTAAACTGGACACCAGGTTAGACCCCCCGTACGAGATAAACGGCAGCGGTATCCCCGCCACGGGCACAATGCCAATCAGCATGCCGAAGTTGATTATCATGTAGGTAAAAAACATGCCAAACATCCCTCCGCACACCAAATAGCCGTACCGGTCACTGGCGCTATAACCAATCATCACCAGTCTCCATAAAATCAGTAAATAGAGCCCCAGTACCGTTAAAGTACCCCACAGGCCCAATTCTTCCCCCACAACTGCCAAAATAAAATCCGTGTGTTTTTCCGGCACGAACCCCAAGCGCGATTGCGTACCCGAAAACAACCCCTTGCCCAACACGCCGCCGGAGCCCATGGCAATTTGCGCTTGCAACACGTTGTATCCGGCGCCTTTCGGGTCGGACTTCGGGGCCAAAAAGGCTTCCACGCGCTTACGCTGGTATGTTTTCATCTGGTGGTCCACAAACACCCCGGCAAAAAACCCGCCCAACACCACCGCCGTACCCAACACAAAGTAAAACGACGGCAGGAAAATGCGCAACTGCCTAAACAGCCACCAAGTGCCATAGCCCAGGACCATCACTAATAAACACGCCCCGGCCATATACCAACCGTTATTTCCGGTCTGAAAGAACAGCCGCACCAGCGTATAATCCATAAGTTCCGGGTGCAGATATACATACGTCCAACCAATCGTACAAATACCGGCCACCCCGCCGAATAACACCAGTAAAAGCAAATAAAACATATTAACCCCAGTGCAGTACAAAAGCACCACAAGCGCGGGGAAAGTAATAACAATGGACGAAAAATCCGGCTGAAGCATAATCAGCCCGAAAATCGGCGCAATTAAAAGCCCCAGTCCCACCAGTGTACTTGTATCGCGGATGCGCGTACCGCGGCGGTCCAAAAAGGCGGCGGCAATCAGCAGGGTCAGCACCCGGCAAAGCTCCGCCGGCTGCATAGAGAAAAACGGCAAAACAATCCAAGAGCGGCTCCCGCGCTGGTACGAGCCCAACACCAGCACCGCCACCAACAAAAGCAACACGAATCCGTACAGGGCCTTCCATTGTTCGTCATAAATTTGATAGTTAAAGCTCCACCCTACAAAAAAGGCCGCCCCGCCCAAGCAAAGCGCCACCGCGTGCGTGCGCACCACGCTGTTTGTAAACGAAATGCTGTTCACGGCCGACATCACACACAAGGCCCCGATAATCACCAGCCCCAGCATGGCAAAAAACAATATCCAATCCAATTTATTGCGTTTGGTTCCCGTTTTAAGCATTAATCCCCCAGGTTTTCTAACAGTTCACTATATTCTTTATCATTAGCGGCAGGCACGTCGGATGCTACCACCTTTCCGCGGTCATCCACCCCAAAATAGGCTTTTAGCATTTCCCGCGCAACCGGCCCGGCCGCGCTGGAGCCGTGCAAGCCGTATTCCACAAATACGGCTAGGGCAATAGAGGGTTCTTCTCCGGCCCGCCCGGCAAAAGCCATAAACCAAGCGTGGTCGTCCCCGTGCGGGTTTTGGGCCGTACCCGTTTTGGCATACACATCCAACCCCGGTATTTTCGCCCACCGGGCGGTGCCTGCATCCGTGGTGTGCTTCATGGAATGCCAGATTAAATTGTATGTATCCGCCGGATAATCCGCCATATTGAGGATTTCCGTTTTTCCTACCGGGGTTTCTTTACCGGTATGGTTGCTGACCAGTTTTTCCACATAATACGGGCGGAAAACCTTTCCCCGGCTGGCAATCGCCGCCGCGAATTGCGCCAACTTTATAGGCGTGACGAGCAGTTCCCCCTGACCGATAGACAAATTGAGCGTATCCCCGATAAACCAGTAGGATTTATTGCGCGCGCGTTTGGTGGGCCCGTACATATTGCCGGAGCGTTCCCCGGGCAAATCAATCCCGGTGGGGCGGCCGAACATAAACGCCCGCTGGACGCGCTCAATAGCGGCCGAGCCGATTTGCGCGGCCGTAGCGTAAAAGTAAACGTCGCAAGAATTGGCCAGGCCGTCTTCCAAATTCATCGGGCCGTGCCCGGTTTTTTTCCAACACTTAAACACGCGGGAGCCCGCATTGTAATAACCCGGGCACTTAATTTTATCGTTCGGGTTGAAATCCGGGTCTTGCAACGCGGCAATAGCCGTTAAAATCTTAAATGTGGAAGCCGGCGGATAAGTACCCTGGATGGCTAAGTTATATTCGCTGATTTGCTTATTATTTTTGGGGGAAGTGTCATCACTGTACGGCACAAAAATATTCGGGTCATACGCGGGCGCACTGGCCAACGCCAACACGGCCCCGGTGCGGGTATCCAACGCCACCGCCGCCCCGCGCCCGGTGGACGTTTTTTTGAGCCCTTCCTCCGCCGCACGCTGTACGGCAAAATTTAAGGTTAAATACACATCACTGCCCGGCTCCCATTTACGGTCTTCAATCACGCGCTTTACGCGGCCGCGGTAGTCCACTTCCAAATAGGCGCCGCCGTCCGTTCCTTTTAGTTCGCGCTCGTATTTTTTTTCTATCCCGTTTTTGCCGATTTTGGAGTTCAAGCGGTAATTCATACGCAAATCCCGCTTGCGCCATTCCGAGTCCTCCATACTGCCTAAATAGCCGATTAAATGGCTGGCAAAAGAGCCGTACGGATAGTCCCGCTTGGTTTCTTCCAACAAATACACACCCGGATAATAGATTTGCAATTCTTGCAGGGCTATGGTGGTTTTAGGGGAAAGGTTTTCGGCCAAGGCTACCGCTTTGCCGCTTTTTAAGCCTTCTAACAGCTTGTCGGTCAACGCATCCTCGCTTAACCCCAATTTGGGGGCAAAATCCTGCGCTAAATGCTGTAAATAAGGGGTATCTTTACGGCCGGCGGCCAAATAATAAAAACTAAAGGAAGGCTGATTGCTGGCAACGGCTACGCCGTCCGAGGTAAACACGCGCCCGCGCGGGGCCGTTTGGTACAGCACCTGCGTACGGTTGCGCTCGGCCATTTCCAAATAATAGCCGTGCCGCACTACTTGAATGTCCACCAGGCGCAAGGCAATTACGCCGCACGCCGCGCAGGCAATCAAAAACAACGCTTTCAAGCGCGCATTAAAAAAAATCTTGGTTGTGGGCATACACCCGGTATCCTTAGCTTATTAAGCTTCTTTACTGACAAACCCTTTAGAAAATATCCTCCGCAAGAATAAAAACACAGCCGGAGCCAACAGCGCATTCGTCACGCTTCCGCCCAACCAACTCCACCAACCCAGCCACACGGAAGCACCCGCAAAAATGCGGACAAGCAGTGTACTCATCAACACCGCCGCCAGGCTGCCTAGCAGCACCGACAGCATTTGGGGTAAGATACTTTCAAAATCAAAGCGCTCACCTACCGCGTATACCACACACGCGAGCGCGCAAAAGGTAAAGGCGTTATTGCCGAACAGTTTGGTACCGAAAAAGTCCAAAAACAGCCCGCACAAAAACGCAAGCGCATAGCCGTACGACGGTTTCAACAAGGCACACGCCGCTAACGCAAACACAAACATTAAATTAACCTGTATGCCGATGTTTGCAAATGCGGTAGCAAAAGCCCAATGCAGTACCGTGGCTATTATAAAAGTAAAAAACAGTTTAATGACACCCAACATTATTTTTTCTTTTTATCCTTATTCAAAATGACAAAAACTTCTTTTAAGGTGCTGGAGCTAATGGCCGGGGCCACCTCTACCGTCAGCGCGGTTTGGAACGACCCGCCCCGCCGCACGGCGGACACTTCCCCCGCCAAAATTCCGGCCGGGAAAATACTGCTGGCCGCCGAGGTATACACCTTATCCCCCGGCTTTACCTGGGATAACAGCGGCACATATTTTAATAATACCGCCCCGGTACCGCCGCCCGCTAAAAGCCCTTCTTCACGCCCGGGGCTTAAAAACGCCGCGGCAGAAAAATCTTCGTCACGCACCAAAAGCACTTTGGCCGTATTTTCCGTCACTTCCACCACTTCCCCGGCTAAACCTTCCACGCCGTTTTCCACCGCAATTACCGCACTGCGCGGCTCTATGCCGTCTTGCGCGCCTTTATCAATAATTACCGTATTCCATTGGGAAGGCTCCCGGTACGCAATCGTGGCCCAAGTGCCTTTCCACGGTTTAGACGGCTCCAATTTCAAAATAGCGGTTAGGCGTTCGTTTTCGGCAAATACCATCTCCGCCTGCGCGCTTAAAATTTTAGCGGCTTCAATTTCCTGGTGCAGTTGGCGGTTTTCGTGATGGGCGTTTAACAATTCCTGCACGGTGGCCGATACGCCTTGCGCATATTTAACGGCCGAGTGCGACAAACGGATTTGCGGTATAAATACATAAGAAAGCACCGCTTTGACCGAATTGACCAGCCCTTCCAACGGCAAAATCATTAATAAAAAAGATAACACCAAATAAAAAAGCGGCAACATCCACCCGCGGGACTTGCCCGCTTGTGCGGCCTGGTGTTTTTTCTTTTTAGGGTAAGACATAATAAAAAGGGTTCCTGTGCGTAAAACGCCCGTTTACACGCGCGTAAACAACCGGCCCGGAATTTTGGGTGTGTAGCCCCCCGGGCGGCAACCGGCACGCCGCAAAGGCACGCACCGGCAAATACAAAGCGGGCAACGGTTCCCAAAACCGAAACCGTGCCCGCTCAAATCAATCAGAACGCCGGAAGAATTAGTAAGATTTCCCGCGCGAACCAAAGAACTTGTTGCCTTTCTCGTTCAGCTGTTCCAAGAACTTGCCCGTACCCAGGGCCACGCAGCTAAGCGGGTCCGGAGCGCGGTGAACGGGGATGTCCGTTTCTTTGCGGATAAGCTCGGTAATGCCTCTTAACATACTGCCACCACCGGCAACTACCAAGCCGCGGTCCACCAAGTCAGCGGCCAATTCAGGCGGGGTTTCTTCCAAGGTGCTTTTGATGACTTCAATAATCAAGCGCACGGGCTCCATCAGGGCCTGGCGGATTTCTTCGCTCGTCACCGTCAGCGTGCGGGGCAACCCTTGTGTCTGGTCGCGCCCTTTTACTTCCATGGATTTTTCTTCCTTGAGCGGATAGACGGAACCCAGGTTGATTTTCACTTCCTCGGCCGTCGTTTCCCCAATAATCAGATTGTATTTTTTGCGGAAATACTGCACAATACATTCGGTCAGTTCGTCCCCGGCTACATCAATGGATTTGGCTACCACCATTCCACCTAAGGAGATAACAGCCACTTCCGTCGTGCCGCCGCCGATATCCACAATCATACTGGCGTGCGGTTCCGCAATCGGCAAATCCGCCCCCATGGCCGAAGCCATAGGCTCTTCAATTAAGTACACTTCGCGGGCACCTGCTTGGCGGGCGGCATCGTCCACCGCGCGGCGTTCCACACCGGTAATGTCGGAAGGAATCCCAATCACAATCCGGGGGCGCAACAAACTGCTGCGGCTGTGTACTTTGCGGATAAAATAGCGTATCATTTCCTGCGTCACTTCAAAATCCGCTATTACGCCGTTTTTCATGGGGCGCACCGCAACAATGTTGGCCGGCGTGCGGCCCAACATTTGCTTGGCCTTGGAGCCGACCGCCTTTACCTCGCCGGTTTCCCGGTCCACGGCAACGACGGACGGTTCGCGTAAAACGATGCCTTTATCTTTTACATAGATAAGACTGTTGGCTGTGCCAAGGTCCATACCTAAGTCGGAAGAGAAAAGGCCCCCCAAGTAGTCAATAACCATTTATTCCACCAATTTAATGATAGCAACCTGCGCGTTATCGCCCTGGCGCACACCAGCGCGGTAAATGCGGCAGAAACCGCCCGGCCGGTTTGCATATCTGGCAACCAGCACGTCAAAGAGTTTTTTGAAAGCAACTTTGTCTTTCAACGTATCTTTAACGGCCAAGTGGTTGTTCGCTTTGGCGGAGGTAATTAACCCTTCCACTACGCGGCGGACTTCCTTGGCTTTGGGCAAGGTGGTCTTCACTTCTTCGTGAAGGATAATGCTGGTGGCCATGTTGTTCAACATCGCTTTGCGGTGAGAGGCCGTTTTGCCCAGCTTTCTGTATCCTGTATTTTTAATCATACGTTCAAAATCCTATCCTTAAATTTTCATGCCGAGAGAAAGATTCATTTCGGCCAGTTTTTCTTTGATTTCGTCCATAGATTTGGCGCCGAAGTTCTTAATCATTTTCAAATCGTCTTCGGTCATTTTTACCAAATCGCGTACGGTGTTCACATTTTCAGATTTTAAGCAGTTAATGGAACGGCTGGAAAGCTCCACGAACTCAATGGATTGGTTTAACACTTCATCCAATTTAGAGCTGGCCGCAGCGGCACCGGTGTTAGCCGTGGCGGAAACAGGTTCCGCAACCGCTTCGTCGCTTACGGTGGCTACGCAGTCGTCTTCGCCTTCAATCGTAAAAATATGCAAAGAATTGGAAAGCAATACCGCGGCGCGGTGCAACGCACGGGCAGGTTCCAACGTGCCGTCCGTCGTGATTTCCAAAATCAGGCGGTCGTAGTCGGTTTTCTGTCCCACGCGGGCAGGTTCCACGTCGTAGTGAACTTTCACAATAGGAGAATACAGGGCGTCCATCGGAATAAAACCGGCAGGACGTTGGATTTTGGCCAGTTCTTCGGCCGGCGCATATCCCTTACCCCGGGAAATTTCAATTTCCATCTCCAGGCTGCCGCCCGCTTCAAGCGTAGCGATAGGCAAATCTTTGTTAATAATGGTCACACCGTCCACTTCCTGGATGGAAGCGGCCGTCACAACACCCGGTTTGGTGGCGTGCAACGTGACATATTCACGGGCTTTGCCGTCCATTTTAACACGCAGTTGCTTGAGGTTGAGCAGAATATTGATAACGTCTTCCCGTACGTTGGGCAACGTGCTAAATTCATGCACGGCCCCCGCAATTCTAACGGCGGTAATAGCGGCCCCTTCCATGCCGGAAAGTAAAATCCGGCGCAGGGAGTTCCCTACCGTGTGGCCGTAGCCGCTTTCATAGGGTTCCGCAATAAATTTGCCGTAAAAATCAGAAGCAGTTTTTTCTTCTAACTGAATTTTTTGGGGAAGAACCAATTCATTCAAAGCCATGTAAAGCCTCCAAACTATTTAGAATAGTATTCTACGATGAGCTGCTCGTTGACAGGATAGGACATTTCCGCTCTGTCGGGCCATCTTAAAAGTTTTCCGGTCATTTTCTCCGCGTCGTATTCCAAGAAGCTCGGGCGCTGGTTGCGTTTTTCGGTTTCGGTAAGGCCTTGTTTCACGCCGACGTTTTCCGCCAAAGAGGCATCCAACGCCACTTTATCACCGATGCGCAGTTGATAAGAAGGCACGTTTACGGCTTTACCGTTCACTTTTACAAAACCATGCAACACCAACTGGCGGGCGGATTTCAAAGAAACCGCAAAGCCCAGGCGGCGCACGACGTTATCTAAGCGGGTTTCCAGTTTGCGCAAGAAGTTTTCACCGGTTTGGCCTTCGGCCTTAGCAGCGGCGTCAAACAAATTGCGGAACGGAATTTCCGACATACCGGACTGAAGTCTGGCTTTCTGCTTTTCCTGCAAGCGGATACCATATTCGGACACTTTAGCGCGGCGTACTTTGCCACCGCGTTTAATGGTGGCGGCCAATTTGTCAACCACGCAGTTGGTGTAGCATTTGGTCCCTTTCAAGAAAAGTTTGCAATCTAATTTTCTGCATTTTTTGCAGCTGGCTCCTGTATATCTGGACATAAATCTTATACTCTCCTGGCTTTAGGCGGTCTGCATCCGTTGTGCGGAATGGGGGTGATGTCTTTAATGGAAGACACGGTAAGTCCGGCTTGTTGTACGGCTCTGACGGCAGTTTCTCTGCCCTGGCCGGGGCCACAAACCTTTACTGCAACTTCTCTCATACCCAGAGCGACGGCTTTTTCGGCCACTTTGTTGCAGGTAATTTGGGCGGCAAACGGAGTGCCTTTTTTGGTGCCCTTAAACCCATGGGAACCGGCGGTAGACCAGGCAATGGTGTTGCCTTTATCGTCGGATATCGTCACAATCGTATTGTTGAACGAGCAGTTAATATGCACCACGCCGAACACAGGCGCTTTGGCGTTTTTCTTTTTTCCTTTCACAGCGGCGGGAGCTTTCACTTCCGCGGCTTCTTTTTTAATTTCTTCTGCCATAATTAAATTCCTAAAGTTCCTAAATTTTATTTAGCTGCAGCCTTGGAACCCACGGTTTTGCGGCGGCCGCGTCTGGTTCTGGCGTTGGTTTTGGTTCTCTGACCGCGGACCGGCAGGTTTCTGCGGTGGCGCTGGCCTTTATAGGAACCGATTTCAATAAAGCGGTGGATGTTTTGGGCGATTTCTCTTCTCAATTCCCCTTCCACTTTATATTCTTTTTGCAAGATGGTGTTTAAGAGACCGGCCTGCTGTTCGGTTAAATCTTTCACGCGGGTGGCGGGGTCAATCTGCCCTTCCAGCTTGGCGAGGACTTCTTTGGCGTTTTTCTTGCCGATGCCGTAGATGTACTCTAAGGCTACGTCTATTCTTTTGTTTTTAGGTAAATCAATACCTGCGACTCTTGCCATATATTCTAAAACTCCTGTAAATTAACCTTGGCGCTGTTTGTGTTTTGCTACTTCGCAAACCACCCGAACCACGCCGTTGCGTTTAATGACTTTGCATTTTTGACATATCTTTTTGACACTGGCTCTGACTTTCATTTATTTCTCCCTATAAGTAATCCGGCCTTTCGTCAAGTCGTAAGGGGAAAGTTCCAACTTCACTTTATCCCCCGGCAAGATTCTTATATGATGAACTCTCATTTTTCCGGATATGTGGCCAAGAATCGTTTTGCCGCCTGCAATTTCAATTTTGAACATTGCATTGGGCAACGCTTCCAAAACCTTTCCTTCCAGTTCAATTTTATCGCTCATACATCTCCGAGTTCGGATTAAATCAGAATTTCTCCCGTAGGAGCTATTCAAAAGCAGTGAAAATTTCACTGCCGTGAGCGGTGACAGCCACCGTATGTTCAAAGTGCGCGGCATATTTACCGTCACTCGTCACAACCGTCCAACCGTCACTCAGCTGCCTGACTTTATAAGTTCCCGCTGTAATCATGGGCTCTATTGCCAGCACCATGCCTTCTTCCAACATCGGCCCGGTGCCTTTACGCCCGAAGTTCGGGATGTTTGGCTCCTCGTGCATATTGCGGCCGATACCATGCCCGCAATAATCCCGCACGACACCCATGTTATGTAGCTCGGCAAAAGTCTCCACCGCGTGCCCAATATCTCCTAGCCGGGCACCCGGTTTGACAAGCCCAATCGCTTTATACAAAGACTTCCGGGTCACATCCATCAGTCTTTGGGCTTCATCAGAAACTTTTCCCACGCCGAGGGTGATAGCGGCATCAGAACAGAAACCGTCAAGCCGGGCTCCTGTATCTATACTTACAATATCACCACTCTTTAATATTCTATCTTTTTTTGGGATTCCATGCACAACTTCTTCATTTACAGAAGCGCAAATTGAACCCGGAAACCCATAATACCCCAAGAATAACGGGGTCGCCCCGAAGGAGCGAATTGTTTTTTCCGCGGCGGCGTCCAAATCCCAAGTAGAAATACCGGGGCGGACCAGTTCGGTCATTTGTTTCAAAACCGCAGCGGTCACTTTGCCCGCCGCACGCATCAAATCTAGTTCATGTTTGCTTTTAACTTCAATCATTTTACCTTCTTGAGGACAGCAACTAAATCCTCAAAAACTTTTTCGGGCGTTTGATTGCCGTTGATTTCCACATATTTGCCGGAATTTTGATAGAACGTCTTTACCGGCAGCGTGTCGTGGTGGTACACTTCCAAGCGGTGTTTGGCCCGTTCGGCGGTATCATCCGCGCGGGTGTATAATTCCCCGCCGCAATCCGGGCAGACGGTGGCCGGAGCGGCCGGGTCCACATGCACAATCGCCCCGCATTTTTTGCATTGGCGGCGCGAGGTAATGCGTTTGACCACTTCGCTTTCCGGCAAATTAATCATTATAACGGCGGAAATTTCACGGTGAAAGCGCTTCAGCATAGCGTTTAACGCTTCGGCCTGCGCCACCGTGCGGGGGAACCCGTCAAAAATAATCCCCGCATCCGTGGATTTAACAATGTTTTCCAACATGGAAATCATCAATTCGTCCGGCACTAAATTACCGGCGTTAATAATACTGGCAATTTTTTTACCCAATTCAGAACCGGAAGCAATTTCGGCCCGGAGTACGTCCCCGGTGGAAATATGTTTGAGCTTCAGTTCTTCCTGCAACTTGGCCGACTGCGTACCTTTCCCGGCACCCGGGCAGCCCATTAAAACGATATTCACAATCAATCCTTCCTTGTCTTTCTTGTCAAATTATTTTACGTCCGGCCTTTTTCAAGCCGCACGCAAAATAATTTGTCAAACTGCTTTATATAACTGCATAAATTTTTAGGGAATTTTGAGGAGATTTCTAGGCGTTCATTCACGAAGCATACTTATTTGTTATGCGAGTGGATGAACAACAACGAAATCTCCCAAAATTACCAAAAATTATTGGCCGACGTTGAACCAGCGCCCCTTAATCCTTTTGCTGCCTTTCATCAGCGGCTCATAATTGCGGGCCAACAGATGGGCTTGGATTTGGCCGACGGTATCCAAAGCAACACCAACCACGATGAGCAGCGCGGTACCACCGAAGTAGAAATCCACGCCAAATTCCGCACGGAAGAAATCCGGCAGAACAGCCACCAAACAAACAAAGATGGCGCCGCAGAACGTCAAGCGGTTCATGACCCATTCAATGTAGTTTTTGGTCGGTTCGCCAGGGCGAATGCCCGGGATAAAGCCGCCCCATTTCTTCATGTTATCCGCCAAATCGGCCGGGTTAATGGTCATAGAATTGTAGAAATAGCAGAAGAAAATGATAAGCGCCGAGAACAACAACATATACCACGCATTATTGTGGCTCATGTAGTTCATCAGCACTTGGGCCCAATGGGCGTCACGGTTGAAGCTGGCCAGCGTAAGCGGCAAAGAAATGACAGACGAGGCAAAGATTACCGCAATTACACCGCTCTGGTCTATTTTGAGCGGCAAATAGCTGGTCTGCCCGCCATACATTTTGTTGCCCACCTGGCGTTTGGCGTATTGTACCGGGATTTGGCGTTGGGCCGTTTCCAACCACACCACCAAAGCCGTAATTACCACCGCAGCGGCAAAAATTACAAGCGCCATAAAGAAATCCATTTCGTCCGTTTTTACGCGGTTCACAATTTCCATTACCGCACTGGGCAAGCGGTCCACGATACCCGCAAAAATAATGAGCGAAATACCGTTCCCGACGCCTTTTTCGGTAATTTGTTCCCCCAGCCACATCACAAACATCGTGCCTGCGGCTAACGTAAGAACTGTGGTAATAAAGAACCACGCCGAGGGGTTGACCACGGCCGACATACCGCCCGCGCCTTCCACCTTGGTAATAGCAAAGGTCATCATCGCCCCTTGCAGGACGGCTAAGAACAAAGCAAAAATACGGGTGATTTGGTTTTCTTTTCTTCTGCCGCTCTCGCCTTCCTTATGCATGCGGTCCAATGCCGGGAAGATATGCGCCCCGCGCACGAGCCCCATGATAATGGACGCGTTGATGTACGGCATAATACCTAACGCTAAAATGGAGAATTTGCCCAAAGCCCCACCCGAAAAGATATTCATAAAGCCTAAAATACCGTTTTCGTGCTGGGCAAACATCTGGCGCAAAACTTCCGCATTAATGCCAGGTATCGGGATTGCAGCCGCAATCCGGAAAACAGCCAACGCCCCTATCAAGAAGAGAAGTCTCTTCTTGAGTTCGGGGGCGTTGAAAATATTTGCAACCGTATTGTTGGTTTCCATTATTTGGTCTTCTTTTCAATAACGGTGACGGTGCCGCCGGCTTTTTCAATCGCCGCTTTAGCAGAGGCGGAAAAACCGTGGGCGGACACTTTCAGCGCTTTGGTAAGCTCGCCCATGGCAAGCACTTTCACGCTGGAAACATCATGAATGGCACCGGCCTTTTTCAAGGCTTCCGGGGTCACTTCCGCACCGGCGTTGAACAATTTTTCCAAGGTGCCTACGTTGACGTAGTCAAACCGTCTGGCAAAATCCTTATTGGAAAAACCGCTCTTAGGCGTGTGGCGGATAAGCGGCATCTGGCCGCCTTCTTTGCTTTCCTTGCGGGTATTACCGGAGCGGGAAGTCTGCCCTTTCATACCTTTGGTGCAGTAGTTGCCCAAGCCGGAGCCCGGGCCGATGCCCAAGCGTCTTTTGGCTTTTCTGGAGCCATGTTTAGGGAAAAGAGTATTCAAATTTACCATTTTATTTTCTCCACAAAACTATTCGGCCTTGGCAGCTTCGGCTTGCGCTTCGGCTTTCGGGGCTTCAGCCGGTTTTTCGGCTTTACCGCGCAATACTGCAACGGTTTCTTTGTTCTTCAGCATTTTCAAGGCTTCCATCGTGGCGTAAACCAAGTTGCACGGGTTGGTGCTGCCCAAGCTTTTGGCCAAGACGTCTTTGATGCCGGCGGCTTCAAACAACAAGCGCACACCCGCACCGGCGATTACACCGGTACCGGGGGCGGCCGGTTTCATCCAAACGGATGCCGCGCCGAATTTGCCGATAACTTCATGCGGAATGGTTTCGCCCACAATCGGAAACGTAATCATGTGTTTGCGGGCGTGGGATTCCGCTTTAGCAATGGCCAACTGCACTTGGTTTGCTTTACCAATGGCCACGCCTACTTTGCCGGAGCCGTTGCCCACCACTACCAGCGCGCGGAAACCAAAACGTTTACCGCCTTTTACCACTTTAGCCGTGCGGGCTACGTGGATAACCGTGGATTTACCTTCCAACGCCGGTCTGGCTTTTTGAAACTCGGCTCTTTTGCCTTTCGCTTCTTTTCTGTTTTCGCTCTTCAGCGTTTCGTTAGACATTAAATTCACCTTAATATTAGAATTTCAAGCCTGCTTCTCTGGCGGAATCAGCAAGCGCTTTAATTCTGCCGTGATAGACTCTGCCGCCGCGGTCAAACATCACTTCGGTGATGCCTTTTTCCAAAGCTTTTTTGGCAATTACGGCGCCCAAAGCTTTGGCGGCTTCAATGCTTTTGCCGGAAGCTTCATATTTACCTTCCAATTCGGCAGACAAGGTGGTAGCGGATACTAACGTGCTATGGGTCTTGTCGTCAATGATTTGGGCATAAATATATTTCAAGCTTCTGTAAACGGACAGGCGGGGTCTGTGCGCACCGGTGGCTAACAGATGCCCACGGCTTCTGTCTTTTCTGTATTGGTATCTTTCCTGTTTAGTAGCCATAATTATTTGCCTCCCGCAGCAGTCTTACCGGCTTTGCGAACAATGTGTTCACCTTGGTATTTAATACCGCTACCCTTGTAGGGTTCCGGAGGTCTGATTCTTCTGATTTTGGCCGCAAAATCGCCCACGAGGAACTTGTTGCTGCCTTTGATGGACAGGGCGCCCGTTTTGCCGTCCACCGTCACGGTCAAACCTTGCGGAATGTCCAAATTGACGGGGTGGGAGAAGCCCAATTCCATGTTCAATTTCGTGCCGGCCACGTTGGCGCGGTAGCCCAAGCCGTTAATTTCCAGCACTTTGGTAAAACCGTTCGTCACGCCTTCAATAATGTTGAAGACGTTGGCGCGGGTGGTGCCGTGAATGGCGTTAAGCTGTTTTTCTTTCCCTTCCGGGATAGAAAAAGAAAGCACGTTATCTTTGAAGCTGATGGTGACATCCGCCGGGCAGGTGTACGAAAGCGTACCCAACGCGCCGGTGGCCGTCACTACTTGGCCGTTGACTTCCACTTTGGTTTTAGCGGGAATGTTGATGATTTTTTTACCAATTCTGCTCATATTCCCCCCTTACCAAACCTGGCACAACAATTCGCCACCCATCTTGGCGGCTTTGGCCTGGCTGTCGGTCATAATGCCTTTAGAAGTAGACAAAATGGTAATGCCAAACGCACCGCGGACTTTGGGAATGTTGTTGTACGCGCTGTACACCCGTTGACCCGGTTTGGAGACTCTTCTGAGCCCTTGGATTACGCATTCGTTTTCAGGCGTGTATTTTAAGAAAACTCTTACCACACCGCCCTTGGTTTCGTTATGCACGGCTTTGAAATTGGCAATATAGCCTTCTTCTTTCAAAACGCGGGCAATTTCCGTTTTAATCTTAGAAAAAGGGATATCCACTTTTTCTTTCTTTTTCATGTTGGCGTTTCTTATTCTGGTTAAGAAATCTGCGATTGGATCCATGTGTATAGGCTGCTCTTCCAAAACACTTTCCGCTTAGCGGAGTTAATCCGGTTGAGCGCCTCCTCCTGTAAATTTTACCAGCTTGATTTTCTAAGACCCGGGATTAAACCCTGGTGTGCCATCTTTCTCAGGCAGATACGGCAAAGACCGAAATCGCGATAATAACCTCTCGCGCGGCCGCAAATCTGGCATCTGTTATGATACCGGACAGCGAACTTTTGGTCTTTGGCCATTTTTGCAACCCATGCTTTGGTAGCCATAAAGTTTTTGCTCCTTATTTAGCCGCCGCTTTGCGGAAAGGCATACCCATATAATTCATGAGCAGGCGGCCGGCGTCGTCGTTCTTGGCCGTGGTGACGAACGTAATGTTCATACCATGGGCTTTGGGCGATTTTTCCACGTCAATTTCCGGGAAAATATAATGTTCTTTAATACCCAGGTTCAAGTTGCCTTTACCGTCAAAGGCCTTATCGTTAAAGCCTTGGAAGTCGCGAATACGCGGGCAAGCAATGCTAATAAAGCGTTCCAAAAATTCATACATACGGGCGCCGCGCAAGGTCACGCGCACACCAATAGGCATACCTTCTCTCAATTTGAAGTTAGAGATAGATTTTTTGGCTTTTCTTACTTGCGCAGCTTGGCCGGCGATGGCGGTTAAGTCTTCGCGGGCCACGTCTAACGCTTTCACGTCTTCACGGGCTTCTTTTACGCCAATGTTGATGACGATTTTTTCCAGCTTGGGTACGGCCATGGGGCTTTTTTGGCCCATGTCTTTCAGTAAAGCAGGCAGTACTTTTTCTTTGTACAGTTTCTGCAATCTGGGCTGGTAATCTGCCGGAACGTTCACAGTATTTTTCGTTTCTTTAGTCATTTTAACTTTACCTAGATTAAATGATAGGCTGATTGCACTTGCGGCACACACGCACTTTTTTGCCGTCACCCGTCACTTCAATTTTGGGGGTCATGGCTTTTTTGCATTTGCTGCACACAATCGCTACGTTGGAAGCGTCCAGCGGAGCTTCCATCTTGTTGATGCCGCCTTGTTTGTTTTGGGAAGGCTTCACGTGTTTGGAAATCATATTCACGCCGGTCACTACTACTTTGTTTTTGGTCGGGTTGACGGATTTCACTTCGCCTTTCTTGCCTTTGTCCTTACCGGACAAAACCAACACAGTATCTTTTTTCTTAATAATCATACTATACTACCTCGGGGGCCAGCGAAATGATTTTCAGGAAGTTCTTTTCCCGAAGTTCTCTCGCAATAGGGCCGAACACACGCGTACCTTTGGGTTCGCCATTATCGTTAATGATGCAAACAGCGTTGTCATCAAAGCGGATATAGGAACCGTCTTTGCGTCTTTTTTCACGGGCTACACGCACTACTACTGCGCGTACCACGTCGCCTTTTTTAATGGCGGAAGTAGGGATTGCATCTCTGACGGAGCACATCACAACGTCTCCCAAAGTTGCAATATCCCGGTGGTGGCCACCGCGCACCTTAAAGCACTGGACTTTGCGGGCGCCCGAGTTATCGGCCACGTTAAGAATGCTTCTGAGTTGAATCATAGTTTAATAACTCCGTAGTTTATAAAAACTAAGCTCTGGCTTTTTCCACAATTTTGGAAACGCGCCATTTGGTCGTTTTGGACACGGGGCGAGTGCTCATGATTTCCACTTTATCCCCTATTTTGCTCTCGTTGCCTTCATCATGCGCATGAAACTTGGCGGCTCTTTTCAGCGTTTTGCTGTATAAGCCGGTGCGCACTAAGCGTTCCACCAATACGGTGCGGGTTTTGTCCATCTTATCAGACACTACCACACCGGTGAGAACTTTTCTCTGTCCACGGGATTCTTGTTTTTCCATATCTTAAAACCTCTAGTTCTGCTCTTTCTTCTGGTTAATCAAAGTCTGCAGAAGAGCAATCTCGCGTCTTACAGCCCGGATTTCCATCGGGTTGGCGATGGGGGTGGTGCTGTGTTTGAAAAGAAGGTTGAATTTCTTTTCTTTCGCTTTGCCGAGCGCTTCGTTCAGTTCGGCCAAGGTCTTTTGTTTCAAAGCTTCTTTTTCGTTCGTTTTCATACTATCTTCTCGTCACCAGTTTAGTTCTGATAGGCAGTTTGTCGGCGGCCAGTTTCATAGCTTGTTTGGTATCTTCCAGCGTAGCGCCTTCCAATTCAAACAAAACTCTGCCGGGCTTTACGACACATACCCAATGGTCCGGAGCACCTTTACCTTTACCCATACGGGTTTCAGCCGGGTGTTTGGTGATGGCTTTATCCGGGAAAATGCGAATCCAGAGTTTACCTTTTTTCTTGATGAATCTGGACAGCGTAATACGGGCAGATTCAATCTGCCGGGCGGTGATCCATTTGGGTTCTAATGCTTTGAGCCCATATTCACCGAATACAACCTCGGCGCCTCTTTTGGCATTGCCTTTAATGCGGGGGGCGCTAAACGGTTTGCGATATTTTACTCTTTTAGGCATTAACATAAGTAAATTCCTCTATTTAGCTTCCTTGGCCGGGGCAACGACTTCCGTGACGCCTTCGGCGGAACCGCTTTCCATATCTCTATGTTTTTTCAGTTCCTGCATAATTTCTTTGGGAGATTTGGCAAAGTGCGTTCTTTTGAAAATCCACACTTTAATACCAATCTTACCGCTGATGGTGGACGCTTCGGTAAAACCGTAGTCAATGTCCGCGCACAAGGTGTGCAGCGGCACGCGGCCTTCGCGTTTCCATTCCGTGCGGGCAATTTCAGCACCGCCCAAGCGGCCGGATACCATAATTTTGATACCCAACGCTTTGCCGGAAAGGGCTTTTTCAATCGCTTTCTTCATAGCGGCGCCGTAGTGGGCGCGTTTTTCAAGCTGCATAGCGATAGATTGGGCCACCAGTTGAGCATCCGTTTCCGGGCTCTTGATTTCAATGACGTTCACAAAGGTTTTGCTGCCGGTAAGGGCTTCAATTTCTTTGCGCAGGGCTTCAATGTCGGCACCTTTTTTGCCAATCACCACGCCCGGGCGGGCGGTGTGAATGTTCAAGCGCAAAAAAGCGCCGGCACGTTCAATGCCCACATAGCTTACGGCCGCCATTTTGAATTTGTCATCTACAATTTTGCGAATCTGGAAATCTTCCATGATTAACGCCGGCATATTCTTGGGGGCGAACCAGCGGGAACGCCAATCCTGAATATAGCCCAGTCTAATGGACCGAGGGTGAATCTTATGTCCCATAAATTAGCGACCTCCCTTTTTTTCATCGGTGACGATGACAGTCAGATGACACATGCTTTTTTTGTAAGGCATAGCGCGGCCTTGCGGACCGGGCTGCACTCTTTTCAAGTGGTTGCTGGGCCCCAGATTGGCGAAAGCTTCTTTAATGAATACTTTGGTCATGTCCAGTTTTTTGCCCGCTTTTACTTCCAGGTTGGCAGCAGCGCTGTGAAGCGTTTTGAACACGAGGTCCGAGGTTCTTTTGGCAATAAACGGCAATACATCTTCCGCCGCTTTGACATTTTTACCGCGGATTTGGTCCAATACGAGGTTCACCTTGCGGCTACCGTACCGTTGAAATTTAGCTTTTGCACAAGCTTCCATATCAAATCCTCAACTCTTATTTCAAGGCGGTGGAGTCTTTCGTCATGCCACCGTGACCTTTGAACAACCGGGTGAAAGAAAATTCACCGAGCTTATAACCTACCATTCTTTCGGAAACGTAAATGGGAAGGAACTTTCTGCCGTTATGCACCAAGAAGGTGTGTCCCACAAATTCGGGAACAATCGTGCAGGCTCTTGCCCACGTTTTAATAGGTTTCTTTTCGTTGGAAGCGTTCATCGCTTGAACCTTTTCCAACAGGTTTATGTCTACAAACGGACCTTTTTTAGTTGATCTTCCCATAATTACTTAACCTTGTTTTTTCTTCTGTCGCTGACAATCATCCAACCAAACGCTTTCTTCGTGGAGCGGGTCTTCAAACCGCGGGTTTGTTGGTTCCACGGAGAGCGCGGAATGTTGCCGCCTTTACCGTGACCGCGGCCACCGCCCATCGGGTGGTCTACCGCGTTCATCGCGCTACCACGAACAGTGGGGCGAATACCGCGTTGGCGGTTGCGGCCAGCGTTGCCGATTACCACGTTGGCGTGGTCCACATTGCCGACTTGGCCGATGGTGGCACAGCAAGCGCTGGGTACCAAGCGGATTTCGCCGGACGGCATTTTAATGTGGGCATAGTCGGATTCGCGCGCCATCAGCTGGGCTTGAGAGCCGGCGCTTCTGGCCAACTGCGCACCTTTACCGACTTGCAGTTCAATCGCGTGGATAAAAGTACCTTCAGGAATGTTTTTAAGAGCAAGGCAATTACCCACTTTAATTTCAGCGGTCGGGCCGGACATCAGCACATCGCCCACTTTTACGCCCACCGGGTGAAGAATATATCTCTTTTCCCCGTCGGCATAGCTTAAAAGACAAATACGGGCGCTGCGGTTCGGGTCGTATTCAATAGCAACCACTTTGGCCGGCACGCCAAGTTTTTCTCTCTTAAAATCAATGGTTCTGTAAGCGCGTCTATGGCCACCACCAATGTGGCGCACCATAACCATACCGGTATTATTGCGTCCGCCGGTTTTGCGCAGACCCTTGGTTAAACTCTTCTCCGGAGTTTTTTTGGTAATTTCCGAAAAATCGGCTACCGTAATGGTTCTGCGGGAAGGGGTATAAGGTCTGAATGACTTAATAGGCATAGTTAGTAGTTCTCCTTAATACTCTACTTAGCAGTGGCTTCAACCACTTCTATTTTATCGCCTTCTTTAAGGGTGACGAAAGCTTTTTTGTAGTCAGGTCTTTTGCCTTCATACCGGCCCATGCGGTGCGTTTTGCCCGTGACGGTAATGGTGTTAATTTTAACAACAGTGACGTTAAAGATCTTTTCTACGGCAGTTTTGATTTCGCCCTTAGATGCATTTTTGGATACCACAAAACCATAGCGGTTTTGCGCATCTCTGGCGACCACACTTTTTTCGGTCAAAAGAGGCTTTTTAAGAATTTCGTAAGTACGGGTCATTATTTGGCCTCCTTGGTAAACGTGGCGCTAATTTTTTCCAACGCTTCTTTGGTCATAATAACCTTGGTGCTGTTAAGCACTACATAGGCATTAATGTCTTCAGGAAGAAGGTGGGTCAACCCGGCAATATTGCGCCCGGCTAACTTAGTGTTGGCATCCGCAAAGTTGCCCAACAACAACGGTTTGCGCCCGGCGGAAAGGGTTTCCAACACGGCGGCAAACGCTTTGGTTTTGGGTTCGGATACTTTCAAATCTTCCAAGACGACCAAGTTGCCTTCGGACAATTTGGTGGAAAGCGCCATAGCCAAAGCCAAGCGGCGTTTGGCAACCGGCAATTCCTGGCGGTAAGAGTGCGGGGTGGGCCCGAAAGCTACACCACCGTGGCGGAATTGAGGGGCACGCAAGCTGCCCTGGCGGGCGCGGCCGGTGCCTTTCTGTTTCCACGGTTTTTTGCCGGTGCCGGAAACTTCACTGCGGGTTTTCACATCGGCGGTGCCGCTTCTTTGGTTGGCCAAGAAAGCAGTGACGACTTCGTGCAAGAAGGTAGGGTTGGCTTTGACGGCGAACAAGCTTTCCGGCAGAGCGCAGGTCCCTTTTTCTTTACCTTTAATATCTAAAACTTTTGTTTCCATAGGTCCAAGTCCTTACTTCTTGTTAGCGGCTTTGGAAGCAGAGATTTTCTGCACCACGGGAGCCACTACGTGTTTTCTGTTTTTGGAAGTTTCCAACACGGACACGATGGAGCCTTTGGCACCCGGTACGGAGCCTTTCAAGAAAAGAAGTCCGTTTTCGTTGTCCACTTTGATAACTTCAATTTTGGATACGGTATGGGTGGTGGTGCCGTAATGACCAGCCATGCGCTGGCCGGAAAGCACTTTACCCAAGGAGCGGCGGGAACCCAAAGAACCCGGTGCGCGGCATCTGTCGGAAGCACCGTGGGAATCCGGCTGGCCGGCGAACCCGTGGCGTTTCATAGCGCCCGCAAAGCCGTGGCCTTTAATTTTACCCTGCACGTCTACATAGTCGCCGGGTTTGAATACTTTTTCAAGTGAAATGACTTGGCCGATTTCAAAACCGTTCACGTCGGCAACACGGCATTCTTTCATGTGTTTAACCGGCGCGGCGTTTACTTTTTTGAAGTACCCGAGTTCGGGTTTGTTGAGCTTGCTTTCTTTCACTTCGCCAAAACCCACGCAAACGGCGTTGTAGCCGTCTTTTTCCAGGGTTCTGACACGCACAACCTTGCACGGACCCGCTTTTACAACGGATACGCCATGCAGATTGCCTTTTTCATCAAAGAGCTGCGTCATGCCGACTTTTTCCCCAATTACAAAGCGGAAAGATTCGGGAGCTTCTTTGACAGTTTCTGCTTTGGCCGCTTCAGCAACGTTCGTTGCCTCTTGGGCACCAGCAGCTTGTTTGATTTCTTCTGTCATAGTGTCTGTATTTCCTATTAATTGCTTTTAATGGCCACATCCACACCGGCGGGCAAATCCAATTTCATCAGTTCGTCCACGGTTTTGGAGGTGGGGCTTTTCAAGTCAATAAGTCTTTTGTGAATACGCATTTCAAACTGTTCTCTGCTTTTCTTGTCGGTATGAGGAGAGCGAAGTACGGTGTACTTTTTAATCCGAACCGGCAACAAAACAGGACCCGCCACGATGGCACCCGTTTTTTGGGCAGTTTCCACAATGCGGGAAACCGAGGTGTCCAACATGCGATGGTCATAAGAACGCAGTTTAATGCGGATTCTTTCTTGGCTCAGCGCGTGAGCTTTCTTTTCAGTTTTTTCTGCCATTTTTGATTTCCTTAAAACAACTTTTAATAAAAAATTATAGGGCAGAAAAACCTTCACCGGTCGCCTTTCTCGTCGGGCCGGTAAGGAATTTCTCTGCCATGCGTCTAAATTCGGTACTATTTATTATACCAAAATTCAGGGGCGTTTGCGTAGAATTTTTACTAACAATTTTCACCGTTTTGCGTTCAAATCCAACGCCTAAAATTCGCTTATGTATATTGTACAAAATCTGTTTAGGGTTGTAAAGGTATTCTCCAATACAAACCGGCGGTTGCTTTCTTTACAAACAAAAAGACCGGCTTTCGGGCCGGCCTTTTGTTATTTTAACAACTTACAAAGCTACCGCACGCGGAGCCACCAGGGTACCCGTGCAAACGTGATTTACACACTGGGTGGTAATGCGCGTATAGCACGCTTCGCGCGTGCAACCGCCGCCGGCGCAAGCTTTATCCAACACCGTTTGAACCTTTTGGGCCGCCGTTTTATTCACGGCTTCATACCCGGCGCAGGGGCAGCAACCTTTCTGCACGGCCACGCAATCGCTATCGGCCTGACAGGCTTTATCTGCCGCCGCCACGGCCTTGGTTAATTGGGCCGGAACGGCGTTAATCCCCACGTTTTGCTGGGCAGTACCGCACGCGGCAAACAACCCGGCGGCTAACATCATAAAAAATACTTTTTTCATTTATTTCCTCTCATTCATCCGATACGCGGACATTGGTTTAAGCTCTCCCGCGCATTGGTTATTTACGCATTTAGGCGTAATTTCCTCGTAGCACATTTCCAAAGTGCAAGCGGCCATACCGCACGCTTTTTTCAGCTTTTTTTGCAATTTGGCGGCCACGCGGGCGTTGACGGCCTCATAACCCGCGCAAGGGCAACAGCCCTTTTGAACGGCGGCGCAATCGCTATCCGTTTGGCAGGTTTTATCGGCCGAAGCCACTAATTGGGCATATTCCGCCGGAACGGCATTCACCGCGGCGCTTGGGCTGGTGCAGGCCCCCACAAAAAGGGCCGCACAACCACACAAAAGAAGTTTCCACTGTTTCATAAATTTATTGGGCCAAAGTACCCACGCAACGGTTATTTTGGCAAGAAACGTTCAAATCCGTATAGCACATTTCTTGGGTGCAGACGGCGGTGGGGCAGTCGCTGAGCCATTTAGTGCGCAAAGCGGCGGCCACACGCCGGTTGACGGCAACTTTACCGTCACAGCGGCAGCAGGAACGGTTGACAGCCACACAATCCGCATCCGTCCGGCAGTCTTGGTTGGCCTGAATCAGCTGGGTATAGGTATGCCCGTTTTTAGGAGCCGAAGCGCACCCCGCCCCCAATACACCGGCGACCAACAACAAACCGACAGCAATTTGTTTTAGCATAAAAGTCTCCCTGATGAGTTTTTTATATTATACCAAATCTGTTTATGGGTTTACTAACCGGCACCGCCCGGCGACACACCGGGTAGGGATTTCATCCGCGGGCGGCGGCTCTTTTTTACAGCGGGTGTACCAATCGGCCTGGCGGATACGCTTAACATCCCCCAGCTCCAAACGGTTAATGGCGGCATAGCCCCATTGGGGATAACGGCACGAAAGCAGAACGGCCGTACATTCTTCATCCGCCGAACAACCCACATGGGCTTGTGCCACAAAGCGGGCAAAAAGCTGGTTTTGGTGTTTTTGCAAACTGGGCGCACAGCCGACCGCAAGCAGGCACACCGCCCCTACAATGAAAGGAAATCTCATATTTGGTATTGTAGCAAAAAACGAGCCGGAAAGCGCCGCGCGTTTGCGTTGCCCTTTACACAATATACCCGGTTGAGTGATTGACCGCTACGGCCGGAAAGTGCCGCGCGTTTTTGCTAACACTTTTTCCCCCACCGCAAGGCGCACCTCAAAAATCACGCCCCCCGCCACGCGCATACGCACTGGGCAACGCGCCTTCCGCCACACAAAAGCCGTGCCCCATGCAACGGCCCAGCCCCCCACAACGCATATCCCTACAACAAAAAACGGAACGCCCGCTTTTGGCAGGCGTTCCGTAAGTGTTTAAGTTGCAACCGGATTAGGCGGCAGCCTTTTCAGCCGTTCTCTTTTCAATAATGGCTTTGGCTACGTTCGCCGGGACTTCAGCATAGTGGCTGGGTTCCATGGTGAACGACGCGCGGCCCTGAGATAAGGAGCGGACGTTGGTGGCATAGCCGAACATTTCGGCCAGCGGCACTTCGGCGCGTACATAGCGCACGTTGCCGCGCACACCCATTTCGCCGATTTGGCCGCGGCGGGAGCTCAAGTCACCAATAATATCGCCCAAGTTGGCTTCCGGAGCTACCACTTCTACTTTCATGATAGGTTCCAGAATAATCGGGTTGGCTTTCTTGGCGCCGTCTTTCAAGGCCATAGAGGCGGCAATCTTAAAGGCCATTTCGGAGGAGTCCACTTCGTGGAAGGAACCGTCAAACACGGCCACTTTAATATCCACCAAGGGGTACCCGGCGATCGCACCGGAATCCAGCGCTTCGCGGCAGCCTTTTTCAATAGCAGGGATGTATTCTTTCGGAATACGGCCTTGGGTGATTTCGTTAACGAATTCAAACCCTTTGCCTTTTTCCTGCGGTTCCAGTCTAAGGAAGACGTGACCATATTGACCACGACCGCCGGACTGGCGCACAAACTTGGTTTCCTGTTCCACCGTTTTGGTGATGGTTTCGCGATACGCAACCTGCGGCGCGCCCACGTTGGCTTGTACGTTGAATTCGCGTTTCATGCGGTCAACAATAATATCCAAGTGGAGTTCGCCCATACCGGAAATAACGGTTTGGCCGGTTTCTTCGTCCGTATGCACGCGGAAGGTTTGGTCTTCTTCGGCCAATCGGGCCAGCGCGTTGGACATTTTTTCTTCATCGGCCTTGGATTTGGGTTCCACGGCGATGGAGATTACCGGTTCAGGGAAAGTGATGCTTTCCAACACAATCGGGTGGTCCGGGGAGCAAATAGTCTGCCCCACGCGGGCATTTTTAATAGCCACGGTGGCGGCAATTTCGCCGGCGCCCAATTCTTTTACTTCTTCGCGTTTGTCGGCCATCATACGCATCATACGGCCGAAGCGTTCAGAGGCGTTTTTGCCCGGGAAGAACACCGTATCACCGGCTTTAAGCATACCGGAATAAATGCGGAAGAAGCTTAATTTACCCACAAACGGGTCCGTTTGAATTTTGAAGATTAAGCCGCAGAACGGTTCCGTGTTGGACGGTTTGCGGGTTTCTTCTTCGCCCGTGTTGGGGTTGGTCCCTTTGACGGCGGGAACATCTACAGGAGAGGGTAGATAATCGTTCACGCAGTCCAACAAGGGTTGAACGCCTTTGTTTTTGTAAGAGGAACCGCAAATCACGGGGAAGAATTTACCCGTTAAGGTACCTTTACGAATGGCTTTTTTAATTTCTTCAACGGTGAAGTTCGTTTCGCCGTTCAAGTAGCGTTCCATTAAGGCTTCATCAAAATCCGCCAGCTTTTCAATCATTTCCAAGTGGGCTTTTTCGGCTGCTTCTTTCAGGTCCGCCGGGATTTCTACCTCGTTAAAGGTGGCGCCGTTGTGGTCGCCGTCCCAAATAATGGCTTTCATTTTTACCAAGTCCACCACGCCGACGAATTTATCTTCGGCGCCGACAGGAAGCTGAATGGGGCAAGCGTTGCCGCCCAGTTTTTCCTTAATGGAGTTGGCAGAGCGGACGAAGTCCGCACCGATGCGGTCCATCTTGTTGATGTAAGCAATACGGGGTACGTGGTACTTATCAGCCTGGCGCCATACGGTTTCAGACTGCGGTTCCACGCCCTGCACGCCGTCAAAGCAGCACACAGCGCCGTCCAGAACGCGCAAAGAACGTTCCACTTCGGCGGTGAAGTCCACGTGGCCGGGGGTGTCAATAATGTTGAGTTGGCAATCTTTCCAAACGCAGTAAATGGCGGCGGAGGTAATAGTAATACCGCGTTCGCGTTCCTGTTCCATCCAGTCCGTCACGGACGCGCCGTCGTGCGTTTCCCCGATTTTATGCACTTTACCGGTATAGTAAAGGATTCTTTCAGAGGTGGTGGTCTTACCGGCGTCAATGTGCGCGATAATACCGATGTTTCTGATTCTTTCTAACGGATAGGTTTTGAATTCAGCCATATCTTTAGTTCCCAATTACCATTTGAAATGGGCAAAAGCGCGGTTGGCTTCGGCCATTTTATGCACGTCTTCTCTTTTCTTGAAAGCGGTGCCTTCTTTTTTGGCGCCCAAGATGATTTCTTCGGCCAATTTTTCAGCCATCGGGCGGCCTTTGCGGCTTTGCGCGGCGCCAATCAGCCAGCGCATAGCCAAAGAGGTGCTGCGCAACGGTTTTACTTCCGTAGGAACCTGATAAGTAGCACCACCCACGCGGCGGGCTTTTACTTCCACCAACGGGCGGACGTTTTCAATACATTTATTGAATACGTCCAGCGCGTTTTCTTTGGTTTTTTCGGCAATGATAGCCATGGCGCCGTCTAATACTTTTTCGGCGGCGGAAGTTTTACCTTCAAAATTCAATTTGTTAATAAACCGGGAAACCAACACGGAATTGTACTTAAAATCCGGTGCGGGTTGCGGTCTTCTGTCTCTGGGTCTTAAACCTTTTCTAGGCATACTTTTCTAACTCCTAAATTATTTACCGGCCTTGGGTCTCTTTACGCCGTAAAGAGATCTGCCCTGTTTTCTGTTTTCAACGCCCGACGCGTCCAACGCGCCGCGAATGATGTGATAGCGCACACCCGGCAAGTCTTTCACACGGCCACCGCGCACTAACACAATAGAGTGTTCCTGCAAGTTGTGGCCCACACCGGGAATGTAAGCGGTGACTTCCACTTTGGAGGTCAACTTTACACGGGCAACCTTTCTTAAAGCAGAGTTAGGCTTTTTGGGGGTTGTGGTATAAACACGGGTGCAGACGCCTCTTCTTTGAGGGCAAGCTTGCAACGCCGGGGATTTCGTTCTGTGAATTTCTTTCGCCCGTCCGTATTTCACTAATTGGTTTACTGTTGGCATTACTTCTCTCCTGTTTCTTTGCGTTTTTCTTCAAACTCTTCGGCAATTTGCCGGGCGGAAATACCCGTACCCGCCGGTATCAAATGGCCTACGATTACATTTTCTTTCAGGCCTTGCAATTCGTCCACCTGGCCCGTAATTGCGGCATCCGTCAAAACCTTGGTGGTTTCTTGGAAGCTTGCCGCGGATATAAACGATTCGGAAGCGAGGGATGCTTTGCTGATACCCAAAAGGATGGTTTCCGCATCCGCCATGTTTTTGCCGGCCGCTTTCATTTTAGCGTTTTCTCTGAGCCAGCTGGCTTTGCTGCGGATTTCACCTTTCAGGAACGCCGTATCACCTGCGTCCAGAATTTTTACGTTCCCCAACATCTGACGGACAATAACCTCAATATGTCTGTCATTAATCGTCACGCCCTGCAGTCTGTACACTTCCTGAATGGCGTTTAACAGGAACTCTTGTGCTTCTTTATCGCCTTTGACACGCAACACATCGTGCGGGTCAATAGCGCCGTCGGTCAGGGCTTCGCCCACGCCAACGTGGTCGCCTTCGTACACGACCAAGTGTTTGCCTTGCGGAATGCTGTACTGTTTAACCTGGTTGGTTTCTTCATTCCGCACGACTACTTCAATCAAACCTTTCGGGGACGTTTCCAAGCTCACAATCCCTTCAAACTCGGCAATAATGGCCGGGTTGCGCGGGCGGCGGGCTTCAAACAATTCCGCAATTCTGGGCAGACCGCCCGTGATGTCTTTGGTACTGCCGGCTTCGCGGGCGATTTTTGCCAAAATATCACCGGGTTCTACTTCTTCCCCGCTTTCTACCATCAAAATTGTATCAATCGGCAACGGCAAATTCATCTTGGAACCTTTGCCTTCAATGCTGATACGCGGGTTCTTTTTGCCCATGCGGCTGGCGATGATTTTACGTTCAATAACACCCGTCACTTTGTTGCGTTCTTCCTGCAAGGTAATACCTTCCACTACGTCGGAAAGTTTAACCGTTCCGGTCACTTCCGCCAATACAGGAATAGAGTGCGGGTCCCATTCGGCCAGCAACGTCCCTTTTTCAGCATGGGCTTTATCCGCGGTGTACACGGCCGCACCATACTGAATCTTATATTCTTTTATTGTACCATTTCCGGCCTCTACAAAGATAGAGCCATTGCGGGAAATGCAGATTTTTTTATCAAAGCGGTCCGTAATGAGCTTCATATCTTTGAAGGTCACTTTGCCGGAAACTTCGGCAACCGCCTGGCTGCGGGCCAACACGCGCGACGCCGTACCACCGATGTGGAACGTACGCAACGTAAGCTGGGTACCCGGTTCGCCGATGGACTGGGCCGCAATAATACCCACGGAATCGCCGGGGTTGCTTTTGGTAGCGGTAGCCAAGGACAAGCCATAGCAGCGGGCGCACACGCCGAACGGCGCTTCGCAGGTCAGCACGGAGCGGATGCGTACGGATTCCACCCCATATTGTTTGACCAGTTTGCTCTGTTCCAGCGTAATTAAATCGCCTTCTTTAATGATGGTTAAATCTTTACCGTCCGGAGTTTTGACCACCACGTCTTCCAAGCTGGTGCGGCCCAAAATACGTTCTTCAATCGGTTCCACCATATCTTCGCCGCTCATCAGGGATTTAACTACAATCCCGTTGTGGGTGCCGCAGTCTTCTTCCGTAATTACTACATTGTGGGCTACGTCTACCAAACGGCGGGTTAAATAACCGGCGTCGGCTGTTTTCAAAGCCGTATCGGAAAGACCTTTACGACCACCGTGCGTGGAAATAAAGTATTCCAACACGGACAGCCCTTCACGGAAGTTAGCGGTAATCGGGTTTTCAATAATTTCACCCTGGCCGCCGGTCAGTTTCTTCTGCGGTTTAGCCATCAAACCGCGCATACCGGCCAGCTGGCGCACCTGTTGGCGGGAACCGCGGGCGCCGGAATCAGCCATCATGTAGACGGAGTTAAAGCGCTGGCCGCTGTGTTCCTTATTGGTGGGGTCATATTTGGAATCTTCAAATTTTTTCATTTCTTTGAAGAGTTCGCTACCCACGTCATCCGTCACGCGGGTCCAAATATCAATCACTTTGTTATAGCGTTCGCCTTCGGTAATGATACCGGCGTCCGCCTGGGCTTGAATTTGGGCCACTTGCTTTTTGGCCTCCGCGATGTATTTCTGTTTGGCAGACGGAATCGTCATATCCGCCACGGAAATAGACAAGCCGGACAGCGTAGCATAGTGGTAGCCCATCTTCATAATGTTATCCAAAAGCTGTACGGCGGCATAGCGGCCGTATTCTTTGCTCTTATAACATTCGTCCACCAACGCGGCCAAGACTTTTTTGTCCACGGTCTTGTTGATGTAGTCCCACCCTTTGGGCATTACTTGGTTGAAAATAATGCGGCCCACGGAAGTAAAATCTTTCCATTTGGAGGCATTCCCTTCATCTTTCGGGTCCAAACCGGGTTCGGCAATTACGTTTAATCCGCGCACTTTAATTTTAGCGTGCAAGGACAGTTTGCCGTATTCCAACGCCACGAGGGCTTCTTCTTTACTGCCGAAGATAGAGCCTTCGCCAATGTCGCCGTCCTTAATGGTGGTAATAAAGTTAATACCCAATACCATATCGTGGGACGGCGTGGCAATCGGCTTGCCGGACGCGGGAGATAAAATGTTGTTAGAGGCCAACATCAGCGCGCGGGCTTCCATTTGGGCTTCCAAAGAAAGCGGCACGTGAACGGCCATCTGGTCACCGTCGAAGTCAGCGTTGAAAGCGGCACAGGTAAGCGGGTGCAACTGAATGGCTTTACCTTCAATCAGTACCGGTTCAAACGCCTGAATACCCAAGCGGTGCAAGGTGGGGGCGCGGTTCAAAAGGACCGGGTGATTTTTGGTCACTTTTTCCAAAATATCCCAAATTTCCGGGCGGACGCGCTCCAACATCTTTTTGGCGGATTTCAAGGTGACGCCTTCTTTCTTCATCAATTCGCCAATGATAAACGGTTTGAAAAGTTCCAACGCCATCAGTTTCGGCAAACCGCACTGGTGCAGTTTCAAGTTCGGGCCTACCACAATAACGGAGCGGCCGGAATAGTCCACGCGTTTACCCAGCAAGTTCTGGCGGAAACGGCCGTGTTTACCTTTAATGCTGTCGGAAAGAGATTTCAGCGGTCTGCCGCCGGGCCCGATAGAAACTTTACCGCGGGCACCGTTTTCAATCAACGCATCCACCGCTTCTTGCAGGAGGCGTTTTTCGTTATAAATCATTACTTCCGGCGCGCGCAAGGATTCAATATGTTTCAAGCGGTTGTTGCGGTTGATAATGCGGCGGTACAAGTCGTTCAAGTCAGAAGCCGCAAAACGGCCGCCATCCAGCGGAACGAGCGGGCGCAAGTCCGGCGGAATGACCGGCAGTACGCTCATAATCATCCATTCGGGGCGGTTGCCGCTTTCCTTAAATTCTTCCATCGTTTTAATGCGGCGGATAAGTTTGGTGCGCTCCAGTTCGCTCTGCGTGTTTTTCAACTGTTCGTGCAGGGCCGGAATTTCTTTATCAAAATCAATGCCTTGCAATAATTTTTGGATAGCCGGAGCCCCGATGTCCACTTTCAAGCGGGCACCGTGTTTTTTGCGGGCTTCGCGCACTTGCACGTCGGAAAGCAACGTGCCTTTTTTGAAATCCGTGCGCCCGGTCACGCTGTCTATGCAGTCTTCAATTACCACATAGGCGGCATAGTACACCACGCGTTCCAAATCGCTGGTGCGCATATCCAAAATAATACCAATGCGGGACGGGTTTTTGCGCAAGAACCAAACGTGGGCCACCGGCACGGCCAATTCAATATGGCCCATGCGTTCGCGGCGCACTTTCGCTTCGGTAATTTCCACACCGCAGCGGTCGCACTGAATCCCTTTGAATTTTACCCAGCGGTATTTACCGCAGGCGCATTCGTAGTCTTTGGTCGGCCCGAAGATACGTTCGCAGAACAGACCGTCACGCTCCGGTTTGAGCGTGCGGTAGTTGATGGTTTCCGGTTTTTTTACTTCCCCGTAAGACCAGGACAGTATCTGTTCCGGGCTGGCAATGCCCAATTTAATGGCATCAAAATCAAAGAAATTTAATTCGCTAAGTTTTTTCACTTTTTTCGTTTGCATTTTCAAAAGCTCCGAACGCTATTTCGTCACAATTCCCGCCTCAATATCGGCGTCTTTGGCCTCAACCAATTTTTCGGAGGCGGAAGGCGCGCCGTTCGCGCCTTCTTCGTCCACTTTCTTCAGCAAGTCCACGCTTAAACCGAGTGCCTGCAATTCTTTAATTAATACCTTAAAGGATTCCGGCACACCGGGTTGGGCAGGGGCTTCGCCTTTTACGATAGATTCGTACATTTTGGTACGGCCCACAAAATCGTCGGACTTGACCGTCAGGAATTCTTGCAGCGTATACGTTGCGCCATAACCTTCAATGGCCCACACTTCCATTTCCCCGAAGCGCTGGCCGCCGAACTGGGCTTTACCGCCCAAGGGCTGGCGCGTAATTAAGCTGTAAGGACCGGTGGAGCGGGCGTGAACCTTGTCTTCCACCAAGTGAATCAGTTTCAACATATATTTGTAGCCGATAGTCACTTTTTCTTCAAACGGTTCGCCGGTGCGGCCGTCGTACAGCGTGATACGGCAGTAATCGTCCGGCAGGTATTTGGCGGCGTATTCGGCGCGCGCTTTACCCGTAAGTCCTTTATCGTCCAAAATTTTCTCTTTTGCTTTGCGGATTTCTTCCACCACTTTGGCTTCGCTCGGGCCGTCAAACACCGGGGTAGCGGCGTTGTAATGCAAGTAGTGCGCCGCCCAACCGAGCATGGTTTCCAACAACTGGCCCACGTTCATACGGGAAGGAATACCCAACGGAGAAAGCACAATATCCAGCGGGGTGCCGTCCGGCAAGAAAGGCATATCTTCTTCCGGCAAAATACGCGCAACCACCCCTTTGTTCCCGTGGCGACCGGACATTTTGTCCCCAACGTGCAGTTTGCGTTTGGAAGCAATAAACACTTTGACGGATTTGTTGACCGTCACGCCCAGCTCATCCCCTTGTTTAGCGAATTCCGTTTCGCGGGTGAAGTGTTCGTCCGCTTTTTTCTCCATCAATTTATACAACGCGTTCAAGCGGGCTTCTTCTTTCTTATATTCCGCATCTTTCAGCGTTTCTTTGGCGTTGGCCAAAGCGCGTTTGCGTTGTTCTTTCAAAAGTTCCAGCGTGGCGTCTTTTTCGTCTACCAACGCTTTCAAGCGGGCTTTTTCTTCGGCTTTCGTCAGCTTTTCTTTGCGTACAAATACGCGGGTGCCGATTACTTTGCCACTGGTGCCGGGCGGAACGCGCAAGGAGGCATCCACCACGTCATCGGCTTTTTTACCGAAGATTACTTTTAACAATCTTTCTTCCGGCGTTAATTGTTGTTCGCCTTTCGGGGTCACTTTACCTACTAAAATATCCCCCGGTTCCACCACCGTGGCCGGCAACACAATACCGTCGTTATCCAAATGGGAAAGCGCTTCCGCACCGATGTTCGGAATATCGCGGGTGATTTCTTCCGCGCCCAGTTTGGTATTGCGGGAGTCCACGGTAAATTCGTGCAAGTGGATAGAGGTAAACATATCTTCTTTTACCAAGCGGCTGGAAACCAAGATGGCGTCTTCGTAGTTATACCCTTCCCAGCACATAAAGCCTACCAGCACGTTGCGGCCCAACGCCAAATAGCCGTTATCCATGGACGGGCCGTCGCCCAACACTTGCCCTTGCACCACTTTATCGCCGGTAAATACAATCGGGCGCTGGTTAATGCAGGTATCTTGGTTGGAGCGTTTATATTTCAAAAGTTCATAAATATCGTCGGAGCCGTCTTTGGCTTTCACGATAATTTTGGAAGCATCGGCAAATTGCACCACGCCGTCGCGTTTGGCAACCACGGCGGTACCGGAGTCGCGGGCGACTTCGTGTTCAATACCGGTACCCACATAAGGGGCTTCGGTAATGAGCAGCGGCACGCCCTGGCGTTGCATGTTGCAGCCCATCAAGGCGCGGTTGGCGTCGTCGTGTTCCAAGAACGGAATTAACGCGGCGGACACGCTGATAACCTGCAAGGGGGACACGTCCATATAGTCCACTTCCTTGGGGGAAACGAGCGGATAGTCCGCGCGGATACGGCCCTGGACGGTATCGGCGGTAATTTTGCCTTTTTCGTCCACCGGCGTATTGGCCTGCGCCACGAATTTATCGTCTTCTTCGTCGGCGGTTAAGGATTCAATGCGCCCGGTCAGTTTGCCGTTTTCCACTTTCAAATACGGCGTTTCAATCAAGCCGAATTTGTTTACTTTGGAATAGCACGCCAAAGAGGTAATCAACCCGATGTTCGGGCCTTCCGGCGTTTCAATGGGGCACACGCGGCCGTAGTGGGTATAGTGTACGTCGCGCACTTCAAAGCCGGCGCGTTTGCGGTTCAAACCGCCGGGCCCTAAAGCGGAAAGTCTGCGTTTGTGGGTCAATTCCCCTAACGGGTTGATTTGGTCCATAAACTGGGACAGTTGGGACGTACCGAAAAATTTGCGGATAATGGCTTGCACCGGCTGGGCGTTGACCAACGCGCGGGGCGTAAAAGAGGTCAGCTCGCGGTTCATGCGGTCACGCGCCGTTTTTGCCATTTGGGAAAGCCCCACGCGGATTTGGTTTTCCAACAATTCCCCAATCCCGCGGATACGGCGGTTGCCCAAGTGGTCAATATCGTCTACCTTAAAGACCATATCGTCGCCATACATTTTTTGCGCATCTTCGCCGGCGTTCAAGGCCAGCAAATACTTTACGGTCACTACAATATCTTCCGGCGACAACGTGCGGCGTTTATCGGACGGAGCGGTAAACTTTTTGAATTTGTTTTTGCCGATTAATTCAAACAGTTTGTGGAATTTTTTGTTGATTTTATAGCGGCCCACAAAGCTGAGGTCATAGCGGCGGATGTTATCAAAAATTAAGTTATCCAGGAAGGTTTCGGCCTGTTCCTTAACCACAAAGTCCTGGCCTCTCATCTTTTTATAAATTTCGGCTTGGGCTTCGGCGGCGGTGCGGATGGAATCCTTGCGGTGTTCCAACGTGGCCAAAATACCGGGGTCATCCTGGCGGGGCTTACCGGCAATTACTTTAATGGTTTTTACGTTCTTTTCAATTAACGTTTTGAAAAGTTTATCGTCAATCGGCAGGGTGGCTTTATCGTCCAGGTTCCAAAGCACTTCACCGGTGGACGGGTCGTAAATATCATCCGCGGCATAGCGGCCGATGACGTTTTCAATAGCAGTAGGCTTTACTTCCACTTCTTCGCAATTATAGAAAGTTTGGATAATCTGTGCGTTGGTTTCCAAACCACAAGCGCGCAGGAACGTGGAGGCTAACACTTTTTTCTTGCGGTCAATGCGCACCCAAAGGGCGTTCATCAAGTCAAACGAAAACTCAATCCACGCGCCGCGGTACGGGATAATGCGCGCCACATACAGGCGTTTACCAAAGGTGGATTGTTTCTTTTCTTCGTCTTCTTCAAAAATAATACCCGGGGAGCGGTGCATCTGGCTGACCACCACACGTTCGGCCCCGTTATACACAAAGCAACCGGCATCCGTCATCAGCGGCACATCACACAAGGTGACGTCTTGGTCGGAGGCTTCTTTCATCTTCCCGTTTTTCTGTTTTACATACAGGCGCAACACCGCTTTAAGCGGCACGGAATAAGTGCTGTCGCGCACGGTGGCTTCGGCCGGCGTGGCGTAGCGCGGGGTTCCAAATTCATATTTCAAAAATTCAAGTCTCATGCTCCCATCGGGGGCTTCAATAGGGAAGACGTCCTCAAATGCGGCCTGAAGGCCTTTCAGTTCCCGTTTAGACGGGGGGACATCTTCTTGCAAAAAGTCCTTAAAGGAGCTTTGTTGCATATCCAATAAATTGGGTAAAGGGAGCTTGGTGGAGATTTTGCCGAAATTTATTTGCTTTTCAATCATTTTGCCAATATCCTGCTGCTTTTTTGTAAGCGGTCCGCCGGTGGTTGCACGCACTCGCAACAACTGGTAGACTGCTTAAATACCCAAACACTTTGGGGGGTACGCAAGCCCAAGCCCCGCGCAAGCGCGGGGACATGGGCTTAAATAATACGTTGTGCTACTATTTGAGTTCTACGGTGCCGCCGGCTTCGGTGATTTTCTTTTTCAATTCTTCAGCTTCGGCTTTGGCAACGTTTTCTTTTACGGCTTTCGGGGCGCCTTCCACCAAGTCTTTGGCTTCTTTCAAGCCCAAGCCGGTGATTTCGCGCACTACTTTAATAACGCTGATTTTTTTGGCAGCGTCAACAGCGGTCAACACAACGTTGAATTCATCTTTTTCTTCGGCAGCGGCGGCACCGGCAGCAGCAGGAGCAGCAGCAACGGCCACAGCGGGAGCGGCAGCCTTAACGCCGAATTTTTCTTCAATAGCTTTCACGAGTTCGGAAAGTTCCAGAACGGTGAGTTCAGCAATAGCATTTACTAATTCTTCTTTGGTCATTTTAGCCATTTTTAATGTTTCCTTGTTTATATAGAGTAGCTGCCTTCTGCCTAAACCGGGTTTAGGCCCGTGCATTTATCCTTTCGGGCTACTACCGCACTTTGGCGGGTTTAGATTTTACCTTCCGGCGGCCGGATTTGTTAAAAATCCGGGCGGTATTTGCCTTTTGCCGGGGGAAAAGCCGCTAGGGCTAAATCCCCCAGGCAAAAACAAAACCGTTTCTAAAAAAGAACCGTCCGGCGCACCTGACGGTGCATACGCCATTATTTGCCTTGTTTTTCTTCCAAAGCTTTGATGACGTAGGCAAAATCCCGTATCGGAGCTTGCAGGACTTGAGCAGACTGCGCAACTGCGTTGTACAACGCACCGGCCAACTTGGAGAGGTTTTCTTCCTTGGTACCAATGGTAGCCAATTGTTTAACCTGTTCTTCGTTGTACCATACGCCGTCAGAATAACAAGCTCTGAGCTTCAAAGCCGCAAACTTCTTTTGGAAGTCCACCAACGCTTTGGCCACCGCGGCGATGTCTCCGCCAACGGCAATAGCCGTCGGGCCCTGGAAGAGCTTGGAGTCAGCGCCTTCAATGTTGGCCTGGCGAATGGCGTGTTCTACAATCGCGTTGCGTTCCACACGGAATTTAGCACCCGTGGGAGCCAACAACGCGCGCAGGGCAGCCATATCCACGAACTTCAAGCCTTGATAGGCCGTGAAGAACAAGGTGCCGGCGTTTTGGATTTCGCTGGATAAGTCTTGCGACTTTTGTTTCTTTTGGTCTTTGGTCAGGTTCATTTTTTTGCCTGTATTACAACGCGTTTTTTAGCCGTTTTTTCTTTCTTTTCAGACAGAGAAAACGACAGCCAACGGCACCTTTCCCTACGAATTTCTCGTCGGAGGTGTCTTGGTTGACGCGTAAGTAAATCTGTTTTGTTGCTACAATTATTTTATCAATAAAAGCCGCCTATTGCAACCATTTTTGCAAACGTCTTATCCGCGGCTCTTGTACATATTATATCAAATTTTTTGCGGATTTGTTTATTTTTTCGGCACAAATTTTTGTATCCGCGGGGAAACCCCCGGTTTGCGGCGGTACCAACTTTTGCCCGCCTCGCGCCGGAAAGACTTCAGGGGCGCGCCGCTTAAATCCAACCCCGGGTAAAAATTGTGCATTAGCTGCCTAAAACGCTGGGCATACAGCCGGCTTTCGCGCGCATCCCGCAGTAGATTTTGGAGCGTAAACTCACTATGGAAATCCGGCGCCGGGCCGTTTTCGCCAAAGCGCGTTTCAAAAGGAAGCATCCGCTCCCCGCGCAAGAAAGTCTGCGGCCTCATCGGCACATATTCTTCCAGCCCGCGCGGGCCGTTTTCGTCCAATTCCACGCGCAACCCCGCATACCTGGTTTTGCGGTCCGTTTTTACTACAATCCACTCGCCGTCCGTGCCCTCGTTCGGGCGCAAAACGGTGGTGTTTAAGTTCAGGTCCGGCTCGTCGTAGGTTTCTTCGCGGGAGTCCGTCCACACGGCAAAACTTACTTTGCGCGCGAACACTTTTTCCGCGCCGTCCGCCAACTCTTCTTCCTCGGTGGATAAAGCGCCGTCCGCCAAAAAATCAATGCTCCACGCGCGGCGGTATTTTCCCCCCGCTTTGCGCTCTATGGATAAATACCGCGGCGTTTGGATAATATCCGTTTCGTGCAATAATTCCCCGTTTAACAAACTTTTTACGCGGGTAAAGCGGGGTTCGTACGTCCAAAAATATTCTTCCGGTCCGCGGCGGGCATACGTCAGCCGCCCTTGGGAATCTTTGCGGGTTTGGGTGTAATCTTCCCGCGCGGCGGGGTCATATCCGCCGGACATAACTGCCGGGTCTAAATCTTGTTTACGCAGGGCCGCTTGCCGCCACACATCATACACCGCGCGCGAGGGCAGGGCCTTGTCGTCCGTTTTCTTCCAACCGCCCTGTGCTTTGCAATTTACATAACTGGTTAAACTACGCGGGCAAAAACTTTTCCACCCGGCCGCCCCGCCGCGCCGCGGGCGGAGCCCCGCCAAACAATCCAACCCCAAAATAAAATCATCCAAATCCGCGCAAGAAAAATCCGCCCCGCCGTGAATCATATACGGTTTGCTCTTTTTAGCCGAAGTACGCGGCATAGCCAAACTGCCGCCCACCCCTTGCCAAAGTTCTTTCACGTTGGCCGCCCGGTTTAAGGCCAACACCGCCGGAGTTTGCGCCGTGGCCGGCACCAAATACCCCATAACCTGCGCGTTGCCGCTTAAATCCGCCACCGCTTGAGCCGGCAGTAAAATGACCCGCAAATCTTCCTGCACCGGGGCGAACGCATACCCCCGCGCCAGCGAGCCTTGCCGCAGGTATTTTTCATACTGTTTTTCAATAGCGGCGTTTTTACTGCAAGGTTGGGGCGTAATAACCACCGGGTTTGTCAGCACGGTTTGCAAATCCTTAAATTCTTCCATGCGGCCGGACTCTTCTATCCGGCTGTAAACGGAACGCAACCAGCGCGACAGCGCCTCCCCCAACGGAGCCGTGGACGTTTCCTGCCAACCCGCGCCGTCTACACACACGGTGAGCGGCTCCCGCGCGGCCACTTTAGCCAAAAAAAACGGCGCCGCCTGCGGGGAGTCAATGCCCCAAGGGGAAGCCGTTAAAAAGGCCGCCGCCCACCAGACGAGCGCCGCACTAAAAATCCATTTTTTCATTTTACCGCCACACCGGGGGCACCGGCAAGTGTTGTAAATCGCTGAGCCAATCCTGCTGCCCTTTTTGCACCGTACGCGCAAACACGATACTGCGGCGCATATCTTCCTGCGCATCCCCCAAGGTGGAATACGCCGCAAACACAAAACCGACTGCCACCGCCCCGCATTTGCTTTTTACAATCTTCCACGCGTTAAATGCCGGAGTCACATACGGAGCGCGGTTATCGCCGGGCTCCCCACCAAAGAAGGTAAGCATGACTTCGTTTTCGTTCAAATCCCAGGTGGAAAACCGCCCTTGCGGGGCCGCCATACGCAAAATGTATTGGGCCGCCTCTTGCGCGGAAAGCCCGTCTTGCGTAATTTCCCACACGCGCACGCGCCGCTGGAAAGCCGGGTCCGGCACGTCTACCGTATATTCGTTGCGCCAGAGGGACTCGTTGCCCCATCTTTCTTCCAGCGAATATTTCTCCTGCAAGAACACCACGGACAGCACTTCCGCCCGAGCCATCCCCGCCAAGCCAAACACCGCCACCGCCAACAAATATAAAAAGCGTTTCCAGTTTTGCATAAGGCCCTCCTTGTTTTTATATTTTACATAAAGGGCGCCTATCCGGCAAGCACCGCCGCAGTGCCAGCTAAAGGGGAATTGGCCCTTTCGGTTTTTCCGCAAACCTGTACTATCTTATAAATACGCACGCGCCGCTAGGGCCTAATTAAAAAATTGATACAATAGAACTAAACCTAAAAGACAAAGGGCATTACAAGCATTTCAAACCGGAGATAACCATGGATTACACAAATTCAGACCCTCAAACTGCCAAAGCGTATTATAAGCGCGGCAATGCCAAGTATGACGCAAACGATTACGCGGGCGCTATTGCGGATTACAATAAAGCCATAGAATTAGACCCAAAATATGCCTATGCGTACGATAACCGCGGCAGTGCCAAGTACCTCTTAAACGATTGTGCGGGCGCTATTGAAGATTATAACAAGGCCATAGAACTAGACCCGCAAAATGTCGGCGCTTACAATAACCGCGGCAACGCGAAGTATGACTTAAACGATTACGCGGGCGCTATGGCGGATTTTGACCATGTCATAGAATTAGACCCGCAATATCCTAATGCCTATATTTGCCGCGCCAGTGCCAGGTATGACTTAAACGATTATGCGGGTGCTATTGCCGATTATAACAAAGCCCTGGAATTAGACCCCCAAGATACCGGTGCTTACTTCGCCCGAGGAAATGCCAAGTATAACTTAAAAGATTATGCGGGCGCCATTACCGATTATGACAAGGCCATCAAACTAGCCCCCCAAGACAAAGTGTATTACAACAACCGCGGCAACGCCAAGAAAGACTTAAAAGATTATGTGGGCGCGATTGCAGATTATGATAAAGCCATAGAACTAGACCCAAAAAACAAAGTGTATTACTATAACCGCGGTATTTCCAAGAAAAACTTAGGAGATTACGCAGGCGCCATAGCGGATTATAACAAAGTAATAGAACTAGACCCGGAATATGCCCGTGCTTACAATAGCCGCGGATTTTTCAAGTATAACTTAAAAGATTATGAGGGTGCTATTGCCGACTATGACAAAGCCATAGAATTAGACCCGCAAGATGCCGATACTTATGATAACCGCGGCGTTGCCAAGAAAAACTTAGGAGATTATGCAGGCGCCCTCGCAGATTACAACAAAGCCATAGAGCTAGACCCGCAATATGCCGACGCTTATAATAACCGCGGCATCGTTAAGAAAAATTTAGGAGATTATGCAGACGCCCTCGCGGATTATAACAAAGCCATAGAACTAGACCCGGAATGCGCCGAGGCTTATAATAACCGCGGTCTTGCCAAGAAAGACTTAAAAGATTATTCAGGTGCTATGGCAGATTATAACAAAGCCATAGAATTATTCCCGCAATACACTAGGGTTTTTGACAACCTGATTGAGCTTTATGAGGAGTTAAACCAACCGGCGCTGGCCGAGGAAATCCGTCGGCTCAAACAAAAAAATTGCCCGGATAACCAATAATTAACCACGCTACTTATGCTACCCCCCGCAGAAACTTGCTTGTTTTGCGGAAATGCGTAATCCACAAGAGAGTACAAGAAATTCTACCCCCGCAGAAACTTGCTTGTTTTGCGCTTACTGGTGGCATTTGCAAAGTAAATAATTTTCCCCCGCAGAAACATACTTGTTTGTGCGGGGTTTCTCGTCTGTAATGTTTGTGTAGGGAAAAGGAACGCCCCGGCTCACTTCCTGGTTTTACGCCCGGGGTTTCAATACGCCCCAACATCTAACCGGAATAATTGACGAGGGGCGCACGATTAGTGTGTGACCAAAACGCGCCCCCGAAACCCAAGACAAGGAACTGCCTTTAACAGGAGCATTACAAGCCGGGGCTAAAAAGACACCCTATGAAATATTAGGGAACTTTACCTATGACAGGAGCGGTACAAGCTGGGGACCCAAAAGGCCACCTTAAAAATGTTGGGGTGCCTGACCTTTGCTAGATGTGAGCCTGGGCATAGCCAGTGGGTTAAAAAACACCACCAACCCCCGCGTTATAAGTAGGGTTATTCCGCCGGGATTACCTGGTTGGGGTTTCAATACGCCCCAACACCCCGCGTTGTAAGCTACCCTCTACGGCGGCCCCCAATAAACTGGTTTCAAAAAGGCAACAAAAAACCCCGCGTTGTAGGCGGGGTTCAAATTCTAAAAGATAAAAGGCTGGGATGAGACCGACAACGATCTACTCTCTCAGCACCGAATTGGGTGCCAATACCATCGACCCTGAAGAGCTTAACTGCCGTGTTCGGAATGGGAACGGGTGTTGCCTCTTCGGAATTATTATCAGTCTCATTCCAGCCTCTTAAGTAAAAGAACAAATCTGTAAAAAGGAATAGCGTTTAGGCAACTCCTTTTTAAGAGTGTTGGAAACGTGCTCGCTGTTTAGTTGCAACAGGTCATCGCAAACCTTCCAACAGTTATGATATCAGAAATTTTAGAAAAGCGCAAGTGTTTTTTTACACTTATTCTTCAATCTGGATTAAAGAATATGGCCAAGCCTCACGACCTATTAGTACAGATTAGCTGAACACATTACTGTGCTTACACACTCTGCCTATCAACCCGGTAGTCTTCCGGGGGTCTTCTGGGTAGTTAATCTACCAGGGAAACCTTATCTTGAGGCGGGTTTCACGCTTATATGCTTTCAGCGTTTATCCCTACCGAACACCGCTAATCAGCTATGCCTCTGGCGAGACAACTGATATACAGGAGGTTCGTTCATCCAGGCCCTCTCGTACTATGGACAACTCCTCTCAAGTTTCCTGTGCATACAGCAGATAGAGACCGTACTGTCTCACGACGTACTGAACCCAGCTCACGTACCACTTTAATGGGCGAACAGCCCAACCCTTCCCACCTGCTTCAGCGGGAGGATGTGATGAGCCGACATCGAGGTGCCAAACCGAGCCGTCGATGTGAACTCTTGGGCCCGATCAGCCTGTTATCCCCAGGGTAGCTTTTGTCCGTTGAGCGATGGCCCTCCCACGAGGGACCACCGGATCACTAAGTCCTGCTTTCGCACCTGTTCGGACCGTCGTCCTCACAGTCAAGCTCCTTTCTACCTTTGCGCTCAATGGCCGATTTCTATACGGCCTGAAGGAACCTTAGAACGCCTCCGTTACTCTTTAGGAGGCGACCGCCCCAGTCAAACTGCCCACCTGCCACTGTCCCCAACCCGGATTCACGGGTATAGGTTAGAATCACAATCCACAAAAGCTGGTATTTCACTGTTGCCTCCATACCCCCCGCAAGGGATATTTCAAAGGCTCCCAGCTATACTACGTAGTGTAAACCGTAATCCAATAACAAGCTACAGTAAAGCTCCATAGGGTCTTTTCGTCTTGCTGCATGTATCAAGCGTCTTCACTTGAACCACAATTTCGCCGAGCCCACCGTCGAGACAGCGGCTTCTTTGTTATGCCATTCGTGCAGGTCGGAACTTACCCGACAAGGAATTTCGCTACCTTAGGACGGTTATAGTTACCGCCGCCGTTTACCGGGGCTTAAGTTCGCAGCTTCGCCTTGCGGCTAACCACTCCCCTTGACCTTCCGGCACCGGGCAGGCATCAGGCCCTATACATCATCTTGAGATTTCAGCAGAGCCCTAAGTTTTTGTTAAACAGTCACGAAGCCCAATTCACTGCGACCCTTTCACCATGTATTGCTACACAGCTACCGGGGCACTCCTTCTTCCGAAGTTACGGAGCTAGTTTGCCTAGTTCCTTGACGATGGTTATCTCGCGCGCCTTAGGATTTTCACCCCATCCACCTGTGTCGGTTTACGGTACGGTTGTAGTAAGAACTCCCTACGAAGTTTTTCTAGGCAGCGTGATTGGACCACTTCGCATACATCGCTGTATACTCGTCTCGGTTTTCGGCTTAACCTTCAAGCGGATTTGCCTACCTGAAGATGCCTACGGCCTTTCACTTGGTAATCCCTCACCAAGATGGTCTACTCTCCTGCGTCCCTCCCTAGGTTATGACGCGCTTACTACAGTTCAGGAATATTAACCTGATGTCCTTCGCCTACGCCTTTCGGCCTGAGCTTAGGCCCGACTGACCCTGAGCCGACGAACGTTGCTCAAGGAAACCTTAGATTTTCGGCGGGAAGGATTCTCACCTTCCTTATCGCTACTCATTCCAGCATTCTCACTTATTAGCGCTCCAGCACTCCTTACGGTATACCTTCGCAGCTGCTAATAACGCTCCCCTACCCCTGCACAAAGGCGAACCTCTGTACAAGCCGTAATTTCGGTACTATGCTTAGCCCCGAGTCATCTTCGGCGCAGATTCACTCGACTAGTGAGCTATTACGCACTCTTCAAAGGGTGGCTGCTTCTAAGCCAACCTCCTAGCTGTTTAAGTAAATCCACATCCTTTACCACTTAGCATAGATTTTGGGACCTAAATTGACGGTCTGGGCTGTTTCCCTCTCGCACGTGAAGCTTATCCCTCACGAACTGACTGCTGTGATATCCGCCGAGGTATTCGGAGTTTGACTGACATCGGAAGGAGGGTCGCTCCCCCTAAATCAACCAGTGCTCTACCCCCTCGGGTTAAATCACAACGCTAGCCCTAAAGCTATTTCGGGGAGAACCAGCTATCACCAAGTTCGATTGGCCTTTCACCCCTAACCCCACCTCATGTAGAAACTTTTCAACGTTTAACACTCCGGCCCTCCATTCACTGTTACGCGAACTTCAGCCTGGACAGGGTTAGATCACTTGGCTTCGGGTCTAATATGACGAACTATTCGCCCTATTCGGGCTCGCTTTCACTACGGCTTCGGACCTCTTCAGCCCTTAACCTCGCTCGGCACATTAACTCGCTGGATCATTCTTCAACAGGCACACTGTCGCACATTCCCTTACGGGCATAGTGCTACAATAGCTTGTAGATGTACGGTTTCAGGTTCTATTTCACTCCCCTTTCGGGGTTCTTTTCGCCTTTCCCTCGCGGTACTGGTTCACTATCGGTTGCCAGAGAGTATTTAGCCTTGGAGAGTGGTCTCCCCGGATTCCCACCGGATTGCACGTGACCAGTGGTACTTAGGTACTTGCTAAGAGTCGCATAGATTTCGCTTAAAGGACTATCACCCTCTATGGTCGGACTTTCCAGACCGTTCAGCTATCCATACGTTTTTAACTCTTTGTGTCTTACACGAGCAAGCCCTGCAACCCCAACCCACGCACTTTATGCACCCTCACTGATGCATACAGTGCGGGGGTTGGTTTAGGCTCTTCCCATTTCGCTCGCCACTACTCAGGGAATCTCTTTGATTTCTTTTCCTGTAGGTACTGAGATGTTTCACTTCCCTACGTTGTCTTCTATCACCCTATCTCCGAGCCCGGAGGCTCAGCCTTTTTGTGATGATTTACAGGCTCTCACCTGTAAGGGTTCCCCCATTCAGAAATCTGCGGATCACAGGATATTTGCTCCTACCCGCAGCTTATCGCAGCTTATCACGTCTTTCATCGACTTCTGGCACCAAGGCATTCACCATACACCCTTGTAGCTTGACCATATTCTTTAATCCGACTGATTGCTCAATCTTTTTAATTGGTCATTTCAAATGCTAGATATTTCTATCTATATTTTTTTATATGATAACCTTAACTTTTCAGTTAATTGTCTCATTGCTTAATTGTGTAAGTGTAAGTATATATAATTCACATATTACATATACAAACGCTTGGCTTTTCTAAAATATACTTTCTTTCCCTTTGCTGCCCGTTAAACTAATTTCTATTCATTCGTTTAACTTCCGGAGTCTTACAAGAGAAGATTGAGTATAAGTTATCTGATTTTCAAAGAACTACAAATTTGACGCAACATTGGCACTCGGTTAATATATGGAGCTGATCGGGTTCGAACCGACGACCCCCTGCTTGCAAAGCAGGTGCTCTCCCAGCTGAGCTACAGCCCCTTCTACTAAAGTGCTGTGGGCCCGGAAGGAATTGAACCTTCGACCTCACGCTTATCAAGCGTGCGCTCTAACCAGCTGAGCTACGAGCCCAAGCTTTCATATATAAATAGGCTTTATTAAGTTTTTCTATACGAGCTTAAGCCCTAATCTGCTTAACCGTTTAATGTGCGAGTGGCCGACTTGAAACGAACGGTAATTGCTTACCTCAAAACTTCCGCTACCGACCTATTCTATCCTAAAAGAATAGAATAAAGGAGGTGATCCAGCCGCACCTTCCGGTACGGCTACCTTGTTACGACTTCACC
>ENA-OZGC01000151-OZGC01000151.1-human-gut-metagenome-genome-assembly--contig:-NODE-151-length-57766-cov-12.084646_pt1 | contig 57766 bp, 67 predicted proteins | sample MGYA00245109_ERZ653643 | MGnify/ENA primary metagenome ERZ653643 (study PRJEB26926, sample SAMN06165107) | human gut metagenome | biome: ENVO:00009003; feature: ENVO:2100002; material: ENVO:00002003... | reverse complement strand
ATCCTTTAATGGTTTTTACGTCGTCAAGGATAATATCCACCTTAACGCCGGTTTCAGTCATTTTGCGCTCGTGTTCGGCTACCGTGCGTTCCAATTTGTCCACGCGCGGGGGCAAACCGTAAATGGTAAAGCACCAAAAGGCCGCCGCGCCAATCACACCTGCGAGCCACACCCAACCTTTTACTTTGTCCGGGTTCATTACTCCTCCTCTTTTTGGGGTTCAGCCGGAGCGGATACCTCCGGCACCCCGCGCAACGGATTAGCCAACGCCTCAATTTCCTGTGCTTTGGCCCGCACATAATCACTTGCGCCGGAGCCGGCCGCCAGTACCAGTTCCCTCACCGCTCGGGTTAAGCCGGTTTCCCGCTCCAAAACCTGTACTTTTTCAGCATTTGTAGGCTCTGGCTTGCTTGGTACATAGCCTTTTACATACCATGCCCCGTTGTAGGCCTGCTCCACATCCATTTGTGTCATACTGATTGACTCGTAATAGGCGTTATCTGTTCCCATTCCAACTACCACTAATTTTGTTTTTTCATTTATAATTTTGGAATATGCAATCATAACTCCTCCTACAAATTCGGCGCAAAAAATCCTGAAAAAATACCGGTAACATTGCTATTGTTTTCTAATCTGATGATATCTCCGGCTGATACTGGAATTAAAGTTCTTATGAGGTCAGAACTGTTGACAGATGCTTTTGATACTGCCAATATCACATTATTTATGTAAACAGTATGCCCTCCGGCAACGTCTCCTACCCAAAGAAATCCATCACTTGGAACAGTATAAGTCGCAGTCCTGCCAGACCCATAGGTAGTAGTACTCAAACCAACACTTACTCCTGCACGGTAATTTGGACGGCCTAACATTTTTGACACCTCCGTATTTAATGAGTTTATTTGCGTTTGTAAGTTGCTTACGCTACTTTGGGCTTGCTCTGCTTTGGTTAAAGCATTTTGAGCCGCGTTGCTTGCCGTGGTTACGTCCTGCTTGGTGGCCACGGGGGAATTTTGCGCCACTGACTCAACATTGCCAAGGTCTTTATCCGCCTTATTTTTTATGTCGCTTTGCATTCCCGGTACTCCCAGTTTTTCCGCTATTGCAGAGGACGGAACTCGGTAATCCTGAGTGCTGTTACCAACAGGGAAATAATCCCCTTCCTGTAACGTTTTTTTAAGGGGCAAATCAATTAAAGTTAATACTTCTGTTTCTGTTGCCATATTTAATCTCCTGATACTAAACGAAAATCAATTTCTACATATATCCCGGCAGGAATCAAACTGTTTAAAATTCCCTGAACCTCGTAAAAATGAGTAATGCCGGCCGCGGCTCGCAAATAAATGTTTTGACTGTTTGTCCTAGATATAACCAGTCGTCCTTTGCCTACTCGCATTAGCCACTTAAAAAACTCCAGTTGCTTAGCCGCAATGTCAATTTTTAGCGCGCCGGGGGAAAGCCTTTCAAAACGTACTTGGGTGCTGGGTCCGAAAATTTGACGCAACACAATATAATAACTTTCAAAACTGCCTAGATATTCCCAGTGGCGCAAAATCTCGCCGTAGTTTTTAATAAAAATATCCCGGCTAATGCTTTGCGTTAAAAAAGTCAGGTTGTTGTCATACAAAATTTCGCCAAGCCCCGCGCTGTTGTAGGCGTCATTAAACCACGCGGTTATATCAGCCAGCAGTTGCGCAAAGACCAGACTACCCGAGCCGCTGATTTTCAGTTCTATATCATCACCTTTAAAACATTGCGGCATTAAGAAATCACCACCTGAATACGGTTTTCGTCAAACAATAGCAAATCTTTAAAATTTGCCTCATAAATATCGGTTGAAAACTCCGTTGAAAGGCTCTTCCACTCCAATTTTATGGAAGAGGCGTAAGGCGCGTCACGGCTGATAGTAAAGTATTTCTCGGGTTCAAAATTGGCCCCAAGTGAATACAATTCATTTAAGTTAGCAAGCAGTTTTTCTTTTATTTGTCCTTCGTTATCTTGCAGCGCGGTAGTATTTTGCGAGAGCTTAACCGTTAGTTTGAGCGTGAGTTCCTGCCGCGTTGGGGTATAAAAGGCAAACTCAAAATCCTGCCCGTTGGAAAGGCGCACCGGGCCGCGGTGGGTCCCGTTATAATACAAACCCGCTACAGTGTAATCTTTGAGGAGTGTGAGGATTTTCGCCTTTTGGTCGGCAAATTTGCCGCCGTCGGGGTCCACATCCACGCATACGCCCAACTTGCCCGCATTTTCTGCTGTTTGCGGCTCCAAGGATACCACATAGCCCGCTTTGGCAAAGGTGGCAATAAGTCCCTCCCGCGGTGTTTTGGGTATGGCAATGGATTCGTTGGTGGTACGGATATAGTCCTGCAATTTGGCATAGGCCTCGGCAAATTCGTTTTCCACCGTCAGAATCTGCTGAGCAATTACAAAAAAGTATTTGTAAAAGCCGGTGCCGATAAAGGTTTCCAACGTAAAACTCGTATTAAATTGCTTATTGACCCCAAGCAAAAAGCGGGTCATTAAGTCGTTGAGTGTATCGGGTATGTAATTATTTTCTTGTGTATAGGGCATAAATTACCTCGTCATTGAACTGTTATCTTTGGGGGTGCCGAAGCCAAAAACCATACGGCGCAAAAATTTGCCTTGCTCGGCCACAAAATGAACGACGTTCATTCCCCAATAGCCGATTTGTTGAAGCAAGTATGCTTCAAAACTTTCAGCCTGTATTTCATAATCCGGGTTTAAAAAATAATCCTTATCCACGCCCCACGTCGGCGCAAAATATAAGGTTCCCAGTTGCACATCCAACAAATTGGCGGCGCGGGGCACTTCGGACGATACAATTACCAAATCGTTTTTGGCGGCATCGTACTGGACGTCTTTAATCATTGCATATCCTCCTTTAACATTTTGAGGGCCTGCTGAATTTGTGCCAAATCAGTGGCAAAGGAGCCGGAAACTATCGGCCCGCCTACGTTGGAGGCAAGCACGCCCGTGGCCACAGCCTGTGCCAGTTTGCTGACCTGTTCAAGCAAAGAAGCCAAGGTCCCTACGGGTACAGCCACATAAAAGGCTTCAGGCCCGCTAATTAATAAAAGGCCCGTGCTGGCCCCTTTCCCGGCGGATAAAATCTGCACGTTGGGTACATTTTTTCCGTTTACGCTTACTTGACCGCCCTTACAGGCGGCGCTAATGGCTTTACTTTTGAAACTCATATGTCCTCAAAATAAACTGGCGGCTATTAAAGCGGGCTACCCCCGCAAAGGATAGAAGCCGCCCAAAGGCGTTGCTTGTGACCCCGGCTTGCGGCAGGGTTTCCAGCGCAAGAATTGCCCCGTTTGGTTGCAAGTAGAGCGGTTGCAACTGGGTGGTGATGGCGGATATTTCTATCAAGGCTTGGGCATTCAAATCAAAAGTCCAACCGTTGGCCCGCATAATGTCCGCCGGACAACCGCAATAGTTTACTTTGCCTGTTAAATTGCCATAGGGCTGGCCCTGCAAACAAAGGTCGCCCAGTTGGGCGAGAGGAATAAAAGTCAGCCGTTCGCCCAACCGAACCAGTTTGAAACCTGTTTGTGTTTCAAAATAGGCTTGGTCGTCTTGATGTTCAGGAGCAAAGGTATAAAAGCCGTGTTCGCAATAGATTTTCATTGTTTTACTCCAAGCCAAAGCTGCCCTTTGGCGTCCAAAAAGGCCCCATGCTGTCCATCCGCCGTAATAAACGGGTTTCGCTGGTTTAACCCGGGAGGTAAAACAACCCCTTTGTCCGGCAAGACAAGCGAATAAAACTGCCCCTTGCACAGGCGGGCGGTTAGCATACCTACACCTTGCAAATTAAATCTATCCTCTACGTAGGGTAAGTTGACCACTTGCCCGACGTCAAACAGTTTGTACCAATTCATTCGCACCTCTATAAAATATCTTCCATTTTGAAGGCGGACAGCTGTTTATCCTGATTATTGTCCTCCGTCTTTTCCGGCAAGACGTCTAGCGTAATTTCTATTTTTACCAACGTATCATTGGACCCGGGGTCCATAGAATAAGAATTTAGCCGCGCATTAAAAATAAGCACATTTTGGTTAAAGTACGCTATACGGTATTCTTTTTTGGCAAAAACGAGGCTCAAAATGCTTTTTAACAACGGCAACAGAACGTTAAGCCCTATGGCGTTTTTGTTGGCTTTAAGCGTGATTTTGGCCTGTTGGGTTTCTCCGCGCTGTTGTACTTTAATGGGCATTCCGGCATCGTCTTTCTTTTGGGTGTCTAACACCGGGATATAGTCACTAGAAATAGTCAGGCTGTCGCTTTCGCTGTCCACGCATAGACCCGTCATTTCTTCGCTTAAATAAATAGGAACAGGTACACCGTCCACCTTGCTTTTACCCGTCTTTTTGTCGGTAGATAAACGGTAAATAAGAAACACGGGTGCGGCGTTGAGTTTAATCATCCGCGCCCTCCCAGCCATTTAGGAAGTCTTTTGATAAGCATATCAAAAAGGTCCTTGGTATCCGTAATGGCTTGCGGAATCATAGATAACCCCTCCACGGCAACTTTAATAACGTTCATGACTGGGCCGACAAAGCCGAAAAACTCTGACAGCATCGCCTTGATTTCCGTAAGAGTGTGGTCCACATTGGCAATATCGGCAAAGGATTTTAATTGCGTGTTTTCCAACTTTAATTTGCTTTGCTCGCTTTTGTCCTGGGCGGTAATGGTTTGTGATGTAATAGTGTTGCCCTTAACTATAAGGTCGTTCATTTCCCGTTTATACGCCAGCACAGCCTGCTGTTTGGAGCGTTCGTCCAATTTATAAATACTCTTTTCTACCGCATTCAAATTCACTCCCTTTAACAGCGCGGCAAAGTCCTGCTTATTGAAACCCTCGGTAACCAGCGGCCCCAGTTGAGTAAGGGCCTTTTGCCCAAAAACGGACGAGGCCATAGCAGCCCGTTCGGCAGGGTCTTTTATCTCGCTGATACGGTTCATTACGTTGTAAAATACCTTAGCCATATCCGTTTCATTACGGAATTGGTAAAGCGCATTTTGTTCCCCGCCCTTGGCCGCACCCACCATTGTTTGCACGCGGGCCAATGCGGCAGACAGGACGTCCTCATTTATCCCTTTACTGACGGCGTAGCCCTGCAAGGCCGCATAGTTTTTAACGTTCGTTCCGGCGCCTTGGGCGCGGTCCTTTAAGTTGCCGGCCTTGGTAAGCGTTTGGTTAATACGGTCGTTGAGGGCGCTCATTGGGTTGATAATGGCCATTATGGCAGTAGTCATAGCGGCTAGTCCGGCGCCGATTTTCATTTTGCCCCATACTTTGCTAAAACCGTTCTTAAACCGTTGCGTAACCCGGGAAAAAACATTGTTTAACTTTTTTTCCGTTTCCTTCAACGAATTATTGCTCGGCTCAAATTTAATCGTTATAATGTATGATTTTGCCATACTTCCACCCGGTTAATAGCGCGGTAAAAAGCGCCCTCTATAATTTCCCTCAAACTATAATTCCCGTCCGTCCGGCGGAACACCTCCGCCATAATATCTACGCATCCGCTAGGCAATTTTTTTTTACGTCTTCCGGGCACACCTTGGGCGTGATTTTGGCTATTTCCATGCAGACCGCCAACATAGCCTCCACCAGTTCCACGGGTCCCAACGCGCTTAATTTGCGTTTGGCGTAAGGAATTCCGTTTGCATCCAACGCAAACAAGAGCAGGTTTTGCATATCGTCCGCCCCCAAGTTTACAAGGGCAAACGCGCGGCGGAGTTCACGTTCTTTGCCTGCATCATCCAACGCTTCAAATTTGGCAAGCGTGGTATCCACTTCCTGCCCCAAGCAGGCTTGTTCCAAGGCAAGCCCACGCACAAGTGTGTGGTACGCATTGAGTGCCCACACGCTTTCCAACCCACGCAGTTCCTTTACTTTAATAGCCATTACGCATACTCCACGTTAAAGGACTTCAAAACAAGGGATATGTTAAGTTCCTCCGCGCCCTCGCTCATTTGCTCTTGGTGGGGCCGTTTGGAAAAAATGGCATCGCGGAAAACGGCTTTGCGCCCCGTTTTACGGTCAATAATTATAAAGTTGGTGCGTTCCTCGTTTTGATACATCTCGGACACCATATCCGCGTATTCCTTGGATAGGCCCACACAAACCACCGTCAACGTTTTGGGGTCTTTAATGGATGAAGTATATACAATCCCCTTTTTGTTGGTGGCCGAAGCCCCGCGAGTTAAACTCTTTTCCTCGGGGTCCTCCAACTGGCGGCTATCTACCACCGCCGTAATATCATAATCTGCCCCGTTGCGGGAAAAGGAAAAATCGCACAAACTCGTGCGCATAGCAAACATTTCTTTGTTTTCTAAGGACATTAGTTAGCCTCCTGCGTTAAAACGCCTTTGAGCCGCCACAGCGCGGACGGTTCGGGAATACGAACTGACACAGTCCCCTCGTAGTTGGACTTGGTCAGCGACACCTCAGCGCGGACATAATCCAAAAGCCCCGTGGTTACATACCGCTTGGCGGCGTCTTGGTTTAGATAGTCCTCCAAGCGTTTGGCTTGGGTAAGCGTGTATTGCGGGGTATTAACCGTTAAATACCGCAAAGCCGCCCCCTGCAAATTGTTGATAAGTTCTTTGGTGACGTACGGGGCAATGATGGCTTGCCCGCCGACAGCAAAGAACGCCAGACGGGTGCCGTATTGTTCCGACGTCAACGCAAAACTGATTTTGTCAGCAAACAGGCTTTCTGCGGTGCCTGTGTCCGCGATGCCGTCGTCTTTGGGCAGTTCAATGTATTGTTGGTTGTTCCACTCGGTGGCTGACAAAAGCGCACCTACCGCGTAAAACAAGTTAGCCGCGCCGTTGGTGGCGTTGGTTTTCCAACCAATACGATTTTTGTGCGTAGCGAAGGCTTTTGCGTCGGCTTGCTCCTCAAAAGCGGCACCGACCACTCCGTTATAATCGCCTACATCCAAGGCGTCAATTTCCGATTTGGAAAAGTCGGAAGAGATTAAAAGCGTGTTAAAGGGCACCGTGGCGGCGGACAAAGCCTCCGTTAAGTCCAAGGTGTCCATTGGCAACACAAGCACCGCGTTCATTCCGGCGGCAAACAACTGCGCCAAGTCTTTGTTAGCCGTTAAGGTTTCTGCGGCCGGTGCGCTGATAACCTTGGTAATAGTGCCCGTTTGCACCGAGGATTTGGGCTTTACCGCCACGCACACTTGGCGCAAATAATCCGTGCTTGCGTCGGGCGTGGGGGTTTTTACGTCCAGTCTTAAAATATAGTCCAACAGTCTGTCGCCTTGTTTCATTTATTCGCTCCTGTAAGTAGCCGCCAAAATAACTTGGCGTACGAGATTAGCCCGCTTGCGGGCGCATACTCCGTTTGATAGAAATACACAAAATCCTTTTCAAAGCCCCTTAATTCCCAGCCAAAGGGCAACTGCGCTGGGCGTTCGGCGGCGGAAAACCAAAAATTGGAAAGTATATCTGCCTGCGCCTCCTCCACCCGGCGGGAAAGAAATCCGGCTAAATTTTCGTTAAGTGTTCCTTTTAGGCCGACCGTGCCGGATATTCGCATAAACGCCTGCCCGGGCCGGAACACTTGGCGGGTGGACGTAATATCCACGCATAAGGCCGCTTGTTCTAAACATCCGGCCAATGGCTCAAAGCGCACGTTCTTTACCTTGAAAATTGTTTTTAAGTCCGCTTCCAATGCTTTGTGGAACATTTATAAAAACCTCGCCTTAATAGCCCTGAACAGTGTGCCCGTGTTAATCAGCAAACGGTTAAAGCCTTTAATTGCCGCCCAGCCCTTGCTGTTGTTGCCGTATTCGCCGCGCTGTATAGGGCCGCGGATAACGGCCTGTATGGCGTTGCGCATAGCGTTGGTCGGCTTGCCTCCGGCGTTAAGGCTGTTTACCAATTCTTTTGCTACTTGTACCTGCTCCTTGCTGTTGGCGTTATGCCACGGAGCCAAAAGCAACTGGTAGCGCAGGTTTAATTTGGCAAAGACTTCGCGGATACTGGTTTTTGTATCCACCCCAGCTATTTTGTTTGCCGGGCCGCCGTAAAAGTTCTTTCGCTCGCGTTTCCATTTCTTTTCCGGCTCGTCCACCAATATCCCCGCCTGTGCCGTAAAACGCTCCAAATCTTTGGCTAAAAAAGGAGTTAAATTTTCCTTAACCAAAAACTCTAAATCGCCTTGGCGGGAGGAACTCATAAGGGCGCCCCAATAAAAATGTTGCTTTTAGCCGGTTGAGGTCCTAAATCCGCCGGAGAACAACCCAATGCGGCAAAGTGTGCGTGGAGCGATTGCAGTTCCGCCGCACACCCGCCGCGCTTATCTAATACTGTATTTAACGCGCGGTATTTGGCGGCGTTTGAGGTTTGCCCGTTCATAATGCTTGAGGCGAGGGCGTATTCCGCCCCCGTCAAACAAGTGGCTCCGATTTCATTTAATACCGTATCCAAAACCGCACGCATGACAACCCCCCGTTAGTCCGAAATGCTTACAGGCTGAACAATCACGCCGCCCATTTCCTGAACGTCCAGCATAGCCGTACCGTAGAGGTAGCGCACCCACGCTTCGTCCTTGCGTTCGTCCGTCCCGGTTTTGTACACCTGCGGCAACAACGTGTAGTTAAGTTCCACGATTTCGGGGCAGATAACCACAATGCCGTTATCCGCTTTTTCCAAGTTGGCGGGAACTTCCATAAGCGTAACGCCCGTTAAAGCCTTACGCAAAACATCGCCATAGAGCGAGCCGTCCTGCAACGTTTTAAGCAGGTAGTTTTTAATATCGCTACCATACAAGGCCATATACATAGAGGAGGAAGAAGACGTCTCTTCTACCTGTCTTTTTAATGCACTTCCCAGTGCAACAAGGGCGTCAATGTTTTTATTGCCGTCCACCGTTTTGGGCAAGGTAATGGAGGTGTTTTTGATGTGGTTAGCATCTGCAGACACTTTGACACCATTGTTATCCGTGCCGTTCCATACTTCGCTGTCAAACTGTTTGTGTAAGGCCTTTAAGACCTTGTTGTTGATGTTGGGCAACGCCGAAGATGCGTTAAAGATATTTTCGGTATATTCCACTCCCTTAAAGAACTTGGCAAAGAATTTGCTTTCTTGCCCGGCTTTGACATGGGCGCGTTCGGTGTCCTGCATATTAATGGGCTTGGCCACAATATCGTCGTCGCCTTTGATAGTGGTAAATTTGACGTTTTCCACCTTGGCATCGTGGGCGCGGCTTTTGAACACTGTGTAAAAGGGTGCATAGTCCAACGTTACACCCTGCATTAACTCTTCCCGGGTAGGGACGATGTTGTTATCGGTCATTTCTGTTTAACTCCTTGAAATTTTAAGAATTTGCGCAAAACAGCCTTTTGCGGCTTTTTTTGCGGGGGCTCCTGCGTGGGTTGCGCTTGCCCGTCTTTGAGTTCCTGCGTGGGCTTTTTAGCCATAATTACAGCCCGCCCGCAAAGTCAATGGCGGCCGCATCGTACTCGGTGCCATTGCTGTCTTTGGCTTTTACTTTGCCCGTACAGAACACGGCGTTTACGGCCGTATTGTCCGTTTGGTCGGTTTTGGCGGCTTGGGTAAATTTACCGCCTACCACATATACGGGTTTGCCAATAGCCGGGGTGGCACCGGCGGCCAGTTGTACGTAAACTTCCAGCCCGGAACGAACGACGGACTGTCTTTTGATTTCCGGCAGACCGGATACGCCGATAATAACATCCCCGGCGGCGGCCTGTTTAATCGTTCCGTCCGTGGTTTGTGCCACAGCCACGCCCTCGGCAACAGCAGTACCGCCATTGGGGGCGAAATTGTCAATTACATCCGAATTCCCGCGTTTGTACGGGGTTCCTAATCTTTTGCTCATTTCGTCTGCTCCTTTTCGCCAGTGTATTTGCTGGCTTTGGCAAACACTTTGGCGTTGTAATCTTTAATTAAATCGTTGGTCTCCTCGTAATGCCCGGCGCGGGCGCGTTTGGCCGCTTCCACTTGGGCTTTGAGTTTCTTTTGTCCGACCGTCAGGGTAAGCGTATCCCAGAAGTCGGCGGCTTGTTTGTCTTTCTCGTCGTCCGCCAATGCTTTGAATGCCAAAATGCGCGGCTTTAATTCCGCAGGGGCGGCGTCCATATTTTCCTGCAAGGAAAAAAAGTCCTCTAACAAGTTCTTTTTGGTGGCGGCGGCTTTGCGCTCCTCGTCTGAGAATTGCTTTTCGTTTACCGTGCGGACAAGCCCCTCGGCCAGTTTGCCCAAGTAGTCTTTGTTGGCGGACACAAAGTCGGACACGCCCAAATTGAACTTAATGGCTTCCTGCAAGCGGGCTACGGCGGCCTCTTTTTGTTTTTTTGCTTCCAGTTCCGCACGCAATTTATCGGCATCGCTGGGCGGATTAGCCGGGGCCGAATGAGCCTTTTTTAACTCTTCCAATTGGGCCGCCAGCGCAGTCACCTGGGCGGCAAGGTCTGCGCTGTTATCGCTACCGCCGCCGTCTGCTCCCCCCGCGCCATCTTCGGCGCGCAACGGAGCGTTAAACATCATGAGTTTGAATAATTTTTTCATATCGTTTCCCCTTGAAAAATAAGTGTTTTTTCGCTATACTATTCTTATCAGACCTAGGTTGCGGCGGAGGCCTCCGTCCGTAACGACACCGGGAGGGCCAAAGTGCCGAACACTCCTGTGGGTCTGATTTTTTATTGCTTAATAAAGAATGTTTTATTTATCAGCATTTTCTTTTTACGGGAGAGAGTTGCTACATAGTGATATGTTTTCTTGTTTATTGTCTTTAAGAACAACAGCCTTTCACCCGCTTTTCTCTTTTCCAATACGGCGCGGTCAAAATGTTTTGTAATATGCGGAATTAACGCTATGTCCTCCGCAGTAACCGCTTTTTGTCCTCTTGCCATTTCAACCGCAACGGAGCCGTGATGTGAATATGAGTGCCAAATTCCTTCCACTCTTAATTGCTCGGAAAATCCTTTCAAATTAAGGCCTGTTTGACGTTTAATCTTACACCACTGCTTTCCGGCAATTTTTCCAAACACAAAATCTGTTGAACGGTCTTCTAATCCACGCTTAGCCACAGCCATATCAAACATTTGACGAATACGATTGGTAGTCTTTTCTGGCGCATGAAACAAAATCAAGTCTTCTGCCTCATCCAGCCACTCAATGCCGCATTGGCAACCCCACCGCTCGCCCGGCATATTGCCGTCTTTATCGCCCTCCCCCTCGCGGAAAATCTTGCCGTATAACAACTGATGTTCCGGGTCCGGCTCGTTTGCGTTGGACGGCAACCAACGGTACATCCGCCCCTTGTGTTCCTTGCGTTGGCGTTGGATTTCGCTATACACCAAAAAGTTTTTAAGCCGGGCTTTTAATAATTCCTGCCCGTTTAACGCCTCTTGCTTAAACGCTTTTACCCCGGCGGCCTTTAAGGCAGCTTCCTTTCGCTCGTAAAAATCCACAGTCTTATATACTTCGGCTGTAATTTCCCGCCCGCTAAGAGAGGTAGCGCGCACCAACGCCTGCAAGTAGCGTTTTTTAATTTCCAAATTGTCAGAGAGCAATCCGCTCTTTTCTATCCCCTTGGGGAAAATCTTTTCCAGCCACCGCCCCGGGATAAACCGCTTGCCCATTAGCCAAAGATTTCTTTAATCAGTTTGTCTTTGTATTCCTGCGGCACGGCGGAGGTGGCTTCCAGTACCGGCAACAGGTTGGCGATTTCGGCAAATTTGCGCCAGTCAGAGGTTCTAAACGATAGCGAAACCCCAAGCAACTGGTCGCAAACCGGCTTGAAAATACTGCTGAAATACACACGCAAACCTTGCTCCGTGGCCCGCTCGTCGCCCTCGCCCGAGCCGTTAAGCGTGGTGGTAAGCACCCCGGCTACATAGGCCCGCGGAAGCCCCGTAAAAAACGACATCAGCCCGTAAAGCGTTTCCAACGCGCTTTCCAACGGGTCTGTGTCAAATGTGGGCACGGTGACCTTGTCGGCCGCATCCAAAAGCGCCCCTTTGCCGCCTTTTAAGCCGTCTTTAATGGCCTTGGCCTGTGCAATGGCGGAGGCGGCATTGAGGGACGAAACACTCTCGCGCAGGTTGCTGATTTGAATTAACACACTGCGCGAAATGTTAAGCCCGGCATTGGCGTTTTCCAACAGGCACTCCACCAAAGAGGCCAACACCAACAAAACGGTGGCTTGCTTAAAATCGCTAAAACTCAAACAGACGGTACCCTTTTTTAACACATCCCCCTTAATTGCTTTCTTTTCCTCGTCCGTAGCCGGGCGGACAACATCTTTATCCAGCACCAAGTAAACATTGGCGAGCCGCGACGTCATGGCGTGTGCCAAAAGGGAAATAAGCCCCTTTGCGCCCTTACCCGTACCGTAAGAAAGAACGGAATCCCAAAGAACCGTTTGCTTTTCCTCGGGAAAGCCTACGGCGTGGTTGAAGCAATCCGTCAAAATGCGGCGGTAAAGTTCCTTTACGAACATAAAGGCAAAATTGGCGGTTTCCCCTTTGTATTCAAGCGGGAACGCCAGTTCCACGGAGTAATCCGTTTGGACCTCTTTTTTCTGGAAACTAAACAGTTCTTTTATGTTCATCTGTGAGTACTCCTATGTACATCAGTAAATTTGCTAAGGCGTCGGGCGCGTCGTCATGTTCGGCCTTGTATTCGTAATCCACCACCATATTGTTAAAGGCGGTTTGCGCCTCCTTAAATACCGGGGTGTTTAGGCCCGGCGGTAAAAACGTACAGAGTTTAAGGCTTTGGCGGTAGGCGGCCGCGTTCATAATGCGTGCGTGCTTATTAGTGGTGCTTTTCCAACCCTCCACATTTGCCCCTGCCTCTTTTAGAACCATAAGCGGGTGTTTGCCTACCCCGTTTGTTTCAAATGCAAAACAAATACAGTTAAAGGCCTTCATGGCGGCTACAATTTCTTCCAAACAATCGTCCCACGCCTTTTGCCACGCAAAGCCTGCAATAATCAACTGGTCAAAATTTCTAGCCGTCATAGCAAAGGCCGTATAGTCGTTGCCCTCGTGGCTGGGGTCTATAAACCCGGCGCACGTGCCTGACGGAAAGAAATTGGCAAATTCCAACTGGGCAAACGGCATGCGCTCCGATTCGCTGATTTTCAAAAAGTACGAAGCCTGTATGCTGGCCTCGCTGATACCGGCGGCGCGCTGTGCCTCTAAATTGTGGTCCAACTGCGGAATTTGCCCATAGGGCACTTCCATTTTTTTTACGCCATCCAACTTGCGCATTTTGGCGTAAATGTCTTTGGCGTGTGCCGGTTGTCCGATTAAAACCACGTTTTGCGTCAGTTTCATAAGTTCGGCAAGCACTGCTTCTACCTTGGCACGCTCGGCTTTGCTTACGTCATCCGGCGTAATCATATCGTCGCAAATGATATGCCCCGGGTGGCGGCCGCGGAAACTTTTAGAGCGCAGGGGCAACACCGCAACATTGGGGTCCTTGCCTGTGTGCCCGGCCAAGGTAAGCAGTTGGGAATTATTACGCACCAACTGTTTGCCGCTTTCCGTAAGCAGGCGGGCAATCTCGCACAAAATATCCTTGCCGCGTTCTTTTTCCTTGGTCACAATGAGCCAAGTGCCCGTGGGGTTTTTAAGCAAATTCCACGCTACGGCACAAATAACGGCGTAATCCGTTTTGCCGTAGCCGCGCGACCCCAACAGTAGGCGCGGGCCGTTTGCAAGCACGAACAGCGCCATTTGCTTTTGCTTGGGATACGGCCGCGGATAACCGTGAGCCATACAAAACGCGGCGAAATCGTCCGGCAGTTGCGGGGTAGCCGCTGGTACGGGCGTTTCGTCGGTGGACGGATTATCAAAGACCTTTTTACTGGCGTAAACAGCCAAGGTACGCGCCGCACTCAAACGGTCGGACAACTTGGCGTCCTCTTGCTGTACTACCTGCGTTAAAAACTCGCCAATATCCTGCATACGCAGAATGGTGGGCTTGACCGCTGTTTGGCGTAATTCGTCCAAATACGCCGCCACGGCGGGCTCTTTTAACAAGCGGCTTGCATTGCTGGCCGCTGTTGCCCTCGTGCCCTTAAAACCCGGATACGCGCAAAAATAGGCCTCCGTCGCGTTGCCTTTTTCCAGCAACGCGTTGGCGAAATCTATCTTGTTTTGCGTAAGTTTTTTGGGCACATTGTTTTTTCTGTTCGGGGAATAAAAAACCCCGTCGGTTGACGGGGGACAGGTAAGATGTTTTCCAAAAAAAGAGGACTGGAAAACCACGGAATTTAATCCGCGTCCAGTCCTCACATACAAACAGTATAACTAATCAAACGCTATTTTTCAAGGGGGTCGCCTTTACAGGCGGCCCCTGCTTGTTAGTAGGAGCGAACACATAGGTTATATACGAGAGGAAAAACAGTTTACAGATAGACATATATAAACAAATAAAAAATTTACAAATAGTACCAAGGAATATGACCAAACAATACTTTAAATTTAAAAATCGAGGATGGGTAATCTCTTTAAAACCGTTAGAATGGAGCCAAAGCAAATGAAAATAAGTAAACCAACTCTTTGGGAAGTTATTAATCTTCTAATGCAATTAGCCTCGTTGTTCAAATAAAAAATTTATCCCCCCTGTATTGGGGGGAATATTCGGTTATCTCGCGGCTTCTTCAACCCGTCTGCATGCGGCGTCAAAATACTTCTCGTTGATTTCAATGCCCGTGCCGTGCAGGCCCAGTTTTTCACACGCCACCAGCGTGGTGCCGGAGCCCATAAATACATCCAGCACGTTGTCTTTTTTAGCCTCGCGGAGCAAAAATTCCAACAAGGCAACGGGCTTTTCGGCGGGGTGGTTCGGCTTACGCGTTAAACGCGGGCATTCTACAATGTCGCCCAGAGAGCGGTTTTCCAACTTAAAGCCCGGCTGGATAAACAGGGCTATCATTTCGTACATCGGCCGAAATCCGCGCATATTGGTGCCTAAATACTTTTTGTTCCACACGACCAAACTTTCCATCGGCCAGCCTAACAGGCACGACGCTTTGGTAAACGTAGCAACGGAACGCCAGTTCAAGAACGACATCAGTGCGCCGTCGTTTTTAAGTTTTTGCCGTGCCTTGCCAATCCAGTTGGCATAAAATACGGCGGCGTTCATATAATCGCCCCACGGGTCTATTTTGCCCGTACCGTCGCTTTTTGTGTTAATCATATACGGCGGGTCCGTAAGTACCAGTCCATAGGCTCCGTCTTGGAGCAATTCTAGCAATTCAAGCGAATTACCGCAATACAACGTTTGTTTCCCGATTACTTCTTTTCTCATTGACTATCTTCCTTGTGTGCTTATGTCTTGTCCGCCTGCCGGACGGGCAAAACTGGCCGCCAACGGCGGCGGAATGTAGCCATAACTTCAAAAAATTATTGAAAGCGGATTCTAAAAAACCTGCTTTCGCTGGGTTTGCCGAAAAAATCGTATTCTTCGTTGGGCAAATCCCAGCCGCCAATCACGCGGATATCTTCTATTGTCCGTGTTAGCGTGCGGCCCGTATAGCCGCGGTGGAATACGACCAAATCCCCGCGTTTTACGCCGTTCAAGCGTTTGCGCCAGCCCTCCGTAAAGCGGCGATATTCTGCTTTTTTCTCGCCGTTGGATACCTTGTCCCACCAATGGTAAGTAAGCGTTAAATGCAGGGTTTTAGGCATTTTTTACCTCTTGCTATTTTCTTGCTAATGTAGCCGTCTAAATGCCGTTTACAGGACCAGTGCCGCGCGCCAAACAAATCACGCAGACAGGGCCGTTCTGGGTCCGGCGTAAGTCCGTCTTAAAAAACTGCTCCCCACAATGGGAACAAAATTCAAAGGTTTTCATAGCAGTTCGCACCTCTCGTATTTAGGCTCGTAAAATTCAGCCCGATGCCGCGTACTTTCCTTCCGGCTTAATTTAGCCACCTCAAAATAGCGGGTTTCAGGTTGGGAAAAAGCCAAATCGTTTAACGCTTTTGGGTCCAGTCCATAGCGGCGGACAATTTCCCAGTATTCCACGCCAAAATCGGGCGTTCTGCCGTCAAAGCGGTACAAGCAGCCTTTGCCCTCGTAATTCCGCACGTTCCGGCATGCGATGCATTGGGCACGGTAGCCCAGTTGGGCAATGTGTCCGTCCGGCTCCACCAAATACACCGGCAAAGAAACATAAATGCCGTGGCTGCGCGGGGCCAATTCATCCTCGGCCGCCGTGGTGGGCCTGTTCCAACAGCGTATGCAGCTGTTGGGTTGCGGCGGCAGTACCGTGGTTTGGGCCTGCCAGCCTGTTTTACTTTGCATAAACACCTCCCGCAAGGCGCTTTTTTGCCTCTTGGTAATATTCGGGCAGTAGGCGGCAAACCGCCTCATATCCGCCCCTTAGACCCGCCTTTTCAAGCCGTTCTACGCAAACGCGGATAGTGGCCAGCGCGGTGGGGATGTCTCCCCCGCAAAAGCGCAAAATATCACTCAAACAGCGTGCGTTTCGCTTGAACCATACGGCGATTTGGTCTTTTGTTTCCAGTTCTTCAAACTCTGCAATTACAGCGTTTGAGAAGTTTTGTAGCGGCGTTTTCACTCTAGCCCCCGTTTCCCCTTGGGCGGGTCTGCTGTTAGCCGTTTTATCGTTTCCGTTGTCATTCCCGCGGCATTTCTTTAACCCTGCGGCCGCAGGCTCGCAGTAAGTAGTTTTATTACTCTGTTTCTGTATCTGTTTCTGTTTCTGTCTGCCATTAGCAGAAATAATAGCGGTGCTACCGTCTGAAAGTTCTGCTTTTTCCCGTTCCTTTTGCCAGCGTTTTTTTGCACCGGAACGGCCCGCATTTTTCTTTTGTTTTAGCGCCGCTATACTTTCCTGCTTCCATGAAACAAGCATGTCAAACAAGGCTTGTTCGGCTTGGCTTTGGGGCTGATAGGCGGTTTCGTTTTCAAAAGCCTGTTCACACAGCCCCAGTATGGCCTGCCCGATTTGCTCGGGCGTTAATTTGCGGCTTGTGGCCAACAAATCGGCCGTGTAGATTTTTACATAGGGGATTTTCATACAGTCCCCCCCACTTTCAAATCCTGTTCCAGTTCGTCCAAATCGTCCTTTATTTGCATAAAGTTTTTGGCCGTATAGCGCAAAACACGGTAGCCCATAATTTGCGCCAGATTGTATTTTTCGCAATCGCCGGAGTAGCCGTTTACGTTGGTATGGCGGGACTTGCCGCCAAAAATGCCCTCATACTCAATCAGCACATTGAGCTTGGCGATATACCAATCGGCCCGAAAACGGCGCGCTGGGCAAAAGCGGAACTCTGCCCGCACCTCTTTGCCGTAGCGTTCGCGTAAAATAGCCCCTAAAAGGAATTTTTCCTGCGTGTTGGTATTGCGCCGCCGGATGCGTGGTAAAAAAGAAAATTTCATTTGTTTTTTACCTCGTTTTTAATGGCCGCGAACTTCCGCTCACACGTTTTGCAAAGCGGGCCTTTACCAAAATGCCATTTGCCGCAGGATAAACACTTGTAAATCATACTTTCCCTCCAAAAGTAGGGGGCGGGGAGGTGTGCCGCCCCCATGGGCCAGCCCTGCCCAAACAGGGCTTAAACTTAATAAAAAACCTCTCTCATTTTTAGCCCGTTTTCGTGGGCGAAGCGCGTAAGCGCGTTTACCTGTGCCGGCGTGCCGGTAATAATGAATCGGCGCGTTTCCGGATAGTCCTGCGGCTTTTGGGGTGGCAAATCGGCAAAAATATCTTCTTCCGCTTCTGGTGCCGGCGCGGGCGTTTTTACCTCGGCCGGCTGAGCCGCGGGCGGCTCTCCGGCGGTTATTACCGTGCCCAAAATAGCGTCCTGCTCTTCTTTTTTGGCTTTCAAAAGCGTATCTTGCAAAATGGCATCCGCCAAATTAAAACCGCTCAAATATTTCTCAATACAAACGGTGCGGTTGGCAGCCGATACCACGCTTTCCAACTGGGCAATGTCTTTATGCACTTGCTCCATTTTATCCGCCAAATGGCGCAAGGCTTTGGAATCCGAAACCGACGCATTGAGCCATTGGGGTTCCAACAGGCGCTCAAAGCTAACCAACGTGCCCAGGTGGTTGCCCTTTTCAAAGGCTTCGGCCAACTTGGCCCGACGTTCGTCTTTCCGGCGCGCCTCAAAGTCTTTTATTTGCCCGTCAATTAAGGCCACCGGCTCGTCTATGAGCGCGGTAATCTTTTTTAGCTCGCCCTCAAAGGCCAAATACGGCGCATTCCATTTGGCTTTTAAGGCTTTGCGCTTGGTTTCTATGTCTTCTTTTAAGTGGCGCAGGGCGGCGCGGTCGTTTTTGGCTACTTTGATTTGTTCGTCCGCGTAAATCAAATTTTTGTACTTGCTGACCGCGCCCTCCACATAGCCTTGCAGTTCGGCCAAATTGGCCTGTATTGGGGTAAGTTCTTGGGCTTGTATTTGCAGTTCCATATTACGCCCCCAGTTTGCCCGCATGTTGGCGGTAGTAGCGGTTGAGGGTATCTTTATAGGAATCCCCCAACGCTTTTACAATGTCAATGCAGATTTGTTTGAGTTGTTCCTTGTTCTGCGCCGCGCCGAGGGCATTAAGCGCATCTTGCGGCAAGGGGAGTTCTTCCGGCTCCGCCACCTCCGCCGTCACCACCGCTTGCGCCGGCTCCGCCTTATTGTAAGCCTCCGGCCCAATTTCGTCTTGCGTGTATGGCATGCCGCCCAGTTCGTCCGAAAAGCACAGGCGGAACCCTTGCGCAATGGCCACCTTTTTAAGCATAAATTTGGGCATTTTGGCCCAAGTGCTGTTTAAGCGGCCGTCCTTGGTACGGTTGGCGGCTTCACTAAAATAGACCTCATGCTTAAACGGTTGGGTCCAGTCTTTGCGGTTAATGGTAATAATGGCGGTCATGTCTTCGCCGGAGCCTTCAATTTCTACGCCCCAACCGTTTAATAGGCCGGTGCGCTCGGCACGTTTGATGTAGACCTCGTAGCCCGTAATGATAGAGGTGTTGCCCGCGTAAGACACGCAGTAGATTTCCCGCTTGAAAGGGTTTAAGCAGTACGCTTGGGCAATTTCTATAAATTGCCGCCGCTTTTCTTGCGGCAGTTCACGGCCCACGCCGGCAATGTCTAAAAATTCCGCCAATTTTTGTTCCGGCAAAGTCACAAGCGGCATGGCCGCCGGCGTTGTTGTAATTTGTTTTTCCATACTTCCTCCTAGATTGCGTCATGGCGGGTTTGAAGTTGCTTTATGTCCAAATACACCCGCTCCGCTTCTTTTCTTACAAAATCTTCGTCTATTGCTTTTTTGAAGACCCATTTCTCAAACAACTCGTCACGTTGCTTGGTCAATACTTTGATTTCTTTTTCAATTTCGCGGCGCTTCCGTGCCCGTTCCGCTTGCAAACGTTTATATCGTTTTTCTTCGGACCAAACCATTCGCGCACCTCCATAAATGGCAGGCGGTTTTTGGCTTGCCGCCTGCCGTAAGCGTTTTTCCGTGGCCCCGTTTGTGTTGCAATTCGGGGCGGGCCGCTCCCTCACTCTGCCGGCGGTGCCTGTGTGTCCGCGCCGTCAAGGGTTAAGCCGTACAGGTTCTAAAGAAAAAACGCTAAATTTTGCCATAGCATCCGGCACGCGGTGGACTTTCAAGGGCCGCGCTCCCGTGTCAGCATTTTAACGAGTGCCATCTCCCAAATTTCTACGCGTCTTTGCGTGGTTAAATGCGGTTATAGGTATTAAACCCTTGCGCAAACGCTTAAAATCCTCATTAACCGCCTTTTGCATTTCAAGCAAGAAATTCTCATCTAAAAGGTCGGTGTCTTCCATAAGGCGCAAACCGAGCTGAAAACTGCCTAAAATGTGTTGGACGCTGCCTAAACTTGCTTTTACTTGTTCAACCCTGTATTTCATAAATCCCTCTTTTTTCGGGGGCAAACAAAGGGATAACTTTTAGCTTGCCCCCGCCCAGCCCGTTTTTGGCTGGGAAATTGTGGGAATGGCTAGGATTTGCACCTAGCAGGGAGCTTTTGAATTGTAGGCGTTGCTTGGACGCCTCGTTTTCAAGTTTTTTCGTTGGACAATTCCGCTTCCATAAACTACTTTTTCGGTTAAGCAGACCTACTTTTTCGTTTACTTATTTATGGCTTTAGCAATTTAATGCCTACGCCACGTTTATTACGGCAACGCCACACTTGTCATTAGACCCTTACGCAGCTAACGAACTCCTTCATCTGCAACCTTTAAGCGTCTACCTATTCCGCCACATTCCCAAAATCCGTTTTCAAATCTTCCGGGCGGGGGATTACAGTATTTTGATTAGGAGACTGCCCCCGCCCTTTGGGCCGTCAACCGGGGCATTCTATCCCGGCTTTACTCGCATGGACTCTCGGCCCTAAAATTGTTTACCCCCCTAAAATTCTTCCTAAAACTGCGCGTCAAATGCCGCGCCTGCCAGTACTGCCAACGCCCACACAAAGGCCAAACCTACAACGGCTATACTGGCGGGGTGCCACTCTTCCGGCACGGTTAAAGTGTGGTAGAACGCCCTGATAAAGTTGCTCATACTAACGCCCCCAAATCCGCTTAATGCGTTCTTGCGCCTTAATTTGGCGTGCCGGGCGGCGGTTACGTAGCCACTCCAAAAAGTGGGTTAAGTCTTTTTCAAACAGGGTCTGTCCGCTATGCTCAAAGCACGGGCAACCTTCTTTTACGTATTGGAGCATTTGCTTTTGGCTTAAATGGGTTCCCGTTTTGCGCCCGGGGATTTGTTCACAAATGCCCCAAATGGTGTAGAAACTCACTCCTCCGATGGTTTTTTCTTTGGGCAATCTCTGCCAGTCAACAATTCTCATACTTGGCTCCTAAATATCCTTTTTAGTTGGTTAAATTTGCTAAAATAAAACCGATAGGATAAACGCCCCTCGCAAAGGCTCCTATCGGTTTTCCATATAAGCCGGGATTTTTATTTCCCGCTGGTTCCTCGTTGTAGCGAGGCCCAAATCGGTTTTTACTTATATGGAGCGTGCGAGATAAAAACTTAACAAAAAGTTTGGTTTCTTTCTTTTTGTATGGTATATTAAAACCTTTCTTTTTGTCAAGTATTTTTCTTTTTTTACTTCTGAAAAATAAAAAAAGGAAAATATATGAAAAACAAAAAAAACAAATTGGGCCTTAAAATAATATTGGCCCGCAAGGAAAAAGGTTATACTCAAAAAGATTTGGCGGAAAAAATGTACTGCTCGCGCCAAACGATTATGACTTGGGAGGCCGGAACAGTTATTCCGTCTTCCCGCAAAGTATCCCTTTTATCCAAAGTTTTAGGTAAGGATATTTCTTTTTTCCTGCCGCCGGATGTTGCTGGCGATGTGGAAAAAATTGAACTTTTCTTACCCGCGGCTATTGCGGAAAAAATCCGCAAGTCCGCTAAAAAAGAGCATTTGTCCGAATCGGACTTTATCCGCCAAATCTTAGAGACTTGGCTAAAATAAAACCGATAGCGGCCTCTGCGAAAGGTTGGGTTCTTGTGCCCTGCTATCGGTTTCACAAACAGAACTGATTATTTTTACGGTTTCCCGCAAATCGTTAGCGTGATGTCGTACTGTCTGTTTGTGCCGCCTCAGGCGGTTTTTCGCGTTGCATTGTTTCGCAGTTGTCAACGCGGTAAGACTGTTTTGTTTTTGCGGAGTTTTTTTGTAAACCTCGCAAAATCTGTTAGGGTAGAAGGAAAAATAAATATTTCCTCTTTCCCGGCTATTTCACAAAGCACGGTGGTTTTTTTAACCTTGCCATTGAAAATAGCAGAAACAATTTTTTGTCTTTGAAAGACCCCAAGGATTTTTCCTTGGTTTGTAAAATAAATAAACAAGGAGGCCTCCTGTGAAATCAACTGAACAAGATTTAATCAGCGTAGAAAGTTTTGTAAAAAACACGCTGGACCAAATCCGTAAAGCGTTGGAGGGCCAGTATGTCAGCCAAGGGCATATCCAAGTATCCTTTGAACTGGGCATTGTGGCCACTCGCTCCAAAACCGCGCAAACGGAGGGCGGTATTGGGCTAGGGGTTGCCTCTGTGCTTAAACTCGGGTCATCCGGAACAAGCACAAAGGATAAACAACAAACGGAATATAACCGTATTTCGTTTACCGTTCCGTTAGAGTTGGACCAACAAACGACTTGTGTAAAAAAACCGTTTATGGGTGCCGCCTTCTAACTTTCAAAGACCTCTTTTGTATCAGGCTTGCGCCTTGCTAAATATATTGTACGTACATTTACGTACAATGTCAAGGGGTGTTTTATTTTACCCTATTTTACGACGAGGAATATATGACAAAAGAAGAGTTGTTAAAAAAAATAAATAACGGAATTGTACGTGGCGCAGCTACAAAATTAGCAAACCTTTTGGATATTTCCCATGTGTCTGTTTCACGTTGGATTTCTGGACAATTAAAACCAAGCGAGGAAAATGTTAAAAAAATCGCAAAGGTTTGTGGGGTATCGGAAAGGGATGTTAAAAATGCTTTTTCCATTGAGGACAGAGAATTTTCCCGTTCTATGCGCGCCATTCCGCTGACTGACAAGAACACCATTTCATTACCCATTTTGGCCGACGTACCGGCGGGCCTGCCGGACTTTTCGGAAGCCGACGTAGAAACCTTCTGGGACATCCCCCGCTGGGTGTTTCCGGGCGCAGATTTTGTGGTAAAGTGCAACGGGGACAGTTTAGAGCCCAAGTTGCATTTGGGCGACTATTGCGTGATACGCAAGACGGAAGAACCGTTGCATGGACGGGCTATGGTGGTAAAGACCGAAAACGGAATTTGCATGAAGGTAATCAATAAACTAAAAGACGGTACTATTGAACTTCGTTCCACCAACCCCAAGTATAGGCCCTTTATTCCGCAGGAGTTGGCCATTGTAGGCCTAATCATTGGTCATTGGCGCCGCGACGATAAAGAAAACTGGAATATGCCGGCAGAAGGGTAAAAATGGAAATTTTATTTATAGATGAGTCTAATCCACCTACTGATAAAGATAAGTTAAATAGCACAAATTCAATATTTGTGTTGAGTGGACTTGTGATATCAGATAGCGAATGGAAAGGCGTAAATGCCGCATTCAAAAACATTTTAGAACAATACAAAGTTAAGGGTGAAATTAAATGGCGTTTTTTTTCGCCACACAACAAAGACCCCAAAAATTCTTTGCTCCATTTAGAAAAAGAATCTAAGAACCTTTTGCGAATTGATTTGCTTAAAATGTTAGGAACACACCCAGATATAAAAGTAATTTCTGTGATTTGCAAACTGAAAGAAGCCTATGAAACTTATTATATCAAGACAAAAACCGATGCATACGATTTCTGCTATAAAAAATTAGTAGAAAGATTTCAGTATTACTTGCAAGATAAATCAAAAAAGACGAACAAAGAAGAGGTAGGAATTATTGTTTGCGACCATAGAGGACGGCAGGATGATATTCATTTAAGGCAAATGCACGAAAAAATATGCGCGAGAACGGAAGCTTTTTGCTCCAATATCAGCAATATAATAGAAACTGTATTTTTTGTTCCTTCGGAAAAAAGTACAGGCATTCAATTAGTGGATTTGGTAGCAGGTTCTATTTTTAGGCGAGTATCCGCCAACGACAGTAGTTTTTATCAGCATATTAGATCCATTGTAAGAAGAAGTCCTGCCGGGGAAGCAAAAGGATTTGGAATTGTCTTTGTTCCTCAAGAGCAAAAAAAGACACCGAGTTGAGAATTGCTTCTCAAACCTGCGTAAATAGACGCAGTCTCGGTGTATTAATAGTATAGGTAAAAAAGCGCGCGCTGTCAATGCCTTTCCTCTTGTGTGCAGATAATGCGTAAGAATTTCCGTTTTGGGCTTAAATCTTATGTAACCGTTATGTAATTAAAGGGGCTTTATTTCGCATAATTAACCTTATTTCCACTATACAAACCCAAAAAAGGGTTTATGTAACTGTTATGTAATTGTTGAAGGTAAAAAATGCGCCTATTTTTAATCGCATTTATTTGTTTGTTAGCAACGCCCTTGTGCCTTGCACAACAAGTAAAATTACAAAACTTTAATAAAGTGTCGTTAGCCTCTGTGTATGACGGGGACACTTTTAAGGTCTATTTGGCCTGTAAATACCCCATATTTTGCAAGGCAATCCCCGTGCGCGTGCGCGGTGTGGACTGCCCGGAAATGCGTGGTGGCACGCGGGAAACAAAAGCCGCCGCAAAGGCCGCCAAAGCGTTTACCAAGCAGTTTTTGCGGGGCGGCAAGATACTCCTGCGCAACTGCGGCCGGGACAAGTATTTCCGGTTATTATGCGAAGTTAAGGTCAACGGCGCGGACTTGGGGACGGCTCTTATAGAACATGTCCACGCTGTTCCGTATGACGGCGGAACGAAAATGTTGTAAAGGAGATTGCCTATGCGTTTAGGTTCACAATATTCCATTCCTGATTTCAAACAAAATCTTGTTTATCCATATGATTCTGTGAGTAATACCAAAAATTTGAAAAAAGCATTGAAAATAATTATAGACAATCGTCTTTTTGAAATAAAGATGTATTGGGTACGTTCAACTTATTTTATTGCTGTTATGGGAGCAATTTTAACAGGTTATTTTACATTAGCAGATAAACTCCCTCAATTTTTGATGGCGGCTGCTGGGTATTTGTGTGCATGGGTATGGTTTTTGTCATTAAAAGGGTCCAAATTTTGGCAAGAAAACTGGGAACACCAAGCCGAGGAAATACAAAAAAAATTAAAAATTAATATCTATGACCTCTTAATTCTTAAGCCAACCTATCCTTGGAATGGCCCAGGGTGGAACCCAAAGCAATGGCTAAAAGCGGAATGGTTCTCAGTTTCTAGATTAAACGGTTGTTTGGCTCTTTTTGCCATATGTTTCTGGGCAATTATTTTAATATATTGGGCTGAGGCAGGTATTTATTTTTATAAAGATATTACATTTTATTGTAGTTTTTGTGTTATTGCAATATTTCCAATTCTCGTAAGTTGGTTATCTTATAATTCCCTAAACCCCAAGAATTTTTTAGAATTAGCAGACACACAATGTACAAAAGTGGTAATGGATAATTTATCTCAAAAATTCTAAATATAACCCCTTGACAAAATGTATCATATAAGATACACTATTAATATGAAAAGAGAACAAACGGTGTTATTTTCCAAGTGGTTTAATAAACTGTGCGCCACGGTGCAGGATAAAATAGCCGATTATATAGACCGCGTCCTTTGTGGCAACACCTCCAACTGTAAATCGGTTGGGCAAGGGGTCTATGAAATCAAAATAAACTATCAAAAAGGCTACCGCGTTTATTACACCATTTTCCAAGGGAAAACTGTTTTACTCTTGCTGTGTGGTGGGCATAAAGGCACCCAAAAGGCCGATATTCAACAGGCCCACGAAATTAAGGCATACTTGGAGGGTAAATATGGAAAATAAAGATTTTGAACTGGCAAAAGAGGATTTTGATACCTCCTATGCCAAGATATTAAAGGAAAACCCCAAACGCCGCGAAGCGTTCAAAAAACGCATTATTGCGGACTATAACCGCACCCACAACTTGCCGGTATTCTTAATGAACTTGCGCATTTTGGCCATGTCCGGCAATGTGGCGGAACTGTCCCGCAAAACGGCAATTAAGCGTCCGAATGTATATCGTCTGCTTAAAAAGGACGCAAACCCCGGTTTTGCCACGCTTATAGGCTTAACAGAAAACTTGGGGATAAACTTTCAGTTTACGGCAAAATAATTCAGCCCCGCTTTGGCGGGGTTTTTAATCTATGGCAAAATTACCGTCAGTATATAAACGCGCCGGCTCGCCCCTGTATTGGGGGAGCCTAATGATAAACGGCACCCGCAAACAGTACGCCTTGTGCGAAAACAAGGCGGCGGCTCAACGTATGCTGGCAGAAATAAAAGCCGCACAAAAAGCCCGTTCCAAATATGGTGCAACCTCGTGGGTAGCTTTTAAGGAGCGGTTTAATGCGTGGAACGCAGCCAACAACTCGCAAAAAACTACTTATCACGATTCTCACGCTATTGCTTATTTTGAACGATTCAAACACCCTAATGACTTATCTGATATTACCTTATCGGTGTTGGAAGATTTTCAAACATGGCTGAAAAATACGGCCACAGAACTTTCCCATACATACAAAAAACAAAAAGGCATCAAACGCCCGGAAGGTATGATGGGCAATGATGCCATAAACCGCGTGGTTCGCAGTATGAAAAAGATTTTCCGAAAAGCCGAAGAGTGGGAATTATTGCCGCCCCAAAAATGGACGAGAATAAAAAAATTCAAAACGGCAAAAGGGCGTGTGGCCTTTTTCTCACTTGGGGAACTGCGTTTATTAGTGGATGCCGGAACCCGTGAAGCAGAAACCCACAACGGCTATTCGCCGAATAAAACTGCCACACTTTTGGGGGCGTTGGCCGGATTAAGACGTGGGGAAATGACCCACCTATCGTGGGATGATGTCAATTTGGAAACAAGCAAAATTTCTATACAACCAAAGCAAGATTGGCACCCAAAAGATTATGAATGCCGTGATGTGGATATTCCAGAAGCGTTGCATGCTTACTTGATGCGGCTTCCGCACTCCAAAAAATGCAATAATGTATTGTATGATTACTACGGCGACCCGTATGATATGGACTGTTTGACGACGCGTTATCGCAAGTTTGTAAAATCGGCAGGGCTTACCGGGAGTTTGCATAAACTCCGCCATACATTTGCTAGTCAGTTAGTACAAAATGGAGTAGATTTATATACGGTAAGCAAACTATTGGGGCACAGCAGTATTCAAACAACAGAAATTTACGCCCACTTATCGCCGCTGACTTTTGCATCAGCCGTGCAAAAGTTTCCAAAATTTTAATTTTTACTACATTTTTTACTACACTACCGTCTGAAATACTTACCCCCGGCGGGAGTTGAACTCGCAACCTTCTCCTTAGGACGGAGCCGCTCTATCCATTTGAGCTACGGGGGCGTAAAGGGTTTACTTTTTAAGTGTCTTTTGGGCCGGCTTTTTGGCCGCCTTTTTAACGGCTTTTTTTGCACCGCTTTTTGGGGCGGGCTTAACGGCTTTGGGGGCCGTTTCTTTTCCGGCGGCGCGGGCGGATTTGTTTTTTACCGCCGCAGTGCTTGCTTGTTTTTTGGAGCCCTGCGCGCTTGCCTTTTTAGCAGGAGCGCTTGCCGCGCCTTTTTGTGCCGGCGCGCCGGTCTTTTTAGCCGGAGCGGATTTTTTAAGTGGCGCACTTTTTTGTTGGGCGGCGCGGGCGGCCTCGGCCATGCGCTTTCTAATCAGCCGCGCCAAGGGGCTGCGGTCAATTACTTCGCCCAAAATATTGGTTTTTTGGTGGTGCGTGTGCATGGCGCTATGCAGTTTGCGCGTGCGGAAATCCGTTGCGTTCATTTCCAAAATGCCCGCTTTTTGGGCCGCACGGCGCAACGTCATTACGGCGCGCTCCTCTATTTGGCGCACCCGCTCGCGCGAGAGGCCCAGCTTTTCGGCTACTTCGCCCAAAGTTTTGGGCTCATTATCCGCCAGGCCATAGCGCATAATTAAAATTTCTCTATCGCGCGGGTTCAAAAGCTCCATACTTTTTTTGATAGTTTCCTGGTTTTCCGTTTGCAAAAACACATCATGCGGGTTGCCTTTGCCGTCGTCGGAAATCATATCTTCCAAAGTCAGTTCTTCTTCATCATGCACCAAAGACGTTAAAGAATCCACCCCTTTGGCCGCGCTTAAAGTGTCCATAATGGACTTAACCTGCCGCGCCGTTAAATTAAGCTCTTGGGCCATTTCGTTCAAGGACGGGTCCCGCCCATTGGCCTCTTTTAAGTTGTTCCACGCGCGGAACCATTTTTTCAAATTCCCCCACGCGTGCGACGGTATTTTGATAGAGCCGGATTGTTCCTCTATATATTTGCGGATGTACTGCTCAATCCAATACACGGCATAGGTGGAAAAACGGTAGCCTTTTTCCGGCTCAAATTTATCAATGGCTTGCAAAAGGCCCAAATTGCCTTCTTCTATCAAGTCCATTAAATCCATACCGGGGCGCTGGAAGCGTTTTGCCGTGGGGATAACCAGCCGCAAATTTAATTCCATCATTTTATTTTTGGCTTCTTTATCGCCTTGTTTAATGCGTTTCCACAACGCGGCAATTTCTTCGCGGTTCAGCTCTTGGGTCACTTGGCCCAAATGCTTGAAATATTCGTTTACGCTATCCAGAGATTCGTTTTCCATATATTAAATCATATCATACTTTGGCGCAAGGCTCAAAATAAAAACGTAAAAAGGGGCCCCACTTTTTTTGTAAAACCCTAATTTGCCGGATTGTTTTGTTTTTGTAAGGCCCGGAAGCAGCGCGCTTATGGGGCATTGGGCGCGTTATTGGTGCGTGGCAACCCTTTTTATACCGTTTGAATTTACGCGGCTCCTGCGGGCGGTTAGCGCGCTTTGCGCCCATTTTACAACTAGCAAGCCCCCATAAACGTATCCGCAGGATTTTTGAACCCTGCGGATAAGTGCCCCATGCCCAGATTAGTTTTGCGTATATCGCTGAATGCGCACATGCCCCGTAGGCGTAATGGCATTATATCCGGTCCCGGTACCATTGAAACTGCCCAGGCTTTTGCACACCGCATTGGCTGCGCTATCCCCAGTTTTGGCATAACAGTATTTTTCGCCTCCATACATGGAGTGGATTAAAGTTAAATCCTGCAAACCACACGTCACCCCGTACGCCTGAAAACCGTCCACGCTTTCATGCAGGCAACAATAAGAATCATTAAATAATTTACATTCGTTGCCCCTTGGCGTGCGCGTTGTGCCGGAGGGATTAATATCCAATTCGTCAAAACTGGACGGCCAAACATTATTGGCTAAATAAGCCACATTGGCGGCATCAAAATACTGTTTTGTTAATGTTTCCAATTTGGAATACCTGCTTTTATACACAGCCCTTTGGTATTGCGGCAACGCCACTCCTGCCAAAATGCCAATAATCAGAACAACCACTAATAATTCAATAAGCGTAAAGCCGTCTAAACGGCTGATATTTGCGTTTTTCATGTAAAACCTCATTTTTTGATAAATTTTGCTTATAACAAAATTTATCAAAAAAAAAAAACAAAACAACCCCTTTATAAACGGCACACACAACCCCATAAAAAAAGACCCCTTATCCGGGGCCTTTTTGGGAGCGCTTAAAATTTACTCTTTATATTCAAATCCGCGTGCTTTTAAGGCGTCGCACACTTGGCGCCCGACGGCGCTGGCCGGGTGACAGTATTTATACACAATGTGCGGTTGGTGTACGGTTTGAATCCCCAAAGAATACAATTCCGCCGCCGCGCCTTGGGCCGTTTTTTGAGGGTTTCTGCGCCACAAAGTAGCGGTGGTTCCCCCCACCAAATTGCCGCTGTCCGTTTGCATATTCAGGCTTAAAATATAATCCATCGTATACGCATCCGAACCGGCAAACGCATAGCCGGGCAGTTGCATATCAATCAAATCCAGCACATGCTCGGCGGAGGTTTCAAAAAGTACCTTGTCCGTATTGTGATAATAACGGTGCATACGGGCCGAAACTTCTTCCAACAGGGTGGCGGCCTCTTGCGCTTTGGCAAGTTCTTCCTGCGGTTTTAAGGCGGCGCGCCCGGCACACCCGCCCACGCACACGCAAAACCCTAATACAGCTAATAAAGTATGTATTTTCATATTGAATATTATAACCTATTTTCCGCATACAAAAACAGGGCCCCGGGGAGCCCTGTTTGCAAATCGGCCGCGTGGCGGCTTACAGCGGGATATTGCCTTTTAACGGATTTTTGGACGGCGTGCGTTTGTGGCGCAACACCTGGAAAGCGCGGATAATTTTGCCGCGCGCTTCCGCCGGTTCAATAATCTCGTCAATAGAGCCGTTGGAGGCCGCCTGATACGGAGAGGCAAACTTGTTGGAATATTCCGTGGTCAGTTTTTCCTTCAAAAGCTCTTTTTTCTGCGGGTCGGTTTCCGCTTTCAAATCGCGCGAATACAAAATTTCCACCGCACCGCGCGGGCCCATAACGGCAATTTCCGCACTGGGGAACGCAAAGTTGAAATCCCCGCGCAAATACTTGGAGCCCATGGCAATATACGCGCCGCCGTACGCTTTGCGCAAAACGAGCGTCACTTTGGGGATAGACGCTTCCGAATACGCATAAAGCAGTTTGGCCCCATGGCGGATAATACCGCCGTGTTCCTGCTGTACGCCGGGCAAATAACCGCCAATGTCCACCAACGTCAACAGCGGGATATTAAACGCATTTAAGAAACGGATAAAGCGGGCCGCTTTGTCGCTGGCGTCGCAATCCAACGCGCCGCCCAAACAGGCCGGGTTGTTGGCCACCACGCCCACCACTTCGCCGCCCATGCGGATAAACCCGGTGACGACGTTTTTGGCAAAATTCTGGTGGATTTCAAAAAAGCCGAAGTCGTCCGCCAACCGCCAAATAACATGATGAATACGAAACGCCTTTTTGGGGTCCATTTCGCACACGCGTTCCAAAACGTGTACCGGGCGGTCCATAATATCGGACGTAGATTCCAGCGGGGCTTTTTCATAGCAGTTTTGGGGCAGGAAAGTAAGCAGTTCGCGCACTTGGCGGAAGCAGTCCTGCTCGGACTTGGCTACAAATTGGCACACGCCGCTTTTTTCGCTATGCGGGTGGGAGCCGCCCAACGTGTCAAAATCAACTTCTTCGCCGGTGGCCGCTTTTACAACGCTCGGCCCCGTGACGAACATGTGGCTAATGCCTTCCACCATAAAAATAAAATCGGTCAGCGCCGGGGAATATACCGCGCCGCCCGCGCACGGCCCTAAAATAACGGAAATCTGCGGGATTACGCCCGAGGCTTTGACGTTGCGGTAGAAAATTTCGCCATAACCGTTTAAGCTGTCCACCCCTTCCTGAATACGGGCACCGCCGGAATCCAACAGGCCGATAACCGGCACTTTGGCTTCCAAGGCGCGGTCCATTAAATCGGCAATTTTGCGCGCGTGCGCCAGCCCCAACGAGCCGCCCAACTGCGTAAAATCCTGCGCGTAAACGGCTACTTCGCGCCCGTTAATGCGGCCGAAACCGGTAATTACGCCGTCGCCCTTGATGTGTTTGTCTTTTACACCAAAATCACTGCAGGAGCTTTCCATTAAACTGCGGATTTCAAAAAAGCTGTCCTGGTCCAACAAATAAGAAATACGTTCCCGCGCGGTAAACTTGCCCTTATCTTTTTGGGCTTTGATACGGGCTTCGCCCGCACCTTTCAGCGCGTCTTGAGAAATCTGGCGGAATTTAACCAAACTGGCCGGAGCGGGCCGGTCTGATTTTTTATCCTCTCTGGGGTCTTCAAATAGTTCAATCATGTGCCCTCCAAAAGCTGTTATGTATATATTTTACCAAATCTGCGGCGTTGTATCAGCGCGCATACGCGGCGGAGAACATAAATCCGGCGGGTTCTTCGTGCGTTTGCAGGGTGATTTGCGGCGCGCCTAAACATTGGTACACCTGCAAGGCTTTGCCGTAAAAAGCAATCTGTTGGCCCGCACAGCGCAAATCAAAGCTGTTTAAGGTCAGCCCGGTGCCCAACAGTTTTACCACGGCTTCTTTGCGGGTCCATAAAGCGGTTAAAAAAGCGTCATCCATGGCCGTAAGCTCTTGCGGGTGGAAAAAATCTTCCGCCCACGCGCTGATACGGTGCTGGATTTTTTCTAAATCAATCCCCAAAAAACGACACTCTTGGCTGATGGCCGCCGCCGCCCAACCGTGGCTATGCGTAATGCTGTACGCCCATGTAGCACTTTCCCCCCGCACCAAAAGCTGCGGTTTTCCGCTGGTTTCTTGCGGGAGGACTTCCACTTGCGTTAAAGACACCCGCGCCGCTTGGGCCACCAATGTTTTTAACGCAAGTCTGCCCCCGAGCCATTCGGTTCTGCGCTTGGGGAATTTTAACGTTTGGAAAAACGCCAACTCCTTTTCGCTCAAAACACGGTCGGCCGGGGGCAGACTGGATAAATCAACAAACTTTACTTGATACAACATGAAACCCCAGGGTTATTGGCCGATGGCCTGATACCCGTGGATTTCCACCCACACGTTGCCTTTTTCATCAAACACATAGGCATCATGCAGGGTTTTGCCGTCGGCCGTGAGCCCTTTGTTCACGCCGTACAAATACAGCGTTTGCGGCGGGACTTCACGCTTGAAAACGGCCACTTCTTTAATGCCGTCCGGCAACGTCATTTTGTTGGCTACGGACATATCCTGGAAACCACAGCACTGGAAAGCCGCCTCAATAAGCATGGGGTTGGCTAACAAGGTTTTGGCTTCCGGCCATTGGGGCTTGGGCGTGGTGTGGTAAACGGCTAAAGATTCTTTTTCGTTTACGCGCAAAATACCGCCCAATACCTGAAAGCTGGGGCCATGGAAGTATTTTTTGTAAATTTCTTCCTTCGTCACCACCGGCGCGGCGTTTACGTCCAAATGAATTTCATTTTTCACTTCGTCCCAAGTAGAGGTAAAAGCGTTTAACGTTTTGGCCGTAAAGTGGCGGCGGGTGTTGCCCATTTTAACGCCTTTGCTGTTGATAAAATCGGACTCAATTTCCATAGTGGCTTGCGTGCCGTCGGACGTGCCGATAATACGAACAGCCTGCGGGCGGTTGCGCAACAGTTTAATAGGCAGGAAGAAATGCACATCTTCCAACCCTTGCGGCGCTTTGCCCATTAAGGCGTTGGCGGTTTCCATAAAGGTTTCAATGCCCATGACGCCCGGCACATACGGCGTGCCTTCAATGGCGTGGTCCGCCAAATACGGGTCCGCTTTCAAGTTAAATTCTTTTTCTCCGCGCAGTTCATGCCCCGCTTCCATTTTTTGCACGTTGCCCAAAAAGTGGGTGGCATCTTTAGCGGCGGCCGGTTCGGCGGCGGGAGTTTGCCCCCCGCCGTTTTGCGAACCGTCGTCAGAACCGTTATCGGAAGAATCACTGTTGAACTTTTGGTCCGCACCGATTTCGTCCATTTCAAACAACAACTGATGGTCCCAATCCAAGCGTCCCAAAGAGCCGGTCAACACGATTTCCGGCACGCGGCCGTAGACGATTTCGTCCAAGAAAATCTGCATACCGTCTTCGGGGTCTACAAAGTCCACCCCGTTGGAGCGCAGGAAGGTTTCCACGCCGGCACGCACGCCCATACCTACATTTTTGTAAGCACTCATGGCAATGCTGATGGCGCGGTAGCCTTGATTGGAAAGCGACAGGGCCGATTTAGCCAAATAGTCGTTGGCGCTGGCGTAGTCGCTCTGGCCTAAGTTGCCGTATTTACCCGCAATGGAAGAAGCAAAAGCAAAGAAGCCTTTATCTTTTACCACATTGTTGGCCAGGAAGGAAGCAAAGCTGGTGGCCTTCACGTCAAAAATGCGGTAGTATTCCATGGGGTCTTTATCGTAAATCAGTTTGGAGCGTTCCAACCCCGCAAAGTGAATCAACCCGTCCACGCGGCTGTTTTTAGCCTTGATTTTGGTGCAAACTTCTTTCATCATGGAGGAGTTCATCACGTCGCAGTGGTAGTATTCCACTTCGCTACCCAAATCACGCAGTTTTTGCATATTGTTGTACAGCGTGACGGAATCTTTCACACGCCCGAAAGCGCGTTCCAACATAACCGGGGTAGCTTTTTGGGTGTGGTCCGCGCGCATTTCTTCCCACATTTGTTTTTTGAGCGCGGCCAGTTCAGCTTCGTTCATCGTGGCCCACACGGGGGTCTTTTCTTGGATTTCAATAATATCCAAGATGATGATTTTGCTGTGGTACTGCGCGGCAATTTTTTGCGCGAGCATGGCCCCAATCCCGCGGCCGGAACCCGTAAAGATAATGGTTTTGCCGGCAAGGTCAAAATGTTTGACACTGCGGTCCAAACGCATCGGCACGGACAGAATGGTGGAGCGCACTTTTTGGCGCGTACCAATCATCAGGCGCATATCCCCATGGAGTACTTCGTCCATGGTCATTTGGGCCATTTCGTCCGGCGTGGTTTCGGGTTCAAAGTCCATTAATTTAGAAATAGCACCCGTGCGTTCGTACACGTCTTTGCGGTAGCAGGTAGTACCGCCGGTAAGGGCGCCCACAATGGGGTTAAATTCGTCCTTAGTGGTATAGCCGAAATTGCCGTCAATTTTGGTGTTGACCGCAAAGAAAGTATCCGCATCCGTACGGTTAGACAAACCTTTTTCAAACACGCGCAACGCAGTAAACAACGGCATGACGTATTTGGTCAGTTCGTTATGCGGGCTTACTTTTTTATCAAACTTTTTAACGGTAGCACCCAGCAGATACACAATACCTTGGATGTTGGGGTCTTCCGCCGCGTATTCTTTTAACTGCTTTTCGGTTTCTTCGTAAGATTCCCAATTTACAATGGTGGTGTTTTTGCTGCGGGTTTTAAGCGTAGTAAACACATGCGTTTTAACGCCCAGTTCTTTGAATTCTTCCTGATAGGCTTTAATCAGCGCGGAATTATCGGCAAAAATGAGTACCGTGCGGTCCTTGGATAAACGGCGGTTTTCGCGTTCCGTCAGCGGAGCATCCGCCACCATGGTCACATAGCGCAGTTTCTTTTCGTGGCAGTGTTCACCCTTGTAGCCGGGGGCTTCGGGGCGTTCCGCCAAAGATTCATGGCGCTCAATGGGCGCAGTCGGATTGGTCGTCAACGCATCGTCGGCCGGTTTGCCGATATGTTCCGCCGTCGGCTTGCTGACAAACGCCGGTTTAGCAACTTGCGCAGGCGTTTGTTCCGCCGGGGCCGGTTGGGCCGCCGGAGCCGGAGCCGCGACGGTTTCCACCGCCGGGGCTACTTGCGCCGCCGGGGCAGGTTCCACCGCAGGGGCCGCCGCGCCTTGAGCCGCAGGAGCCGCATTGTTTACGGAATTAAGCACAAAGTTAATGCAATGGCGGATAGTAGGATAATCTTTCAGCTGGATGCCTTCCTGCTGGGCAATACCGTAATGTTCGCGCATAGCGGCAAACAGTTCGGCTTGTTTGACGGTGTCAATGCCCAAATCGGCTTCCATATCCAAATCCAAATCCAACATATCTTTCGGATAGCCGGTCTTTTCGGCCACCATAGCCACAATTTCATCACTCACTTGGGCCGGGTCCAGTTTGCCCGCCGCCGCTTTAGGCGCAGGCTGGGCCGCCGGAGCCGCCACCGGGGCAACTTGGGCCACAGGAGCCGGAGCCGCTACGGTTTCCACTGCCGGGGCTACTTGAGCCGCCGGGGCCGCCGCTTGCGCAGGGGCCGCTTGAGCCGCGCCGTCCGCCGTGTTGGCGTTCGTCATGGCGTATTTAATAATGGAGCGGATGGTCGGGTAGTCTTTCAACTGCACGCCTTCTTGTTTGGCAATGTTATACGTTTCACGCATAATGGCAAACAGTTCGGCTTGTTTAACGGTATCAATACCCAAATCGGCTTCCATATCCAAGTCCAAATCCAGCATATCTTCCGGATAGCCGGTCTTTTCGGCAATAATCGCGCGGACATTTTTCGTCACGTCTTCTTCATTCAAAGACGGAGCCGCTTGAGCCGGCTTTGCCGCCGGGGCAACTTCCGCCACCGGGGCAGGTTGGGCCGCAGGAGCCGCTACGGTTTCCACCGCCGGGGCTACTTGAGCCGCAGGAGCCGCCGCTTGCACAGGGGCCGCGCCGTTTTCCGTATTGGCGTTAGCCATGGCGTACTTAATAATGGAGCGAATCGTCGGATAGTCTTTCAACTGTACGCCTTCTTGTTTGGCGATATGGTACGTTTCGCGCATAATGGCAAACAATTCGGCTTGTTTGACGGTGTCAATACCCAAATCGGCTTCCATGTCTAAATCCAAATCCAACATATCTTGCGGATAGCCGGTCTTTTCGGAAACGATATTTAAGATGTTCTTTTTCACATCTTCTTCGTTCAAAGAGAGCGCCGCTTTAGGAGCCGCAGGGGCCACTTGGGCCGCAGGAGCCACTTGGGCCGCAGGAGCCGCAACAGTTTCCACCGCCGGGGCTACTTGCGCCGCCGGGGCCGCCGCCTGAACAGGGGCCGTATGGTGCATGGTTTTCACTTTATCTACAAACGCTTGCGAGCCTTCCATCACTAAAGAGGGTTTTACGCCGTGTTTATAGTTATCTTTCACGCGCAACGTGTTTTGCACCACTTCCAACACCGGGTTTTGCTGGCCGGAAATTTCTTTCAGCCACGCATCATGGCGGGCCGCATCAATAATGCGGGGTTCGTTTACATCCCACACTTTTTCTAACAGCGTCATGCCCAGCTGGGAGCCGAAACCGGCCGCCAAGCGCAACGCATATTTGAAGTTATAGTGGCCGCCTTTGCTAAGCGTAATGCCTTCCAGTTCGGGGTCGGCTTCCTTAAAGTTGGCAATCGGCGGTACGAGGCCCGTATTCAGGCAGTGTACGGCAATAGCGTCTTCCAAACCGGCGCCCATGGAGTGGCCCGTAAAACCTTTGGTATTGCTGACAATTACCTTGCTTACATCCGCCCCGAAGGTGGATTTAAGCGCATAGGCTTCCGCACTGGCAGAACCGCCGCGCGCAGGCGTGTAGGTTTCGTGAGAGATAAACACCAACTGTTTGGCAATATCCGCACGGGAAACACCGCTCTTGCGTTCGCCTTCGCTAACCAGGTCGTTCATTACTTGCGCCACATGGCCCACATCCAAGCGGGTGACGTGGAAACCGCTGTTGCGGATTTCGGCCGCCAACACTTTGGCCAACGGTTTCATACCGCGTTTGGCCACTTCGCCGGCTTCTTCCACCACCAAAGAGACCGCACCCATACCCACAATCATACCGTTGCGGCGGCGGTCAAACGGCAAGGCGGCTTTCGTCACGTCGGCTTCCGTAGTAGCGGCGCCGGAGGCTAAGAAAGCGGTTAAAATCCATTCGGACACATTATCATTGGTAATATCGTCCGCGCTGATAACAATAACTCTCTTGGCGCGGCCCAATTTAATCCAGTCCTGCGCCACGGCAATAGCCTGCGCGGTGGAGGCACAAGCCGCACTCATGGAAGTAGCCGGCCCGCGGGCACGAATCCACTGGCAGAAATGGGAGTGGGCAATAATAATGGTTTTTAAGATAAATTCAGACGTAAAAGCCATGGGTTCCACTTCTTTATCTTTGAAGTTTTCGTTATACCAGGCTTCAATTTCCGCCTTGAGGGCGGGGTCCGTAATTTGGGCAATAAATTTATCACAGAACGCGCGTACTTCTTTAGCGGTTTTGTTGTTGAGCAGCCCCGCCACACGTTTGGACAAATCGCCCATCATGCTGTTGGCTACCGGGAAAGCAGAGGTAAAAATAACCCCGGTATCGTCAATCATATCGGCAGGCAGGCCCCAGCGGTCCGGCAGATAACCGCCCGTAGAGGTAGGTTTATAATACAGCACCAGCGGGATGCCCGCATCTTTAAGGGCTAAAATACCGGCGGCAATAGCCAACTGGAAGGAGCGGTCCATAGAGCGCACCCATTTGGCAGGCAGGCCAAATTCTTTTTCCGCATCAAACGCACCGCCGCGCGCCGCCAATTTAATGGCCTGGCTGGGGGAGGTTAAGCGTTCAAAACGGTGGTTTCCGTCTTTGGATTTAATCACAAATTCTACATGTTTATCAATTTGTTTTTGTTGGATTTCCGCAGACACCGGCTCAATTAAGTTGCGGCCGGACAAAATTTCGTCCAACACGCCGTCGCGGAAAATGCGGTCCCAACTGCCGGGGCCACCGGCGGCAATACCGCTGATGACAATGTCTTTATCACAGCAGTTTTTGGCTTCGGCCAAGGCCGGAGCGGCCGCCGCGCAAGTAGCCGTGCAAGAAGAAGCACCCAATTCTTTTTCAACAGGGGTTGCCGTTCCGGTCACCCAGTTTACAAAAGCCGGGTTAAAGGTGGAGTGGTTGCCATACATATCGGTACCGGCCCAATCCAAGTGAATACCGGAAGAAATCAAATTGGCGAACAAGTCGTTAAATTCGCTAATGCCGCCTTTTTTGGGGTGGTTGGAAGCCAACACTTTAATATCTTTTTTATCCGATAACGTATTGGCGGCCAGGGCGGAAAGCACCCGTTTCGGGCCACATTCCACAAACAAGCGCACGCCGGAATCGTAAGTGGTTTTAAGCTGTTTAATCCATTCCACCGAGTGGGAAATCTGCGTCACCATTAAATCTTTAATTTTTTCCGGGTCGGACGGATAAAACTCCGCCGTCACGTTGGTAGTAATAGGCATGGTGGGCGCATGGAACGTAAGCGTATCCAAGAAAGCGCGGTACTGCGGCATAGCCGGGCGCACAATGGCAGAGTGGAACGCATGGGAAACCGGGATTTGCACCGCCTGGATACCCATATCGTTAAACATCTTAATGGCATCATCAATAGATTTGCTGGCACCCGCAATTACCGTTTGCGTGGGGCAGTTTTTGTTGGCTACGGCTACATAACCGTTAATGCGGGCCAATTCCGGCTCCACCCGTTCCACAGGCGCGGCGATAGAAGCCATTTTGCCGTTGTCTTCCACTTTAATTTCAGACATTACTTTCCCGCGCGTGCAGACGGCTTTTAAGCCGTTTTCAAAATCAAAAATACCGGCGGCCACCGCGGCGGCGTATTCGCCCAAGCTGTGCCCCATGACTACATCCGGCTTAATGCCAAAGGAGGAGAGCAAGCGCATCATGGCAATATCGGCCGTCAATACGGCGGGTTGGGTCATTTCCGTCTTTTTAATAGCGGCTTCGCGCTGGGCAATTTGTTCTTTGCTTTCGCCCGGTTTGCTCCACAGGGTTTCCGTCAGCGTTTGGCCGATAATGTGGGTTAACAAGCGGTCGGCTTCGTCAAAGGTATCTTGCACTACTTTATATTTGGCGGCCAGGTCTTTCATCATATCCACATATTGGGAGCCTTGGCCCGGGAACATAAAGCACACTTTGGGTTTAATTTCGGTAGGGGTAAACGGATAAATACCTTTCATTCTAAGGTATAAAGATTCTTTTTCCCATACGTCTTGCGTGGCAGAGATTTTTTTGAAAAATTCAATTTTTTCTTTTAATTTTTCGGGGGTTTCCACGTTAATCGTTACGGCAAATCTTTGCGGTTTGGCAATATGGTTTTTATAAGAAATGCTGGGCAAGTAGGCCGGGTCATACTCAATGGCCATAACGGCTTTGTCCAAAATGTCCGAAAGTTCCTGTTTGGTGGGGGCGGAGAAGGTTAAAACATCGCCTTGAATTTTTTCGCCCGGCACATGCAGGGTGTAAGAATTACTGCTGGTCATATTTACTTGCTCCTGTTTAGTAGGGGTTGCACCGGCCGCACAAACTTCGGGTTGCGCGGGTTGAATTAAAGAATCGTTCATTTCTTCCATAGCCACATGGAAGTTCGTTCCGCCGAAACCGAACGCGGAAACGTTGGCGCGGCGGATTTTGCCCGCAGGCCATTCTTGCGTTTTGGTAATTACGCGGAAAGGGCAGGTGGCCCAATCCACAATCGGGTTCGGGGTTTCAAAATTGATAGACGGCGGCAACACCTTATTATATAAAGCTAACGAGGTTTTAATTAATGCCGCAATACCGGCCGCCGCTTTGGCATGGCCGATTTGGCTTTTTACACTGCCCAAACCAATCGTGCCCGGTTTGGCATACGGGGCGAAAATTTCGTTTAAGGCGTTCAGCTCCGTGGCGTCCCCCACGCGGGTACCCGTACCGTGGGCTTCCAATAAACCCACTTCGCCGGGGTTGTAATCCACTTGTTCAAAGGCTTTTTCTACGGCTAATTTTTGGCCTTTGGGGTTGGGGGCGGTAATGCCTTTGCCTTTACCGTCGGAAGAAGCACCCACGGCGCGGATAACGGCATAAATGCGGTCGCCGTCTTTTACGGCATCGGACAGGCGTTTCAAAATAACCATACCGGCGCCTTCCGCCATAACGAAACCGTTGGCGCGGGCATCAAACGGATAAGAGCCCGTTTCCGACAGCGCACCGATTTTGCAGAATTTGATAAACGCGGACGGGGACATCATCTGGTCCACACCGCCGGCAATCGCCATATCAAAATTGCCCATGCGCAGCCCGTTGACGGCTTGGTCAATAGCGGCCAAAGAGGTGGCGCAAGCGGCGTCCACCGCAAAGTTAGTACCGTGCAAATCAAACACGTTGGCTACACGGCCCGGGATGACGTTGGCTAATTCACCCGGCATGGAGTCTTCGTTAATCGGGGTGAAATGTTCCCGCACGCCTTCGTCCATTTCGTCAATCATTTTTTTGGCGTCCGCCGGGGCTAAATGTTTGTAAGTGGGAGTATTTTTCAAAATTTCATACAAGAACGGGCGGTTCAGGCGGGTGTTGGACATTTCGTTCTTCATACCGCCCATAGAGTTGCCGATAATGACCGCCGTGCGGTTATGGTCATAGGCTTTTTTATCGTAGCCGGCATCTTCCAACGCCATGCGGGTAGTTTCTATGGCCAGGTGTTGCACGGTATCCATCTGCTTGGCAATTTGCGGAGGAATACGGTATTTAATGGAATTAAATTTGAAAGACTGGGGAATAAAACCGCCGATTTTGGAATACGTCTTGTCTTCGGCTTTGTGGTCAGGGCTGTAAAAAAGGTTATAGTCCCAGTAGGACTTGGGGATTTCGGTAATGCAGTTTTTACCTTCTTGAATGTTCGTCCAGAATTCGTCTTTGTTCAACGCTCCGGGCATAATGGCGCCTATGCCTACAATGGCGATAGGTTCTAATTTTTTATTTTTCATTTGGTCTCCTAATCAATGGTTCCCACAAAATACTATATAGGTATATGATATTAAATTTTGGGGGTCCAAAACAAATTAAGAGCCGTTTTTTGCAACCGTTGTGCGGCAAAATCTAACTTGCCGTATTAAAATTTATGTTTTCAAAAGAGCAAAATGCGCGCGTTTTTTGTTATTTTTGAGCGGTTGCCCGCCTGCCAAAAAGGTTGCTTTTCCATAATAATAATGAAACGCCCCGGGCTCACGCCTGGGGTTTATTGTGAGCAGTATTTATAAAAAACCCCGCCGGAAAGCGGGGCTTTTATAAAAACAGCGGCCGTTAGGCTTTCTTTTCTTCGTCCACTTTCATATTTTCCAATTCTTCAATCAGGCTTAACAAAGTGGGCTGCAGTTTGGTCACATATTCTTGTTCAAAGGTAGCCAAACGCTGTTCCAGGCGGGCCATTTGTTTGGCCATTTCGGCCATATTTTTTTCGTCCGCGGTGTTCATTTCTTCCAAGCGGTAATGCAAATCTTTCACCTTTTCTTTTAAGTCCGCCATTTCCAATGCGGAAGTGTTTTGCAAAGAGCTTAAAATAGAGGCACGCGGGGAAAAAGCCGACGGTTTGGAAACCGTCATCATGGTTAAATCTTCCACGGGGGAATCAAAATCCGTTTCATTCGCCAAAGCGGCGCGGTATTTTGCCGTAAACCAAAACAGCAAAACAAAGCTAACCACAAACCCGGCAGACCATAAAATTAATGTGTTTTCCATAAGTACATATATCATATCATATTTTACCGGTTGCTTTGAGTCTTTTTTATTTGCGGATTACCACAAAACAGGCCGCAAAAATAAGTGCATACAACGCAACCGAGGCGCAACTGCGCGCGAGCCCATCAAAACCGGGCCCCCACAAAAACACCGCACCCGCCAACAACAGGCAGGCAACCACATTGATTGGGCTAAATTTTAATTTCATACCTTATCCTATTTAATAACCGTACCCGTTTGCCCGGTTTGATAGTACACAATGCGGATTTCCACATTTTTGGCTTTGGCCAGGCGCACGGCGTCCGGGTGCAATACACTGGCCCCGTTTAAGGCCAGTTTATACATTTCGTCAAAATCCAGCACTTCATAGCGTTGTGCTTTTACATCTTTATTGGGGTCGGCCGAATAAACGCCGTCCACATCTTTAACCATTTCCACATGGTCGGCCCCCAACTGGGAGGCCAAAAACACGGCGGACACATCACTCCCCCCGCGTTTTAAGGTGGTAATTTCCTTATTTTCCCCAATGCCCTGGAACCCCGCCACAATGGGCACGTTGCCGTGTTCAATTTCGCGGGCGAGCCTATCCCCGCGCAACGTCAAAATATCGGCCCCGGTGTGCGTGCAAGTGGTAATCAGGCCGATTTGGCTGCCCGTTAAAGATACCGCCGGAACGCCCACCGCCCTTAACGCGATAGACAAAAGCGCCACGCTTACGCGCTCGCCGGTGGTAATCAGCATATCCAATTCGCGCTTTTCCGGGTTGGGGGTAATGCTGTACGCATGGTCCAAAAGTACATCCGTTAAATTGCCGTTGGCGGAAGCCACCACCACCGGGATAAACCCCGCCGCATAGCGGGCTTTAATCAAGCCGGCGGCCTGGAGCAGTTTTTCTTTATTGGCCAGCGTATTGCCGCCGAATTTCATAATACAAATATGGTGCATAAAAAAATCCTTTTTTTATTATAGCAAAGTAAAAGCCGCCCGGACGGCCGGGCTTTTTTGGGTTAGCACCTTTACACCCGCATTTCAAAGAGTTATGATTATTTTAGCAGGAGGTTTTATGGTAAAAAAATTAGTTCTTTTACGCCACGGGCAAAGCGAATGGAATTTGGAAAACCGCTTTACCGGGTGGACGGATGTAGACTTAACCGCCAAAGGCCGGGAAGAAGCCTTTGCCGCCGGGAAACTGATGTTAAAGTCCGGCTTGGTATTTGATAAGGCGTTTACTTCTTACTTAACCCGCGCGATTAAAACCTTAAATTTAGCGTTGGAAGCCATGGACCAGTTATGGCTCCCGGTAGAAAAAACCTGGCGCTTAAATGAAAAACATTACGGCGCTTTGCAAGGCTTAAACAAGGCCGATACGGCCGCCAAATACGGTGCCGAACAGGTACTTTTATGGCGCCGCGCCTATGACGTGCGCCCGCCCGCATTGACGGCGGACGACCCGCGCCACCCGCGTTTTGAAGCGCGCTACCGGGGTATTGCGGAAGGGACACTGCCGGCGACGGAATCCCTGAAAGACTGCATTGGGCGGTTAATCCCGTATTGGGAAAATACCATTGTGCCCGCCTTAACGCAAAACGACCGTATTTTAATCGCCGCACACGGCAACAGCCTGCGGGGCGTTGTCAAAATACTTAAAAACATCCCGGACGACAAAATCGTGGGGCTGAATATCCCCACCGGGGCGCCCTATGTGTTTGAGTTGGACGAAGACTTAAACCTGATAAAAGATTATTACTTGGGTGACCCGGACGAAATCGCCCGCCGCGCGCAAGCAGTGGCGGCCCAAGCCAAAGCCAAATAATCCGCACGCAAATCTATCAGCAAAAAGCGCCGCCCGGAAAATTCCCGGCGGCGCAATTTTTATGTCCGTAAAAAACTTAATTCCAATCTTTGCGCAGTTTTTTAATGGCTTTTTTAAGTTCCGGCTTTAGGGCGGGGTCTACCAAATCAATAAACAGTTTGCCGTCTAAATGGTCCACCTCGTGCTGGAACGCCTTGGCTAACAGGCCGCGCCCGCGAATGGTTTGTTCTTGTCCGTTTTCGTCCAAACAAGTAATAGTCACATCTGTCGCGCGCACCACTTCCGCCCATAAACCGGGCAGAGAAAGGCAGCCTTCTTCTTCCAACTTACTGCCCTGTTTGGCAATAATCTGCGGGTTGATAATGACGTAGCGTTTGTAGGCGTTTTCGTCCTTTTTGGTAGGAGCGGGCAGTAAAATAACCGCCAAACGGTACGGCAGGCCGATTTGGTTGGCCGCCAAACCCACACCGCGCACGGCCAGGCAGGTTTCTTCCATATCCTTGAGCAGCACAGGCAACTGCGGGGCCAGTTGGTTGTAATCAACCGGTTTTAATTTTTGGCGCAAAATATCGTCGCCGTATTTTACAATTTTAAGTATGGCCATACTTCTATTTTATCATATTGGGGAACGCCCGTTTAAGGCCGCGGCTTAAAATGCGCCAAAACGTCTTGCGGCGCTGGGAGTTGGGCCAGTTCGTCCATAAATTCCGGCTTGAAAGTTTGGGCCAACGCGGCTAAAATTTGCAAATGCCGCTGGAAAAATTCCGGCTTGGACGGGGATAAAAACAAAAACATTACTTTAATGGCGTGGTGCGGATTAACCGGGTCCGGCAACGGGGTAGGAAATACCGCCAGAGCGGCCTTAAAATCCGCAATTTCCTCTAGCCGCGCGTGCGGAATGGACAGGCCGGTATCCAGGGTGGTGCTGATGCCTTCCTCCCGGCGCAGGACTTCCCGCAAAACTTCCTCCGGGCCTAAGGCAGGCTCCGCTTGGCAAATCAGCTCCACCAACCGGCGGATGACCGCCTGTTTGGTCTGCCCCGGCGGCACAATGTATATTTGCGCGGGCGAAAGTAAGGCTCTTAAATCCAATGTATTTGTCTTTTTTGCTGGCATATTATTGAAATTTTATGCTACCAAATATCCCCCCGCATTGGCAAGCCGGGCAAAAAGCGTTTCCTATACACCTCAAAAAGATATAAAATAAAAATAAGATGTTAGATACTTTATATAATACCCTATCCGCGGGGCGCACGCCCGGCAAGCAAGATTTTAACGCCTCCAAAATGTTTTCTTTATTGGAAGACCCTTTTGGAATTTGGTGCTTTTTCCACGCGCCTAAAGAAGAATCCGTCAACGAAATCAACCGTTACGAAAACTTAAAAGTCCGCACGGACCGCAACGCGCGCGACGCTTGGATTAAAGAAGAATTCCCGGATGTGGTATTTATCAGCGGAGAAACCGACGCGGAGCGTTTCAAAAACACCTTAAAAGCCATGTTGGAAGGCAAAAACGCTATTGCCAACGCCGTTTTGTGGAACTTGCCCGATAACGTATACGGCAGTATCAACCTGCTGGTAAAAGACGGCGGCGCCAAAAGCAAGCTGGGGAATTTTTATTATCATATTTTTCAATTTAAGCGCGCCCATGACCTTAAAGAACATTACGCCCTGCAAGTAAGTTTATTAAACCGCATTTTGGGTTGCGTGCAGGGGTTCACGCCGTACAATACGCGCGTTTTTCTAAAAGATAAAACGGTGGATGTGGACTACCGCGACCACGAAGAACGCCTGGGGCAGGAACTGGCGTTCTGGCGCTTAATCCGCGACGGAAAAGCCCGCCCGGAAGCCCACAAACCGCCCAAAGCGGCCAACTCCCCCTGGCGCATATATGCCAACAAAACGGTGGCGGCTGAAAAAAACCTGCTGATGTTGCCGGCCCTCAGCGCGGAAATGCGCCAAGCCCTTAAAATAAACGGTATGTTCACGACCGACGACGTCGCCCATGCGGATTTGGATTTCCTAAAAACTTTTTTAGACGAGCCTTACGCCTCGGACGCTTATTATAACTCGTTGGCGTACTTGCACAACAAGCCTGTTTTGCGCGAGGCCGGGCACTTTCCGCCCCCCCTTAAAAAGCGCAACTTGTATTTTGATTTTGAGGCCACGGAAACGTTCACCAAAAACAGCGTTTCGTTTGTTTACTTAATTGGTATTTGGGATAAAGAAGAAAACAAATACGTCAGTTTTGTAGCCAAAACGCCGGAAGAAGAAATCAAAATTTTTGAACAATTTTACGATTATGTAAAAGATTTTGAAAACACCGCCCTGTACCATTGGACGGAATACGAAGTGAAAAAAATGCGCAATTTGGCCCACACCCACCCGCAAGATGCGGACAAGTTAAACGCCTTATGCCAAATCTGCTACGACTTAAAAGTAGCCGTCAATAAACAGTTTTATTTGCCGGCGCCCAGTTTTTCCTTAAAAGCGGCGGCCCCGGCGTTCGGGTTCCACTGGCGGCAGGACGATTGCGGCGCCATGGACAGCATGGTTTATTTTACCAACTGGCTGAAAACCGGCAACGACGACTTACTTAAAAAGGTGCTGATGTATAACGAAGACGATTGTGTGGCCATGTTGTATTTGGAAGACAAACTAAAAACAGCAGAAGTATTGGATTTTAAGCATGAAAAAAGAACTCCAAACGCTTAAACTGGCGTTAGAAACCGCCGGGCGCGCCGTACGGCGGCGCTTCGGCAAAGTGGGCTACCGCCTGAAAGGGGAAGCCAACTTGGTCACGGATGCGGACCTGGCCAGCCAAAAGGCCGTTATCGGCGTGATTAAAAAGGCGTTCCCGGAGCATGATTTTTGGGGCGAAGAAAACGCCCGCAAAAAAACCGGCTCCCCTTATACCTGGGTGGTGGACCCCATTGACGGCACCACCAACTTTGCGCACACCTTCCCACAGTGCAGTATTTCTATTGCGCTTTTTTATAAAAACCAAGTGATAGCCGGCGGCGTGTATAACGCCATTACGGACGAAATGTTCCTGGCCGCCAAAGGCAAAGGGGCCACCTTAAACGGCAAAAAAATTCATGTTTCCAAAGTAAAAAAACTGCACGAGGCCCTGCTGGTGACGGGCTTTCCATACAACCGCAAAGAAATTATGCCGGAACTTTTGGCCCGCTTTGAACGCTTTTTATGCGCCTGCCACGACGTGCGCCGCCTGGGCTCCGCCGCGCTGGATTTATGTTGGGTGGCGGCCGGGCGTTTGGACGGCTACTGGGAGCAAAACCTAAACCCGTGGGACGTAGCCGCCGGAACGCTTATTTTAACCGAGGCAGGCGGCAAAGTGACCGATTTTTCCGGCAAGAAATACGCCAAAATGGAAGATTTCGGCCGCACGATAGCCGCCTCCAACGGGGCTATTCAAAAAGAATTATTAAGCCATTTGTAAGCGTAATCCGCTTTTTATTTACGCACACTCCGCCCGCCGAAACCGGGCGGATTTTTTTTATTTCCCAACGCCCCGGAATGTGTGATATAATTTATTGTTAGCTGATGTTTTTGCACACTTAGATAAAGGGGTTTACACCATGGCTATTAAAGTAATAAAACAATACAGCGTATTTTTGATGAACGAACCGGGCGCACTTAAAAAATTTGCCGAACTTTTTGTGCAGGAAAAAGTAAACATTATTGCCATTTCGCAAGACGTCCGTTATGATGCCGCCGTTGTGCGTATTGCCGTAAAATATAACGAAGAAATCAGCCACGCACTTACTAAAGCCGGGTTTACCAGTGTAAAGACGGACGCTATCTGCCTGGAAACCGAAGACCGCGAGGGCATTGCCCGCGATATTGGGGGCGTGCTGTTTAAGCAAGGCATTAACATTACCACCATTTACGGGGCCTCCACCGAAAAGGGAACGAGCCGTTGGATTGTGGTAGTCAGCGATATTACCAAAGCCCTCAATGCGTTGGAATCCAGCGGATTATTTAATTAAATTTCAGCGCAGATTACTTAATTAATTTTTAGCCAGGATAGCCCAAAAAAGCCCCGCATTTTACGGGGCTTTTTCTTTTATCAAATGAATTAACGCAACCTCAACCGGGCCGCTTTCAGCTCTTGTTTCCACGCTTTGCGCGCCAGTTTGTGTTTGCGCTCCGCCGCGCCGGAAAGCAAATCTTCCACCTGTTGGGCCTTTATCTCCGGCCAGCGGGCTTCTTCCTGCGCCAACTTTTGGTTCCAGCGGTCCAAATTGGCCTGTTCCTCTGCCAGGCGCGCTTTCATACCCGCCAGGCCCTTATCCATTCCCTCACTTACCACCGCGTACAACTGCGCTTTAACGGCCGGTTTTTCTTGGGCGGATGCCTTGCGGTATTTTTTGACTAATTTGCGGATTTGCTTGCGCCGCTTTTTGAACGCTTTTTTGGCTTGGCGGCGGCTTTCAAACACCGCCTGCGGTGCCGTTTGGGCCGGGGCTTGGGCCTTGGGGGCGCTGTCCGCCGGTAAACTGCACTCGGCCGGGGCGCCGCCGTCCGCCTCTTTTAATTCCTGGGCAAACAGCGTGCCGGCAAAACCCAACAAAACCACCGCCAAAAAAGCGTTTTTCATAAAACCGCTCCTAATCTAAAGACGTATCATGCACGCCCGCTTCGGCAAAGCCTTTGGCGCGCAATTTGCAGGAATCACAATGCCCGCACGGTTTTTTGCCGCCGGCATAACAACTCCACGTCAGTTCAAACGGTACTTTTAATTTGGCTCCCAAACGCACAATATCCGTTTTGGATAAATCCATCAGCGGGGCCAGAACTTCTATGCCTTCACGCACGCCGCGTTTGGTGCCCCGGTTTAACGCCTCGCCCGCCGCCTTAAAAAAAGCAGGGGTGCAATCCGGGTAGCCGGAAAAATCCACCGCGTTGGGGCCGGCAATAATGGCATCGGCTTCCACCGCGTCTAACAGGGAGCCCGCAATAGACAAAAACATCAGGTTGCGGCCCGGCACATACGTTGACGGAATCCCCTCTTTCGGGATGTCCTCCAACGCCACATCCGGCAGTTTTTGGTTTTTATCCACCAAAGAACAGCAGGAAAGCCACGGCAAATTCAGCGTAATCAAATGGTGTTTAACGCCCAAATTGCGGGTAATCATCTGCGCGGCCAAAACCTCTCTGTCGTGGCGTTGCCCGTAAGAAACGGTCAAGGCTTCACATTCGTAGCCTTTATCCAACGCCCAATACAAACAGGTGGTAGAATCCAACCCGCCGGAAAAAAGCACAATGGCTTTTTTCTTGCGTCTGCCCGCAAGCGGAATTTTAGTAATATCCGCGGCCGGCTTGGGGGCAACCTCCCGCTCCGGCGCCACGGTGTTTTGCTCGGCCGGGGCCTGGGGTTCCTGCAAAATCTGGTCCACCGGGTCCAAAACCGGAGCCAGCGTTTCCCGGGTTTCTGCCGGGCGGAGCGGCCTTTCCGATTTTTGGAAGGTTTCCATTAATTCTTTTTCTTCTTCTTTTACGGTTTTCAAAAATCCGCTGAAAAAGCCCCTCAATTTACTGCTGCTCTTGGTAGAAGTAGCGGCGGGGTTTTCTTTTGTTTCCTGCGGCTGGTTGACCGCATCCAAAGACGGCATTACTACCGCATCTTCCGGGGCGGCCTCGGCGGCGTTTTGTTGCCCGTAGGCAAAACAGGCGGCATAGTCTTCGCCCTCTGCAAATTGGAAAGTAGGAATAATAGGTAGTCCGTTTACACGCAAAGCAATCGCCGCGTCTTCCTTGGCGGTTTTGGGGCCGTGTTTGATAAACTCTACATACCGCAATGTATTTTTTACATCATTTACGGCCAGCTCGGCATTACCGAAGCCCTGTAAAAAATCTTTTAAGGCGCTGACGCATAAAAAATCTTCGGCATCATCTTTATTGGCAAACAACGCACTGGGCACCAAAAGTACATCCCGGCTGAACCCTTTTAACAAAGCCGCCAATTCATAAAAGTTGCAAAACCCGCCCATAAAAATTTGGCTGGCTTGCCGCGCGCCGAACAGCGCCTTTGTGCCGGCGGTCGTCACCACCAAAGCCGGGGTGCCGGCATCCGCCTTGGAAGCCGCATACGGGGAGTTGTCTTCATGGGCAAAGCCTTGCGGGAAGTCCAATTCGGAATAGACGGTAAACTGCGGGTTTTTCTCCTTAAACGCTACCGCTTTGGATACATCTTCAAATACCCGCACATCCCGCTTGCCGCGTTGCAACAGTTGGCAAATGGTGGTAGCACTGCGCAGTACATCCACTACCACAATGTTATCCGTCCAAACCTTACATTCTTCTTTGGTTTTAGCTATTAGTACGTTCATTCAAAATCCCCAATACTTCAAAATCTTCAATGGCTTTTTGGTCTTGCGGAGTTAAATTATCCACATATTTAATGGCGTAAATAATTAACGTCACTTTCGGTACGGAAGCACCGTCTTCCGCGCTGTTATACTGCCCCAAAAACATGGCATCCGCCCCTTTGGAAGCTACAAATTTTCTGCCCCGCTCTATGCCGCGGCGCAGGGAATCGCGGTCCGGGTCCACATTTTTAATGCGCAGTAAGCCCAAATTGCCGTACGGACGGGTAATTTGGTCCCGGCCGGAAACCACTTCCACCTTTTGGGTTTTATTCGCCGGGAAATCCGGCCCTATGGGTATCCAATCCATATTCACATGGTTATCCAGCGTAGCGCAACCGCACAACACGGCGGCAAGCGCACCTAAAAAAAGACTTTTTTTCATACTATTTCCCCTTTTATTTATTGGCGGCCAACTGCCCGCAGGCGGCCAGAACGTCGTTGCCCATACTTTTGCGGATAGTGACCCCGATGCCCATGGCCTTTACGGCGGCGGCAAAATCTTTTACCACTTTATCATCCGTCTTCATACCGCGGCCCAAATTGCAGGCAATCAGATTGACATGGATTAAGTAATTGTCTTTAATGCCGTAAATCCATTTGGCCAGTTTGCGGATATGCTCCGGCCGGCTGTTGACGTTTTCCAAAACGGCATATTCCAAAAATACTTGGCGGCCCGTCATGGCGATATATTCTTCCACCGCTTTTTGCAATTCTTCCAAATTAAAACGGCGGTTGACGGGCATTAATTTACTGCGTTCTGCGTCGTCGGCATTGTGCAGGGAAACCGCCAAATTGGCCTGCGGCAAATCCACCGCCAGCTTGTGCAGTTTATCGGCAATGCCGGCCGTAGAAACGGAAATATGCCGCGCGCCGATATTCAAATAATCCGGGTTGGATAACGTCTGCGCCGCTTTTACCACATTTAAGTAATTGAGTAGCGGCTCCCCCATGCCCATAAATACCACGCTGGAAATCCGCTCGCCCAGTTTTTCTTTGCGCACATATTGGTACCACATTAAAACTTGGTCGGCAATTTCTTCATCCGTCAAATCCCGGCGGAAACCCATTTTGCCCGTACTGCAAAAAGAACAGTGCAGTGGGCAACCCACCTGGCTGGAAACGCACACGCTCCAAGTATCCTGCGGTTTGAGCAGTACGGTTTCTATTTGGCGGCCGTCTTGCAGGGTGAGCAGGGCTTTGGCGGCTTTATCCGCCTTGGAAAATACCATTTTGCTTACTTTGAAACTTAAAATGGGGTATTTTTCAGCCAAATCCTGGCGAATTTGCGCCGGCAGAGAGGTTGCTTCTTCCCAAGACGTAATACCGTGTTTATAGACGGCATCCCTTACTTGGGCGATACGGAAATTCGGCAATCCGGCCGATTTTATATATTCTTTGACAGATTCAAAATTCATGGGGTTCTTTCCTATTATAGGGTTTCTATCTATTTTAGCATTTTAGAGCCGTAAAATCAGTTTAGAAGCCTTTATTTTATATTAGTTTTGCCGGAAAGATGAAAAAAAGGCTTTATTTTAGTATAATACCTGCACGATGACCCAAGAAATTAAATTTAGCACAGCCGGTTTTAGAACCATTACCGCGGACGGAATGACTGCCCAATCCGTCCAGCGTTTAGCTTACGGGATTTCCGAACATATTTTGGAACATCCTTTTTACGGATTTGAAGGTACAGGTTATAAAAAACACTGCCAGGACCGGGGCAAAAAGCCCAAAAAACCGCTCGTATTTATCGGGCACGATACCCGCTTTTTATCCCGCCAGTTTGCGGCCGTAGCGGCCAATGCCCTGGTGCAGAGCGGGATTACCGTTCAGTTGGCGGAACTGCCCCTGCCCACCCCGGTAGCGGAATGGACTGTATTAAACGAATGTGCCGTCGGGGCCATCGTAGTCACCGGCAGTGAAAGCGAATACTATGTAAACGGGATTAAGTGGATTTCTTATTACGGCGGTATTGCCAATAACGAAATCGTCAGCGATATTGAACGCCGTATTCCCTCCCCCTCTGCCCAAATTTTGAAAGCCTCCTCCACGGAGTTTGATTACATCAACGCCGCCGCCTGCATTACCAAGGATTTACGCAAGGATTATATTGCCCACTTGGAAAAACTGCTGGACGTAAAGGCGCTGAAAAAATCCAAACTTAAAATTGCGGTGGACCCGCTGTTCGGCACGGCTAAAAACTATTTCCGCCCGGTGCTGGAAAAATACGGCATTACCGTAGAAGGCATCCACGAAAATACGGATGTGTTGTTCGGCGGTAAAGTGCCCAACGCCGGCCCGGTCAGCTTGGAAGAGCTTAAAAAACTGGTGACTTCCAAAAAAATGCACTTGGGGATTGCCTGCAACCCGGATTGCGATAAATTCGGCATTATTGATGCGGACGGCACTTGGGTTTCCCCCAACGAAATTATCCCCATGCTCTTAGACCACATTGTGCGCAACAAACAAAAAAAGGGCCGCGTGTGCCGCAGTGTAATTACGTCCAACCTGTTTGACCAGGTAGCCAAAGCCCACGGGCTAATGCTACGCGAAACCCCGGTAGGGTTTAAGTACATTACGGAACTGATGACCACCGGGCAGTATTTAATGGGTATGGAAGAATCCGGCGGGATTGCGCTGGCAAACCATATTCCCGATAAAGACGGCCTGCTCGCCTGCTTTTTAATTGTGGATATGCTGGCGGTGGAAGGCAAAACCTTAAAACAGTTGCGCAACGCTTTTTATAAAAAATACAAACCGTTGTATGACCAAAAAGTAAGTATGCCCAAAACGGAAACGGAAATTAACCGTATTATGGAGCGGTTGGACATAAAACCGCCGCTTTCCATTAATAAAACTTCCGTTTGGCGTATTGACTCCACGGACGGATTTAAGTTTATTCTGAAAGGTGGCAGTTGGTTGGCCATCCGTCCGTCCAGTACCGAGCGGCTCATCCGTTTGTATGCAGAATCCCCGGATGAAAAAATACCCGCCGCTTTGATTAAAGAAGGCAAAAAAATTATAGACAGCATTATATAACCCCGGTTGTTCCTAAGCAACCGGAGGGGGTGAAAATGACTCGTATAAAAAAAATTACAGCCAGAGAAATTTTAGATTCCCGCGGCTTCCCCACGGTTGCGGCAGATGTGTATTTAGATGACGGCACCGTAGGTACCGCGGCCGTGCCCAGCGGCGCTTCCACCGGCTCGCACGAAGCGTTGGAACTGCGTGACGGCGGCGCGCGCTACAACGGCAAAGGCGTATTAAAAGCCGTGGCCAATGTGGATAAAATTTCCCAGCATTTGGCCGGTATGAACCCGTTTGACATCCGCCTGATTGACGACAGCCTGATTGCCATGGACGGCACGGAAAACAAAAGCAATTTGGGTGCCAATGCCATGCTGGCGGTTTCCATGGCGGTTTTGCGGGCCGGGTGCCACCAAGCCAAACGGCCGCTTTACGAACATCTGCGCCGCGTGTATGAACTGCCCGCCGAGGGCTATTTGTTGCCTACCCCCATGCTCAACATTATTAACGGCGGCAAACATGCGGATTCCGGCCTGGACGTGCAGGAATTTATGATTGTGCCCCAGCACGCGCCCAACTTTAGCGAAGCCCTGCGCGCCGCGTGCGAAACGTACCACGCCTTAAAAAATCTGCTCAAAGAACAAGGCATGGTTATTGCCGTGGGGGACGAGGGCGGATTTGCGCCGAAAATTGCCAAGCACGAGGACGTTTTCAAAACCATTTTGAGCGCCGCCCAAAAAGCGGGCCACCCGGATATGGCCCTGGCCACGGATTGCGCCGCCAGCGAATTTTACAAAGACGGGCAGTATCACTTTGAAAAATCCGCCTATACTTCCGCCCAAATGACGGATATTTATGCCCATTGGTGCCAAAACTATCCGCTCGTTTCCATAGAAGACCCCTTGCAAGAGGACGATTGGGCCGGGTGGCAGCACATTACGCAAAAACTGGGCAGTAAAATCAACCTGGTAGGGGATGACTTGTTCGTCACCAACCCGGCGCGCTTGCAAAAAGGCATTGAACAAAAAGCGGCCAACTCTATTTTAATTAAGCTCAACCAAATCGGTACGGTTTCGGAAACGGTGGACGTGATGTTAAAGGCCCACCAAGCCGGCTACTCCACCATTGTTTCCCACCGCTCCGGCGAAACGGAAGACAGCTTTATTGCCGATTTGGCCGTAGCCACCAACGCAGGCGCTATTAAAACCGGCGCACCGGCCCGCGCGGAACGGACCGCCAAATACAACCGCTTACTGCAAATAGAGGCGGAATTGGGTGCCAAAGCGGCTTACGCCAAGGACAACGTGTTTAAGAAATGATTTCCCGCCGCGCTAAAACACCTATCCAACAACAAAAAAAGAAACTACTGCTGTGGTGCATCAGCATTACAGCAGTGGTTTTGGTTATTTTCGGCGGAAGTTTTTTCAATTTAGTACACAATAAACTGGAATTAAAAAAACTTAACAAACAAACCGTCCAACTAGAAAAAGACTTTCAGGCGCTCTCGGCGGAGTTGGAGCTGTTGCAAAAACAAGACCCGGTTTATTTAGAAAAACTGGCCCGCACCCGCTACCACATGACAAAACCCGGGGAAACGGAATTCCGTTTTCAGCCGGAAAAATGAGGATTTTATGAATATAGAAGTAATCCATTTAGGCCCCATGGCAAACTGCACCTACCTGGTGACACAAGACGAAAACGCCCTGCTGATTGACCCCGCCTGGGATATGAACGCCCTGGAGCAAACCTTAAAAGCCAAAAAGCTAAACCTGCTGGCCGTATTGTTTACCCACGGACACTTTGACCACGTCAAAACCGCTGAAACTTTACTAAAGGCCCACGGTTTGCGCGCTTATATAGAAGAAAACGACGTGCTGTTAAGCGGCTTACCCGGAGAGGTACTGCAACCCTACCGCGGGGAGCAAAACCTGCAAATCGGGCCGTTTAAGGTGCATATTATCCCCACGCCGGGCCATACGGCAGGCGGCGTGTGCATTTTAATCGGGGATGCCCTTTTTACCGGGGATACCCTTTTCCCGGGGGCGTGTGGCCGGGTGGACTTGCCGTCTTCCGACCCGCGCGAAATGCGCAAAAGTTTGTACCGGCTTTCCCAACTGCCAGACGATACCCAAATTTTTGCCGGGCACAGCTACGGAGGCAAATCGGGCTCGTTCATCAGCTATGAACGCCAAACAAACCCCTTTATGCGTAATGCCATTAAAGATAAGGATATTTTATAATGCACCCCATATTACTGAAAATAGGCTCTTTTGAACTGGCCAGCTACGGTGTGATGACCGCGCTGGGCTATGCGGTGGCCTCGTGGTATTTGGTACGCCGTTTACAAGCGGTTAAGTTGGATAAAGATACTTTTTGGAACATTATTTTTATCGCCTTTCTAGGGGCGTTAATCGGCAGTAAACTGCTTTACATTATTCTTTCGTGGCCGCTGCTGGGCGATACGTTTACCGCTAAAATAGCCAATATCTTCCAAAATTTCCGCTATGGGTTTGTGTTTTTCGGCGGGATGATTTTGTCCGTGGCCTCTTTATATGCGTACCTGAAAAAGAAACGCCTGCCCATTTTGCCGACGGCGGATTTCTTAATTACAGCCCTGCCGCTCGGGCACGCCCTGGGGCGCATTGGCTGTTTTTTGGCCGGGTGTTGCTACGGCAAACCCACCACGCTGCCGTGGGGCGTGGTATTTACCAACCCGGATACGCTGGTTCCCGTCCAATTACAGGGGGTGCCGCTTCATCCTACCCAACTGTACGAAACGGCGTGCAATTTGCTTTTGTTCTTTTATCTGCACAAGGCGTATCAAAAAAAACATACGGCGGGCAGTATTTTAATCCGCTATATTATCGGATACAGCGCTATCCGCTTTGTAATAGAATTTTTCCGCGGGGATTACCGCGGTGCATTTATATTGGGGCTGTCGCCGTCACAAGCATTAGCGGTTTGCGCTGTGGTGCTTGCCGCGGCGGTGTATGCCCTGTTTATTAAGGAAACAAAACATGGCTGAAAAAAAGACTCTCATTTTTGACGGATATTCCCGCCGCTTGGATATTTATGTGTGCGACGAGCTGGAAACTTTCCCCCGCGCCTTGGTGCAACGGATGATTAAGGACGGCAAAGTGACCGTAAACGGCAAACAGGTAAAGCCTTCCTGGCCGCTTACGCCCGGCGAAAAAGTGGAAATTGAAATGCCCTCCGCCGCCAAAACCAAAATTCAACTGAAAGATTTGCTCATTCATGATGACGAAGATTTTTTTGTAATTGCCAAACCGGCCGGGTTGTTGGTTCACCCGCAAAGCCCGGTGTGGGAAACCAACCCGCAGGCGGTCTTTTCGTTTGAAGAAACATTGGTATCCGTCATTTTGGCTACTCCCCCCGCCGGGTTTGACACTTCCACCCCCCGCGCCGGGTTGGTACACCGTTTGGACCGAGAAACCAGCGGGGTCATGGTAATTGCCAAAAACGCGATTTTTCAAAACTGTATGACGGAACTTTTTGCCAACCGCCTAGTCCGCAAGACGTATTATTCTATTGCCTGCGGAGAAATCCCGGACGACGAGGGCGTGATTAATGTGCCTATCGGGCGCGTGGCGGGCGGAAAAATTAAAGCCTCCGATATGGGGCGCGAAGCCATTACGGAATACAAAGTATTGGAACGCAAAAACGGTTTTACCCGCGTGCAGCTGCACCCCGTCACCGGGCGCACCAACCAGTTGCGTGTGCATTTAAGTTGGCTGGGCTACCCGGTACTGGGGGACTGGCTGTATAAAGGGGCCACGGCCGACAGGCTGATGCTCCACTCCCGCCGGGTGGAGTTCGCCCACCCGTACACCGGGGAACCTTTACAGTTTGAAGCGCCTGTTCCGCCGGATTTTACCGCCGCGTGGGAACGGGTAAGTACCGCCAAAAAATAAAATCTAAACCGCGCTGAAAAGTGCGGTTTTTTGTGCATAAAAATCCTCCGACGGAGGGCTAGCTCAAAATAACTATTTTTTTAGGTGGACGGATGCGCAGATAAAGAGTATCCTTTAATTAAGCAGTACCAAGGGGGGAAGCGGAGATATGGGGATATTTCCGCTGACAAACAGGGGGATATGTAAAAAGGAAATATCAGCTTAATCACAGGGGACAAACTAATATTTTCTTTTTGCGTAAGGGCTCCGCACACCGCGGAGCCCTTTTTTATGGGTACAACCTTAATTATCTGCGGGCGGTCAATGCAAAATATAATCTGAACCGCTTTTTGTGCCCAAAGTTTTACACACGCGCTCCCCTTTGTTAGAATAAAAACGGCAAACCACTTTGCCGTTTTGCAATTTAGCAATAGCATAAAAAGATTCAATGGGCAAGCGGTTGCAAACAGCTACGGCGTCCGTCCAACCCCACGTTCCTCCCCACGGACGGCATATAAAATTTTTTGTTTGGAAACCGGTTATCCCACTGCCGCTATACCTGGTAGGCGTACCCGGGAAAGACAAATCCAACTGGGTAATATCGTTGGAATAAGAGCCGTTTGCCATAAAATAAACTTCTTCCGCTTTGGCAATAGAAGATACCAAGGTAATGGCTTCCGCCGCGCGGGATTTTTCTACTGCTTTTTCATATTGCGGCAGAGCCACGCCTGCCAAAATGCCGATAATTAGAACAACGACCAATAATTCAATCAGCGTGAAGCCGCCTAAACGGCTGATATTTGCGTTTTTCATAGTAAACCTCATTTTTGATAAATTTTATATATAAATAAAATTTATCAAAAAAAAAAAACAAAACAACCCTATTCAAAAACGGCAAGCAAAGCCCCATATTTTAAGGATAATTTTTAACTTTTATTTTTCCCGCGCCCTTTTATTTT
>ENA-OZGC01000143-OZGC01000143.1-human-gut-metagenome-genome-assembly--contig:-NODE-143-length-59279-cov-12.069414_pt1 | contig 59279 bp, 43 predicted proteins | sample MGYA00245109_ERZ653643 | MGnify/ENA primary metagenome ERZ653643 (study PRJEB26926, sample SAMN06165107) | human gut metagenome | biome: ENVO:00009003; feature: ENVO:2100002; material: ENVO:00002003... | reverse complement strand
GTGTGGTGGACATCCCGGCACATCCGGACCCGGCACAACAGTTGCTGCTGCCCTGCCGTAAGGCGAACTGACGGAACGAGGGGCTGACTGCCGGTCATCTTCACTGGCCGGCAGTCAGTAATCCCGTACAGGCATAAATCGATAAGTGGACGGTGTTGCACCACAGACGACACCGGAACCAGAACTGAGAGAAGAAAAGATGCTGAAAATGAAACCGGCGCTGAAAAAAACGCTGATGGCGGTAGCGTGCCTGAGCGCAGTACCGGCAGCCCAGGCTGCCATCTCCCTGGACCGTACGCGTGCGATTTTTAACGGTGGTGAGAAATCGATGACGCTGAATGTGGCCAATGACAACAAACAGCTTCCGTACCTGGCGCAGGCCTGGATAGAGAATGAGAAGCAGGAAAAAATCACCACCGGACCGATTGTGGTCACGCCGCCGGTGCAGCGTCTTGAGCCGGGAGCCAAAAGTATGGTCCGTCTGGCCAGCACCCCGGATATCAGCAAACTGCCACAGGACCGGGAGTCTCTGTTCTACTTCAACCTTCGTGAAATTCCTCCGAAGAGTGATAAGGCGAATGTGCTGCAGATAGCCCTGCAGACCAAAATCAAGCTGTTTTACCGCCCGAAAGCCATTGAGGCGAAACCCAATGCAGTCTGGCAGGACCAGCTGGTGCTGAACAAAACCAGCGGAGGTTACCGGATTGAAAACCCGACACCGTATTACGTGACGGTGATAGGCCTTGGCGGCAGTGAAAAACAGGCGAAGGAAGGCGAGTTTGAGGCCGTGATGCTGGCACCGAAGTCCACGCAGACGGTGAAATCCGGAACATACAGCACACCGTACCTGAGCTACATCAACGACTACGGCGGACGTCCGGTTCTGCAGTTCAGCTGCAGCGGAGACCGTTGTACGGCGGTGAAGAAATAAGCGCGCAGTGACAGGATTAAGCGGAGGTGCCGGAGATGAACAGGACAACAACAGGGCTCTGTCTGGCTGCGCTGCTGGTGAGCTGCAGCATGAACAGTGTGCTGCGGGCAGATGAGCTGGTCATGCGGGATAATTTTTTTGTGGCAGATGAGACCCGTCACCAGTGGGTGAATGAGCACAATGGCCGTACCGGGATGCTGACAGTCAGTGGTGCGCTGCTGTCATCCCCGTGCACGCTGGAGACGAATGAGGTGGAACTGCCGCTGCAAAAAAGCACGGAAGGCATCATGACGCGTTATGTGCTGAAGCTGAATCTGCTGGGGTGTGGTGACGGTGGTGCGGTGACCTCTGCCGCTTCGGTGGCAGGGCGTGACAGCATGATGGTGATGCAGAGTGCCCTGCTGACGGGAGTGGAGGATGGTGTGCTGCAGCCGGAGCAGCGGATGGTCAGTACGGGGCGTGCTGTTGTGTACGGTGGTGCAAACCAGTTCACTTACTGGCTGAGTGAGGCTCAGCAGCAGGCACTGGCGGGTCAGCAGGCGACAGACCGTGCGCAGGGGAAACCGTACATGAATCCGCGGGACAACACGGCCCTGTTGCGTCTGCAACTGGATTATGAATAAGGAGGAGAAGGGTGAATAAAAACAGAATGCACGGAGCATTATTCAGCGTTCTGTTATCAGTGGTGTTCCTGCCTGTCTCCGTTTGTGCCTCGGAACTGGGATTTAAGGGTAATTTGCTGGACAGACCCTGCCAGATTGACCCGTCTTCAGCTGTACAGGATGTGACGTTTATGGATACGGCTACGCATCTTTATCATGCCTGGCCCGGCAAAAGTTATGAAGAGAAATTTCAGATAAAGCTGGCTAACTGCCATGCCACCACAATGGGGAAGGTGGTGCGACTGACATTCAAAGGTGCAGAAGAGAAGGGCTTACCCGGATATCTGCAGGTCAGCGGTGTGAACAGCGGAAGGCTGGGGATAGGAATTATTGATTCTGACGGCAGCAGCCTTCTGAAGCTGAATCAAATCCATAACGGTGGACAGGGCAGTAAGGTGGAAAAGGACAGCGTGACGCTGAATTTTAAAGCGTTTGTGCAGGCCACATCAGAAGCCATTGCAAACAAGGCCGTTCAGCCGGGAGTCTACAACTCTGTTGCAACATTTGAACTTTTGTATAATTGATGAATTAGGTGTTGTAAATATGAAAAAAATCACGAGCATTATGTTATCTGCAACGTTATTTTCTGCAGTATCTGTGCAGGCCACAGATAATCTTCAGTTTAGAGGAAATCTGATTATTCCAAGTTGTACTATCAATAATGGCAGCCCAATTGAAACAGACTGGGGACAGGTAGAAATCCAGACGTTAGGAAATCCTAATACTCCTTCACATGAAAAACAATTGAGTATTCCTGTCAAATGCCCATATTCTCTCGGTACACCAAAAATGAAAGTTACTGGCGCTGCGCATACAGCATCCGTTCCAAAAGGACTACAGACTTCGAAATATAATGAAGGACTGCTCATTTATTTGCGTACTAAAAATGCTGGTGACTGGGTTTCTTATAACACCGAGCAAAACATCCCTGCTAACAGCATCAGCGGGGCTGGAATTGATAAAACTCTGACTATGTATGCTTCTCTTGGATATTATAAAAGAATGGAAGATCTGAAACCCGGCCCATTCACTGCTGGAGCAACTTTGGAAATGAAGTACGAATAATCAATCATTGAAAGATTGTTAAAATATTCACTTGGGTGGATATATCGTAAAACATTTAGAGTTTTAGTAATTCAGTGTAATCACACAAGTTAAATTATAGAGCTTTAAAGAAGTATCATGTTGATGATAGTGTTTTGCATATTTAATTAAAAATAATATGTAATCTCATTGTAATTTACAGAAAGGCGCAGCTATGATACTAAAACTGACAAAATATATAAGTATAAGAGGTATTTTTTTATTATTATCATCCAGAGCATTAGCAATGGATATTCCAGTTGAAATTACAGGGGTAATACAAGTCCCTCCATGCCAGGTTAATAACGGAGAAGTTATTGAAGTAAATTTTGGTGATATATCAGTGACAGACGTGTCAAATCAGCATAATCGTCGAAAGGTTATCATTCCGGTTACTTGTGGTTATGCACAAGGTACAGCATACGTTAAAGTTACCGGAGCCCCTCTGGGAAGTAATAAAAATGTACTTATGACAAATATAAATGATTTTGGTATAGCTCTCTACCAGGGAGATGGAACGACCCAGAAGTTAATACTGGGGGAAGGGAGGGGGGATGGTAATGAAACAATTGGCTATCCGATAGAAACAGGAATATCTGGAAAGGAGAAAGGCACATTTACATTTACTGCAGTTCCATATAAAGACGGGAATAGTGAACTGAAAACAGGTAGTTTCTCTGCTGCAGCTAACATAAGCATAAGATATCAATAGATTTAAATATTATATTGACTGATTTAATTTTTTGTTGGTTATTCTTGATAAATAAATTTGCAAAACACTGCCAAAAATAAACAGAGGTAATTTTCATGAACAGAACTAATTTTAATGTCTATTGTTTTTATTTAATATCACGCGTGCGTTTTTTATGACCCGATGATGTAAGGTGCTTATATGAGAAGTTTCTTTCTTTTTTTGTTAACCCTGTCTGCAAATACATATGCAGCTACATATTGTGATCTTTTGTGGCAAATCCCTCATTTTCAGGCTCAATCTTTCAAGAAGGTTAATGAATTAGAGTATGATTTGGTAATAAAAACAGATCCTAACATGAAGTTACTCTCCAGAGTGAAGGAGAATATGTTGTCGTGGTATTATGTGCCAGTTGCAGGATGGTATTCATATTGGGTAGAGTTTGATAATGGTATATTTAGCTTTCCTAATAATATTAAATATCAGGTAATATCCATTAATAATGAAACCAGCCCGAGAACAGAACATCCCGTTGGTACTGGGGGGCATGTATGGACAAATGGATGTACAGAAATAGATTATGGTGCGGGGCTAAACTGGGGAGAGTCTACTAATCTTACACTCCGACTTAAGTTTAAAAATCCTATACCCGCTGGTATTTATAATTTTTCTGGAAGTTCTCTTCCTGTTAAGGTTATTTATGAGGAAAATAAGGGGGGGTATGCTGATAGTGCGACCATTTTGAGACGTTATCTTGGACGCCTGCCATATATTTCTGTCGATAACTGGCAGCTCGAAGTAAAGGCTCCCACTTGTAGCCACAATCACCCCTCCCTTGACTTTGGGCAAATTACATACGAACAAGCCAAAGCTGGAATAAATATATCAAAAAATTTGTCACTGTCTTGTAAAGATAATCCTGTTTCGGTTAAGTTGTATTTTAAAGATACTCAAAAAACTGTTACTGAAGCCTTTTGCGGTAAGAATTCAACGGAGAAAAATTGCAAAATAACAATCGGTAATAACAATAAAGATAATATTATTTTTAATAAAGACAGCTTCTCTTCATCAGGTAGTGGAACTCTTAATATACCGATTAATGCGACGTTTAAGTCAAAAAAACCAGAGCCTGGCCCATTTAAAGATAGTGTGATTATTGTGGCGGAAATAAATTGAGGATAATAATTTTTATTATGATGTTAAAATATTTGTGTCGCCTTTTGTGATATATTTGTTCTACCTGCCATGTTGTTATCGCATGGTGATTTTTTATTAAAAATTCATATATTCATTTTCTTAATGTGACTGACATGGAACGGTATAATATATGTTTTGTATATTATGTACATCACGTTGTAAACTCCTAACCAACACTTAGGGAACTGGTGAATTCTCCTGTAATATAGTCTGGAGAATGTTCATGTTGGGTAAGTTTCTGCTTGCTCATCACAAGTAAAAAGACAAACTTCCATGGAACTTTACCGAAGTCCATTGAATGTATATTAGTGTTGTAAATATCACATAGCCTGAACATCAAAGCACCTCTTTATTAACCCCAGAAATAAATTCGGAGGATTTATACAGAAATATTTATATTTTGTGCGGAGTAAAGATTGCGAGATTCTGGATTTAAATGTACAGCCAAATCATGTAAGCCTTGTAGTATCTCAATACCTACTCTGATGGGGCAACGAAAAGGAAGAAATATAAATCAGTTTTTACAATAAAATCAGTATATCAGGAAGACGTTATGGGGAAACTATTTTGAGTGGCAGGAGTGTTATCTATACTGAAATCGCAATCCAAAAGTTACACTATAACATTTGAGTTGTGACAATTAGAGAAGCTGTGTCTTTTTACAGTGCTTCATAGACACAATTTCATTATTAATGTCTTTTTAAAAGGTTAATTTTTATGGACGTTAGATTTATAGTGGAGCCGATTTATTCCTTGCATAATAATAAACTTATTGCAATGGAAGTTTTAAGCAGGTTTAAATTTAATAATGGTATGCAAGCTCCTGCCATAAAGATACTAAAAATGCTTAGTCAAGATGTAAAGAACAAGCTTTTAAACAAGCAGTTAGAGTGGATTACTGCAAATAAAAAATTCTTTATCGAAAATAATATTATATGCTCAGTAAATGTTGATGATGGATTGTGTACATTTATTTACGAAGACGAGCGCATACAGAAAATTATAAAGGAGAATAATTTTATCGCTTTTGAAATATCAGAAAGTCATCCTAACCTTGATATGGATGATCGTGTGATAGATTTTTTGTTCAGTTTGTCTGGATATATCTGGCTTGATGATTTTGGAAGTAGTAATGCAACAATGTCTGCAGTTATCAAGAGACCTTATCATGCTATAAAAATAGATAAATGCTTCCTGCAGCATAACATAGAAAATCACACCATATCAGAAACAATAAAACGAATAAAAGAATTCGTCCCTCATGTTATAGCAGAGGGAATTGAAAATGACGTGTATCATAAGATGTCTGTTGAACTGGATTTGTGGGGAGGGCAGGGATATTATTTTTTAAATACAAACATGAGCCCCCATTGTGAAATGGTTTCCAATTCTTTATCTTTTGATTTTTTAAAAGTGTAAGAACATAGTGAGTGTTTGACTTTCTCTAATATCATACTCCTTATATTTTTTTACTACCTATTGAACTATAAGTGTGTTAATGAATTATGAACTTAATATATTCTCTTCGTTACAGTAGTGCTGCTGGCTGTTTAATCGCCGTTTCTGAACTCACAAAAAAGAAGAATAAAAAGAAGGTTAAGGTACTTCTTCTTTCTTCTTTAACATCTATTCTTTTATATACAGGGCATAGTTTTGCAGGAACGGTAAACAGCGAAATATCATATCAGTTATTTCGAGATTTCGCTGAAAATAAAGGCCTCTTTAAACCAGGTTCCACCAACATTCCAGTTCATAACAAGAGTGGTGAGTTGGTGGGAAAATTAGATAAAGCCCCGATGCCAGATTTTAGTTCTGTAGATTCAGGTATTGGTGTAGCAACATTAATTGACCCTCAATATGTTGTGAGTGTTAAGCATAATGGGGGCTATCAAGGAGTTAGTTTTGGTGATGGCGATAACTATTATAGTATTGTAGATCGTAATAACGCACCTGACCTTGACTTTCATATACCAAGACTAAATAAACTCGTTACTGAAGTTACTCCAACTTCTATAACTTCTCAGGGAGCTGTTAGTGGCGCGTACTTAGATAAAGTACGATACCCTGTTTTTTATCGCCTGGGCTCCGGTAATCAGTACATTAAAGACCGTAATAACGCCCTTGATCACCTTTCCAGTGCCTATAACTGGCTTACTGGCGGTACAGTGGGTAATCCTTCTTCGTATCAGAACGGAGAGATGTTATCAAGTTCCTCTGGATTAGTTTTTAACTACACGAGGAATGACGTATTACCGATCTATGGTGAGGCTGGTGATAGCGGTTCTCCGCTCTTTGCCTGGGACACCACCCTACAAAAATGGGTTTTAGTTGGCGTTCTCACAGCAGGCAATGGTCCGGGCGGTAGAGCAAACAACTGGGCTGTTACACCACTGAATTTTGTTCATCAAAAAATGACTGAAGATGATGGTCCGTTTGTTCTTTTCGACTCTTCTGATGATGCGCCTTTGACATGGAATTTCGACCCGCAAACTGGGACTGGTAATCTTACACAGGGCAATGTCACCTATAAAATGCAAGGTAAACAAGGCTCCGATCTTAATGCAGGAAAAAATATTCATTTCTCCGGAAAAGGAGGGGAAGTAAAGCTTGTTGATGATGTGTTCCAGGGGGCTGGTTATTTAAGATTCTTAGACAACTATACAGTCACAGCCATAAACAATAGCGTTTGGACTGGTGCTGGCATCATCGTTGACAAGCTTTCAACGGTAAACTGGCAGCTCAACGGATTAAAAGGAGATAATCTTCATAAGATCGGCGAAGGTACGCTCATCGTTGAGGGTACTGGAATCAACGAGGGGGGATTAAAAGTCGGTGCCGGTACTGTTGTTCTTAATCAAGAGTCCAATGAAGAAGGGTCAACGCAAGCCTTTAGTAGCGTTAACATCGCAGGGGGCACATCGTCTGTTATTCTCGGTAATGAAAGACAAATTAACCCAGATAGTGTCTCATGGGGATATAGGGGCGGTAAACTTGACCTCAATGGTACAAGTGCGACTTTCCATAAGTTAAAGGCCGCCGATTACGGTGCAGTGCTTGCTAACGATGATAATGAAAATATTTCAACCATCACACTTGACTATCAGCTTAAGCCGAAAGATATCACTACCCATGAATGGGATTCCTCTAATAGAGGGACAGTAGGCGATCTATACGAATACAATAACACCTACACAAGAACAACCGACTACTTCATTCTCAAAAAGAGCAAGTATGGGTATTTTCCTACTTCTCAAATCAGTGATGATAATTGGGAATACTTAGGCCATGAACTCGATGCAGCTCAAAAACTAATAGCTAAGAGAACGAATGATAAGAGTTACGTATTTCACGGGAGGTTGGAAGGCAACATGAACGTGGAGAACCGAGTTTCCTCAGAATATGGGGGCGCTTTGGTTCTCGATGGGTCCGCGAATATCAAAGGGACTTTCACCCAAGACAACGGGCACCTGGTTTTACAGGGACATCCTGTCATCCATGCATTTAATTCCCAGCAAACAGCTGAACATTTATCAGCGAAAGGCGACGATTCTGTACACACACAGCCAACGTCTTTCGAGCAGAAAGATTGGGAAAACAGAGACTTTACGTTTGGTCAACTCGTTTTGAACAACGCGTACCTCCGGCTTGCCCGCAATGCTACCTTGAGCACTAATCTCGATGCCAACAACTCTGTTATTGCGCTTGGAGATAACAAAGTATTCATTGATACAAAAGATGGTAAAGGTACTGCATTCTCACTGGAAGAAGGTAGTTCTGTGGCCGAAAAAGAATCTGACAAGAGCGTCTTCAATGGCCATGCAATGCTTAAAGACGATACTGAGTTAAATATTCTTAATGCTGTATTCAATGGCACTATCACTGGCGACGACTCTTCAAGTGTGCAATTAGATCGGCGCGGCAAATGGAACATAGCCGGTGATTCCTCATTAGGTAAGTTTGTGAGTCATGGCGGATCTCTGTCAATGCTAGGCTCAGACTGGAGTCCTAAGACATTACGCATCAGTGAAATGGACGCCACCGATATGCATATTTCTTTAGGCGCAGATGTAAGCAAAGGGATTGGCGACAGAATTGAAATTATTGAACGTGCGCAAGGGCAAAATAACATCCTGGATGTTTCGCTGTTCTTTGATGAGAATGCGCGCCTCAAAAATGATCTGACAGTCGTTTCTGCGCCAGCAGATACAGCACATAACATGTTCTCTTTTGGCAGCTTTACTCGCGGTTTTTCAGATTTCACACCTGAAACCCAAGTACAAGAAGCTGACGGAAAAGTAATGTGGCAGCTTGCTAAAGTCGTGTCCAGCAGTGAAGAGGAAAACACGCCAGAACCAGAGAAAGTGGTTACTGACGACGGTTCGGAATCTACGGCCCCCCCTGTGGAGAAAGAAACCGAGAGTGGAAAGGAAGATGCGAAACCAGATTCGCAGAATGAGAAACTGACATTTTCGGGATCTGACAGTTCTACTAAAAAAAATAGTGAGAAAACTCAAGAAACTACGGTAGATAGTGCTTTAACAAGACACTCGAATACGGCCCTGTTAAATAAGGCCAGAGATACCTTTATCTCTCATGAGTACATCCTGAGTGATAGAGCAGACCGTTGGCAACAGGTTGTGGATGGGACTGCAGCAAACGGAGCGTGGGCGTTGACGGAGCAAAGCTACGGCAAACATGGCGACTTCACGCTTAGTCAGAGCGGCCTGAACATCGGCTTCAAGAAGTCGAATGATTCCGGTTCATGGTGGGGCGTTGGCGCAGATCTTAATCGTGGACAAGCCAAAGCCGATTATTACCGAAACGGCTATAACCTGTGGGGTGTGAACGTCTACGTCAGGCAGCAACTCATGGAAGGCTTGTTTGTTGATGGGGCCGCAGGCTTTGGCCAGTTAACCGAGGACTTTAAAGTTCATGGCGAATTGCGCGATCTGTCAGGAAAGGTGAAAAGTCATGTGTTCACAGGTAGTCTGCGAGCTGGCTACAAATTCAATTTTGAAAACGCAGACTTCTCAATCACGCCTACTGTCTCGCTTAATGGCGTCAAGGTGAGTGACAGCCGTTTAAAAGGCAAAGGCCGCAGTGCAGAGCTTCGCGGGGGGAATGCCCTTTGGCTTAAAACCGGAGTTGAGGCTGAGAAGAAAATTAAGGACGTTAAGCTTAAAGCAGGTGTGTGGAGTAATAACAACCTTAACGAGATGTCCGGAATTTCTCTGAGCGATAACTGGTCACAGCACCAATACAAGTCGAAGAACCTGGAGCGAATCACATCTTCTGTAGAAGTCGAAGGTAAAGCAACTGAAAATTTACACATTAAAGCAGGTGTTAATGCGAAATTTGACGGTTACTTCAAAAACAATTATGAAGGTATTGTCGGTATTCGATATGAGTTCTGATTATACTTATATTCGGGATTGATTTGTTTACGCTGAATGCAAATAACAAAATAACAACTTTGATATAATTCTGCGCCTTGCCATCCTGTCACTCTGAATTTCTCAAGTGAGAAGGATGGCAGGCCAGGCTGCATGTTGAAAAATAAAATTATTTAAATTTTACGTATATGGGCAGATACGACATTGATTTTGAAATTGTTGGTAAAGCCGCCTGGCTTTGGGGATGTTCTTCACTTCATAAAAGCTGGCCTATATCTATACTCCATAACAACATACTCCCGGCAATCATTCACAAGCAGTATGTTCTTTTGATGAAGAACGATTATCCGGTGGCATGGTGTAGCTGGGCTAATTTGAGTATTGAATGTGAAGTTAAATATATCATGGATACCAACTCACTGACGACTGATGAGTGGGTATCGGGTGACAGAAAATGGTTTATTGACTGGATAGCACCATTTGGTCATACACATGAATTATATCAGTATATGAGAAAACACTTTCCCTATTCTCTTTTCAGAGCAATAAGAGTTTCTCAAAATTCACCAACAAGTAAAGTCACAGAGTTTCATGGAGGTAAGGTCGATAAAATAGTAGCTAAAAAACAGTTTATTCAATATCACTATGAACTATCAGAAGCATTAAGAAATATCCGAGGTGAATATGTCGACGAATGAATCCCCCAGTCTTGTTTTGAATGTGGCTTCAACAACAGGACTTGTTGGAAGTATGAAAGATTTGGCGCTCGCAGCGAGAAAGCTGGGAATCTCAGTTGAAAAGTCATCAGATCTAACTATAGCAAAAGATGCTATCGCCGTGGCTGGCGGAGTCCTTACTGTTACCAGTAAGGGGGTTGCGATTTCTGCTGAATACTTAGACTCGCTTTTAAAAAAACATACAACAACGGAAAACATCACAACTGGCGATATCAATAATCGCGTTGGCCAGTTTACTTCCCTGCTATTGACCGTTCAGTCTGTTCTTTCTACCTCTTTAGCTGGAGTGAATCTTAATGCTCTGGTTAACTCGGGGAATACTGACAGCTTTACCATTGCCAAAAGTGCCCTGAACATAGCCAGTGAAACGCTGAAAATGGCGGTCAGTTCGGTAGGGTCAATCAGTAAATTCGCTGACTCATTTTCTAATCTGGGGGAAAAACTCCAGGGAGTTAGTGGACTTCAGAGTGTTTCGTCTGTCCTGCAGGGCATCAAAGGCCTCGATTTTAAAACGGGTACAGCTGTTCTTAGTGGTGTTGCCGGTGTGCTAGGGGGGATCAGCGCCGGTATGGTCTTAGGCTCGCCAACGGCCAGTACGGAGCAGAAGGCTGCGGCAGGCGTGGAGATGACCTCAAAAATTCTTGGGAACGTCGCTAAAACGGTAACTCAAATCGTGGTGGCGCAGAGGCTGGCAGCCGGGCTGTCCGTCACCGCGCCGGTGATCGGTTTTATCGCTTCGTCAGTTTCTCTCGCTATCAGTCCTCTGGCTTTTTATAACGTAGCGAAGAAATTCGAGTACGCAGATGAAATTCTGAAAGTCGCGGAAAAGTACAAAAAATACGGCTATAGCGGCGATGAACTGCTTGCCAATTTTAACAAGGAATATGGCGCAGTTGAAGCATCCACGACTGCGGTATCTACAGCGCTCGGTGCCGTATCGGCCGGACTTGGTGCTGCGGCAGCCGGTTCTGTCGTCGCAGCCCCTGTAGCTTTGGTTATCGGTACTGTAGCAGGCGTTGTTGCGGCCATCCTTGAAGCATCGAAGCAAGGGATGATCAACAACATCGCCAACAAATATCACCAAAAAATCATCGAGTGGCAGGAAATCCATCCGGGGCAGAATTATTTCGAATACGGATACGATTCCCGTTATGCAGCCTTCATGGAAGAAAACCTCGGAAAGCTGAATGAGCTGGCTAAGGATATGGGGGTTAAGTCTCTTGTAACCATTACCCAGCAAGGCTGGGATTCCATGCTGGGCGAACTGGCCGCTGTTACCCGTATGGGAGATAATATCTCCAGTGGCAAGGTATACGTATCCATCCTAAAGGACGGAAAGCTTAGCACAGACAAAAAAGAAGTTAGGCTCGACGACGTAGAGGGCAGCATCACTCTGAACTCCAAGTCGCCGTCTCAGGCACTAACTTTCCTGACGCCTCTGATGACGCCCACTTCAGAATCACGTATTCGAGTGCAGACAGGTAAAAACTCATGGCTGTCGCTTTCATTAGGGAAAACTAAAGATTGGGAAATTACCGATAAAGGTAATACCAGCACGATTGCCGATTTCTCGAACGTTGTGCAAAGAATAGTTTTCCGTGACAAAAACATCCATGACGTAGGTATAACCGCGTATATGGGCGGTGGTGATGATACTATTTATGTCGGTCAGGGCAAGTCTGTTATTGAAGGCGGTGAGGGTTTTGATACTGTCAGCTATGCACGTTCACCAGTGCTATGGTCACAGATAGAGGCTGTTAACGGACGACCGGGCGACTATGACGTTAAACGTGGCGTCAACAGTGACGTCTATCATGAGGTTATCTCAACTCAGAATAATAATGTCGGCAAAAATACCGAAAGCATTGAATACCGCGATGTTCTGGTCGCAAAAGGCATCTATAACGTAGAGGATAAACTGCGTTCGGTAGAGCAGATTATTGGAACCAATGGTCGTGATATGTTCAAGGGAGGAGAACATACCGATTACTTCTACGGCGGTGAAGGTCAAGATGTCATTTATGGTAATGGTGGGAACGACTTGCTGTATGGCGGCGACGGCCTCGATGTTATCTGGGGCGGTGACGGTGACGATCTGCTAAGTGGTGGAGCCGGAAATGATTCTCTGTATGGTGGCGAAGGGAACGATGTCTATCTCTTCAGTAAAGGCGATGGACACGACCACATTCATGAGGGAAAAGGAACCAACGATATTCTGTTCCTTAACGGCATAAAGGCCGAAGATCTCTCGTTCCGACGCAACACTGATGGCGATAACCTGGAATTGACCGTTCAGGGTAGTACAGACGCTATTACCTTCGACAACTGGTTCCTTTATGATCGACTGAAAGATAACGTCATTTCTGAACATAGAGATATGAAGGTTGAATCCATTATCACTGGTGATGGTTTGGTAATCTCATCTAAGAAAATTGATGCACTTATCGAGAAGATGTCTGAAGTCGGCTTCAAAGTATCCGAAGTCGACAAGCCCCAGATAATCGAAGAGGATATAGGCAGGTTCTTTGCTGTTAACCCTGTCTTCTAACTTTAATATGGCAGTCCCTTTATGGGCTGCCATTTCCTAAAATCTATTCCTGTTTATTTATGACTAACGATTTCGCACTTTCTGCGCTGGTCATGCTTGCGCAGTATCACGGTATTGCTGTTTCTCCAAAAGATATAGAGCATCAGTTTGATCCTGAAAAAAATGGAATAAGTGTAAATGCCTGGGTTCTGGCAGCTCGCCAGGTAGGGCTGAAAAGCCGACTGGACAATAAGCCCATCTCTCGTCTCCCCTACCTCACTCTCCCCCTTCTCGTTTGGCGCGATGATGGAGAGCACTTTATTCTTGCTGCCATCGATAAAGCCACGAACCGATATCTTATTCATGATTTCCATGAAGATCGGCCAATTACACTCTCTAAAGAAGAGTTTGAAGAACGTTACAGCAGTAAAGTCATTTCCATCGCTTCCCGTAGTTCTGTTTTGGGTAAGCTGGCGCGCTTTGATTTCAGTTGGTTTATACCTGTCGTAATAAAATATCGACGTATCTTTATTGAGGTAATTGTCGCTTCCATTGCATTGCAGCTGCTGGCACTCATGACGCCCTTATTCTTTCAGGTTGTCATGGATAAGGTACTTGTTCATAGAGGTTTCTCTACCCTCAATGTCATTGTTATTGCTTTGGTCGTCGTTGTTTTGTGCGAGGTCATACTCGGTGGATTGAGAACCTATATTTTCGCGCATACAACCAGCAGGATAGACGTTGAGCTGGGCGCGCGCTTATTCCGACACATGTTAGCTCTGCCTCTCTCTTATTTTTCAATGCGGAGAGTTGGTGACACCGTTGCCAGAGTCCGGGAGCTTGAGCAGATCCGCAACTTCCTGACCGGCCAGGCTTTAACGTCGGTTCTGGATATGCTTTTCTCGTTTATCTTTCTGGCTGTAATGTGGACTTACAGCTACAAACTCACGCTGGTCGTATTCCTGTCACTACCTGTTTATATCGTCTGGTCTCTACTCATCAGCCCGCCTCTCAAAAAGCGCCTGGACACCAAATTTGCGCGCAATGCGGAAAACCAATCTTTCCTTGTCGAAACAGTAACTGCCATAGGCACGATTAAGGCAATGGCGGTAACGCCCCAGATTACCCACAAATGGAACAAGCTGCTTGCCAGCTATGTTTCTGCCGGTTTCTCGGTGACTCATCTCGCTACTGTAGGGCAGCAAGGTATACAGCTCATCCAGAAGGCCGTGATGATCATTACGTTATGGTTAGGTGCCCATCTTGTCATTGAGGGGCAGCTGACCATTGGTCAGCTAATTGCCTTTAATATGCTTTCAGGGCAAGTGACGGCACCCGTTTTACGCCTGGCCCAACTCTGGCAAGACTTCCAGCAGGTGGGCATTTCCGTCGCGCGCCTGGGGGATATCCTCAACTACCCGACAGAGGTGTCAGGGAACGGTATTAATCTGCCGCCACTCAAAGGGGATATCGAGTTCAAGAACATCAGTTTCCGTTACAAGCCGGAGATCCCGCGCGTTCTTGAGAACGTTAGTTTTAATATAGCTGCCGGTGAGATTATTGGTGTAGTTGGTCGTTCAGGATCGGGTAAGAGCACGCTTACTCGCCTTCTTCAGAGGCTCTACGTACCCGAACAGGGGCAGATACTGATTGATGGCCATGATATTTCCCTGGTTAACCCAGCTTCCCTGCGCCGCCAGATTGGCGTCGTGCAGCAGGAAAACATTCTGCTTAACCGCTGCATCCGAGAAAACATTGCGCTGGCCTGTCCGGGCATCGCAATGGAGAGAATCATTGCTGCCTCCCGCCTGGCTGGCGCTCATGACTTCATAAGCGAACTTCCAGAGGGTTACGACACCGTGGTTGGCGAGCAGGGTTCTGGCCTGTCTGGTGGCCAACGACAGCGTATAGCTATCGCTCGTGCGCTGATTACTGACCCTAGAATCCTGATTCTGGACGAGGCTACCAGTGCTTTGGATTACGAATCTGAAAACGCCATCATGCGGAATATGCACAACATCTGTAAAAACAGAACTGTGATCATTATTGCCCATCGGCTCTCAACCGTGAGGATGGCTGACCGGATTATGGTGATGGATAAAGGGAACGTAGCCGAGTCCGGAACCCATCAGGAATTGCTGGCTCGCCCTGACGGCATTTACCACTACCTTCATCAGTTGCAATCTGCTTAACAAGGGAATGAACATGAAATTATGGATGCAGGGTATTTCAGACCTGGTGAAGAAGTATTTTGTAGTTTTCCGCGAAGCCTGGTCAATAAGGAAGTCGTTAGACGCTCCCAAACGGCTACGGGATGAGTATGATTTTTTGCCGGCACATCTTGAACTGACCGAAAAACCGGTATCACCTCTTCCTCGGATTGTAGCGCGCACAATTATGATCTTTCTGGTCTTGGCGATATTAATTTCCGTCTTCTATAAAGTTGAGATCGTTGCTGTAGCGCCAGGCCAGCTGATATTGAATGGCCGTAGTAAAGTCATTCAGCCACTGGAAACTTCGCGTGTGAATAAAGTCTATGTGAGAAATGGCGAGAAGGTCAAAAAGGGGCAGTTGTTGATCTCTCTTTCTGCGATAGGTGCGGAAGCTGAGAATGCCCAAAATAAAAGCGTTCTGGCGCAATCACGCCTTGATGAACAAAGGCTGGAGGCCCTCCTTAACGCAACGGAGAATGATTTGCCTCCATTAATGACATCCCCTACCGGACCAGATTCCGAGAGAGCCAATCGGTTGATGCAAGCGCAATTTGTCGCATGGACTACATCCCGTGAGCAGCAGCAGGTCATTATTCGCCAGAAGACGGCTGAACAGGCAGCTATAAAATCCCGGATAGCTAAACTGGAGCAACAGAAACGTATAATCCAGATAAAACTAAGCGATATGCGCTCTCTTTATAAAAAACAGGCCATATCTAAACATCAGTTACTGGACCAGGAAAATCAGTATGTGGAAATAATAAATGAACTTGAGGTGTTAAAGAGTCAAATAAGAGAGGCCAGTGAGGCTGTTGCTCACGCTCATAATGAGTACAGGCTTCTTAAACAAACATTCCGTAGAGACCTGATGGAGCAACTTAATCAATTACGGGACACTATCCAACAAGTAACCTATGAGCTGGATAAGAACCGAGAACGGCTGGATGCATTACAAATTACATCGCCAGTCGATGGTGTTGTACAACAACTGGCCACCTTTACACAAGGTGGTGTTGTTACAACGGCACAGACACTGATGGTTATTGTTCCGGAACACGATCACCTTGATGCAAAAATTAAAATTAGTAATAAGGATATCGGCTTTGTTTCGCCCGGACAGGACGTCGTTATAAAAGTCGAGTCATTCCCTTATACTCGTCACGGTTACTTGCATGGTATCGTCAAAACGGTAAGTAGTGAAGCTATCGAGGATAACCAGAAAGGATTATATTTTGATGGGGAAATCATGTTACTTGATTCGGTCATGATGGTTGAGGGAAAAGAAGTAAGGATGACATCAGGTATGAATATTACAGCAGAAATAATCACAGGTTATCGTCGGGTAATTGATTTTGTTCTTAGTCCTATAAAGGGAACAATTCATGAGAGCATGACTGAACGTTAATTCTTGCTATGTCAGGAGTAGCCAACAAAAACAGGTCTCAATTCTAGATTTTCAAGTATCTACCTTCCGATTCGTTCGGTATTAATCCATCATAATATTAATGATGGTCTGAATGCATGAATATTCAACTATATGGCCATGTCATTACATGGCGGACTGGTAGAGGCTGCAACAACTAGTGTAAACCCCAGACATGTGGCAGAGAATGACTACAGGATAAAGCACACTGAGCGTCCTGATTATCAGGAACTTTTCAGGGAGTCCTGACATCAAGAGCGTATAATATTCCGTTTTCATTTCTTTCCTTTGTGGTTTTTTCTTTAGCTAACGAATTTCGATTTGTTCCAGAGTTATCGGGGGAGGCCTTTGACGCTTTGCCATGACGTTCATCTCACGATTGTTTGAACTGTCATAGAGGAGCGCTCGAGATCCATAGCTGTGTTGGCAGCTGCGACTACCAAACTGGCTAAAGCCTTCTATCTGAGAAGGAGCGTATGATTATTGTTGATAACAGAAGTGTTATGTTATAACATTTGTCGAAGCTACATGTTATTGATACAACAGCAGGGCGGATATCGAATAACTTTATGAAAGTGTTATTTTTTTGTGTGCTGTTATCAGTCGCAAGTATAAAGCAAAGTGTTACCAATTTAGTTCATGATGCATTCACTCAACAATATTATATTTCTTTATTCTATGAGTCAGAGGTTACAACAGATAATAAATATTCAATGAGTTATTTTATGGAACACTCTTTATTTGTTACTTCTGATTCAATTTATTCATCTTTTTCAGAGGTTGTAAAATACATTAGGAGATTAATAAAGAAACTTTATTCCGAATAAGCAAGAATAACTATCGCCTTTTTTAATTAGAGGTTTTATATTTCAAACCAGATAATCTTCATTAATAATGCTGGAGCAGTAATGAAAAAACTTTACCTAATTAAATTAATGTTTATCGCTGCAATTTTTTTTGCAACATCTAAAGCATTAGCAGGCAGTTATTCAGTTATCAATCTGATTAATGAACGTTTGTCATATATGAAAGATGTAGCCGGGTATAAGGCTCAACACCATCAGGCGATAGAAGATTTGCTTCAAGAAAAAAAAAGTATTACAAAATGCTATTGCTGATGCAGGAAAACTAGGAATAAAAGAGGATACCGCAATACCTTTTATCCAAGCCCAAATGGATGTTGCGAAAGCAATACAGTACCGATATCGTGCTGACTGGCTATCGGTTCCTGAAACTGACTGGAAACCTCGTCCACTTAAGGATGTTCGAGAACAAATCGCTCAGTTAAACTATAGAATTCTGCAGGATTTGGCTAAATGGTTGAAGTCAGAGGGATCGCTGACTGAATGGGAAAAAGTGCACTTTATGCAGAATATCCAACAGCAAAATTTAAATGAGATGGATAAATTGTTGATTTGGAATGCATTGAGGAAAGTATCTTTGAAATAAGGGGAATACAGAGAATGAATCGTATGAAGATAAAAATAAACTGATAATACACAGGGCTTCTGATACATAAAAGTAGTGTTTATTTCTATTTTTATGTCGAAGCCAGGATGACTCAGTTACACCAGATTTATCTATCAGGAGCTCTGTTTAATTGACACAACTCAGCGATATAATGGTTTATTTATAGATATTTGTGTCTCTGTGAACTGAACGTATGCATATTCTAATACGCTTTAACTCAATAAAAAAATAAATGATATCCAATTAACATTCAAGAGGGTTATGCCAAAATTTGCGCATCGGTAATAGGAGGTTGTTGCCATGATTACAGATTGTTTACTTAAAAAAGATCCTTTTTTGTCCGACTCAATTGTTGGGTGGGGGGTAATAAGGTGTTCTCCATGGTGTTTATTTGGTGTATTTTGCAATTATGAGCAAGCATTAGAGTTTGCTGCAATTCCTGGTAAAGACTATGAGGTGTTCTGGGGGACACATCGATTAGGGACCTCTGAGTTTTGGTGCGGTTTTGAGTGATAACAGGTTTACTCACTAATTAACAATTCAAACAACCTACATATGAAATATTTTTTAGCTCCTCTACAAAGCAGAGGAGCATTTAGTTAATGTAAATCCGTAAATTAATATAGCACTGTTAACAGCAATTTATCCTAACACAGATTTATCAGCACAAACATTTTCCAAGTTTAAAGGGGACTGACCACAGAAGTTTATACTTCCATTCAGGCCTGAAAGCTCCTATAGAATATATCATTTTTTTATTGTTTTCATGACAGTATTTTCTGGCTCTATTAATATTTGACCACATAAGGACACTTCCAGGACTGAGTTTCATACAGCCATCATCATTCAGTATCGCACCATTTGGGACATCATAATAAACATTACATGAACTTTCAGATTTCAAAACAATGTCAATAGCACAAGGCTTATTATTCCAAAATAGCACGTACCCAAATATCATTTTCCGCAGATAAGAAACAAATCTCAATAAATCATCATATTTATAGCAAGGTAACATATTTCCAAATCGAGACTGGAAAAGTGATATGTATAATCTGGCTATTTCACTATCTGATAACTCCTCTATGCATTTAATCTCTCCACCGTTTCTGATAAATCTCTGGACTTCATTTCGTCGTGTTTTTTCAAATTTCGTGGAAAATTCTTCTTTTATTATGCAGTTTTGCTTTTTTCTGGCTATACTCCATGTTGCGTTTATTATGTTAGGTTTATTTATCATGGATAATTTATTCGTTTTGTCCGGAAAAAAGCATTTCGTATGAGAATCAAAAGGAATTAAAATCTCATCAGATGACAAAGGATAACGCCTTCGAGCCATTATGCCAACTTGCGTTCCATTGCACAGGAAGTATGCGCCTTTAATATCACCATTTTTTTCATAGTGAAAAAAATCAATCTTCCATGCATGATTCTTCATAAAAAATGAAACAACATCCGGGTGCATGTTTACGCTCCCTCCGTATTTTTCAAAAGCCAGCTTATATATTTCGAATGTAGATGTTTTCCAGGATGTAATGGTTCGCTTAAAATTTTTTATAAGCACAGTATCCTCCAGATTTTTCCGTTTCCATTTTAGCTTTCTGTTAGATATTGATTGTTCATAACGACGGCCGTTTATAAAAAATATAAAATTTATTTAAAATCCACTACCATTTGTTGTGGGATCGACAGATGTTTAGTCGTTTCTATACAAGCTTTAATATAGTCAGTAAATTTTGGTGGTTTGGGCATTCCGATACCCAGTAATTTCTCATTGCTGAAAGTGACATTAAGCATGCTGAACGCGCCGTACAAACGAATGGCTTTGAGCATAAGACGTTCATTACATGGACCAAAAATATTCTTTAATTCATGTCTCTCCATGACCAGCACGTCATAGCTAACTTTAGTATATTTATCACCAACGGGAGTTCCATTCAGGGCACAGGCTATAGATTTGTCAATATCTGCAAATGTTACACTGCCTTCTTTACCTGCAGATATATGAATAACTTCTCCCTTAGATAACGAGCTTTCCAGTAGCATTAACAATGCATCAGCACAATAGTCCACAGGAATGACATCTATTCTATCATCCAGTGAACACATAAATTTTTGTAACATTAATCCCATTCTGAACACCCAGAAAATACTGGTTGAAGGTAAGCACCCTAAATGGGTGTGGCCGACAATAATGGATGGACGGGCAATCAATAAGGGCAAGTTGGGACATTCTTTGCGCATCAAAAGTTCTATTGTTGCTTTTGAGCGCGTATATTCTACCAAATGCTCTCCTGTATCTAATGCTACAGCATCTTCCGTTACTAACGAATTTGCATTCGGAGTACATGACATAGCAGTTCCAACATGAATAAAGCGTTTTAACCCTGTAACTTTTGTCATTCTTTTGGCAAAAGCAAGCGTACCTGTAACATTTACACTCCATATAAGAGGGTTATTGCCAAAAGAAGCAACTGCTGCACAATTAATAACATATGTGACTTTATCAAGACGAGGGTCATAGAGGAAGGTCTCCGGGTTATTTAAATCCCCGAGCAATATATTATCAATTGTTAAAGAATGTAATCTATCCTCGCAAATATTAAATTTGCGACCATTGTCTTTAACCCTCTCAAGTCCTGTATGTTGCGAATCGGCTCGAACTAAAAGTAGCAATTCTATATTTTTTTGATTGTTCATCAGTTTATCTAGCACAGCACCGCCGAGAAATCCAGTGGCCCCAGTGAGTAATAATAAGTCCATGTTCAACCTCTTTTACTTATAAAAATAACATTATGAAAATAACTTGATTAGCATAAACCAATCATAAACAAAATAATTATTTGCATGGAGTTAAATTATGCATAGCCATTAATGAATAATAACCATAAAGAATAAAAAACCTAAGTTTATATGTTAAAAATAGATAAGGCGCGACATCTTCATGAAGTACTATTCCTCTTTTCATTCAGTTGGTTGTTTTATTTTGGTTAATCTTATCTGGAGATACAGCTACTGTCCGGTGTTTCTGTGGGCTACATCACTCCTTTAAAATTGCAGATTAACACAAGCACCGTTTTTACATTTCTGATGATAAAAATATTTATATATTACTTAAATGACTTAATATTATTAACATGCTAATTATCAATCATACAACAAATTGAGCATCTTAATTTCTGAGACCTGACAGCAATAATCTTAAACAAAAAATAAACAAAACAATGTTTCACGATTGACGTGGAAACAAAGACTCAACGAATATTTATCTGATTAATCAGACTTAAAGGAGTCACATTATTATGCGGTTAAAGTTTCTGGCAATGGTATTATCTGTTCCCATTACATTCAATGCCCTTGCTACTACTGAATTTCTCACTTTTACCCCTGAGAAAATCAGTACGGAACTGAATCTTGGTACACTGAGTGGTAAAACAAAAGAGCGTGTTTACGCACCTGAAGAGGGTGGACGAAAAGCCAGTCAGCTGGACTGGAAATACAGCAACGCCGCTATTATTAAAGGTGCTATTAACTGGGATCTACTCCCCCGTTTGTCCTTCAATGCATCAGGCTGGACAACCATCGGTCAGAAAGGGGGAAATATGGTTGACCGTGACTGGTTGGACTCAGATAAACCTGGCATCTGGACTGATGAGAGCAGGCATCCCGATACCCGACTTAATTTTGCCAATGAATTTGACCTGAATATCAAAGGATGGCTCTTAAATGAACCAGATTATCGCCTGGGGCTCATGGCGGGATATCAGGAAAACCGTTACAGTTTCACCGCCAGTGGCGGCTCTTATATCTATTCTTATGAAGGGTTTAGGGATGCTATTGGCACATTCCCGGATGGCGAAAGAGCCATAGGTTACAAGCAGCGTTTTAAGATGCCTTATATTGGCCTGACTGGAAGTTACCGCTATGACAACTTTGAACTGGGCGGCACATTTAAATACAGTGACTGGGTTGAGTCATCTGATAACGATGAACATTATGACCTGGAGAAAAGAGTCACATATCGTGACAAAGTAAAAAGTCAGAATTATTATTCTGTGGCCGTCAATGCTGGCTATTATATAACATCTAATGCCAAGGTGTATGTTGAGGGTACGTGGAATCGGATCACTAACAAGAAAGGTGATACATCTCGTTATAATAGAAACAGCAACGTTTCTGAATTCGACAAAAACAGTGCCGGTATTGAAAACTACAATTTCATAACTACAGCGGGTCTTAAATATTATTTCTGATTCTCTGAGTGGATTGCAGGACTGACCTTTTAAAATTAGCTCCAGTAGATACTGGAGCATTTACTATAGGGAACTGGAATACCACTTTCATCGTCATGGAAAACTTAGACTATGATAACGAAATGTCTCTTTCGCCGCACCGAGTTCTTTATCGCAGCGCTGTTCATTATTCTTATCTGCGTTTTGCTCTTCTTTCTGAGAAGTCCTGATATACCAGAATTTGTTACGGCCCCAGTGCGTAAAGGTGATATAGAAAATTCCGTTCTGGCAACTGGTCGCATTGACGCGATTGAACGCGTTAACGTAGGGGCACAGGTATCAGGCCAGGTGAAATCACTGAAAGTAAAACAGGGCGACTACGTGACTAAAGGGCAGCTGATTGCCGAAATTGACGACTTGCCTCAGCGTAATGATTTGCGCAATGCTGAGGCTGCGCTCAGCGAGGTTAAAGCCGAACTTCAGTCGAAGCAGGCGCTCCTGAAACAGGCTGAATTGCGTTTTAAGCGCCAGCAGCAAATGTTAAGAGAAGATGCCAGCTCGCGTGAAGATTTTGAGTCTGCAGAGACAATGCTTGCCACCACTCACGCCGAATTACTGTCTCTGAATGCCAAGCTTGTCCAGGCACAGATAGAAGTGGATAAGAAAAAGCTAGCTCTTGGCTATACACGAGTTGTAGCGCCGATGGATGGTATAGTTATCGCCGTCGTCACTCAGCAGGGACAGACCGTTAACTCAAACCAGAGTGCGCCAACGATCATTAAGCTTGCACGTCTGGATGTTATGACCATTAAAGCGCAGATCTCCGAAGCCGATATCACCCGTATTTCCGCTGGGCAAAAAGCCCGTTTCACTATCTTTTCCGAACCGGACACGCACTATAATGCGACACTGCGAGCAGTTGAGCTGGCACCGGAGTCAGTGATGAAAGATGATTCTCTTGCCAGCAACAGTTCGGTTTCAGGTGCCAGTTCTTCAAATGCTTCTGTTTATTACAATGCCTTGCTCGATGTGCCTAACCCAGAAAACCGACTCCGTATTGCCATGACAGCGCAGGTTACACTCCTTATTGAAGAAGCCAAAAACACATTGCTGGTGCCCCTTCAGGCCGTGCGCAGAACCGGGGAAAACAAGCAACAGGTCCAGGTGCTGGCGGCTGACGGCAAGCTGGAAACCAGGAATGTGACAACTGGCATAACCAACGGATTGGATATTCAGATCCTCGAAGGCTTAAAGATTGGAGAGAATGTTGTGTTGTCGTTGCCGGAAGAGAAAGCAACCGAAGAAGAGATTGTGCTGTGAGAAAGATTATTGAGCTAAAAGGGATTAGCCGAACTTATGGCAATGGTAGTCAGGCACGAACCGTCCTTAAAAACGTCGATTTGACTATCGCGGCCGGAGAAATGGTGGCAATCATCGGTGCCTCAGGCTCAGGCAAATCAACCTTAATGAACATAATGGGTTGCCTTGACGTACCAGACAAAGGCGATTACTTCATCAACGGGCAAAACGCCGCCCACCTTTCGCCCGATGAGCTGGCCAGAATGCGCCGGGAACATATTGGCTTTATCTTCCAGCGATACCATTTGATTCCTGATCTTAGCGCACTTGGTAACGTGGAGATCCCGGCCATTTACGCCAACAGAGAACGAGGCAGCCGTCGGATGTACGCAACCGCGCTGCTTGGTAGACTTGGGCTGAAAGGACGTGAGCATCATAAACCTAGCGAACTTTCAGGTGGTCAGCAGCAACGCGTCAGTATTGCCCGAGCACTGATCAACGGTGGAGAGATAATCCTAGCGGACGAGCCGACTGGCGCTCTGGATTCGCAATCCGGGCTAGAAGTGTTAGCCATCCTGAGTGAGCTTAATCGGCATGGTCATACCGTAGTAATGGTGACCCACGATATGACGGTTGCCCGGCACGCGAAGCGCATTATCGAACTGCGTGATGGCGAAATTATCTCTGATAGCGGCAGTTGCGTATCTGTAACAAAAACGTGGCGACAAACCAACAGTATCCGGCAAAGCTATTGGCAAACACTGTTCGATCGTACGCGTGAATCGCTGCAAATGGCGCTAAAAGCGATGAATGCGCACCGTTTACGCACCACACTTACCATGATTGGGATTATTTTTGGTATCGCTGCCGTTGTGACTGTAGTGGCATTGGGTGAAGGTGCCAAGCAGAAGACACTGGAGGAGATTAAAAGTCTGGGTACAAATGTGGTCCGCATTTATCCTGGGCGAGATTTTTTTGATGACAGCGTTGAGAGTATTCGAACACTAATACCTGCGGACGCTGATGCACTAGCGAAACAAGGATTTGTCGACAGCGTAAGTCCGGAAGTTAGCACATCAGATAATATTCGTTTTCTTGGTAAATCGGCAATGGCTTCCATCAACGGCGTAGGGCGGGAGCATTTTCGGGTAAAAGGTATTGAGTTGTTACAGGGGACAACTTTCAGGGATGATCGTAATGCCCTACAGGAAGTCATTATTGATGAGAACACCCGCAAGGCTATTTTCGACGATGCGGGGCTACAGGCTCTGGGGCAAATAATCCTCCTTGGTTCCGTGCCTGCACGAGTGGTTGGCATTGCCAGAAGCAGCGACTATAGCGATATGCCAAACCGCATTACCGTGTGGATGCCTTACAGCACAGTGATGTACCGTATGGTGGGCAAACCGGTTCTGAGCAGTATTAGCGTCAGGCTAAAAGACAATGTGAATAACGAGGCAGCAATTAGCGCAATCTCCCAACTGTTAACCCGGCGTCATGGTGTAAAAGACTTCCAAGTCTACAACTTTGAACAAATCAAAAAATCTGTCGAACGTACCTCAATGACCTTCAGCATTCTAATTCTGATGGTCGCCAGTATCTCACTAATGATCGGCAGTATCGGGGTGATGAACATCATGCTGGTCTCTGTAACGGAACGAACTCATGAAATTGGCGTACGCATGGCTGTCGGTGCGAGATACGGCGACATCATGCAGCAGTTTATTATTGAGGCCGTATTAGTTTGCCTGATTGGTGGCGCATTAGGTATTGCATTGTCATATGCCACAGGCATGCTCTTTACCGCCCTGGGGGACGAAATGTTCACGGTGATATATTCGTGGCAGGCTGCTGTCACCGCGTTTTTCTGCTCAACCTTAATCGGTATGATTTTCGGTTATCTCCCCGCCCGCAAGGCAGCAAGGATGGATCCGATCTTTTCACTGGCCAGCGAATAACCTATGAAAATTTTATCACCTTTGGCTTTATGCCTTACCACAGCACTCTGTGCAGGTTGCACAAGCGTGCTGAAAAGTGACTATCACGCTCCCGAAGTGGGCTATCCCATCAGTTGGGTCCAGAGTGATATGGACGGAAATACAGCCCCGTTTGACTGGAAAGAATTTAACGATCCTCATCTCGATAGCTGGCTTCGCCTGGTGATGACAAGTAATAACGACATGGCTATAGCTGCACTGCGAGTGCATCGGGTGCGGCTGGATGCGGAAAGAACAGGTATCACCAATTCTCCTGCATTAAAAGGTTCACTGGGTGTGGACGGGAAAAAACAGCTGAATAACTCGTCCGGTTGGACAAAAAGCGGTTATGCCAGTCTCAGTACCAGCTATGAGCTGGATCTCTGGGGTAAAATTGCCCGTCAGCGTGACGTTGCTGAGTGGGCAGTCCATGCCAGTGAAGAAGATTTTCGTTTCGCGCGCCTGATGTTGCTTTCAGAAGCCAGCAATAATTACTGGCGCATCGGTTTTGTAAATCAACAAATTGCCATCCTCCAGCAGAGTATCGACTATGCAAAAGAGACGTTGCGTCTGGCCGAGGTTCGATATCGAGCAGGAAGCACCTCGTCGCTGGATGTGATCGACGCGCAGCAAAACCTGCTCACGCAAGAGAACCAGCTCACAGGGCTACAACGAGAACGTTTACAGATACTCAATCAGCAGGCAGTTCTGCTCGGCATTGTTCCGGGGGGGCAGATAGTCGAGCCAACAACGCTGCCAAAAGGAAGCCTGCCTAAGGTCAATGCGAATATTCCTGCCAGCGTTCTGATGCGTCGGCCTGACATCAGCGCTAAAGAGTGGCAGTTGCGTGAGGCGCTGGCTACGGTTGATATAAAGCGTAGTGAATATTACCCCACCTTCAACCTGACTGGCGCTTTGGGTACCAGCAGCACTTCGCTACTGGCATTACTGCATAATCCGGTCGGTTCTGTAGGCGCTAACCTAACTCTACCGTTTCTGGAGTGGCGGCAGCGGGACATCGAGGTAAAAATTGCCCGTAACGATTATGAACAGCGAGTGCTGGAGTTTAAACAACTACTTTATAAGGCAATGAGCAGCATAGAAGACGCGCTTTCATTACGTAACCAGCTGCAGGTTCAGGAGACAAGACTCAGGGAAGAACTGGAACTTGCACGTAAGTCAGAGAGATTAAACGAAGTGCGTTACCGGCATGGTGCAATACGTATTTCATTCTGGCTTGATGCTCAGGAAAAACGCCGTCAGGCGGAATTTCGGCTAGATGAAAATCGCTTCAATCAGTTGCAGAACTTAGCAAAAATTTATCTTGAGTTTGGTGGGGCTCCAGTATTTCCTTAGATCTTACTAATCGGGACTGCCTGAAATTTGAAAAACAAGCCACACTAAGGCTATTATTTAGCCAGGCATATGAAGAGACACTTGACAATAGTCAGTATTATGAAGATTCAGTGTCCAAAATGAAGTCAATGTTCAGCAAGAATAGCGATCATATTCTGATGTGTCTGAAAAAGAGGTTCTCACCAGATAAGTAGTCGGAACTAAAGAGATATGCAGGAAAATGTAGCTCCCGAAAAGCATAAGGGCAGCCCTGATTATTTTCCTGAGTTCGCGCTGCTGTTCGTTGTTATCTCTGACTGGAATATCTCCCTTGAAAACTTGCCCTTTAAAAGGGTATTTACACCAATTTTTCCCACTGTTACTTTGCAGTTTACTCGGTTGTTGTCTGGATAGTGATATTAATGCTAATGTATGCGTACATTAGCATTAACTATGAGCATGATACATGAGAGACGAGACTAAAAAGGCTATGCGTATGTTTCTAGGCGGCAGATGTTACACTGCTGAAAACCTTGAAAGGGATTACCTGGCTGAACTGGCCGGTTACAGCGATGAACGCTGGGAAGCACCGCAGAGGGCAGCACGTCTTGCGGCGGCGGTAAAACGTTTTAAAACCTCAGAAATGCTGCGCTTTATTTTTGCCACCGTAGCTTACGACCCTGACCCGGATTTAACGCCGCTTACTGTTAAGCGACTGTGCAATGCGCTTTTCGGCCGAACGGGTAGCCAGTGGTTGATTGTGGAGGTTTTCGGGGAGAAGGGGCGACAGCGCCGAAGCACGGACAGTAACCCGAAGTACGTGGAAAAAGTGGCAGCAAGATATCGTTATGCCGCCGCGAGGCACTGGCAGGCAACGCTTGCTGAGATTGAACGGGTAAAGCGTATCTATCAGACAGGAGTAAAGGCATCAAGAGAACACGAGGACTGATTAACCCAATAATTAATGCTAATGTACGCATACATTAGCATTAATTATTAACATACAAAAAGCCGTAGCATGGAAATAAATAGTGTCATACCTGTCAGAGTAACTACTGACGTGTTAAAGCGGGTGAGGGGGCATTAACGTTTAAGGCTGGCTCTGAACTCCTCAGGGTTAGCCAGCAGGGGATTGATAGCCCTCAATTGCTCCTGAATCATGGCTTGAGAGCGTCGTTTGGGCATCTTTTTACTTCGGGCACGTTTACCATCATGTTCAAGTTCACCCATTTTACACTGTGCCAGTTTAAGCACGGCCCCAAGACGTTTGTTATCAACGATTTGCCCCTGATCGACACATTCCAGTTTGTCGAACACCTGATATTTGAGTGAACGGTAACCGTGTTTGAATGCCAGTGTGCCGTCTGGATAGTCATAGACTGTGAGTTTTTCGCCAGCGATACGAGTGTTCTCTTCTGTAGGTTCAACAAGATATATCATTTTGTCATAGTGTAATGTCAGCGTTTTAGGCAGCTTACGCTGTTCCTGCCAGGCAAAAATATCATCGAGCTCTTCGTTGATTTCAGCCTCGGGTCGGTGCAAATCTTTGGGGTATTTTGCTGGTCTTGCATGGTCACAAGCATCCTGATGTCTCCATAGCCTGAGGATTGGATCCTTTATGCCAGAAAAAGTGACATCACTAAATGGGTTAAAAGTGACATTAGAATATTGCAGCTACAATATCTATGCGCATAATCTATCTTATGTTAAATAACATTGAATATTAACTTACTTCATGAAGCTTACTGCTTCTATTTCCACTTCTTTTTCTTATTAATCGCTCCCCTAATCCACGCATTCATCTGCTCTACAGGCTCTAAAATATTTTTTCTGAGTACTGAGCACAAACTGCTCCATAAAAAACAGACCACAAGTTTGGGCATGATACTGATGTAGTCACGTTTTATTGTTTTCATGAAGCTCTCTGCTATTCCATTACTCACCGGACTCCGCACCGCCGTGTTCTTCGATTTAAGTCCCAACATCCGAGCGAACTGGCGTGTTTCATTAACCCGGTAGTCAGAGTCAGCGGTCGAAAGACCTCCCAGGTAGCTACTCTGCATACCCACTATAATGCAACTATTCTCGTGACGTGTGTTTCAGCTCTCCCCCGGCTATGATACGAGATGGTATGGAGAGCCCTTCTGGGGCCACTGCCTGCACCAGATGCAACAGGAAGCCTGATATGAATGCAATTTCTGTCAGGACAGGCGGGTAACTTTCTGTGGCCATGGATCAGGGAATACTCCACCCGACATCCACCACTGAATTTCTTCTTCAGTCAACAAGCAAAGGGATAAGGCATGTGTAAAATCATTAACTTCAGTGGCATTGCCAATGATAGTCAACTGACAGCAGCGATCGCCAAATCGCCCAGAGGCTGTGTCGATGTGTCGCTGTAGCGCTGAACGTTCTTCACGAGTTAAATTATTGTCAGTATGTTCCAGTACTCCAGCTTTCCAGTAGCCAATGAGCGCCAGACTGATGCTTCCTGCTGACTGATTCCAGAGCAGGGCAAGATCATCTCTCCCGGGGAGCCAAAAAAAACCTTTACTGCGATAAACGCCCATGCCCATAAAGCGGTGACAGGTATCCCATAATCTTTGCGGATGGAATGGCCTGTCGTCCCTGATGACGCGCCATATAAGTTCCTCATTGTTGCACGGAGTATCCATGTTTCCTACAAGTGCTTCCAGTTCACTGATGAGTAACTCAACACGGTCAAAATTGTAGTCCGGGATCGCCAGTAATGTGCTCAGTTCAATATTTCCCCATGATACCGCGAGCACATCCACGGAGGGGTTAAGTGGGTGTATGGCTTTTGCCACAGCGGAGATAATGTCAAAGGGCAGGCGGTCATTTCTGGTCAGCAGCAGCCTGTTGCAGAACATGATTTGCTCGGCCAGCAAATTCTCCAGGCCGCGTTTGTTATGCCGGAGATTTTCCTGAAGAGTGGGGATCAGTTTTTTCCCATCATTGTAATCTTCATGGAGCATGACAGTATCAACGAGTGTTAAAAACGCCTTCAGGCGTACACGTGAATGGCGACGCAGGTATTTGACCAGAGGAAGCGGATGACTGCTTCCGGAGGTTTCAATCAGCATCACATCCGGCTTGTTGTGATCAAGCAGGTGGTTAATTGCGAGATCCATCTTTTTGAGGCCTGCGGGGCTGCTGATGCTGTCTGCGGTGATACTTACGAAATTATTGTCTTTTGCATCTACAATATCTGTGTTGGCGATCAGCACGCCGTCCACATCCAGTTCGCTCATGTCATTGACTATGACAGAGACTGAAAGCTGTTTTTCGTGTGCCTGTATGAGCAGGTTTTTCAGCAGAGTGGTTTTCCCTGCGCCGAGGAAGCCATTGAGAATGATGACAGATGTTGTTTCCATATCAGCAGTACACCAGTTAGTTAGCGAGGAAGGCGCTTGGCGGTACAAAGAGCATCCGGATTGAATCGCATAACGTCGACGGGAGTTGTTGTCGTTTTTCCTGTGAGGTCTCAACCTGCCACAGAACGCACCGGATTTATTGGTATTTAGTCTCCATCAGCATAATTATCACCATTTTTATCTCCGGGGGAAGATTTGTTCTGAACAGGAGTGGGAGGTGTGACCTCCTGAAAGTAATTACAGATTGCTAGTTGTTGTATTTTTATTCGAATATGTCTCTTCGTATCAGTGATAGCACCTAGATAAAGTATATTCCGGGAGCGTTATCTGTTCTAGATATCAGAGAGTCAGTCATTTGTAAAAAAGAGAGCTGCATCATTCTATTTTTCCTGTCTATTCACCCTGTTGTCGTATCTAAAAGACATCCGTTCCGAGGATGTCGGGCACCCGTTCTGTACTAAGATACATAGCTTTTGGGTCTGCACTATTTGGAACCGACAGAAGTCTGTCTGTGATATCCGCATTTTTCTGTGTGCGATATATTCCGAAAAACTTCAAACCACTTAAAAGAGGTGTTTCCGGAGGATAAGTTCGACCAGGGAATAGTGTTTCCTGGTAAGTGTGGCGGAGCCAGTTCACCAGGAGTATCTTTCTTATCCAGTTATACTGGATTTTATTAGATGATCACCCTACCCTGCAGCAGTACGCTGACGGTGTTTTTTTGGGAGAACCATTATGAATAACGTCATCTTTGATTGGTATTTATCTAGGCAAAAATTCATTCAACGTCCACTGCCAAGATGCAACAGGCAGAGTCCTTAACTGTCAGAATCCAAGTGCTCGAAATTATTCGAATTCCTTACTAATTCCTCCTACACAACTATTGTTATGGAAGCTTGCGAAGATGCTCACTATATGGCACGGAAATTTTCGGAAATGCGTCATAAAACAAAGCTAATACCTACTCATTTTGTCCAACCCTTCGTTAAAATTAATAAAAATGATTTCTTTGAGGCTGAAACCATATGTGAAGTTACATCAAGCCATCAATGAGATTTGTAGCATTAGGAGCTGAATCCCAGCAGAGGATTCCACTTTTCATCCGTCGTTGACAATGGCCTTGAAAAACGCCGTTACTCACCGTTCTCCTTCACGGTAATACGCAGTTATAGTTGCAGAGCAATGTAATGGATCTTTTATATTAAGAAATTGTGTGAGTGGAGAGGTGCACGAATCCTAGAGGCAGAATGTTTCTCCACATGCTTGTGGAGAAACCGCCGCATTTTGCCCGTTCTGTACGATACTCCGTAGCCAGAGATAAGATATTCTGTCGCTGTATGCTACATACATTACACTATACGAAATCAGGTCTGTTCAATCAGTAAGGAAATAAACGGACAAACGTTATGTAACCCAGACAGAGATATATTGTCTGGGAAAATAGTGGCTTTTGTGGCGAAAACTAGTAAAACAGCAACCCGAACCACTTGATGTGCATCGTTTTTGATTATTCCCGTATACTCTTGCAGAAGGAGTTCTCCGTCGGGCTACTGTCATGGTTAATGCGGGGAATATGGCGACAATACAACACACCTAAAAGAGTAATGGACAGATGAAGCGGTTTATTCATTTCCCATGATTCTGAGTACCTACCAAGTCTGAGTAACCACTTTTATACTTTTAATTTTCGTTCATTTAGCTATCGTTTAATTATTATCACATAGGATTCTGCCGTTTTTAACAATGCAGGATAATAAGATGAAAAAAATGTTATTTTCTGCCGCTCTGGCAATGCTTATTACAGGATGTGCTCAACAAACGTTTACTGTTGGAAACAAACCGACAGCAGTAACACCAAAGGAAACCATCACTCATCATTTCTTCGTTTCGGGAATTGGACAAGAGAAAACTGTTGATGCAGCCAAAATTTGTGGCGGTGCAGAAAATGTTGTTAAAACAGAAACTCAGCAAACATTCGTAAATGGATTGCTCGGTTTTATCACTTTTGGCATCTATACTCCGCTGGAAGCCCGGGTATATTGCTCACAATAGTTGCCCATCGATATGGGGAGCTCATCTGCACTGTTCATTAATATACTTCTGGGCTCCCTACAGTTGTTTTTGCATAGTGATAAGCCTCTCTCTGAGGGAGGAAATAATCCTGTTCAGCGATGTCTGCCAGTCGGGGGGGCTGCATTATCCACGCCCGAGGCGGTGGTGGCTTCACGCGGGGATGGGCAGATTGATCTGATATGCAACCGACGACGACCAGCGGCAACATCATCACGCAGAGCTTCATTTTCAGATTTGGGCCACCTTTTGATTTCTCGTTTAACTTTTGCAGTCACCAGACTGTGATTTATTTTAACAAATCAATAGCTTTCATAAAATTCTCGAAGCTGAAAGCTTAACTGAACCAACCAGCCTGGCTGGTGTTTTCTAAAGACAAAAAGGCCATCAGCAAAACACTGATAGTCTGAATCACCTTTATCAATCATGTATGAAGAAAATATGCGCAATTAGTTGACAGTGATTATCATTTTCATTAAAAAGAGCGCGTAGCATTCTTATTTCATGAGGAAATTTACCCGCCAACAACCTGAGTAGCGAAAGCTGTTCATCCCCAATATTTTTGCTGGCGGGTTCTTTTTTCTACTGTCCTCCTCCCCAGAGGAAGCATTCCCATTAATCATTACTGGCGAGGAGGCAAGAGAAAAAGTCGGTTCTTTGTCCCTAAATAACAGCATCATTTCAGTCCATGCAAAATCTGATTTACCAGCTAACATAATAACCTGATGATACACAGTGTAAGTTCACAGAGATATTGCAATTGCCTCCGGATAAGTAAGGGGAGATTGCACTATGCAAATGCAGCACCTGAGGTTGGCTATCCTAAGCAGCCGATTATGCGTTGAGGCTTTCAGTGATGGCTGATATAGCAACAATGAGAATGAAGGCTCTGCACTTCTGGGATAAACACGGTATTTCTGCAGCTTCTGAAGCCTTTGGCGTATCCTGCCGCACGCTTTACTGGTGGCGTCAGTTACTGAACAAGGGAGGACCTGAGGGGCTAATCCCGCACAGTAAGGCACCTCTGGTGCGACGAAAAAAGCACTGGCATCCCGATGTGCTGAAAGAGATTCGACGCCTCAGGACAGAGCTGCCGAACCTCGGTAAAGAGCAGATTTTTGTTCGCCTGAATCCCTGGTGCGCATAACGCCATCAGACCTGCCCGAGTGTTTCCACCATCGGCAGAATGATCGCCACCGCACACGATAAAATGCGGATGATACCAGTACGTCTGAGCTCGCGGGGTAAGGCTCTGCTTGTCAAAAAGCGAACCACCAAACCCCCGCAGGCCAAAGCACTACCGTCCGGTAAAGACAGGAGAGCTCATTGGGATGGACGCCATTGAGCTCAGAATGGGTGAAATGCGTCGCTATATCATTACCATGATCGACGAACACAGCGATTACGTACTGGCGCTGGCTGTGCCGTCGCTCAACAGTGATATCGTCAATCACTTTTTCAGCCGTGCAGCCCGGCTGTTCCCTGTCGGTATCAGCCAGATCATCACAGATAACGGGAAAGAGTTCCTGGGAAGCTTTGACAAAACGCTGCAGGAAGCCGCCATCAAACACCTCTGGACCTATCCCTACACGCCAAAAATGAACGCTATCTGTGAACGTTTTAACCGGGCATTAAGAGAGCAATTCATTGAATTTAATGAAATTTTACTCTTTGAGGATCTGGCGTTGTTTAACCTGAAACTGGCGGAATATCTGGCGCTGTATAACAGCAAAAGACTCCACAAGGCGCTCGCACTAACGACGCCCGTGGAATATATTTTAAAAGAGAACAAAAATTGCAATATGTGGTGGACCCATACACAGCAAACGCACAGGCCGCCCCGGTTGGGTAGATATGTGGGATGGCTGGTTCAGACTTCAGGATATGGTTGAGGCTGGTGATGAAGTCTCTTTATCAGGAGATCTGATCAAGAGACAGCCGCGCAGGGGGATTCACTATGCTGGATTCTTTTAACAAATTCTCCGCTAACCAAAAAATAGACTTTTTGCATTCGTAAATGCGTTAAGAGATAATTTTTAAAGTTCCATCAATCTCCCGGCCAGTTCGTCTCGCGGCATTACTCACTATCCGCACAACTTCAGTAAGATCATGACTTTTTCAATCGTTATCTGTTGACCAAGCTTTGAAACCACTAGCGTCCCGTCAACCTGACCTGGAATCGTCGAGAACCGCCCATAGTTGTGAATTGGCTAGAGTGTGATGGAAAGCAACGCTAAACGACCTAGTCACACATTCTCTTTTCCCTAACAATGACCATTTAGTGAAATAACGTATCCAAAATGATGACGTGAAAGCCTGACACTGGCAGCGAAAAGCCGAAAAAACTCACCTGGTCAGGAGCAAAAATCGGATTATTCGCCAACAGCGTAATATCAGCAGTAGTTCTCGACACGCTTGCGCTATAGACAGAGGATGAAACGCTGCTGGTCGGAGTTCTCTATACATTTTTGGCGACGGCAGAACCGCTCACCAATGCCTTAACGTCTATCAGTCTTCCGGTGAGTTGGAACAGCATGCTCAGCGTTTGCAAGATATTCTCCACGGTCTGTAGCAGCGTAGGTTTCAATTTAAATATCCCCAGATAGCCCTCTGGGAGCTTCCCTTTTTATTAAGTTTTAATTACCGTTGCAATAGTTAAATGATATTGGTAATTATTATCATTAGCATTTGTGTCTGTGTTGTTTCTGGTAAGGCTGAAAGGGAACAAACATCGCCTGTACAACGGCGTTTTTACTTACAGACCAGCGAAGGCGAGACTATCAGGATGATGCATCGTGTGTCTAAGAAATCACGGTTCTTTCCAGATTCGTTGTTCGGTCTAACACTGCACAAATGCGTCAGAACATCCCGGCGTAGCTGTCCGACGCCATTTGGGCTGTTCAACAGGACAATGGCGCGTAAGCGTTAATGGAAGTGGGGATACGGAGTTCCCTGTTCACCTGTGTATGTCACGGAAAAGTCTCTGACTGAGCTGTCCATAACGCTGGTGAAGCACAAATGGCGCAGCATCTGGTAAAGCAGGTTTAACGAAAAGTCGTGTCCTGCTGCTGGCATATGAGTGCGTCGACTGCCTGATTTAGATCGTCAAGCGGAGAGGGATTTTCTCATGCGTATTTTGTTTGTAGGCCCGCCTCTCTATGGGCTGTTGTATCCTGTGCTGTCTCTGGCGCAGGCATTTCGCGTTAACGGTCATGAAGTGCTGATCGCCAGTGGAGGACAATTCGCACAAAAAGCGGCAGAGGCCGGGTTGGTGGTGTTTGACGCCGCACCCGGTCTGGATTCCGAAGCTGGTTACCGCCACCATGAGGCACAGCGGAAAAAAAGTAATATCGGAACCCAAATGGGCAACTTCTCATTCTTCAGCGAAGAAATGGCCGACCATCTGGTGGAGTTTGCCGGACACTGGCGGCCTGACCTCATCATCTACCCTCCGCTCGGAGTCATCGGGCCGCTGATTGCCGCCAAATATGATATACCGGTCGTGATGCAAACCGTAGGCTTCGGCCATACCCCCTGGCATATCAAGGGTGTAACGCGTTCGCTCACGGACGCCTATCGTCGCCACAATGTGGGGGCCACACCACGTGATATGGCCTGGATCGACGTAACACCGCCGAGTATGAGCATTCTGGAAAACGACGGTGAACCCATTATTCCGATGCAGTACGTCCCGTATAACGGTGGCGCGGTGTGGGAACCATGGTGGGAGAGAAGGCCCGAGCGTAAACGTCTGCTGGTGAGTCTCGGCACTGTCAAACCGATGGTTGACGGCCTTGATCTAATCGCCTGGGTTATGGATTCTGCCAGTGAGGTCGATGCCGAGATCATCCTGCATATTTCAGCCAATGCGCGGTCCGATTTGCGCTCGCTGCCGTCAAATGTTCGCCTGGTTGACTGGATACCCATGGGTGTCTTCCTCAACGGCGCAGATGGTTTCATTCATCATGGCGGAGCAGGCAATACCCTGACAGCGCTACACGCTGGTATTCCACAAATCGTCTTCGGCCAGGGAGCCGATCGCCCGGTAAATGCCCGCGTTGTTGCCGAACGCGGCTGCGGGATTATCCCTGGCGACGTCGGCCTGTCGAGTAACATGATCAATGCTTTCCTCAACAATCGCTCACTTCGCAAAGCCTCTGAAGAGGTAGCAGCGGAAATGGCGGCGCAACCCTGCCCTGGTGAAGTGGCGAAAAGCCTGATCACAATGGTACAGAAAGGGTAACCACTACACCTTCATGATAATCATATGCCAGCACCCATCCAGGAGTCATGCATCCATAACAATGCGGGACCGGAGCGTGCTGGCTTTTTTGCGGAACGATCCGGCCAGTGGATCGTATTTTACAGACGGAGGAGGCTTAATGCCTGCGAATCACACTCCCACACCGGCTCAGTCATGGATAGTTCGTCTGGCGCGCGTGTGCTGGGAACGTAAGAAACTTAGTGTCATCGTGGTGGTAGCGTCAGTATCGACTATTTTGCTGGCTGCGCTGACGCCACTGCTGACAAGACAGGCTGTGAATGACGCACTGGCGGGCAATCCGGCCCGCCTGCCGTGGCTGGCCTGCGGGTTACTGTTGATCGCTTTTTTTGATTTCATCGGTAACTATGTGCGCCGTGGTTATGCCGGGATGCTCTCACTCTGGGTGCAGCATACCCTCAGAGGACGGGTATTCGACAGTATTCAGAAACTTGACGGCGCAGGCCAGGATGCGCTGCGCACCGGGCAGGTGATTTCACGGACCAACAGCGATCTGCAGCAGGTGCATACCCTGCTGCAGATGTGCCCGGTGCCGCTGGCAGTGTTCACTTATTACATTGCCGGCATTGCCGTGATGCTGTGGATGTCCCCTGCCATGACGCTTATCGTCGTGTGCGTGCTGGTATGCCTGGCGATCACCGCGCTTCGTGCGCGTCGTAGGGTCTTCGCGCAAACCGGGCTGGCCTCGGACCAACTGGCGAATCTCACCGAACATATACGCGAGGTGCTGGCACAGATCTCAGTGGTAAAATCCTGTGTGGCAGAGATGCGTGAAACGCACTGGCTCGATAGGCAGTCACGGCAGATTGTGCGTGTACGCATCGGTGCGGTTATCTCGCAGGCGATGCCTGGGGCCACCATGCTGGCGCTACCGGTGCTCGGGCAAATCGTCCTGCTGTGCTACGGCGGGTGGTCGGTCATGCACGGGCGGATCGATCTCGGTACCTTCGTTGCATTCGCCAGCTTCCTCGCGATGCTGACCGGGCCAACCCGCGTACTGGCATCGTTTCTGGTTATCGCACAGCGCACTCAGGCGTCCGTGGAGCGGGTGTTTGCACTGATCGACACCCGTTCACAGATGGAGGACGGGACGGAGTCGATTAGCAGTCAGGTTGTCGGACTGGAACTGGAGAATATGAGCTTTGACTACCACCATGGCGACAGACATATCCTCAGCGATATCTCCTTTTCCCTGCGCGCCGGTGAAACCGTGGCGGTGGTGGGCGCATCGGGTTCAGGAAAATCGACCCTGTTGATGCTGCTGGCGCGTTTTTATGATCCCTGCTCCGGAAAGATATGGCTCAACACCAGCGAAGGCCGACAAAATCTTCGCGATATCAGACTGGAGGCGCTTCGTCGCCGGGTAGGCATCGTATTTGAAGATGCTTTTCTGTTTGCCGGTACGGTGGCGGAAAATATCGCCTATGGCCACCCTCAGGCAACGGCGGACGACATTCGCCGTGCGGCAGCTGCTGCAGGAGCCAGCGATTTTATCAACGCCCTGCCGAAAGGCTTCGATAGCCTGTTAACCGAACGGGGTACGAATCTTTCCGGCGGGCAGAGGCAGCGAATAGCGCTGGCGCGGGCGCTCATTACTGCACCGGACGTGTTAATCCTGGATGATACCACCTCAGCGGTTGATGCTGTTACGGAAGCGGAGATTAATACCGCGCTGGGTCGCTATGCTGACGAAGGGCATATGCTGCTGGTGATTGCCCGACGGCGTTCAACACTTCAGCTAGCCAGCCGGGTTGTGGTGCTGGATAAGGGCCGTATGGTGGATACCGGAACCCCGGCAGAACTTGAAGCGCGCTGTCCGGCGTTCCGCGCACTGATGACCGGCGACAGCGATTTTCTGGCCACGTCCCACAATAGCCACAACGAATTGTGGCCGGCTGAACCAGCGACACAAGACGATGTAACGGATACGGGGGATAAAGGTTTTGTCGCCCGTATGACCCGCGTACCGGAAAATGCAGTACAGCAGGCGCTGGCCGGTAAAGGCCGCAAAGTCACGTCACTACTGAAGCCTGTGGCGTGGATGTTCGTCATCGCCGCTCTGCTGATCGCACTCGATTCTGCGGCAGGCGTAGGGGTGCTGATACTGTTGCAGCACGGCATTGACTCCGGTGTCGCCGCAGGCGATATGTCGACCATCGGCCTCTGTGCCCTGCTCGCCCTGAGCCTGGTCATTGTGGGCTGGTGCAGTTATTCTCTGCAGACGGTCTTCGCCGCCAGAGCGGCGGAATCAGTTCAGCATTCGGTGCGCTTGCGCAGCTTCGGCCATATGCTGCGTCTTGGACTCCCCTGGCATGAAAAGCATGCCGATTCGCGTCTTACCCGCATGACCGTTGATGTGGACTCTCTCGCCCGCTTTCTGCAAAACGGCCTTGCCGGTGCGGCCACCAGTCTGGTGACGATGTTCGCAATCGCCGCCACCATGTTCTGGCTCGACCCGTTCCTGGCGCTGACGGCATTAAGCGCAGTGCCAGTGGCCGCACTGGCAACCATGATTTATCGCCGCCTCAGTACCCCTGCTTATGCACAGGCACGGCTGGAAATAGGCAAAGTCAACAGCACCCTGCAGGAAAAAGTCTCTGGCATGCGTGTCGTGCAATCGCATGGTCAGCAGGAACTGGAGGGCGCCCGGCTGCGCGCGTTATCGGAGCGTTTCCGTGCAACCCGTGTGCGAGCACAAAAATACCTTGCAGTCTATTTTCCGTTCCTGACATTCTGCACCGAGGCCTCCTATGCCGCTGTTCTGTTAGTGGGAGCTTCGCAGGTCGCCGCTGGAGAAATGACTGCCGGGGTACTGGCGGCTTTCTTCCTGTTGCTGGGGCAATTCTATGGGCCAGTGCAGCAGTTATCAGGGATTGTCGACGCCTGGCAGCAGGCGACAGCCAGCGGCAAACATATTGATGAACTACTGGCGACAGAAGGCACTGAGAACCTCGGCTCCTCTTCGGTCCTCCCTGTCACCGGTGCACTGCATCTTGATGAGGTCACGTTCAGTTATCCCGACAGTCACGAGCCAGCTCTGAACAAACTTACCCTGACGATCCCAGAGGGAATGGTTGTCGCGGTCGTCGGTCGCAGCGGTGCGGGTAAGTCGACGCTGATTAAGCTGATTGCCGGGTTGTATTTCCCCACGCACGGCAACATCAGAATCGGTGTGCAAATGCTCGATGATGCCTCGCTCACTGAGTATCGTCGCCAGATTGGGCTTGTCGATCAGGATGTAGCACTGTTTAGTAGTGATATTGCAGAAAACATTCGTTATTCACGGCCATCCGCCACCAATGAAGACGTTGAAATTGCCTCACAGCGGGCAGGGCTGTATGAGATGGTGTGCAATCTGCCGCAGGGATTCCGGACACCAGTGAATAACGGCGGAGCCGATCTGTCCGCAGGTCAGCGCCAGTTGATTGCGCTGGCCCGCGCGCAACTGGCGAATGCTCACATCCTGCTGCTCGACGAAGCCACGTCATGTCTGGATCGCACATCCGAAGAACGACTGATGTCATCGTTAACAGATGTCGTGCATGCCGGGAAGCACTCGGCGCTGATTGTTGCACATCGTCTGACCACCGCGCAACGCTGCGATCTGATTGCCGTTATTGATAAGGGGTTACTTGCGGAATACGGAACCCACGAACAGCTGTTATCTGCGGGCGGCCTCTATACCCGCTTATGGCATGACAGCGTCAGCAGTACTGCGCTCCATCGCCAGCACAACATGAAGGAGGAAACCCCGGGATAGTTACTGGACACGTAATGTATTAAAAACACAGTCAGAAGCGGCGGTACCGTGAATAGCCGCTTTAATTATTTATACTGACATCCTTAATTTTTAAAGAGTATGAATGCTGAACATGCAACAACATCCCTCTGCTATCGCCAGCCTGCGCAACCAACTGGCAGCGGGCCACATTGCTAACCTTACTGACTTCTGGCGCGAAGCTGAGTCGCTGAATGTTCCTCTTGTGACGCCAGTCGAAGGAGCGGAAGATGAGCGAGAAGTGACCTTTCTGTGGCGCGCCCGACATCCTCTGCAGGGCGTTTATCTGCGTCTGAACCGGGTGACGGATAAAGAGCACGTAGAAAAAGGAATGATGAGCGCCCTTCCCGAAACGGATATCTGGACACTGACACTGCGTTTACCCGCAAGTTACTGCGGCTCCTATTCGCTGCTGGAAATCCCCCCCGGCACTACGGCTGAGACGATTGCACTGTCCGGAGGCCGTTTTTCCACCCTCGCCGGAAAAGCCGATCCGCTAAACAAAATGCCGGAGATCAACGTTCGGGGGAACGCAAAGGAATCAGTGCTGACACTTGATAAAGCTCCCGCCCTGTCGGAATGGAACGGCGGCTTCCACACCGGACAACTGCTTACCTCCATGCGCATTATCGCCGGGAAATCTCGCCAGGTTCGGCTCTATATTCCGGATGTTGATATTTCTCAGCCCCTCGGGCTGGTCGTGCTGCCCGATGGTGAAACCTGGTTTGATCACCTTGGCGTATGCGCGGCAATTGACGCCGCCATAAATAACGGGCGCATCGTGCCCGTGGCTGTACTGGGCATTGACAACATTAATGAACATGAACGCACTGAGATACTCGGCGGGCGCAGCAAACTGATAAAGGATATCGCCGGACATCTGCTGCCGATGATTCGCGCTGAACAACCGCAGCGTCAGTGGGCAGACCGTTCGCGCACAGTGCTGGCCGGGCAGAGCCTCGGCGGGATCAGTGCGCTAATGGGGGCTCGTTACGCACCGGAAACGTTCGGTCTGGTGCTCAGCCACTCTCCTTCAATGTGGTGGACGCCAGAAAGAACCAGTCGACCAGGCTTGTTCAGCGAAACCGATACCTCATGGGTGAGTGAGCATCTGCTTTCTGCCCCACCGCAGGGCGTACGTATCAGCCTGTGCGTGGGATCGCTGGAAGGTTCGACAGTGCCTCACGTTCAGCAGCTTCACCAGCGGCTGATTACCGCTGGCGTCGAAAGCCATTGCGCAATTTACACCGGTGGTCACGATTACGCATGGTGGCGCGGTGCACTGATTGACGGGATTGGTTTACTACAGGGTTGAGTTGACCCACAAACACTTTCAGGAAACGGTACAGACTTCCTGAATAAATCAAATTGTCACCTGCGGAAAAGGAATAATCATCAGATGTATGCCCGCGAGTATCGCTCAACACGCCCGCATAAAGCGATTTTCTTTCATCTTTCTTGCCTCACCCTTATCTGTAGTGCGCAAGTTTATGCGAAGCCGGATATGCGGCCACTGGGGCCGAATATAGCCGATAAAGGCTCCGTGTTTTACCATTTCAGCACCACCTCTTTCGACTCTGTCGATGGCACACGCCATTATCGGGTATGGACGGCCGTGCCGAATACAACCGCACCGGCATCGGGTTACCCGATTTTATATATGCTTGACGGTAACGCAGTTATGGACCGCCTGGATGACGAACTGCTCAAACAATTGTCAGAAAAAACACCGCCAGTGATCGTGGCTGTCGGGTATCAGACCAACCTCCCTTTCGATCTCAACAGCAGGGCTTACGACTATACGCCAGCATCAGAAAGCAGAAAAACAGATCTCCACTCAGGGCGTTTTAGCCGTAAGAGTGGTGGCAGCAACAACTTCCGCCAGTTACTGGAAACGCGTATTGCCCCAAAAGTGGAACAGGGACTGAATATCGATCGGCAACGCCGCGGCTTATGGGGGCACTCCTACGGCGGCCTCTTCGTGCTGGATTCCTGGCTGTCCTCCTCTTACTTCCGGTCGTACTACAGTGCCAGCCCGTCGTTGGGCAGAGGTTATGATGCTTTGCTAAGCCGCGTTACGGCGGTTGAGCCTCTGCAATTCTGCGCCAAACACCTGGCGATAATGGAAGGCTCGGCGACACAGGGTGATAACCGGGAAACGCATGCTGTCGGGGTGCTGTCGAAAATTCATACCACCCTCACTATACTGAAAGATAAAGGCGTCAATGTCGTATTTTGGGATTTCCCCAACTTGGGACACGGGCCGATGTTCAATGCCTCCTTTCGCCAGGCACTGTTAGATATCAGTGGTGAAAACGCAAATTACACAGCAGGTTGTCATGAGTTAAGCCACTAAACACTGCCCGCTTTTACGCGGGCAGTACGCCTGAAACACTACGATCAGAATGATGCGGTAACTCCGGCATAGTAAGCCCGGCCTGGCTCGTTATAGGTATTCGCCCCTTCAGAAGATCGGAAGATCTGTTTATTGAGGATATTACTGACGCCGACATTAAGACGCAGATTTTTATTAATATCGTAATTGAAGTTCGTCCCCACCAGTGAATAAGCGCCCAGCTCTTTACCTGACAGACCGCCAGTATCTTCACTGCGGGTTTCCGCATGAGTACGCGGTTTTTGTCTGCCATATAACGTCCAGTTGACGCTGGCAGAAAACGCCTGGGTGATGGTCCAGTTAAGCGAGTTATTGATAGTATATTTCGGGATGACCGACAGAGGATTACCGGTGTCTTTTTGCTCCGAAGTGATCATCCATGTGGCATTGGTATTCCAGTTCAGACGATCTTTCACCAGTGGGAAAGACATACTGGCTTCGATACCGTCCACCAGAGCTTTCCCGCCATTCTGCCACTTGAGGATATATGCGCCTGAAGCGGTTTGCCCGATAACGTTATCCCCGGCCACGATCTTATTCTGGTAATCATTGCGGAAGTAGGTCACACTTGCGTGGTAATCTTCCCAGGTGAACTCCAGCCCAATTTCTTTATTGACGCTGATTTCCGGATCGAGATCTTTATTACCGATCAGGTAGCACCCGCCTGATGTAATATCTTTTGGACAGCCATTGCCTTTCGAGTAGAGCAGATAGCCTTCACTGGATTGATACAGGTTTGGGGCTTTAAAGGTTCGGGCAACCCCTGCTTTGACTTTGAAATAATCGCCCAATTCCTGCGAAAGATTCAGACTGGGGCTGAAGTTCCCGCCGGAGTCGCTGAGATAATCAAAGCGCAGGCCGGGAATGATATTCGTGCCAGGAACCGGCTCAATGTTATCTTCAATATACAGCGCACTGATTTGAGAATGATTTTTACTGCTGCGATCCGCAGCAGAGCCAGAAATACCGCTGATATATCTGTCATTCACCGTCAGGCTGGTAGAGGAAGGATCATCGAGCTTATCGCGGTTCCACTCTGCACCAACGGTCAGCGTTTGATCAACCATCACATTCAAAGGAATATTAAGCTCGCCGCTGGTTCGCCAGGAACTCAGGCGATTGGTCGTAAACTTTTCACCCGCTAAAATACGCCCTTCACCACCGCCGGATAATCCTTCATTCATGCGGGTATTATTGGTTTTCTCGTAATAAACACCAAAGCGACTTTGTCCCCAGTCCCAGATACCATTATGCGTAATGCCATAATTCTGTCGGTACAGGCGGTTCGTCTCTTTGCCGGATTTTGCCAGGCTTTCGGTAACTGCACTGGAAGAACTGTTTTGCGTATCGCCCGCATAGATATTCCCCTGGCGGCTATATCCGGCTTCGAAATCGAGAATCTGCTGCGGATTTAATTTCCACGAGACAACGCCGTTAATATCTTTGTTACGTACCCCTTCATGCCCGGCTGCGTTTTTCGTACCGGCCGAGGAGTTAATATCCCAGCTGTCGGCATCCGTTTTATTCAGGTTACCGTACAAACGCGTGGTAAGAGCATTACCAGCCAGAGGCCCACTAAGGCTGAAATTGGCGCGACGCGTAGCGCCCTCATCGCTACTTTCCGGCTGGTTGGTGTATAACGACAGCGAACCGTGCCAGTCGTTGGTGGGACGTTTGGTAATGATGTTCACCACCCCCCCGGCTGCCCCTGAACCGTAGCGCGCCGCCGCAGGGCCGCGGATCACTTCAATACGCTCAACCTGTTCCGGTGGCACCCAGTTGGTGTCACCGCGGGTATCACGCTCTCCACGCCAGCTATAACGCACGGAGTTACGTGACGTCACCGGTACACCATCAATTAAAATTAAGGTGTTTTCCGGCCCCATACCGCGAATATCGATTTGGCGGTTATTACCGCGTGTGCCCGAGGCGCTATTGCCGGTAAGATTGACACCAGGCATTTTACGAATAATATCTGAAATGTCGTTTACCGGAGGGGACTTTTTAATATCCTCGCTGGTAATAACCGACACTCCCGGCTGCTGTTTTAATATCTGCTCAGCGGTGGCTTCCACCACCAGAGTCTCGTCATTATCGTCGTCGGAGGATTTAGCTACTGATACCTGGCTATTAAACCCAACCAGGAGCGCGGTTAGCGGCCAGAGGAGCTTGTGAGTTCTCATTCCTATTCCCTAATAAATGCCTAACTTAAAATGTTTGATCGTTAAGCTCACATCCTTTCCAGATACGTTTAACTGCAATTATGATTTTTATTATGAGAATGATAATAAATACCATTTAACAGAAATCAAGGCAATCCTAAGTGACATGAAAACATTAATATCAATATATATCAAATAGTTACACTAGTGACGTGCATTTTTATTTCATTACACTTTTATCAAATACATTTCTAAATTACTGTTTGCAGTGCCAGTTAGTATACTTCTTGTACCACTGTTGCCACCGGCAACTCCGTATACCTGTCAATCATCAGGAATTTTGTCGCAGTTGCTCATGGGGACGCGAAGAATATTGGTTGTTCGGGCCAAGGATTCTCTAATTGAATAATTGCGGCGAGAAAACTCCCTCATGGGCTTTTTAATCATCGTCAGCATCCAGCCCGGCAGATTATCCACCTGTTGCCTCTCCATCAGACTCAGTAAGGCAAACAGGGTCTGCTGTGCCGTCTCTTCCAAAAAAACTTGTGGCTGATGAGTCAGCGTTACCAGATTATCCTGCGACACCACTGCTTACAGCGCATCATGTAGCAATACAGGATTATCTACACTGAATCATTAAGATATTTAACACTAAATATAATGCAAGACATAAGTGCTAAAACAGAGTGAAAAGAACTAATCTGAGCTTCAGAAAAATAGAATATATATCCGTTCTGAATCGCCACGCAATTTTAAATAACAATCAACAAGCATCGTCGATATCCATATATACCATATTTCTGTAATTGCATTAGCGCAAGACCATAAGTGTGGCTCGCAAGCAACTACAAAACATTGCAGTTTTATATAATCATAAATGTGAACTAAATTACACTCATGATTAGGTGGCTAATTAATAATTGGCGCACAATTCAACAATACTTTCGTTTAAAATTGTCTATTGTTATTAATTTAACCTTGTAATATATATTCCGGAATCATTTACTATGAATAAAATATACACTCTAAAATATTGTTATATTACTAGCACAGTAAAGGTTGTCTCTGAACTGGCCCGAAGGGTATGTAAAGGGAGTACCCGCAGAGGAAAAAGACTTTCAGTACTTACCTCTATGGCACTATCTGCATTACTCCCAACCGTTGCTGCTGCATCAACGGTTGGTGCAACAATCCTTACCAGACATACTGCGACTTTGCAGAAAATACAGGACTGATCCTACCCACGTAATGTGGACACGGCCCTAAGCGAGATTATGGTTTTCAAATTGTTCCGGGCTGAGACCGCCACAGGCACTGTGACGACGCCAGCGATTGTAATCACACTCGATATAATTAAACACCGTTGCCCGCATTATTTCCCGGCTGCTAAAGCGTTCCCTGTGGATACATTCCACCTTCAGCGAATGAAAGAAGCTTTCCACACAGGTATTGTCATAACAGTAGCCTTTCGCACTCATACTGCCACGCAGGTTGTGTCGCTTCAGCAGCGCCTGATAATCCCCTGAAAAGTATTGACCACCACGGTCCGTATGAACAATGACGCTTTCCGGGCGTCTTCTCCGCCACAACGCCATTTGCAGTGCATCACAGGCCAGTTGTGCTGTCATTCGCGGTGACATCGACCAGCCAATAACGGCGCGTGACCACAGGTCGATGACTACTGCGAGATACAATCAGCCCTCATCGGTACGCAAGTACGTGATGTCACCCGCCCACTTCTGATTCGGGCCGCTGGCGCTGAAGTCCTGCTCCAGCAGATTCTCCAATACGGGCAGGCCATGTACACGGTAGCTGACCAGGCTGAACTTCCGGCTGGCTTTCGCCCGCAGCCCCTGACGACGCAGGCTGGCGGCAATGGTTTTAATATTGAACTCCGGCAGTTCGTCAGCAAGGCGGGGAGCACCGTATCGCTGCTTTGCCTCAAAGAATGCCTTATGGACAGCGGCATCGCAGGTGGAGCCGAAACTGTTGGCGCAGGCTCATCTGGTGACGACGCCTGAGCCAGACATACCAGCCGCTGCGGGCAACCCGAAGTACACGACACATCGCTTTGATGCTGAACTCTGCCCGATGATTTTCGATGAAGACATACTTCATTTCAGGCGCTTCGCGAAGTATGTCGCGGCCTTTTGGAGGATGACCAGTTCCTCAGCCTGCTCCGCCAGTTGTCGTTTAAGGCGGACATTTTCAGCGGCCAGTTCGCTTTCGCGCTCTGACGAACTCATTTGTTGCTGCTGTTTACTGCGCCAGGCATAAAGCTGAGATTCATACAGGCTGAGTTCACGGGCTGCGGCGGCCACACCGATGCGTTCAGCGAGTTTCAGGGCTTCGTTACGAAATTCAGGCGTATGTTGTTTACGGGGCTTCTTGCTGATTGATACTGGTTTTGTCATGAGTCACCTCTGGTTGAGAGTTTACTCACTTAGTCCTGTGTCCACTATTGGTGTGTAAGATCAGAGCTGGCAACACTAACGTGGGTGGACTGGTATAACAATCGACGATTGCTGGAAAGACTGGGCCATATTACTTTGACAGCAGCAGAACAAGCTTATTATGCTTCCATTGCTTCCATCGAAAACAATGATTTGGCAGCCTGAGTTCACAGATAAAACACTCTCAAGGAAACCCGGAGCAGTTCACTCATACAAGAAAGTCTAAAATATGAATATACTCCCAATGCAATATATGTTTCGTATTGGGAGCAAATAGCAGACTATTGTGAAGTTATTGTGTCTCTACTTCAGCATTTCCTGGACAGAATATATTTTCTGCTTTCTTGGGAGTGATCAGGTGATGTACAACTGTTTTATCCACACATAAATTGACTCCGGTAAGAGCTAATGTATGCCCATCACCATTTATTGTCAGCAACGGGCTGGAAAATTTCTCTGCCATCTTGCGAGCATTAATCCAGGGCGTTGTTGGGTCGTATTTGTGTGCAACAAACAGTAAACCCGAGGGCAGAACTGTATTTTTCAGGCGAGTTTTGTTCAGGTCGCTATGTATTGGCCACAATTCACAAAAATCAGGTGAATCAGAGCGTCCATTGTCAAAGTTAATAGCTGGGAAGGCATTCGCAAGAGCGTCTTTTCGGGATTTTCTCTCTTCTGGTGTTAATTTCTCATCTCCCTGATCAACACAAAGGATTACCCCCAAAGCATCGCTTGACTCTTCTGAGGCTATTGGAGCACTGAGCGCAGTTTCAATTTCATTACTGACAATCCCCTGTGAGAACTGGCGTATGGCAGTTGCAAGGGTTGGCCATGATGAACGCCATAATAGAAGGTCTGTTGTTAATGATATGAGTTCATCTGAAGATATATTTTCTCCCTTGCTGTCGATTAAAGGTCTGTGATGCAATTTTAATAACAGGTCGTGGAACTGAGTTATTGCCTTATCTCTGTCTGAAGAAAGCGGGCAACTTTTTGTACGCGCACACCAGGATGCAAAGCGATCAAACGTTTCCTGATAACTTTGTGCCTGTTTGAGTTGCCATGTGAAGTTGTCCTCCAGGTCATCAATATCGACGACTCCATCCAGAACGATAGATCTGACGTTGTAAGGAAAACGTTCTGCATATAAGGCTGCAATTTGTGTTCCATACGAATACGCCACGGCTGTCAGTTGTTTATCACCCAAGGCTTGCCTAATACGATCAATATCATATACAGCCTCGTTAGAGCCTATATGGCGAATGACTTCGGCTCCGGTATTATGGATACATGCATTAATTTTATTTAATACTCGTTGCTTTTCGGTTATGTTTTCCTGAATCTCTGTATCTGATTGCTGGCAGTTTATTGTCGGAGTGGACTGACCGACGCCTCGAGGATCAAATCCAATAATATCCCATGACTCACGAAGATTTGTGACTGGCCAGTCAAAGTTAATATAAGGATTTATGCCTGGTAACCCGGGCCCACCACTTATTATCAGGATACTTCCTTTATGCTTGCTTTTTGCCGGCAATTTTGTCAACGCTAGTTTGACTTGTGATTTTTTTTCATAAGAAGCATCTCTGCCTGTGTCTGTATATTTTAATGGAACAGACAAATAACCACATAGTAAGTCAGGAGACGGTTTTTCCTCACCAAACCAGTGGTTGAATTGACTGGTCATACAGGATTGCCACTCGATCTGCTGGGCAGATACGGTTACGGGTAGAAGTAAGGTTAAAACAATCTTGAAATGAGCAATTATCTTTCGCATTGTGCCTCTGAATATCAGTATAAAGATAAAATTTGAATATATTGCCCCCTGTGTTGCGGTAGGGGGCTACACGTTACGGATATTGGTCAAATGAGTACAAAATTAGAGAGTGTTGTTTACTTTGAATAGCAGATAAACTTCCCGGGGCTATGCATTACCACCGGGGAGATTTTAGTTAACGGTCTTAAAAGGTGTACTTAAGACCAGCAGTAGTGATAAAATTATAGTTTTCTATGCCTGCACCATTTTTGCTGTATTCAGAAGTATTATCATTATGGTCATAAAGTGAAGCATCACCTTTCTTATTCGTAACCCGATTCCATGCGCCTTCAACATAAACTTTTGCGTTAGGTGTTACGTAATAACCTGCATTGACTGCAATAGAATAGTAATTTTGGTCTTTGACCTTACTGCGATAAGTGATTCTTTTTACACGGGCATAGTGTTCATCGTTATCAGATGCTTCCACCCAGCCACTGTATTTAAATGTGCCACCAAACTCAAAATCTTCATAACGGTAACTCCCCGTCAGGCCAATATAGGGCATTTTAAAACGTTGTTTATAGCCTATTACTCTTTCTCCATTAGGGATGGAGCCGATATCATCTCTGAATCCCTCGTCAGAGTATATATAGGAACCACCTCTGGCTATAAAGCTATAACGGCTTTCCTGATATCCGGCCATAAGCCCCAAGCGGTAATTGGATTCGTTGAGGAGCCAGCCTTTGATATTCAGATCAAATTCGTTGGCAAAATTAAGGCGGGTATCGGGATGTCTGCTTTCATCTGTCCAGATGCCAGGTTTATCTGGGTCCTGCCAGTCACGGTCAATCATATTACCCCCTTTCTGACCGAGAGTAGTCCAGCCAGCAGCCCCGACCGATACCTGGGGCATCAAATCCCAATTAATTGCACCTTTAATAATTGCAGCGTTATTGAATTTCCAGTCGAGTTGACTGACTTTTTGGCCTCCTTCTTCGGCTAGATAAACACGCTCTTTTGTTTTTCCACTCAGAGTTCCAAGACTAATGTCCGCATTTATGTTGCCAGGAGTAAACGATAAAGTCTCGGTAGAAGCAAAAGAGCTGATCGCAATAGGGGTTGTCAGGACTATTCCCAGAAGTTTCGCCCGCATAAAAGTTCTCCATTCAATCGTTTTAATGATTGAATATGTATTTTTTATATCCAACTTAATGAGTCAATTACATATTGCTCCACTGTTTATATTTTGTTTAGTATTGAATGATTATCACAACGCGCTATCTGTTTTTGGTTTAATTGTCTGTTATTGTTTCATATTGCGGTTTTACTGTGTGGTTTTTTATGCTTTTGTGGTGCTTTTATCTATTTAAGTGCCATGCCTTTAGAGGCATATAAGCGAAAATAGCATGAGGTTTATCCTCAATTGCTATGTTTTTTAGTACAAAAAAGAGGGACAAAACTGAGACACATAAGGCCTCACAATGGCTTGCAAGGCTTTACATGTTTTAAGGTAGTGGGACGTGTGAGCGCAGAGATGGCGCGGTAAGTTGTTGACTTAAAATGTCGTTCTAGGAACTTCTAAGTCGTGGGCCGCAGGTTCGAATCCTGCAGGGCGCGCCATTTCTTCTTCATTTATCCCCGTCTTATCCGTTTCCGCTTTGCCCTTCACCACATCACTTTTGTCGCTGTTTGGCGAGATAATTCAACGGTGTCAGGCCGTAAAACGCCTTAAAAACAGAGATAAAGTACGACGTGCTGCTATAGCCACATAATTGCGCTACCTGAGTGATATTTTTGTTATCCATCAATAACATCTGTACGGCGTAACGCATACGACACTCTGTGACAATCTGGCTATAGCTGGTATTTTCGTTTTTTAATTTCTTTTTGAGCAGGCTGGGGCTTAAACATAGCGAACTGGCGACAATTCGCAGATTCCAGTAATGCTGAATATCGCTTTGAATAATGCGGCAGACGCTGTCGCGGACGCTGCTGCGTAAGATATACATCAGTAGGGCAATAAACCGCGATTGCTCAAGAAAGTTAGACAATACGGTAAAAAGCAATGCGCGCGTCAACTCCGCTTCGCAGGGTTTGCTGGGTTGCTGCTTGCTGTGGTTGGCGGCTAGCCGGAACACTTCCGGTGTACGGCTATGACAAGCGATAACCGGGGTAGCCAGCCGCGACCAGGGCTTTACGCAGGTTAAGTTCTTATTTAAAAACAACAGATAATCGTTGATGATGTTGCGGTTGATGTGGGTGATTAATACGTGATTTAACGTTGAGAGTTCAATGACGTTATTGTTGCACGCGAAGGCGGCCAGGTAATTTTTCGGAAGGGTAAAGGTGGCATGGTTATTAACGCTTACCTCTACCTCTTTTTCGGTCAGGATCACCACGCAAGGTTCACTGCTGCTCAATTGCATTTCGCACTCCTCAGATATCAGAAACTCCGCTCAAAGGATCTATGCTTCCTGCATGAGTGATCGGCCCGTTCGCCGATAACGATCTTCTTTCTTTAGCACGCTTTTTAGCAATTAATCTTGATGGAATTCTGACGAGAGCGAAAGAGGTAAGCCAGGTCGTACCCGACTTACCTGGAGGGGATTTAATACTCGAGAATGCCGTGTGCGACGGGCAAATAGCGCAGAGAGAAATAGAGCGTGTCTTTACCGCAAGAGGAACGTTTCGCTAACAGCGAGGCAATTTCTGCGTCCGGTTTCGGTTTCGCTGTAAAGGTTTTGCCTTTGCCGGCGACAAACAGTTCATAAACAATGCCGCTTGCTGGGGCGGAACTCTGGCAATCGGCGCTGGCCTGTAGATAACGTTCACGCTGTTCAGCGGTCAGTTTATCCACGCCGCTGCCATCCTGTACCCAAACATTAACGCCGGTTGCTTTAACGTGTTCCAGCAGTTGGCGATAGCCATCGGGCGACATGTTTCCGGCGAAAAAACTACTGATATAAACCGGTTTTGCTGAAACATCGCTAATCAACCGCTGAGCGTTGTTTAACCATGTCAGCAAAGGTTGACGGGCGGCTTCGCTGCGCCAGTTCAGGTCGTCAATTTCCGCGCTGATATACCAGCCATCCGGCGTTACGCCAGGCGCGGCGCTCCATAATCTGGCTTGCTGGAGATCGGCAGCCAGCAGGCGATTAAGATAGCTTTCCAGCGCCGCGGATGACTGTTTCTGGTGCATAAAAAATTCCGGATCGGCATTCAGCCCGACAATCAGCTTCAGGCCAGCCTGTTGCGCAGCTGCTGCACGCTTAAACAATAACGCGCGCTGTTCTGGCTGGGTGAATGCATCGCCGTAACGGGTCCATTGCAAAACCAGGGTATCGAAGCCTTGCAAACGTAACTGACTCATCAGCCCCTGCCACTGGGTATCGGTAACCTGACTATCACGGTTTTGTGGTTGCCAGATAATACCTTTCATCGCAAAGGAAAAAGGGCTGACCAAAAGCAGTGTCAGCAATACGAAAATGAACTTACGCATTTACCAGTGCACTCCAATGGTGAGAAACGCGTTGTTGCGCTCTCCGTTACGTTGATTAATCGCCTTAAAGGTATGTTGATATTCGACGCCGAGACTGACTTTGTGCGGCCAGGCGTCGTAGTGCGTCTCGCCGGTCCAGATATTCCAGCGGACCCCGACTCCGCCAAGCTGCGCGCCCTGAGTGCCTTTATCACGATAGCCGTTGTCCTGAACGTGAGCGTAAGGCTCAATAGTCTGTCCGTTAGCTACCTTCTGATGCCAGCTTACGCGATAATCTGCCGTCCACGCCTGAATATCCTGGCGGATATATTGCGCCGCATCGAGGTACAGGTTTTGGGCAAACCAGCCTGAACCGTTCGGGTGCCATTCGTCGCTGTATTTGCCGCCATTAAAGAATGAGGCGCTGGCGCGCAGCATGGTATCGGATGCGCCATTTTGCCCGTTCAGCGGCAACTGCTGTTCGACGGCGAGGAAAAAGATCTGATCGCGCAGCGGCTTCCAGCGCAGACCGGTGCCGGACATCGGATTTTTCACCGGCATCATCACCCCGTTTTCTCCGGTATCGGCAAAGACGCGGCTATAAACTGAGAGCAGGTCGCCTTCCAGCAGCATATTGCGTCCGATGCGGTACTCGGATTCCAGTTGCCCGTAGCTACGATAGCTTTTCCCTGGCGCTGCGCCGCCGACATTATTGTTAGCGGTACTCATCGCGCCGGAACGCAAGCCGATGGAAGAATCGAAACTGAACGTCCAGCGGCGACCGACCTCCTCATGCAAACGGCGGAAATTGAAGCGTTTCTGATTTTGCTCTGGGGTCAGTGGGGTTATCAGCGCCTGATTATCAATGTCATCAATCACCAGCCGGGCGTAGTGCTGCGTCGCAGGCATGTCATCCAGACGCTGGTTCACGTAGGCCAGTTGTCGGATAAGTGCCGGATCGTCCGGTAGCCCTTTATGCGCCTGTTCGAGCATTTCCCGCGACTGTGCGATATCACCGCTATCCCACAAGGCGTAACCAAGCGCTGCCTGGATGTTGCTATTATTCGGTTCCAGTTCCAGCGCGGCGCGCAAATCACTCACCGCCGCCGGGACATTATGACGTTGGCGATAAATTGTCGCCCGCGCAACGTAAGCGTTGGCAGAAGGCGCAATATTGATTGAGCGCGTGAGATCGTTCAGTGCGAGTTCCGGCTGACCAGGAATGTAACGTTGCGCATGTAGCCACCAGTAGAGGGCATTGTTTCCCAGCCCACGTTGTTCTGCCTGCTGAAGCCAGCGATCGCGAGCCGCACCATTTCCTGCCGCCTGGGCGGTATTGGCAGCAGCAAGCAGATCCTCATTGCTCATGTCGTGAAGACTGATTTTCTGCCAGGCCGCCAGTGCGGTGGCGTAGTCCTCAACCTGATACGCCTGATAGGCTACCGCACGATGTTGCCAGGCGTTCGGTTGTCGTTGTTCGGCCTGAAGCCATGCATACAACGCCACACCGGGTAGCGTGTCCCGATAACACTTTGCCAGACGGTTCCAGGCGGCGGCATCGTAGGAAGGCGACATATCGCCCAGCAAGCGAACTATTGCCGGGCAATTATCTGCAATACCCGGCAACTGACTTTGCCACTGACGTTGCTCCGCCAGCGGTAAGGGTTTCGATAAAATCGCCACCTTCGCCGGCGTTGCCAGGTAAGGATGACTTTCCAGCAGAGACGCCAGTCGCGCCATTAAAGTCTGGCTGACACGCGCATCGCCCTGGAAAGGATAGCGTTGCAGCAATAAATCGGCAGCTTCGCGTGACTGCTCGTTCTGCATCAGTTGCCAGGTCAGTTGATCCAGGCGGGTAAGATTTGCCGGTTCTTGCTGATACAGCAATCGTGCCAGACGCAGAGCTTCAGCCTTGTTACGGGTCGCCACGCTGACAGCATAACGCTCCTCAAGCATTTCATTGGCGGGGAGGGTGGCGAGCAGTTTTTGCGCTGCGTCGTACTGACCTTCTTTTAACAGCACCGGTAGCGTCGCGCCAACAACATACTGGCGGTTATCGGCAAACTGCACCGTATAATTCGCCAATGCCTGAACGGGGTTGGCGCTGTATTTAGATAACAGATAGAGCCAACTTTTCTCTTGTGCGTCCGTGGTAAATAGCGGCGTATTTTCAATGAGATAATGCTGGAGGCGTGTTTTTTCGCCACGATAAGCCAGCGCGGTCGCGTAAGTAATATATGACTGAGGATCGGTGAAGATCCCCTGTGATTGCAGCGCCAGGATCCGATCATCCAGCTGCCCGGCAAGAAGCACGTCAAACCACTGACGGCGTTCTGCCGCGCTTAATGTGTTCTGCTGGCGTGCTTCATTGTATAGCGTATCTGCCTGGGACCATTGTTTCAGGTAGATTGCGCGTTGCAGCAGATCGGTTCGCAGCGTTTTTCCTTCCGGCGATGCAGCAAACGTCGCATCGTTCAGTTGCGCTCTGGCGACAGGTAATTGTGCCAGCCGCAGGGCATTCTGCCCGACTTCACTGCGACAACGCAGGGTCGGCGCAGCATCGCACGCTTTTTGCTGGGCAAGCAGTTCTTCAACTGTCGTAACGCTTTTCACTTCAACCGGAATAGCCGCCAGACTGCGCTCAAGTCGGGCATCTCCTGGGTGACGTTTCAGTTGATCCTCAAGCAACAGCCGCGCCCGGTCATCATGACCAAAATGGCGATAGGCTTCCGCAAGGTATAAAGTCAGCGGAATATTATCCGGCACCTGCTGGTGTATATATTCAAATTCGCGGATGGCGGTTGCTTCGTCGTTATTTTTCTGTGCCTTCAGCGCCTTATCGAGACGGGGATAAATAACAAAATGGCGATAATCGCTCAGCCCCAGCTCTTCTGCGCTGGTGCCGATATTGTCTGCGAGTGCGCTGGTACTCAATAAAGACGTCAGCAGTAAACCAGACCATCCGATGACGCGATTAAGGTTATTCTCCTTCATTTTCGGACTCCAGTTGCGCAACCTGTTCTGTGTTTAAACCTGCTTTGAGTAATAGTGATTGCATCGAAACTTGTAATTCGCGTTGAATTGTCAGGACGCGATCCAACGTTTCCTGGCTGATAACGCCTTCGGTGACCAAAAACTTGCCGAGCGGCAGAGAACTGCGTTCATGGCGCAATAACAACACGTTAATTGCTGAACGATTAATATGACCGAGCGTGGTCAGTATTTCGGCGAACAGGAACTGATGCGGCACATATTGCCGCCAGATTTCACCGGCCTGCTGTTCCGTGAGCCACTGATGCTGAACCGCATTGTACAACATTGCCCGCGGATCGTGACCGCGTCGGCGCGCATACCAGTGGCGTAACCCCGTGACAATTTGTCCCCGCAGAACAATGACGTAACGCACTTTGCGTCCGACTTTACGCGTCAGGGCCGCCAGCGAAACCGGGTCAATACCATCTTCACTGCCGACAATTAACTCATCATTTTCCAGACGCAGCGGCAGTACTGCATAATGCAGCGCCACGGAAGCCGGCATTTCGGCAATCAGTGATGAAGGGATCTGCCAGGCGTCGATCGACTCCCACGCCACGCCGTTTTGCTCTGCCAGCGCCTGTGCCAGCTGTTCGGCGCTAATCAGCCCCTGCATCAGCATTGAACCGCCCAGGCGTAGACCTTCGACGCGATTACGCAGTGCTGTATCGAGTTGTTCTTCAGTGATGACCTGATTTTCCAGCAGGATTTGACCTAACGGACGCAACGAGCGGGTATCGCCAGTCACGCTGGGGAAGTCATGCGTTGTTTTATCCCACGCGACGCGACGTGGATCGCCGTGTTGAAGTACCTGTTTTAGCGCGCGCCAGTTGGCCATGAAGTTAATCAGGTTGCCCCAGAAAAGACGCAGGACAGATAGCAGCCCCTGCGTCAGGCCGTAGTAGCCAGTAACGAAAATCACCCGCTGCACGATGCGGTTAATCATCAAGCCAAAGTTTAGCCACAGCAGAGTCATTAACCATGCGCTGCCGCTGAAAATAGAAAGGAAATGCCAGGCATCGGGCCACAAACTTTCATACGCCAGCAACAGCAAAAGCTGGATCATCACCAGCATCGCGAGGAAGCTGACAAAGTTACTGATTGCCCCTTTGCGGTCGCGCCAGAGAAAGTAGTTCAGCGTCAGACTGGAGGTCCATTTGTGGGTTTTAAAGCCCTGGAAAACAATGCCGATGATCCAGCGAGATTTTTGTCGAACCGCAGTCGAAAAGGTATCGGGGAAATATTCGCGCACGCAGATCATGTTTGACGTCCGCGCGTGCTGTAAAAATTTACGCTGCTCGCGTTCTTTGGCTTCGTCCACCACCGGAAAACGGACAAAAATTTCCGTCATACCTTTCTCTTTCAGGCGGAAACCAATGTCGTAATCTTCAGTCAGACTCTGCACGTCGAAAGCAATACCGTCACCGTCAGCTAACAGTGCGGTCACGGCGCGGCGGCTGAAACAGGTACCGACGCCTGCGCTGGGCACTTGTCCGGCGAGGGCTTCACGCACCGGAACATCTTTGCCATGCAGCTCTGAAAACTCATCAATGTAAGTCATGCTGGTGAAGTGCGTCCATTCGCGTTCGAACGGATACACCGGGATCTGAATCAGATCTTTACGCTCGACCAGATAGTTGAACAGACGCAATTCCATCGGTGAAATCACATCTTCGGCGTCATGCAGAATAAAACCAGCAAAAGCGAAATTGGCGCTACGCTCAAACTGGGTGATGGCGTCCAGCACGTTGTTCAGGCAGTCGGCTTTGCTGGTGGGGCCAGGTCGCGCGCAGACTACCTTATGCACATTCGGGAAGCGAGCGCACACTTCGTCAACATCACGCTGAGTATCGGGGTCGTTGGGGTAGGTGCCAACAAAGATATGATAGTTTTCATAGTCGAGCGTGGTCGCCGCCAGCTCGGCCATATTGCCGATGACGCCCGTTTCATTCCACGCCGGAACCATAATCGCTAACGGTTTTTCATCTGGTTTATACAGTTCGCGGTAACTCATTCGCGGGTAGCGGCGATAAACACTCAACTTGCGTTTAATGCGGCGTACCCAGTAGACGACATCAATAAAAAAATCGTCCAGCCCGCTGATGAACATGATGACCGCTAACGTTATCGCGATTACTTTTAAGCCGTAGAGCCAGGTAGCAAAAACATCAAGAAGCCAGTCCACACAAAAACCTTACATTAACGCTGGTTATGTTTAGGGTGGCGTATATTAAGGTTTTTTATGAATTGTGACAGCTTTTTACCATTAATAGGTATGACTATTGCGGCACGTTATTTTTACACTGGTTATAAAAGTTGCCGTTTGCGTAGAATGTAGACAAAAGCATGGTGTCCTGGGACAGGGAGGTTAACGTCATAGTGAAAAGGAGCGGTGGCACCGAGCAGGTCATAATGTAGTGGAAGTGCCTGGAGGAGGTGAGCAGGCAGGGCAAGATTACGAAAGCCCGCTCCCCGCAAGGACTGACGCCAGATAGTTTCTGTCCATGGCTGCTTTTCGCATCTTACGTCTTAACCCTGCCTTGAATACCTTATCATTCGTCAAAATATTAATAGCGATGTGCCGTATCCCTGAAAATAATTCTGCTGCGTTTCCTCTTCTTATTTTGCAGTCGTCTTCATTCATTACCACGTCCAGACGCCAGTGCAGCTTATTCTCCACGTGCCAGTGGTTTCGGATTGCTGTGGCGAACTTCTCTGCGGTTAAATCAGCAGAACTAATATAATATCTGACCGTCATTTCTGGCTCTTTCTTTTGTTCTGCTATTATTGACCGAAAGGAGACTGCCACGCATAATTTCTTCAGACCTTTCCATTCAAACGTGAAATCAATAAGTTCATCAGGGACATCGCAAACAATGTGAAGACGGATTTCTTCTCTGCCGTGACTCTTTTCACTCATTGCGTAACTGTCATGCTCTGGATTATTTAATTCTTTCAGCGGAAATTTTTCCTCGAAGGCTTTATTTAGCCGCCCCTGGTTTCCTTTTACAGCGAATAAATAATCACCTCCCTGTTTTTGTATCTTCTCTGCAATATCTTTCTGGCAACCCATCGCATCAGTTGTGATGATTTTTCCTTTAATATCCAGCATGTTAAGAAGTTCTGGGATAGCTGTAATCTCATTGGATTTCTCATCCGTCCTGATCTGTCCGATGACCAGACTGTGCATTGTTGAGAACGCACTAATGACATGAATCGCTCCCCTGCGGCGACTCTTGTCATAAGAGTGCCGGAGCGTTTTTCCATCAATTGCAATGACGTCTTTATCATCTGAAGAATGGCAG
>ENA-OZGC01000140-OZGC01000140.1-human-gut-metagenome-genome-assembly--contig:-NODE-140-length-59617-cov-9.186847_pt1 | contig 59617 bp, 58 predicted proteins | sample MGYA00245109_ERZ653643 | MGnify/ENA primary metagenome ERZ653643 (study PRJEB26926, sample SAMN06165107) | human gut metagenome | biome: ENVO:00009003; feature: ENVO:2100002; material: ENVO:00002003... | reverse complement strand
CGAGATCTACACTTATGCGGTCGTCGGCAGCGTCAGATGTGTATAAGAGACAGCCTTTAAGGTCTTTTAATATATATTTAATGATTCTTGAATTCGCCCCCCGACATGAAATTTTAAAATGGGCCCAAAATTGGATAATTGACCATCCTGATGAGCAGTTCATATTATTGACACATGAATTTTTAGATGTAAATAATGGGAACATAATATATAGCAACAGCTACGCTCAATGGCATTTTGAGACTACCAATTCAACATGGTCAGATCCGAAAACAGTTTCTGATGTATTATTGCGTGATTTTGATAATTGCATAGCAGTTATATGTGGCCACAACGGGTTCGTAACTTTTAATGATTATGAACTCAAGTCACCCATTATCATGTTCAATCTTCAATACCAAATAAATGGCGGAGATTCCTTGGCACTTCTATTAGAATTGAATCCTATTGAAAAATCGATCACTCCATCAATATATCACACTAATAAGCGTGAATTTGTTAATAACACCCCTCTATCCGGGAAGAAAATATACTTGACAAAACTATGATTAGCTCCGAACAACAGGCCGAACTTCGTGCAAAATATAATCCTGATGGCTCAAATCTTCGCAGAATGCAATTACACATACTTGAAATGCTCAAGTACATAGACAAAGTATGTCGCGAAAACAACATTAAATATTGGCTATCTGCAGGGTCATGTCTTGGAGCCGTACGCCACGGAGGATTCATTCCCTGGGATGATGATGTAGACATTGAAATGGAGCGAAAGGATTATATTAAGTTTTATAAAATCTTGAATTCTGAACAAAACGATCGATATATATTACATTCTTATTTTAATGATAAAGAATACCTATACCCATTTGATAAACTTCGAGATAAAAATTCTTATGTAAAAGAATCATATTTCATAGATGATTGGATAAAATTTCACGGTTGCTTTATTGACATCTTTACAATTGAACCTTCCAACTCAAAGTATATGCATATACTATCATCTAAAATATGGTGGCACACCCTAACTGTATTTGCAAAAATAAAGAATGAATCATTACGTAGAAAATTCATTTTCGGAGGTCATTTATTAAATAGGCGAATATTATATCCGTTATTTGCAATGCTAAGTAAATTTAATTCTAATGGCGTTTTCAGACATTCATATGGATCTCCATTCCCCAAACCTCGTTTCGTTAAAGATTTTAAGGAAACGACTTTGGCAAAATTTGAAGACGGAGAATTCCCAATCCCAAAGGGCTATGACCATTATTTAAAATCCATTTATGGTGACTACACCAAAATTCCTTCAAATATAGAATCTAACTCCCATTTTGAAAAAATCATTTTATAAAAATTAAATTAAGCCAAATACAATTAGGATGCCTAAATTGTATAAATATAACGCCTTAAGGAGCATTTTCATTTTTTTTAATGCTTTCATTTTTGTAATGGCAATATACGCCATAATGATAGCATCACCTGGGAAATATAAATCTGACGCAGTTTACTTATCAAATGCCGCAATCATAATATATTCGCTTTTACATATATTATCCAACGAAAATAAAGCCTATTCAGCAAAAAAAATTTTCTATCTATTCATATTCTTTTTCATGGGTATTGCCCCATTAATGCAGTTCAAAATGGGGACAGAAACCGTAGGTGGTTATAAGATATCAGAGGACACATATATAATAACAAATTTGATTACATTGCTCATGTTATTTATCTATGATTTAACATACAATTATTCCTATAAACATATAAATAAACCCATATTGACTTTAGACAAAACCCCGGTTTCTGTAAAAAAAATAAAAAAGTGGAGAGCCATATTATTGGGGATAAGTATAGTAAGTGTTGCATATACAATTTTCTATTTTAGGAATAATCTATATTTACTAATTTTTAGAGGGTTATCTGATATCGTTGGCGATGATGTATCCCAAAAATCAGGCAATTTTACGGGTCCCCTATTTGATTGTATAATTAGACCTCTTTCAGTCGTATGCTGCATTAATTATTGGGCTATTGGGAAAAGTAAAACTTACAAATTTTATTTTTTTATTCTAATGTTGATTAGTTGTTTTCCCATATCTCTGGCACGATTGAGAACAGCTGCCTATTATATGCCTTTATTAATCCTCGCATTTCCTAAAATTAGATACAACAACAGATTCATATTTCTATTTCTAATAGGATTTTTAGTCATATTCCCTTTATTAAATAATTTCAGGACTTGGTCTAACGGTTCATTTGAATTTTCCAATCTTGATTTTAACATGTTCTGTAATATGAACTACGATTCTTATCAATCTTTTGCGTTTGTTGTTCAAAATGAAATTGTAACCTATGGACGACAGTTACTTGTTGTACTGTTTTTTTGGATTCCACGAAGCATTTGGCCTGATAAGCCATATATGTCGGGAAGATGGGTGGCCCATGAACATGACTTATGGTTTGACCAAATTTCTATGAACTATTTTGGCGAAGGCTTCATAAATGGAGGTATATTAGGAGTTATAGTATTTACTATCTTCTTAGCATTTATCACTGCAAAATTCGATAAATCATATTGGATTTTCTATAAAGGTTCTCCGAACAATCTATTTGCACCATTCTTTCTACTTTTCATTGGAATGTATTTCTTTTTTATGAGAGGTGACTTAATGTACGGAACCCAATATACAATCTGTCTATTGGGAACAAACTTTTTAATTTATAAAATTTCTCGACACTATTTAAAATGAAAATTGTTTATTGCCTTGCCGGAACCTTCAATTCAGGAGGGATGGAGCGAATTGTAATTAGTAAAGCCAACTGGTTGGCCGATCATTATTACGATGTAACAATAATTACAACTGATCAAAAAGGGCGAAACAATTTTTTTAAAATAAACAATAAGATTAGATGTATTGACATAGGAATTAACTATTGTGATAATAACAGCTCAAATATTATAACTAAATTCTGTTCACGAAAAGCCAAGATCAAGCAACATAAAAAACGGTTGATTGAAGTCCTAAATAAGGAGCAACCAGATATCACCATATCCACATTTGGCAACGAAATTGAATTTCTTAACAATTTAAATGTCGGAGGTAAAAAAATTGTAGAAATACACTTTTCAAAACTATTCCGTATACAAAATGACAAACAAGGCCTATATGCTATTGCGAATAAGATCCTTACATTCCGCGATAAAATAAAAATACAAAAATATGACGCATTTATTTGCCTAACTGAACAGGATAAAAATTTGTGGGGTAATATTCCGAACATTCATGTAATTCCAAATTTTATCGAATTTCAATCTCCAAAACGCGCTAAATTAACTGAAAAGAAGGCTATTGCAGTAGGAAGGCTATCATATCAGAAAGGATATGACCGTATGATAGAAGCATGGAATATTGTACACAATAAATTTCCTGACTGGGAACTTCATATATACGGAAATGGAGAACTTAATTATAAAATTCGCGATTCAATAAAAGAATCTGCATTAGATAAATGTTGCTTTATTCATGACCCCATTAATAGCATAGAAAATAAAATGCTTGAGAGTTCTATGCTTTTATTAACATCGCATTATGAAGGGCTTCCTATGGTTTTATTAGAAGCGATGGGATGTGGGTTACCAATAATATCATTTGATTGCAAATGCGGCCCATCCGACATAATAGAGAATGACATTAATGGCAAGTTAGTCCCTAATGATAATATTACATTATTTGCGGAAGCCGTAATTGAGCTGATTTGCGACAATACAAAACGGGATAATATTAGCAAAAATGCATACATCAAAAGTTCAAACTATTTACAAGATAAAATAATGAATCAATGGACTGAGTTATTTAACGATCTGTTGAAAAACTCATAATTCATATAGTATGAAGCGTACAATCATTATATCAGGAATTAATCTTAGATCAGGCGGCCCATTGACTATCCTTCGTGATTGTCTACAATTTCTAAGCAATAGCGAAATTTGTAAATCTTACAAAATAATTGCTCTTGTACATAATAGGGAATTAGTGGAATACCCTAACATTGAATATATTGAATTTCCCAAAAGCATCAATCACTGGGTTAACAGGCTTTATTATGAATATTTTTACTTCAAGAAATTATCAAAGAAATTAAATCCATACTTATGGTTTTCCCTTCATGACATTTCTCCAAATGTTTCTGCCGATCGCCAAGTTGTATACATGCATAATCCGTCAATCGTAAACAAAATTAGATTTCAAGATATTAAATACGATAAGACATATATTCTTTTTGCTTTATTCTATAAATATCTATATCGTATCAATATAAAACACAATAAATATTGCATTGTACAACAGAATTGGTTCAAAGAAGAGTGTTGCAAACGGTTTTCAATACCAAAATCGAATGTTATAGTAGCAAGTCCCAATATTGAAATTGGACAAAAATATAAGCCCACAGATCTTAAATTAAATAAATGCAGGAATTTTTTCTTTCCTTCATTACCAAGACCTTTTAAAAACTTTGAAACAGTTTGTGAAGCAGCAAAGATTCTATATTATGACGGAATTAAAGATATTGAGGTAACATTGACTATAAATTCTGATTTAAATTCCTATTCAAGCTCATTAGTGAAAAAATACAGCAACATCCCATCAATAAAGTTTGTTGGACTGATTCCCCACAATTTGATGCCTAAATATTATGAGGATGCTGATTGTTTAATATTTCCTTCAAGACTTGAAACATGGGGATTACCAATTTCAGAATTTATCCCATTTAACAAACCTATGATAATTGCTGATTTGCCGTATGCGCATGAAACATCCCAAGGCGCAAATTTGGTAACATATTTCAATGTCAATGCTCCAAAAGAATTAGCTCAAAAGATGAAAAAAGCGTATTATGGTGATTTTTCTGATTTTACATCCAATCCATTGCAAAAATTGGAGCATCCTTATGCAAAAAATTACACTGAGCTATTTCGGATATTAATCAATGATGATAAATAAAATCTCAAATAGATATACATTCTGGGACAAGATAAATCTTGTATATCTTTTTGTGTTGACAAAAATAAAGTATCCAGGTCAACGCATAATTCGCCGGCCATTTACAATAAGAGGAGGCAAAATGATTGATTGGGGAAAGAAACTGACAACAGGAGTCGGTTGCCGTATTGAAGCCTTTATTGCAGATGAAAACAGTAATTCAAAAATCCACTTTGGCGACAGAATTCAGCTCAATGATTATGTTCACATCTCCTCTGTGAAATCTATCACGATAGGAGATGATGTTTTAATAGCTTCACATGTATACATTTCCGATAACAGCCATGGTAGCTATAAAGGGGATAAAAACGACACTTCTCCATTAATAATACCGACAAAACGTCCTTATTATACAGCACCTGTGAAAATAGGTAATCGGGTGTGGATTGGCGAAGGGGTAATTATTATGCCAGGGGTAACAATTGGCAATGGATCTATAATAGGTGCACATTCAATAGTAAACAAAGATATTCCGGGAAATACAATTGCCGTAGGCAGCCCCGCTAAGGTAATAAAACATTGGAACGAAATTACCCAAAAATGGGAAAAATCTTGAGCATTTTTGCTTCCGTACTAACAATTAAATAATTCAAATATAATCTGAATCTAGTGATAAAATATCATTTATAGATTCATCATGCAATAATAAATTGACAATCTTTAGTGAATTGTATTTATGATAACAGCATCAATAGTGGCTTTCCATACCAAACATGATGAGTTGAGTCGACTTTTGGAGTGTGCTTTGACTGGGTATATTGATCGATTGTTCATTATCGATAACTCCTCAAATGATGAATTGAGGGATTTTGTTAAGGACAACGATATGGTGAATTACATTCACAGCCTTAATTTGGGATATGGTTCGGGGCATAATGTGGCTATCAGAAAATCCATAGAGATGGGGTCTGACTACCATGTTGTACTCAATCCCGACATCTATTGGAACGACAATGTAATTGAAAGATTGTGTGAGTTTATGGATGCCAACTCTGATTGTGGACTTGTAATGCCAAAGATCGTATATCCATCAGGTGAAACCCAACATTTGTGTAAATTGTTGCCATCGCCAATGGATTTAATCGGGCGTCGCTTTATACCGATTAAAAGCTATCAAAAGAAACATGATTATCAGTATGAGCTTCATTGGACCGGTTATGACAGCATAATGGAAGTGCCCTCTTTATCGGGATGCTTCATGTTTATGCGCTGTTCTGTTTTGAAACATATAGGAGGATTTGATGAGCGTTACTTCATGTATGCAGAAGATCTTGACCTTTGCAGGCGCATAGGCGAGGTGTCGCGTACAATGTTCTACCCAAATGTCGTAGTGGTACATGAGTATGAAAAAGGCTCCTATAAGAGTGGTAAATTATTGAAATATCATGTAGCTTCTATAGTCAAGTATTTTAATAAATGGGGATGGATTTTTGACCGTAAGCGCATTGAGAAAAATCGCAGTTGCATCGAGCAACTTAAGCGAGTACATAGAGGAGATTTATGATTGCATAAAACACTCTCTATGAACATAAATAATTAACGGAGTCATCCTATCCTTATTAAAAATAATCGTAAACAAAGACAAAATACTCCAATAAGTAACAACATCGGATACATCATTCTAATATCGCATCTATATCTTGAAAAACAAGTCCCTTTTTTATCTCATTGAGCTATATAATTTTTATGCATAACGGCTTTTCGGGAGGGATTGGCTTGGCTGAGTTTGAGCCATGGTAGCACCGGAAGCGATTTAGGCATACATTATACATTCAAGATACGTTCAAGGCCCGGCAACTTAGCAATGGTTGTCGGGCCTTGAATTATATATGTTAGGTTGCCTTATGTCTTGATTGTATTTCCTTGATTTATATATCACCTAAAGCGGGCAAGCGAGCGGGGCGGGAGCGGGAGCAAGGTTACTTGGTGGTGAGGAGGGTTTTGGTGGGCTTGAGGCCGGGGGAAGAGGCGGTCAAGGTCACTTTTCCGGGCGCGAGGGTCGAGCGGAGTATCACGGTAGCGGTGCCGTTATAGAGTCGGCGTGTGTCACCCGTTGTCAGTTCCTCGCTCGTTATGTCGCCGTTGATCACGCCCACAATCTCGGCAGGGCCGTCAACCGTAAACTTAACCTGTGCATCGGCGCCGTGTACGCGCCGGCCTTTGCTGTCCACAGCCTCCACGCGTATGTGCTGAAGGTCGCTGCCGTCGGCCTTCCAGTCGCCATTATCGGGAATCGCATTAAGCCTTTTTGCCTCTCCGGCAGTTTCAATGCGGTGACGGGCCACGGGCTTTGAGTCGCCCGATCGATAGGCCACAGCCTCCACATATCCCGGTTTATAAGGTATGCTGTCCCACAATATGCGGTTGCGCACCTTTGAGTCCGTGCGGTCGTTCATGCGGCGTCCCATGCTCCGTCCGTTTACAATCAGTTCCACCTCATCGGCATTGGTATAGGTGTAAAGCGACACCTTGCATCCCGGCAATCGGTTCCAATGGTCTGACATACGCTTTGAGCCCACCTTCACATCATTCCACACCGTGTTGTAGTCGCTGTCAATTATGCCAATGTGCACCACAGGCTCGTCGGGCTTGAAGAGACTCCGCAGGAAATACGCTATGGGCTTAGGCTCCAGCGAGATGTCAAACACGCCCTCGTTCCATCCCTTGGCAGGCCATCCGTGCGATTCACCCAGATAATCTATCATTCCCCAGTAAGCAAGACCTATTACGCGGTCAAGATCCATGTCAAAGTAGTTTGGCCCCATGTTGGATGTATTGGCCTCACTCTGGTAAAACATCATCCAGGGGAAGCGACGGCTGTCGCCCGGGAAATACATGTAGCGGTAATTGTAAGCGGCGATGTCGGTTTCCAGTGCCAACGGAGCCGGAAGCGAGTCGGTCGACTGATTGCGGCCTCGAGGGTGCATGGCCACTGTCACGGGGCGGGTTTTGTCATATCGGTGCAAGAGCTCACGCTGCATTTTATAGGGTGTCACACCCCAGTCGGCATAAGGAATGTCCCACAGGGTCTGCAATTCATTGCCAAGACTCCACATTATCACCGACGGATGGTTGCGGTCGCGCTTTATGAACTCGGGCACATCATGGGGCCACTGTTCAACCCAGTCCTTGCGTCCGCCAGCATACTGAGTGAGCCATTTGTCATACAATTCGTCAACCACAAGTATTCCGTAACGGTCACACAGGTCAAGAAACGATGAGCTATAGGGATTGTGGGATGTGCGCACATGGTTGAATCCGAAATCTTTCAGCAATTCAATGCGCTTCTCCATTGCACGTTCATAGGCCGCAGCACCAAGTGCCCCGAGGGTGTGGTGATTGGCTATTCCCTTAAGCAGCACCTTCTTGCCGTTAAGCTTAAATCCAAACTCCGGCGAATACTCGATTGAGCGTATTCCGAAAGTCGATTCGACACGGTCGGCCAACTTTCCGTCGCTGTCATAAACCGATGCTACCGCCTTGTACAGCGCAGGATTTTCACAGCTCCACAACTCAGGCGATGCTATCGTAAGACTGTCGAGCAGATACTCCTTCACTCGCTGACGGCTGTTGACATCAAGAGCAATCACTTTGTCGCTTATTGTGTCGCCCGATGGATTTACGATGTTCAGTCGCGCTTTCATCGTCTTGTCACCGGCGATATTATTGGCAATCTCACCTTCCACCCTTACAACCGCCATGGCATCGCTCACCATGGGAGTTGTTATGTAGAGCGGATGCCGTGTAAAGTATCGGTCGGCGTCGGTTATTATCAATTTCACATCGCGAAACAGGCCTCCGCCCGTGTACCATCGTGAATTTTCGGGCTGTCCCGTATCGGCTCTTACGGCAATCACGTTAGGTTCGCCCCATTTCAACAAGTCGGTTATATCCACCTCCGTGCCGAGATAACCGTAATCGGTCCCGCCGACACGCTCTCCGTTAAGATATATGTCGCCCGTAAGCATAATTCCCTCGAAGTCAAGCAAAACGCGGCGGCCTTTCCACTCATTCCGAGGCACTATACTCTTTCTGTACCATCCCTTGCCCACCTCCTTGAATCCTCGTGCGCTCAGTCGGCTCTTTATGTTGGCCACAGGATTGTCAAGGTCGGGCATCTCATCGGGCGACGGTTCAACCCACGGCTGCGATATCTGAAAATCATGAGGCACGTTGATCACTTCCCAATCGCCATCATCGGCATCGGGCGTTTGCCACATTTTAGAATCCCCGCGGTGAAACCGCCAGTCACGATTCAAGTCTATGACCTCGCGGGCGTTGAGCATTAAGGATGTCACTATAAGCATCAAAGCAATAGCTGCACGTTCTTTCGTCATGGATAAATGGATTATTTGATAAGTTTTCAATTTTTTCACGTTCAACAAAGATAGTAATTTCAGGCAACAGCCACAACAACAAAATATTTCCCCCATAGTAAGCGCTATTTAACGAAAATGCCTAAATTTGTAATAACGCCGATGGCGTGAACACAAGACATTAAAATAAAACCGAAAAATTATGAAACGTATACTCATGGCAATATTGGCCGCATTGGGCATCTGCACAAGTTGCTCGGCCTCCGATGTCAACGAACTCTCTCCACAGCAATTCAACGATGCTGTAAACACCGACTCGATGGCTGTCGTGATTGATGTGCGCAAACCGTCGGAATATGCCGAGGGGCATCTTAAAAACGCACAACTGCTTGACTTTCTTGACGAGGCGGCATTTGACGAAGGGATAAAGAAGCTCGACAAGACAAAGCATTACTACATATATTGCCGCAGCGGACGCCGCAGTCACAATGCTGCCGATAAGATGCAGAAACTCGGACTGACCGTCTACGACATGAGCGGCGGAATACTGAACTGGAACCGACAAGGGCTCCCCACTACAACCGAATAAAGTAATCTCCGATGGCTAAACAAGAGTATATCATCAAGAACCGCGAATGGCTCCAAAACAAAGCCAATGAACCCGGCGTACTCCCTATCGACAAGGGCATCTACTATAAAGTGTTGAAACGTGGCCGCCTCGACTCCCCTTCGCCCAATCGCAACAGCGTCGTGACCGTCCACTACACCGGACGCACAATCAACGGCAAGCAATTTGACAGCAGCCGGGGAGGCGCTCCCGTAGCCATGCGACTGCGTGAGCTGATTCAAGGATGGATCATAGCCCTGCAGCAAATGCATGTCGGCGACAAATGGGAAATATACCTCCCTGCCGAAATGGGTTATGGCCGCCTGTCCCAGCCCGGCATCCCCGGCGGCTCAACCCTCATATTCGAAATTGAACTAATCGGAGTCATGTAATCCCCTCCTCTCCCCCAGGCCTACCCGAGGCTGCCGGAGCGCCAATCACGCATCCCGGCAGCCTCGATTGTTTAGAAATATATGAGATAAAATGTACTTCGCGACATTATGGGGTGAAATCCGGGATTTCGGTGCATTATATTTGCTGGAAAAAAGTAATTATGGAAAATACAGCAACTAACTCACCGAGCCGCCGAGGCAAAAGCCTAAAATTTGATCAGGAATGGAAGGACGCAGTCGACCGTCTACCCAAGCATTACCGTGACGAAATATGCGCCGCAATCGAAGCCTATCAGCGCGACTTGACTGTAATCGAGGTTACACCCGGCGTGCCAAGAGCCATATTCATGCTCATCATGCCCACAATCCGCCGCCGCTATCGCGCACGTGAATTGCGTCGCCTCGCCCGCGCCCGCAAGGCTGCGGCAAAACCCGCTCCTTCAAGCCGTTGTATATCCCGGCAGAATAACGCGCCGCAGCCTAAGCCGGCACAACAAGCCCCAAACCGACAGCCAAAGCCCCAACAATCCCAAGTCACGCCCGCAGTCAAGCAAAAGGCCGCGGCCGACGTCAAACAACAGGCCCCGCAGCCAAAGTCCGCACCTTGCGAGCAGCCTAAAACAGCAACATCCCCCTCCCCGACAACAACCGGAAGCAGTCCCGGCAAAAGCACACTCGAGAAACTACTGCGCCACAAGCACTCCCGTCATAACCGCAAGAAACACCGAACAGGTCCTAAAACCGAGCGCTTCTAAAAAAAATTCAATATTTTTTGGTATTTGTTGTAGTTTTTTCGTACTTATTGCATCATATGTACAGAAACGCCAAATCAACAGATGAAAAAATCAGAAAACAACGACAATCGCGACTTCCAACGTATAGTGATGGAGCAAAAATCCACCATCTACTCCGTATGCTACATGTACGCAACATCCAAGGAGGAAGCCGACGACCTATTCCAGGAAACGCTCGTAAACTTGTGGCAGGGCTTCGACAGTTTTCGCGGCGACAGCAGCATTCGCTCATGGGTCTATCGCATCAGCCTCAACACCTGCCTCACACAAAAGCGAAAGAAACGCATCAAGACCGTACCGCTCGACATCTCTCCCGAAGTGTTCAGCGACACGACACCCGAAGGCCGCAACAACGTCCTTCTACATCAGCGAATAACACGCCTCGAGCCCTTCGACCGAGCAATCATACTCCTTTGGCTCGAGGATATGACTTACGAGGAAATCGCCGCCATTGTAGGAATATCCGTGAAAGCCCTCAGCGTAAGGCTCACGAGAATACGCCAGAAACTTATATCACTCAACTCCAACTCTTAAAAAATCAACGCTATGGACGAAATAAAAGCACTTCGCGACCAAATGGTCAAAATGAAAAGCAGCCTCGACAACTACGCGATAATCAACACCCGCCTGATGCACACCGTAATAAAAGAGCGCTCTAAAGGACTTAACCGATTAGTGACCGGTGAAATAATATTGATTCCATTCCTGTGCCTCTTCTTCTTCGGCCTGTGCTATGTACTCGACATGTCGATGTGGATTGCAATAACAATGGCCGTCGGATGCATTGTCAGCGCTATATTCGACTTCAAGACCGTGAGAGTACCGAGTAAACTGATCGGCCAACTGAGCCTACGCGATTTCAAAGCCTACCTCCTACGCCAGAAACGCCAACGCGCTATTCAAATGGCAATCGAGCTTCCATTATCAGTAATATGGCTTGCATGGTTCTTGCTCGAATACATCGGCAACGAGAAGCTGTTTGGCGACATCATCGTCGACAACACGACCAAATTTATAGCCGTTGGAGTGGTAATTATCATCGCCATCGTCGTCGTTGCTGTAATCTACCTGTCAATTCAGGATACCAACAACCGAATGATTTGGGAAATCGAAGCAATGGAAGGCAAAAATCCCACTCCGAAATCCCCCGACACGCAACAATAGCACATCGCCCCGCTTATCGGGCGGGCATTATTTCCGATTTTTTATCGCCTCAGGGAACTATTTTGGGAATATAGCATCTAACATTGTAAATAATAAATGCAAATGGAGAGATGTTCTGACTATAATAGTTCCTTTACCTCTTTGGTCAGGCGGCACGAAAAGATAATTTTCAGTGCCTGTTTCTTCTATGCCAATAACGATGTTTCGTTTGACGATATTAAGCAGGAAGTTTTAATTTCTCTATTCAAGGGATACCAACATTTCCGTAATGAGTGTTCCGAAGCCACTTGGGTATATAAGGTGTGCATCAACACCTGCTTGCTTTCTTTGCGCCGACTGTCGCCCAGGATAAAGACACTTTCATTGGATGAAATTCCCGCAATCCATTTTAAAAATGAAAACGACAATGAATACCGCGAGAAAATCGAATGGCTGTATGCCTTGATTGCCCAATTAAACCCGATGGATAAAGCATTGATTCTGATGTGGCTTGATGAACTGAGCTACGATGACATCGCCTCCAATATGGGCATTCCGAGAAACACGGTCGCTTCACGGCTATATCGTATTAAAGAAAAACTATCATCAAGAAAGGAGGTTTGAATATGGAACTTGAAGATTTGAAAACAACTTGGCAGTCAGTTAAGCCTCATATTGACTCGCAAATTAATGATGATGTGGCAAACGGGGTACTTTCAAAAAGAAGTGACATAAAATCAAGACTTTTGAAAAGAGCAATTTGGGAAGGGATAATCACAGTGATTTGTCTTATTCTTATGGCTTTAAGTCCGTTTTGGTCGCCCATGAAATTCCCGTACTGGTGGCTTGCGGTGTTTTGTTCAACCATTATTGTTACTAATCTATATGGAATCCGGATTTACCGCTCCATTAAGGCAATTAATCTATGGGAGGACTCAAACAATGAGATATTGAAAGTCATTTTGTCAATCAAAAAACTATATCGCAATGTTGAACTTGCCACTGCAATAGTTTTAATCCCATTGTTAATATGGCTCTCCCTTACACCGATGTTTATCCATAGCTGGAGAATGTTTTTCGTATGGGGCATTACCGTATTGGCATTCAGTCTTGAATACTTATGGTATCGCAATAACATAAAACAATTAAATAATCTTGTAAATTGGGAAAAGGAGTAATAATTATGAAATTCATTCTTTCGCGTACTGATGACCGTGAGGTCCATTCCAAGAAATGGATCGTAGGTTATGGATTGCTGTTCTGGATAGTCAGCCGTATATTCGCAATGTTGCTGGTTGTAGGGTGTGTGGCTGTCTATAACGCATTCGGTATCAACCCGGAATCCATGACCGGATTAGCAGGCAGTCCGGAAACGGCAAAGAATATTGGATCCCTGTCCTATGTGTTGATGACGGTGTGCATCGTCGCTCCGTTGCTTGAGGAGTGCATCTTTCGACTTGGGTTATCGTTCAAAAAATGGCAAATAGCGCTTGCTTCGGCTTCCATCCCCGCATATATTCTTTGGCAACGGTTCACCTCACTTACCGCATTCTCAATTGCACTGTACATTGTAGTCATCGTTGCCGCATTCATCTTAATATATTCACTGACAACCGAATACTATTGGCAAAAGCTGCAACAAAAGTATTTCAGATTCGCAGTATGGGGTACGGCGATAGCATTCGGCTTGATACATCTTATTGCTTTTACCCATTATAGCCTCATTCTCGTGCCATATATGCTGTGTGTTGTCACGGTACCATTTGCAGCAGGATGTGCCATTACCTATTATCGCGTAAACCTTGGCTTTTGGTGGGGTGTTGCAATGCACATCTTCAATAATCTCCCGGCAATATTTGTACTGTTAACAATTTAGTTACAATAAAAATCCCCTTACAATTAACCTCGCTAAAATAGCTATGGGGCTGTGCCAAAAACAGACGCAGTCCCATAATTATTTAGTAATGTTTAGGTTAGCTCGGCATTTTGCTTTCATACATTCCGCCGCCGTCCACCATGAGGTTGATGCCGGTAATCCATGATGCGGCATTGCTCATGAGAAATACGAAAGCGTGAGCTATGTCGGCAGGAGTGCCGCGACGCTTCATGACAATCGCGTCAGATATCTTTTTCAGCATGGCGGGGTCATAACCGGCCTCAAGCGTGGCATCGCCGTTATCGACCGAACCGATCACAACAACATTGAAGCGCACTTCAGGCCCCGAAGCCACAGCCATGCTGTGGGCCATGTTGATTAAGCCGGCCTTAGCCGTGCTGTATTCGATAAATTCAGGCGACGGAGTGACACCGACCATTGAGCCGGAGAAGACCACCGAGGCATTTGGCTCCTTGCGCAGATAAGGCATACAGTACTTCGTCACGTTATAGGCGCTGATCGTATTGAGCTTGTAGGAAGCCACCATAGCTTCCGTGTCAGAGCCCCAAAGCGGAGTAGCTTTGCCCCACCCTACATTGTTGATAAGTCCTGAGATCTTGCCGAATTTGGCAACCACCTGTTCAACAAGGCTCTTGAGGTCGGCATCGTTGGTGGCATCGGCCCTGATGCCTATACACTCGCGATCGGATTCCTTCTCTATCTTGGCGGCTACGGCCTTTACCTTCTCTTCATTTATATCGGTGAGGGCTACATTGGCGCCATGCATCGCGAATTGGCGAGCCGCCTCGCTGCCTATGGCACCTGCAGCCCCGGTTATAAGTATGACTTTCCCTGAAAAGTCATACAGTTCATTTGCTGGATTCATTATTGTATTCTATTAAAATTCATTACATTATCAGTCCAATGTCTGGTTTCCGCCTCCATTGACAAATATTACTTGTCCGCTGATCCATGCCGATGCCGGCGACGCGAAGAACAACACAGCCTGAGCTATATCCGACACCTCGCCGAGTCGATTTATCGGGGTGCGTTTCAGCATCTTCTCCTGCAATTCGGGAGTAAGAATCGATGCAAGGGCTGCGGTCTTTGTCGCACCCGGGCCAACGTTGTTGATGCGCACTCCGTAAGGGCCGAAATCGTAGGCCAGATTGGCGGCCAAGTGATTAAGCGCGGCCTTGGATGACGAATAGACACACATGTTGGCTTCTTTGTCGATCGAACTAATCGATGTGATGTTGACTATGCTTCCGTAGCCCGATTTGCCCATTTCGGGCACTGCAAGCTGGCTCAGACGCAGCGGAGCGAAAACATTTATACGATAGATGCGATCTACATAGTTCATGTCGATCTTAAACGGATTCTCGCGGCCACCGCCTCCAAGACCCACGTTATTTACAAGGATATTGACTGTGCCAAATGTATTCACTGTCGTGTCGATAAGTTTTACCAGGTCGGCATCCTCAAGGACATTGCACACCTGCGAGATAGCCTTACCGCCTGCAGCCACGATTCCGGCGGCTACGGCCTCGGCCTTATCGGCATTGATATCGCTCACTACAACTGACGCACCTGCTGCGGCCAGTATTTCGCAGCAGCCCTTACCTATGCCGTCGCCACCTCCTGTAACAACTGCGACCTTTCCTGAAAGGTCGAAAAGATTTTTAATGTCCATATTGATGATTAATTATACCATTTAGAACCCAAATTCAAACGGGCTTGTTCAGGACAATCCATGTAATTATATCCCCCACTCTGATAAATACATATACCGGCATTGAAACTCTGAAATAAGACCGCAATTTTGGAATTATTTTGTAAATTTGTGCCTATGCCGTCAACTGCTATCAGCCGGCTTTTAATATACAAACAACATCCGTTATGAACAGTCGATTGAAATTGCTGTTTGCCATCTTGGCGATAGCTTCATTATTCTCATTTCAAGCTTATGGATTGACCGGTTCCTGGAGAGGCGAACTCACACTGGGCGTGACAAAACTTCCGATTGTATTCAATTTCTCGGAAAGCGGCGACGGCTCCACTCAGTGCACACTCGACTCCCCGGCACAGGGTGTCAAAGGCATTCTCGCCACGGTAGCATATTGCACATCCGACTCCATATCGCTAACTTGCAACGCCATCGGAGCATCCTACAGTGGACGGATTATGCATGATGCGATTAAAGGGTCATTCAGCCAGCGCGGTTATTCGTTTCCTCTCGATCTGTTGCCTGAAGCCCCGATTGAAGAGCGTCGTCCGCAGACACCGCGTCCGCCATTCCCTTATGAAGTCATCGACACGACATTTGTGGCCCCCGACGGAGCCGTAATGAGCGCTACATTGACTATGCCCGAGCGGTTGTCGGTCAATAAGGTTCCCGCCGTACTGATGGTGAGCGGCAGCGGGCCGCAGAATCGCGATGAAGAGTTAATGGATCATCGCCCGTTTGCCGTAATTGCCGACTATCTTGCACGCAACGGCATCGCCTCGTTGCGTTATGACGACCGAGGCACAGGACAATCAACCGGAAATTTCCTCACCGCCACAACCTATACGCTAAAGGACGATGCCAAGAGTGGCATCGCTTTCTTGCGCACTATTGACCGTATCGGAAAAACGGGTGTGCTCGGACACTCCGAAGGCGGCACAATCGCTTTCATGCTCGGTGCCGAGAATGTGCCCGATTTCATGATTTCACTTGCCGGAATGGCAATCTCTGGTAAGGAAACGCTTCTTCGACAAAACGGCCGCCGGCTTGACCAGACGGCGATTGGCGATGATGACAAGGAGAGCATCCTCACGCTTATTGGCCGTGTGTTTGACACGATGCATGAGCAGAGCCTTAAGGGAGTGTCAACTGCCATCGATATTGACTCGATAGTTAAGGAGTCAGGATTGACGGTAAATCCTCTCATAGTGTCATCGCTCAAAATGACTCAGCAACAGCGAAGCCCTTGGATTGATGCCTTCATAGGATTAAATCCGCGCACTTATCTCAAAGAGGTCAAACGCCCCCTGTTGGCAATCAACGGCGATAAGGACACTCAGGTCTACCCCGACAATCTGTCGGTGATACAGGAGCTTGCCCCGCAAGCCCAAATCAAGCTTATGCCCGGGTTGAATCATCTGATGCAACATGCCGTTACAGGCGATGCCAATGAATACGGCGATATTCGTGAAACAATTTCTCCCGAGGTGCTTGAATCCATAGCTCAATTCATCACCGGCTGCTCAGCCAAGTAATTTTTTTTGCAATTTGAAAAATATGAAAGCAATAGAAGCCAATCCTCAGTTGATAGCGTCATGCGGACTTTATTGCGGCGCATGCCGTAAGTATCTGACCGACAAGTGTCCGGGATGTCATCGCAATGAGAAAGCGTCATGGTGCAAGATTCGTAAATGCGTCAGTGAATACGGATACAACACCTGCGCCGAGTGTGCCACGGCGGTTGAAGAGTGCAAGACCTACTCCAATTTCATTTCAAAAGTGTTTGCGCTGCTGTTCAAGTCCGACCGCCCCGCTTGCATCCGTTACATCAAGGAGCATGGTGAAGAGGCATTCGCCGAGGAAATGGCTCGCCGCAGGTGCCAGACCATGAAACGCAAATAACCATCATGCCGTCCAAGCGATGACAGTTAAGGAGATTCTGCCGATCACCTCCCGAAAGGAGTTTCGCAAATGGCTTGAAAACAACCATTCAGTCAAACACGAGTGCTGGATAGCTGTCAAGCGAGGCAAGACTCCTCCTGATGACACCCTGTGGTATCTCGACGCCGTAGAGGAGGCCTTATGTTTCGGATGGATTGACTCCACGCTTAAGTGTGTCGACGGTGTAGCCCTGCAGCGTTTCGGGCCAAGGCGCAATAGCGGATGCTGGACAGAGCTGAACAAGGAGCGGTGTCGACGGCTTGAATCACTCGGAATGATGACCGAAAGCGGACGGAAGGTGTGCCCCGACCTTGATGAGGAATTTGTGATAGACCGTGATATATTGGATGCTTTCATGGCCAATCCTGTGGCATGGAGTAATTTCCGTTCATTCCATCCGCTTTATCAACGGGTACGAATTGACAACATTCAGCGCAACAAGAGCCGTCGGGAGCTTTTTGAAAGTCGACTCATGAAGCTTATTGAGGCAAGCGAACGGTGCGTCATGATTGGCGACTGGAACGATTGTGGCCGACTGCTCGATTATTAGAAAATTCACATTAGCAATAACCGTTATGTCAATAAAAGGATTGATAAAAGGAGAAACAATTAAAGTCGACAACCATTCGGCAGGTCAAGCCATAGACATTGATGATCGTGGTTTGCACCTTCATAAGCGTTTCAATAAAGCATGTAAAAAGCATGGCAAAGCCGAAGCTATAATACCATTGAATGAAGGTAATATAACATTCAGGAATGTCGACAATAAAGAAGGGAGAGAAATTGTCAATGAAATTTCCAGGACTTTAAAAAATCCCGATATCCGAAGTCGGTTTGTGGGACAACTTGTAGATTGCCTTAACGATTTGGCTAAATATAAAGACATGTATATTGATAAAAATCAGAATTATGATAAAGATAATCGTAAATTGAATGATGAAGGATATCATAAATTAAAAGATATTATCAATCATGTTGCCGACATATTTGATATGAAATCCAATGATTTAATCGACTTTGAAAAGATTGGAGAAAAGGCAATAGCGAAATATAAAAGCCAATATTTATCAACCAGAGGCATTATGCATTTGAATGCAGAGCGCACCAATCTGTACATCTCAAATATGTATGTTAAAGCTGATATGCAAGAATGCTCATTTACAGTTACACGCTCAAGAAAGATGCTTGATGAGCCTTGGGACGATGAATAATAGACCCATTCTCATTTTATAAGGTGATTATCGGGATTCTGTGATAAATTTGCTATTTTTGTTTACAAATAACCGTTATTAAATTATACCGATCATGAAATTCATTTCTTCAAAAGCCGCTTTTGCAATGGTGATGTTGCCGGCACTTGTGGCAACAATTCTTATGACGCAGTCGTGTGGCAAGTCGGGTGATGTTGATTCGCTCTATCGCGACCCGTCACAACCCGTTGAGGCAAGGGTGAATAACCTGTTGTCGCAAATGACCTTAGAGGAAAAGATAGGACAACTCAACCAGTTGTCGATGCCCTATGGCGAGGGGGCTTTTGAGAATCTGTGTGACGCTGTGTCACGAGGCGAAGTGGGTTCGCTGCTCAATGTACCCACAGCCGCCCTGTCCGACAGTCTTCAGCGAGTGGCAATTGACAGCTCACGCCTTGGAATACCCCTGTTGCTGGCTCGCGATGTAATCCACGGCTATAAGACAGTATTCCCGATTCCGCTGGGACAGGCCGCCACATTCGACACGGCGCTTGTAAAACTTGGTGCACGCATTGCCGCCACCGAGGCGTCGAGCGACGGCATCAGGTGGACATTTGCTCCCATGATCGACATAGCACGTGACCCTCGTTGGGGACGCATTGCCGAAGGTTGCGGTGAGGATGTCTACCTCACAAGCGTCATGGCAAAGGCCATGGTCGACGGATTCCAGGGCGACGACCTCACATCGCCCTCGTCGATAGCGGCCTGCGCCAAGCACTTTGCCGGTTACGGCGCGAGCGAGGCCGGGCGTGACTACAACTCCACCTACATTACCGAGCGACAGCTGCGCAACGTGTATCTCCCGCCGTTTGAGGAGGCTTGCAAGGCCGGTTGCCTCACCTACATGTCATCGTTCAACGACAATGACGGTGTGCCGTCATCGGGCAACAAGCACCTGCTCACCGATATTCTGCGCGGCGACTGGGGATTTGACGGTTTTGTCGTATCCGACTGGGCGAGTGTCAACGAAATGGTGAGCCACGGATTCTGTTCCGACCCCAAGGATGCCGCAATGAAAGGCCTTACGGCAGGCTTGGATATGGAGATGGTGAGCGGAACCTATATACACTATCTTAAGGAGCTTGTCGAGGAGGGAAAGGTAAGCATCGACGACATCGACCGTTCGGTTGCCAACATATTGCGCGTGAAGTTCAAGCTCGGATTGTTTGAGAATCCCTATACCGGAACCCCGCAGTCGGTCAAGTATGACAAGGCACATCTTGCCGCAGCCCGTCAATCGGCTGCCGAAGGGACGGTGATGCTTAAGAACGACAATGCCACACTGCCTCTGTCGACCGACATAAAGCGCATCCTGGTTACCGGTCCCATGGCCGATGCTCCGCATGACCAACTCGGCACGTGGGCATTTGACGGAGAGAAGGACAGCACCGTCACCGTACTCGATGCCCTGCGTGACATCTACGGCGACAAGGTGCAGATAATCTACGAACCCGGGCTTGGATACAGCCGTGACAAAAACACCGCCGGAATCGCCAAGGCGGTAAGTGCCGCAAGAAATGCCGATGCCGTAATTGCGGTAGTGGGCGAAGAGGCCATCCTCTCGGGCGAGGCACACAGCCTTGCCGACATCAACCTTTTGGGCGCACAGGGCGAACTCATCGAGGCGTTGTCACGCACAGGCAAGCCGCTCGTGACGGTATTCGTCGCCGGCCGACCGCTCACCATCGCAAAGCAGGTCGAGGAGTCGGATGCCGTGCTCTACTCCTTCCACCCGGGCACAATGGGTGGCCCGGCAATAGCCGACCTGCTATTCGGCGTTGTCAGCCCGAGCGGAAAACTTCCCGTTACATTCCCCAAGAGCGTAGGACAGATACCGGTTTACTACAGCGAGAAAAACACCGGCCGTCCGGCATCGGGTCATGAAACGCTTTTGAACGACATACCGGCCGAGGCCGGTCAGACATCGCTCGGATGCACCTCCTACTATCTTGATGCCGGATTCGGACCGCTCTTCCCCTTCGGTTACGGATTGAGCTATGGCGATTTCTCCTATTCCGACCTTGCCATAGACAAATCATCCTACGGAGTTGACGACACCATAAAAGCCACCGTCACCCTCTCCAACAACGGTAAGCGCGAGGCTACCGAAGTGGCTCAGCTCTATGTGCGTGACATGGTGGGATCGATAACCCGTCCGGTTAAGGAACTCAAGGGCTTCAAGCGTGTTACCTTGGCTCCCGGCGAATCGACACAGGTGACATTTGAGCTTCCCGTCAGCGAGCTTGCCTTCTACGGCCTTGACATGGAGCGCAAGGTTGAGCCCGGCGACTTCACGTTATGGATCGGAGGCGACAGCGACTGCACTCTGTCGACCGACTTTAAAGTAACGCAATAAGGCCCCGCTCCCCGGCGTTAACAAATTGGACATACATCACAAAAGCCACGGTAGGGTTATTGTAGCTCCTTGCCGTGGCTTTTGTGTTATTTTATATGCCGTTACATCAAAAATTATTAACTTTACGCATCCATAAACAAATCATTATCCATTCACAGCCATGAAATTAAAGAATTTGCTGTCACTTATGGCACTGGGAGCCGTTACGCTTGCTTCGGCACAAGTAGCCTACGACTATTCCCGCCTGCAGCGTGAGTCACTTGGCCGCGGTGTTGTTGCCGTGCGCAAGAATCTTTCCACGGTAATGGTGTCGTGGCGTTATCTGTCGTCCGACCTCGGTGTCGACCCCAACGGCAGGGAGTATTTCTACAACGCAAATGACGCTTCGATAGGCGATGTGGACGGTGACGGATTCAAGTCGGCCGAAGAGTGGTTCTCATTCATGAGGAAGCATGCAGGCTCCGCTCAATCCTGCGGACGCGGCCCGATGTAGGACTCTTTCAATCCGCCGTAATCGATTATGATGCGCTGTATAATCAGACCCGGGTCTTGGGCAAGGATGCTCAGAGTGGCGGGTTTTCGTGGAAATGCAATTTTAAACGAGGCTTTGTTGGCCTTTCCGTTTTGCAGCACCTGATCCTTCCAGTCGAGCGACCACTCCTTGAGTATGTCGTCAAATATTACAGGCTCGTTGCCGTCGACCACCATTGCAAACTTGGATTCGGCTCCCTTGTACAACGGGAATCTCGGCAAAGTATATAAGGTGACGGTTATTGAATCGGAATCGATTACGGGCAGTTGGTAGTCGACTCTCAGACATGAATCGTCGTCAATGGACGAGAGCGGCTGCAGAGGTTCGCCCAACTGCAATGACTTCCAGTCATATCCTATGCCCTCCAGAATACGGATGGTGTGACCGGGGCCACAATTGGATGACTTGTAGGAGTCAACCGGAATTACGGCATAACCTACAGGAATCTCCTTGCTCTTGTCGATTGACAGGTCGACAGTTTCGGGAGAATAGCCGTGGTGAAATTTGACTTCAGGCATTTTCTGATATAGTGCGACCCATCCGATAGGGAGTGCCATCATTCCGTTCCATTTGCCGTCTAACTGGGTGTTATATTTATGTGACAGCGCGTTGATGCTGTCGTAGGCCTGCTGCGATTGCAATGCCGCCCAATTGGCCTTGCCATACTCCTTGGCCTCGGTCATTTTGTGGTTCAATTTGGACATAAGGAACTTGCGGTTCATCTGGCTTGATGCCATTACCGGATATCCCAGCAATTCAAAGAACGAGGCCTTGTATTCAGCGGGCAGTTTGTCGTACAATTCGCGACAACGGTCGGCTATGTCGCCGTACTCCTTAAGTCGCGTGACGGCTTCATTGTAGTTATCGAATGAGTATTCGGGATCCTTGAGTCCGGTATATTCCGGTGAATCCCACTCGCGTTCCCACCCCATGAATTCGGGCTTGCGGCTCCATGCGAGGCGGTAGTATTGGTCAAGTATCTCCTGGAAATCGGGAGTGTATTCATCACCGAAAATCGAGCCAAGGAATGCACTTTGGCGGCGGTTGATGTTTTCGTAATTGAATCGGTCAAAGTCCCATGCCATGTCGAAGAATGTCTGCACGGCAAGCTCCATGGGCTTTATGTCGCCTACGTTAAGCAGCCAATAGCGGTCGGCATCTGTGTCGTAAGCCTTTTTCAACTCCTCATACATCAGCATGGGGGCGGTGGTGTTGAGCCACAGATAATCATGAGGAGCGCCGAGATAGGACACATGATAGTAGACTCCGGCACGGCCTTTGCGAAGCCGGTCGGCAGGGTTGCTCAGCATCTTGATGTAACCGTAGTTGTCATCGGGCCATACGAGAGTCACGTTGTCGGGGACTTTCAATCCGCTTTCATATAACTCCTGAGCCTCTTTGTAAGGCACGAAAATCTGAGGAATCGAATCGATGTCGCCGTCGATGTAGCGTGACAGGATTTCGCGCTGGTCGGTTATGGCCTGCTCGAGCATCTCCACCTTTTCGGCAGTCGTCATGTTGCCACGCATTCCTTCGTCATGGAGGCCGCGCATCGCGAGGGTGTAGATGTTGTCATACTGTGCCGCCTCCTTTACCCGTCGGTCGAGCTTGCCGTATATGGTGTTGCGATTGGTCTTGTAATTCCATTCGCCGTCAACGGCCGAGTCCCACTCCGACTTCGATGCGTTGTTGAACAAGAGGGGCTCGCAATGCGATGTAGTTATCATGATTCCTAAGCTGTCGGCGGCGACCTTGTTTTCGGGATTGCAATAAAACGGCGTGGAGCAGGCATGCATTGCCGGAGCGAGCATGTTGCCCTTCAGTCGCAATATAAGCTCGCATATCTTCGCATAGGTGCGAGGCCCGATATTTCCCTCTTCGGGTTCAAATGTCTTTCCGGCCCACGGCGTAAGGCCCCAGTCTTCATCGTTAAGGAATATGCCTCTATAGCGAATCGAGGGGGATTTTGATGTTTCCTTTCCTGAAACGTAAACATTGTCAAGCGATTTTACGGGAACATCGGCCCACCAGTACCATGGCGAAACGCCCATACGCTCGCTTATGGATAATATTCCGTAGGCGGCACCGCGATAGTCGCTTCCCGCAACTACCACCGCTTCGTCGCAGCCCTTAAAGGGCGATTGGAGAGTCGTGATAATGTATCGCTCGGGGGAATTTGAAATTTCCGAGATGTCAATCATTTTACGCGCAGCCAAATCCTTTATGTAACGGCTTTGAGGCGTGCCTATGATTACAAGAGGATTCTTTGACAGGGAGCCGGCAACGGGAATCGTTTTGCCGGTCACCCGGTGAAAGTCGTCGGCAAACATTCCGGCCACGGTTGCTATCAGGTGATGGTCGAGAGAGTCAACGAGAATGGAGCATTTGCCAAGGTTGACGCTATTGCCAACAGGCTGCCCCGAAACGCGTAATTGAGCATTGACCGGCAAGCCGATTATCGCAATTAAAAGACATATCGCAAATTTTGCATTCATAAATTAGAGGTTAATGTGATGATATGACAAATATACTAAAAATTCGGTTATCCAAATATATTTTAATAATCGCAGTTTGACTTAACCGATTGGGGGATAAACTTTTAGCCAATTATTTGAGAAGTAGTGGTAACGAGTTGGCAACCGTACGAATTTCAGAGATTTACGTAAAAAATGGATTCGTTTTAGTATATGCCCAATACTTAGAATTATTAGGGCAATCCCTATTTTATAGTGCAACAATCCTATATCGGAATTTTCCCCGTTTACTCCCAATAAGATAATTCCGGTAACCGATACAAGTAAAAATACAACCGACAGCACTACCGTAATTTTACTTTTTTTGCCAAGCCCATTTTTGATTATTCCTTTATACCATCCCCAATGTGTTGTTATATGGAATATTGCTGCCACAAAAAATAAAAAGCAGATCAAAACATGAAATACAGCCCAATTATGCCATACTTCGTGGTTGTTGCCATGTCCGGCAATATGCAATCCTATTCCGGAAAATGCTGATAAAACAAACACAAAAACCAAAATCCAATCTATTACAAAAATCTTCTTCATTGCTTACCGTTTTCATATTTACTTTACAAAATTCGGTATTCAAGTAGAATCAGAACGATAACAATTGTAAAGAAATGAAGTTAATGACGGTTTCTTATGCGTGATAAAGAAACGGGAGTTATGCCAAGATAAGACGCTATATAATGTTGAGGAACACGCTGTATTATGTTGGGATACTCTTTCAGCAATTCTTCATATCGCTGTTGCGGTGTGTTTTTTATTCTTGACAAGAACAGTTGTTGGTAAGCATGAAAACGGTCTATGAGTTTTTCTTCATACAACAGCCTAAACGACAAATTATTGTTGATTAGGTTATAAAAATCCTCTCTTCTTATAGCCGTGAGTTCAGTTGGTTCGATACTCTCCAAATAGAAAAGACTCGGCGTACGTTTATATAGGCTATCGAATGAGGCGACAAAATCCCCTTCGAAAAAGAATTGAAAAGTAATATCTTTCCCTTCATTATAGAAAAACAGCCGCAGACAGCCTTTACGGATCAGATAGAGTTTTTCTGCAACTTTTCCTTCCTCCAAAAGAATTGCCTTGGAAGGAACGGACAAGTATTCAGATTTTATCTGTGATTCAATATGGTTTAAGTGACTGGTATGCACGGTTTCGTAAAACAAACAGGCTATTTGTTCTAAATCTCTTGATTCGTATCGTCTTATTTCCATGTTGTTTATATGGCTTTATTCGCCTTTTTATAAAACGTTTTGGAGTAAATCAAAGAGTTTTCATTAAAAATTCTTTCTCTCCCGTACCATCAACAGTTTCAGATTCTATCACGAAATTCTCTCTTTGATAGAATTTGACAGCTCTTATATTCTTTTGATATACGTGCAAATAAAGTTCCGGTTTGAGACCTTTGGCATAATCCAACAATCTTTTCCCTATGCCATAAGACTGAAAATTAGAAGCTACGAATATACCTGCAATATAATTTTCAGAAAGTCCGATAAATCCGACTATTTTGTTTGACTTCTCACAAACATATACCTCTGATGCAGGGATTAGTTTTTTTACGTTTTCAAATTGACCTTTCCAATAGGTTTCAGCAATAAAATCATGAGCTTGGACATTAGTAGCTAACCAAATTTGCATAACTTGTTCTATATCATCCTTATTCATATTTCTTATGACGACATCACTATTGGCAATGTCATATATCATCTCCACTATTCCATTGTATTTCTTGGTTTCAACCAATGTCAAACGAATCTTTGGAGCAGAGCTGCCAAATAACCTGACACCACTTCCCAAAATAACCGGAATGACAGCCAGATGATAAGTGTCTATCATATTCTTTCCGATAAGCCGTCCGGCAATCTCCGCACCTCCGCAGATCCAGATGTTTTTTCCTACCCCCTGCCTCAATTTTTCTACGAGTTGGCAAACATCCATGTTTTTGAAGCGAATTTGTTCTGTGTCATTCGTTTCGTTATGATGGGTCAGTACATAGGTTGTTGCTCCGGTATAGGGCCATTGGTTACATGAAAGGCTGGTAACTATCTGGTCGAATGTTTTTCTTCCCATGACAACCGTATCTACGTTACTGAAGAAAGGAGAGAAAGTGCCTTCCAACTCTACTGTGTCATCATGCCCCTTTATCCATCCAACCGAACCTTGATTGTCAGCAATGTATCCGTCTAAACTCACGGCAATATACAATATCACCTTTTTCATGCAAAACCTTGTTTATTCAAATAAATAATTAATCGGACTCAACTTGTTTTTTGAGATAATAAAAAATGTGTTTATGACAGCCTTTCTTTAATTTTTTTCTCAATGTCCTCAATGCTTGGCAAACTGCCACGAAAGTCTTTCGGCAAGGTTTGTCCTAATTCAGAACAAAAAATTGAGTCCTTGCGAACAAATATAAAAAAAGTGCGGTACACCACAAACGGCGCACTGCACTTTTTCGGCAAATCGGGCAGGATTTAACATTTATAGCTTGAATCCCTTGCTTTTCCTTTGCGGTTGTATAGGTCGGCGTATGTTCTGCCTGCATGGTGTGTATTCTGTATTGCAGGACTTCGATGGTTTCCTCGTGGTCGGCTATCTCCCTATGCAGGCCGGTGTTCTCCCTCTCCAACATCTTGACCTTGTTACTGCCGAAAAGAGAACCGACACTCTCGGCGATGTTGGCGGCTGCGACGGTTGCCGCCCCTTTCAGCTTCTCGATCTGTGTTTCTTTTTTCGCCCGTCTTAGTTCTTCCCGTGCCGTTTCTTTCTGCTGTTGCAAATCCACCACTTCCGCTTTGAGGTCGTCGGCGAGTTTCTGTATATCCCGATAATACTGCTGCGTGGACTTGTGGCGAGCCTTAGAACCGTCTATGCCCCTTTGCAGCCCGCATTTCGCCATCGCTTCGGCATAGGGACTTCAATTTCAGCCGTGTCATAATATCGTCTGCGCACAGCCTCACGGTGTCGGTCGGCTTCTTGCGGTATCGCTTTTTCGTCTGTTCCTCCCTTTTCATGCGCTTTCGCTCTCCCTTGACGATGGGGACGAGTGTAACGTGTATGTGCGGAGTTTCCTCGTCCCTGTGCAGGTGAGCCGCCACGATGTTCTCCTTTCCGAACGTGTCGGCGAAGTATTTCAGATTGTCGGCGCACCACTCGTCTAAACGCCCCTCTTCCTCTATCCGCTTCATGTCCTCGTGCGTTCCCGACACGTTGATGCGGATTGCCCGTACTTGGTTGCTTCCGATTTTGCGTGTCAGCCCCGCTTCTTCCAGTCTTCTCTGAACAGCCGCCGAACGGTCTTTCACACCGTCGGGGTAGCCGATGAGCCTGCGGTTCAGGTGGGTGCGTGTGGGGGCGGCATTTCTTCTCCGTGCGCAAAAGAATGTACTTCTCATAACTCATTCTTTTTTTGGTTACAAAACTATATTACAGTGAGTTACCGACAGCTATGCGAAATAACGCAAACCGCAGAATAAGAACCTGTTAACAAGAAATCCACTCTATATCATACGGAAATGAGGTGGTAACTGAACTCTTGCGTAGTTCGGCTTCGATACGGCTTCATATGGCTTCACGCCAAAAGAAAAACAAAGCGTAACGAACGCTATTTCAGTCGATTCGCTACGCTTTGCTCAAATATTAATTTCAGTTAGGTGTTTATTTTAATAATCGCAGGTCAGGATAATTTATAAAATGAATCGGTCGGTATTGACACTATGATGCAAATACCGACCGATTCAATAGGATATTTGAGCCTGTTATTACAGTTTCACACTCTTTTTGCTTCCGTCGTAAGGAACAGTTACGGGTGATGCGCTGCCGCCATTTGACATCAATACGACATTGAAGTTGCGGTTTTTCAACATTCCGGGATATGTTCCCTTGCGGTCATCGATTGTAAGCGTGCGGGATTTATCGTTCCAGATGAACTTTATTGTCGAATATTGACCCTTTTCGTAGTTGTAGTTGTCAAATTCGTCCTCATACAGTGTAAATTCACCATTTGCTCCGGGATAAACGCGTACAGTGAGGTTGTCCCAGGGCTTTTCGGTAGCATATTGAACATCAGGGCCCATGGGCATGATGCTGCCGGCCTTTACATAAAGAGGTATGGTCTTTATTGTGGTGGGCTTGCTGATGGTCTGACCGCCTTTGTAACGCACATTTGTCCAATAGTCATACCATGAAGCTCCTGCAGGCAGATACACATCGGTTGAGTGCTGCTCCATGAAATTGACATTGCCCTTGGTGTTTTCGCTGCTTCCGGCCTGATTGCGGTTCCATCCGGTGTTTTCGTCAATCTTCATGACCTTTTCAGGAGTATATTGGGCGTTTACAACGGGAGCCACAAGCAGATTGTCGCCAAACATGTACTGGTCGCCGATGTTCCAACCTTTCTTGTCGTTGGGGAAGTCCATCATGAGTGCGCGCATGAAACTCTTGTCGTCGTTGGAAACCTGCCATGATGTCGAGTATATGTAGGGCAGAAGCGAATAACGCAGGCGTATTGCATCCTCGATGGCGTCGTATATCACATCGCCTTTCTGTCCGAAATAGTATATCTCGCGCATGATGTCGGCACCGTGGGAGCGCATCATCGGGGTGAATGTTCCGAATTGCATCCAACGGACAAAGAGCTCCTGGAACAAAGGATTTTTTGTAGCCGAATTGTCGCCGTTGCGTAGGTTGTAGCCGCTGCAAAAGAATCCGCCTATGTCGGAGTTACAGTTGGGGTTGCCGGTGAGCGTGAAGTTGAGGAGTGCGGGTATCTGCTTGCGCAGCATGTCCCATGTCGAGTTGACATCGCCGGTCCACACGTTACATCCATAACGCTGCTGGCCTACATAACCTGAACGAGTTAGGATGAACACTCGCTTGTCGTCGGTCTTGGCGCGCTGGTGGTCATATACGCCACCTACGGTCAACAGAGGATAGGCATTACGCACCTTGCGGAACGAGCCGAGATAGGTTTTGGTGTCGAGGTCCTCGGGCTTGAAGTCGAGATGGTCGGGCTCGGTAGAATCCATCCACCATCCGTCCATATCGTAGTCGTGGAGGCGTGACAGGTGTTTCCAATAAATGTCACGTGCTTCAGGGCTGTAGGCATCGTAAACGCGCACACCCGACGGGTAGTCCCTGCGAGGAGGCCACTGCTCGGCGATGCCCGATTGGGGCCATGTGGAGAAGTTAAACAGCAGCCCCTTCTCGTCGAGGTCACGGTAGGGCTTGGTCTGAGGGCCGAATGACGACCATATAGATATTATGGCATGGGCGTTGAGGCCGTGGATATCGTCCATCATCTTTTGCGGATTGTTGAATTCGGGATTCATGAATTCCATTGCATTCCACAAGTAGTTGTTGCCCCAGTATTGCCAGTCCTGGATGATGCCGTCGAGGGGCACACCGAGTTCGCGGTATTTCTTGACCACGCCTACGGTTTCGCCCTGGCTCTTGTAACGCTCGCGACTCTGCCAGAATCCATAGGTCCACAATGGGAACATGGGAACATCGCCGGTCAGGGTGCGGATTTCCGAAATCACCTCGTCGGCGTTTTTGCCTTCCATGAAGTAGTAGTCGACACATTCGCCCACCGCCGACTCAAATGCAGTTTCGTTGTCGTTGTCAATAAATTCGGTAGGAGAATAGTTGTCCCAGAACACGGCATAGCCTTTAGGCGATACGATCAAGGGTATTCCATCCTCTATGTTGCCGGGCATGAGAGTGCGGTTGACGCCGCGCTGCGACAATTTGCCATTTTCAAGGTTTCCGAGTCCATAAACGGGCTCATCCTTGTCGAGAACAAATGTCTGCTTTACCTTCAGGGCCGGCTCACCGGCATCGTCCACGGGAGTGAATGAGGCTGCGGTGCCTTCCGAGAGCAATCGGCCTTTATTGTTGCGGAATGAAACGGTACCGGTCGTCAGGTTCAGTGTGGCGGTAAGCTCTTTGCTGCTTAGCACGACATTGTTGCCCGACTTTTTAGCGGTAAACTCAACCTTTTCAGGCGAGGCTATGACTGAGAAGCTTTTGGGACTGCTCGGAGCGTCGGCAGGCGACTTTGTCACACGTATACTTGACGGTGTGTAGAGTTGCAGCTCAACATTCTGTCCGTTGGCAAGGGCTTTGATTCCATGTTGTGTCTGCTCGAAATTCTGAGCAACAGCACAAGCGAAACAAAGAATCGATGCCGAAATGCAAGATAGCGTTCGTTTAGTTATAAGATTCATTGGTTACTTGGTTTTGTTAAATTGGTTTATCATTTAATAATGCAAAATTAACAATCAGGGAGCAAGATGCATGGATTATAATGTAACATTTGTCTTTCCCCATGTAACATTGGAGATCACGGATGTTGAAATCAAGTCAACATCCGTGACATGGCGATGTTTTTGGAAAAACTTTCAATAAAAACGCGCCACCTATTGCGCATAACAAAAAAACGTATTATCTTTGCACTCACAATTTCGGTCCCATAGCTCAGTTGGTTAGAGCACCTGACTCATAATCAGGGAGTCCTAGGTTCAAGCCCTAGTGGGACCACCTCTTAGAAATCAAGCAGTTACGAATCCTCTCGTAGCTGCTTTTTCTTTTTCCTTGAACACAAATATGAACACAACTCGCCGCCAACTCGTTCCAGCCGCTAATTTACGCTATCTGTGTTCACGCTCCTGTGTTCAAATTCTGTGTTCAAACCATAGCTGAGGAAAAGAAAATCTTTCAAGGCTGTCTTGTTCTTTTGCCCAGCCTACTGTCTCCATATATATTGGTTTAGGTTTATCAGGGCATATATAAGGCCCGAACCAAACCAAAACGATTTCAAGCCATATTTTCTTTCTTGCAATCTTTTTTGCAACGTCATGCAGTCTTTTTAGTATCTTTACATCTATAAAAAGTATGACTGAACCACAGGACATAGACACGCTTGTCAAAAAGTGTCAATCGGGAGATAGAGATGCCTTAGGGATTCTCTATCAGACCTATCTTGACCCTATGCGTGAGGTCGTATCGTATTATATTAAGAATAAAGAAATTGTATTTGACATACTGCATGATGGTTTCCTTATAGCTTTTGCTTCAATAGCCTCTCTGAAAAACGCTGAAAAGATTGAAGCATGGCTTACCACCATAATGAGAAATTTGTCGCTGCAATATCTGAAAGATGAGTCAAGCCATATTTCTGTTCCTATGTCGGATGTCTCAGTTGATGATATCAGTACGACTAAAGATGAAGTACAGGAACTGACTTGGAATGAATTGGACAGAATAATAGACAAACTTCCTGATGGTTATGGTAAAGTATTCCGGCTTGCCGTTCTTGACGGACTTTCCCATAAGGAGATTGGCGAACTGCTTGGAATCGCTCCACATTCTTCTTCCTCGCAACTCTCTCACGCAAAAGCAATGTTGCGCCGTATTATTAAAGAATACCGCATGGAGATGGGATTGCTTTCCTTACTTGCTGTTATTGCGTTCATATGGCATTTTATTCCAAAACACGAGGTGGAACCGTCCGATTTCGTCATAAGCAGCAATGACGACAACAATCACAAAATTTTGCCGGACACAGCCACAGTCATTGGTGATTCTGACAGTATTAAAATCAGCAAAAAAACGATATATGAGGTTCTGCGAAATCAAAAAGCGCAGGATTCGGAACTTGTCACCGAAGTCATAGTTAAGAATGACACCGTACCTTCTGCCTCAAAGGACAGTATAGCTGAAGATGATAAACAGACTGTTATCAAGTTGAAAGACTGGGATTATCAGATAGCAGAGCAAAAGACTCCAGTTCAGCAACATAGCTCAAACCCCGATTGGAGTCTGTCATTGGCATATTCCGGCATTGCAGGGCAGAATAATGACAATAGATATCGAATTCCTGACCCCAACGCATCAGAGCTTCCTTCAGGAAAGCCTGACGCTGAAATAGAAGTCAGCGAGAAATCGCATCACAAAATGCCGGTAATTATAGGTCTGTCGCTCAACAAGGCTCTGACATCGCGTTGGAGTATTGAGACTGGAATACGCTATTCATTCATGGAATCTGACTTCCTCTCTGAGAGTAAATTATGGGAACAGCGTGTGAATCAGCAGATACACTATATCGGTGTGCCGTTGAAATTCAATTACCGCATTTATTCTGTGGGAGGATTCTCCATGTATGGGCATGGAGGCGGTGCATTGGATATTCCCGTAAGTGGGCGACAGTCTGTCTGGAAGTCCTCTGTTGATATGCCGACGCCACAAACCGATAAATTCCATATAAACGCTCCGTTGCAATGGTCGGTTGAGGGTGGTCTGGGAATACAATATCATTTTACACCGTCGTTCAGCATATTTGCAGAGCCGTCGATTCATTACTATTTCAATCCCGGCGGTGAAATCAAGACTATCAGGCAAGAAAAGCCTTTTGAAATTTCCATACCTGTCGGCTTGAGATTTAAGTGGTAGAGAATTTTAATTTCAGTTATATCATGCAGTCTTTAGCGTTTGTGTGCATCTATATGGTAAAACATATCCAAATAACAGCATGATGACTGAAAACAAAAACGCTCTGATTAGACAGCTGTCCATATTCTTTGTGGCACTCCTCCTTATGTCATGCACTGAGGACAGTCTGGCTAATGAACCCGAACCACAGAGTCCGAACACGGTTTCCGGCACTATACCGGCTTTATACATCGAAACCGAAAACCACGCTCCGATTGTATCAAAGACTGAATATCTAAATGCCACATACTGGCTTGACCCTATGGGAGCGGAAGACATTTCAGCTCTCGGAAGCCAAACCGAGCCTTTGTCAATGCAAATTCGAGGTCGCGGACATTCGTCATGGAAAGGAGCCAAAAAGCCATACAAGATTAAACTTGACAAGAAAACGGCAGTGATGGGTATGCCCGAGAACAAACACTGGGCACTTCTGAAACCTACTGAAAATACAGTGGCTGGTTTGCAGTTGGGCAAGCTCATGAATATGGCATGGACTCCGAGTTTCCGTCCCGTTGAAGTTGTTTTGAACGGAGATTACATCGGATTGTATTTCCTTACGGAAACTATTCGGATTGATGAAAACCGTGTGAACATATATGAGCAGCAGGATCAGGAAACTAATCCGGAACTTATAAAAGGAGGATGGCTCGTCGAGGTTGACAATTACCATGATGAAGACCAAATCACCATTCCTGAATGCAGCAAATGGAATCTGACGCTGCGATACCATTCTCCCGAAAACTTGTCTGATGCACAGTTGCAGTGGTTAACGGATGAGTTTAAATCCATCAATGTTGTTATCTATTCAACCGACAAGACATCGACGGAGTGGGAAAAATACATTGATGTTGAAAGCATGGCGCGGTTCTTCATATTACAGGAGGTCATGGATAATCCCGACGGATTTCACGGGAGTTTCTATCTTCACAAGGACTTATCAGACAATGCCAAATGGATAGCTGGTCCTATATGGGATTTAGTCTGCTATAACCGCGAGAAAACCGATTACACCTTCCGAATGAAAGTCCATTACGGTTTTACACCTCACTGGATAGGTGAGATTATTCAATACGACAGTTTCTGCAAAGCTGTTGAACGAGTATGGCGTGAGGTCTATCCCAACAGGTTGTCAGAGATATATAATAAAATCGATGAAATTGTATTGCCGCTTGGCAGCGCATGGGCCAATGATTGCGCACGATGGAATGAAGACCTGACGCAGACAGCGCAGCTTCGCGCAGACCGTATTAAAAACGCTCTCCGGCGCAACATTGAATGGTTTGACAATCATCTTCCTGTAAGTCCATATGCTTCCGTGCATATGTCAGTGAACGACAAACCCGATGCCCCTGTCATGGTCTATAACCTTCAAGGCATCTTTATAGGGAAATTCAAAAACGAAGCAGAGGCTGTTGCAAGTCTTAAAAAAGGAATCTACATCATAAACCAAAGAAAAATTCGCATTGAATAATGAAACTCTTTATCAAATTGCAGGTTATAACAATCGTGCTTGTTCTGGCACTTACATCTTGTTCCAGCACAGAGGAGGTCTTATCCAAAACTCCTTACCTCTCACAAATCAACAATACAGAATGTTTGGGCATTGCTGACACTGATGCCCTACAAAACCGTGGAAATGATACCCACGGCTCTTTCGAGATGATAATGGACGGCACCACAGCTCAATGCAGATTCAATTCTCTTGAGTATCCATGTGATTTCGAGAAAGTAAATATAAATGTCAGTTACAATGACGGCGTACTGACTATCGTTGAGTATCCTTCTTCAGATGAGGCTGACTGCCGTTGCGAAACCGATGCGACATTTACTATCAACAACTTACCTGATACTGATTTTATATTGAAGATATATCACGGTGATACAAAGGGAAATTTCAATATAGCTACTCCCCAGTTCAGTGGTCGGGTAAGAATTGCGGATGGCTCGTTTTCGACACCATATTGCGGCAATGATGTATCCGCTGTTCCCGAAGATGTAGGGCAGCTAATCGTTACTGTTGCCCATGATGATTCAGAAATTGTCGAGATTGATTACTCCAATTATCATATAGCACTTACGCCGGAATGTGGAATGGAATGGTCTGCCCCGAAATATTCAGATGTATCGTGGCCGATTGATGTAAAAGTCGGAACATATACCGTCGGAGTTGCCTCTCCTCTTATTTCCGATGCGGTAACAACGGAAACCCATTACTTCGGAGAAGTGAAAAATGTCAAGATAGACAAAGATAAAACCACGAAAATCACCGTCAACGTAAAATTGACCGAATTTCAAAAAGCTATGACCCCCCCCCTATAAATCGGCTGAGAAACATAGCGAATACGCCCCGACAAGAGAGATTTTCTTGCCGGGGTGTCGGTTGATGCGAGAAGCTTATTTCTTAGCGGCGTTGTGGTTAGTGTAGTTTGGGACCTTGTCTGCGGCGTTTGGCTTTTTGTTCTTCACGATAGCGGTGAAGGGCCTCTTCTATGGTAAGACCAGGATGGCGGTTCAGCCACAGTTTGAAATCATCGGGCAAAGCACTCCCGTTAGTGAACCCTTCTTGCGGCTGTGTGGTTCCTGCGACTGAAACATTGGATAACCGAGCGCCATAGTTTTGCGACTGAGATGGGGCTTGTCCGGCTAAGTCAGGATTCGATGAATAGACTCCCGGAGTCATGCGCTGTGGGTTGAATTTTATCCACACAGTAGGCATAGTTCCTTGACATCCGTCAACTCGGATAGCTTTACCCGCAACATAATCATTGATCTGTTGTGTCGAAAACCGCACTCCTTTGTATGATGCGATAGGCACAATGGAACCATCTGCATACATCCATTGAGATTGAGGATGTAACGGTTTGTTGTTGGCGAGATGCTTGGAAATATTGCCCAGGCTGAATCGCCGGTCAATCTTTGATGCGGCGAAACGCTTGCCTTTCCGGGTGTACCATAGGCCCTGCAATTCGCTGGTGCCACGCTTATATTTGTATTCTATGCCGACACCAGCCGCCTTTAAGCGGGTCTCGAATTGCTCGAAAGTATGGACGGATTTATCATTCCATACCGAGTCAACGGCGTTGAAAATCTCATATCGTATCTTTTCCGTGCCACCCAGTTTATTGACATTGGTCTGTCGCTTGCCCTCGGAAATATGCAACCCATATTCCTTTGTTAAGTCAAGACAGACAGACCTGTTTCGGTTGAAATCATTTTTATCAGAAATGGTTTCGGCATGGTTATCTATTCGACTGAACACGATATGACAGTGTGGATAATCCTTGTCGAGATGGCGGACAATGATGTATGGAGTATCCACGATACCCATTTTCTTCATATATTTTTGGGCAATCTCTACCATAAACCGGTCATCAACTTTATCCTTGTCGTTGGCATGGAAGTTCAGAGAAATATGTCCTACCGGATTTTTCAAGTCCGGATTCAGGGCGAGATTATCCTCAAAAGAGGCGATAATTCCATTTCGCCCTTCTATCGTAGATACATCTTTATAGTCGATAAGGCGCCATTCTTTGCACGGCGAACCGTCGGGATTATCCTTCTTTCGGCGGGTGACGTAATCGACGCAACCGCCAAAACTGCCGCCTTTTGTTATCTTGCCAATAATACGCTGTCCGGTGTATTACGATAGATTTTTATCAGTGAAAGAACAAAATCCTTGCACTGAATTATCTCTCTGTATGTGCGGACAATCTGTTCCTCCGAGGCACCACCTTTTATAATGGCACCGACAAATTTTGCTGTGCGGTTGAGGTTTTCGGCGATTCCCTGAAGGTCGCGGATTGCCTTCACATCTCTTGGTGTGAGCCTTTCCACGACTTTGCAATGCAGTGCCGACTGCCGGATATATTCCGAGCGGTTGAGCCCTGCCGTGAGAGCTTTGTCCATCATTACCTGATACTGGTCTATGTCGAATTTCACCGGCACCATGATGGACTTTCGTTCATCAGCCGGGAGTTTGGGACGTCCTTTAGAGGGACGTAAATTGGATTTCTTCATTGGAAATTCTGTTTGAGGTTTGTGACCATCGGGAGCGGAGGGGAGCGAGTCGTTTGAGGATTACTTGTAATACGAAAACATAAACTCGCTCCCTCCAATTCCGAACCCCTGCGATAGTTTCGAGGTACACGAAACTACGAGGACTATTTAGCGGTCAAAATGTAGTTGCAATCAAGCACTCAGAGTTTGCGCCAGATTTCGATGTCGTCGGCATACTGTTTCAGATGCTCGGCAAGGATGGCGTTGGCGTAACTGCTGACTGTTGTGCCACGGTCACCGAGGATTCTGGAAACGCGCTCAAGCTGGACCCACAGGTCGCCCTCGATGTTCAGGGCATGGCGGTTCACCAACTTTGCAGGAGCAAGGAATGTAGCCTTGAACTCGGCGAAGTCCGATTTGCGCTGTTGCTTGCCGATGCGCTGTTGCTTGGGTGGCTCGGCTGTGGCGGTTACCTCGGTTGCTGTCTGCTCGTTGTCAAACAGATTGTCAGCGTTGGCAGGTGTGGTGCAGTTAACAGTGTTATCGCTGTTAACTGTAGAAGTGGAGTTGATAGAGTTATCTGATTTCATAATAAAATCGGGATTAAGAGTTGATACTTTGTATTTGGTTGCATCGGTCAACCCGGTTGACTTGGATGCGGTTGTTGACGGAGCTTTTGTGGCTTTCATCACTTGCTTTGTTTGATGGTTGAACTTTGATTTGTGAGATACTCATTCAAGTCGTTGAACTCGGAGTATAGAGTAGAGCGGTCAATCACAGCAGAGCCATATATGGCTGTCAACTCGGCGAGTGCTGATTGTCCGGCATTGTCGTTGTCAAGGTAGCAGTTGATGGTGGTGTAATCTTTGAGGTACGGTACAGCTTTGTTGACATTGACAACCGAGTTGAGTATGATTGTATCGGCTCCGCTGATGATACCAAGTGCGAGTGCAGAGAGATAATCTATAAATCCCTCGAACACGGCACACTCTGCTGACGGGCCATCTCTCGCCCACGGAAGATATGAGATGTCCTTGCGTCCCCGGCAACCTTTGAAATATCTGTTGCGCAGTTCCCAGCCTCCGCTGACATTCTCAAATGCCACGGCAAAATAAAACTTGCCGTTGACGCTGTAATGAGCCTCCTTGCAGTTCGCCGTGGCGATGTGTGCCGGGATACCACGCTCTTGGAGGTATGCGACAAGTGCGCGGTGTTCCAGTGGCATGACCTCAAACTGTTCCATACTCGGTGCAGATTGTCGCGGAGCTAAAGAAGAAGCGACTGTCGGCACCGATGGCACCGGGTAGCTGTCAGCGATGCAGCGCAGTATATGGCGCAGGTCGGTTGACTGATACAACTCGGCAGCAAGGTCGATGATGTTGCCGCCTCTGCCAAGTCCGAAATCATACCAGCAGTTGAGCGTGGTATCGACCTTGAAGGACGGCGTATGCTCCTGTCGCAAAGGCGACTTATACCAGAGCCTTGTTCCTTTCCTCGCCGTAGGCTCATGTCCGAGTCGGGACAAGAAGGAGGCTAAAGGGATTGATTTAATCTCTTTGATCATGGGTGCTAAAATGTTTGGGTGAGATGATTCTTGGTTTAGCGCCTATTATATATGCCCTTTTCTAAACCAGACCAGAATTGTGGTTTTCAATAGTAGAAATCCGGATTGTAGATATACTCGCGGTTCTCGTAACGAATCATGCCTTTATTGTCAAGAAAGGTCTTCAAGCCCTTTACCTTGTTGTTGGAATACGAATGTCCACATGCTGCATATCCGCTTTTGAGCGCAGCCTCGAAGTTCCGGCATCCTTTTATCGGCCCATTGGCGAATATTACGCCCAATGCCTCACGGTGCTGTTCCTCGGTCAACTCCTTGTATGGATAAGGGTCTTTGGCTTTCTTGCCCGGCTCAGAGAACACATATCCGCTGGCAATCTCAGGCAGTCCGTAGTCATTGACGCGGAAGGCGAATGGGTCGAACTCGGCGGCGCGGATCATGGCGGCGCATACTTCCGAAACAGTATCGTCAGTTTTGCTTCGGCTCACCTGAAGGACAGTCTCAGCCTTGTTGTTCAGCTCTGTGCCTACATGACCACGGGCGTTGTCATCGCTCTTGTTGAGATGCAAGACTGTATGGATATGTATCTGGAACTTGTCAGTCCATTCCATCAGCTTGCCGATAAGGTCGGTGGATTCCTTGGCGCAGTTGATGTCATACATCAGGTCGCGCACACCGTCGATGATTACAAGTCCTACTCCGGGAGTGTTGATTATCGCCTGTTCGATAACTTCAAGGCGCAAGGTGGGTGTTAGCTGGCGCAGAGCGGCGAACTTCAGATGTTCCGAATGGGTGTCGGTCGGGAGTTTCGCCAGGCGCAACGCACGTTCCATAACTTTCTGACAGTGATACGGACTTTGCTCGGTGTCAAAATAGAGGATTGTGCGCTTGTCCTCGGGGAACTCGGCGGTATATCCCAATACCTTACCGTTGACGAGCGATGCTCCGACGATGGCAGCGACATTGAAGGTCTTTTTACTCTTTGCCTTACCAGTCGATGCAGAGAAGTTGCCGAGAGTGCCTATGACACTGCCATTGGCATACAGCACCTCCGGTGCGGTCTGAATCTCATCGGTGATTCGCAACTGCTTTTCCTCCCAGAGTTTGAGGATGTTCTCTTTCACTTCTTGCATCGGCGACCTCCCTTCTTTGATGACTGGATAAGATCGAGCGCAAGTTGTGCGTCGATAACAATTTTTCTGCCCGTTTGAGTTATGGCATCTTTGATTACGCCACTGTTCTTGATGCGATGCGCGGTTGCTTTGCTGCACTGGAGAAGTTCGCAGAGGCCTTCGATTCCATAGACGAGCCATCGCTTTGCTGTGATAGCCGCACCGTCGGGTTCGATGTTATCCTTGGCATTACGGGAATCAAGTAATTCTAAAAGTTGTTCTCCGGTATACTGCCAGAGAGGAAGTTTGAGTAACTGGTCTTTTGTCATACGCAGTGTGGTATTATGTTATACTTTCCGCCCTCAGATAGAGCGTATCCGAGTATCTCCCGGACACTGCAAAATTACAACCGGTTATGAGTGGTATGTATGTGGATTCCTGTTCTCCACTTACTATAACTACCCGTCAGAATATCAGGCTCTGACGGGTAGTATCATAAAGTTTCAAAAGTGGAATTTCAAGTGGTGAAAGTGGTGCGCGAGTGGTATCTTTAAGTCGCATGGACTATCAAGCCCGCTTTTTATGATTTTTGATGATTTCATCAATATCATCTGCGAAAGCCATGCTTGACCTGCTGGCGTCACTTCCTCGTGGATGGGAATATTTACTTTCGTAATATGATGAATCTATGCCGAAGTGCAAAAGTATGTCCTCACGCCATGCAACCTTGTGCTTTTCCGGCACGATGTCGTATAGCTTGGATATGAGATAGCACACCTTGATTTTTTGCTTAGGCTTTATCTTAAGAGGCTCATGCTTGCCATGAAGGTTCAGCGATGAATGAAACTGGGTTTCTGTCGGATTGTCGAACACATCTGAACACACCTCATATAGTTCAGAGATGAGTATCATCGGAAACAGCTCTTCCTCCCATTGACGGCATGATTTCGGATTGGCAGGATTCTGTTTTATCGGTTGTTCCGGCGCAGGATAGCTACCATTGCGAACCTGTATATTTTTTATAAAGGTCTCCCTGCATTTCGGATGTAACTGAATTTCACATGGCGGGAAGTATCGCTCCACCATGATGAATATTTTGCGGCTGGCACCTCGCAACTCGCGGTATACAGCGAATGAGGGCTTCAACAGAAACTCATCATATTCGACGCTTTCCTGCAATTTCTTAAGAAACTCCCGTTTCTTTTCAAGCCATCCATCACGGGTATCAGCCATGTGGAATTGCTCGATTTCCTGTTTGTATTTATCTATTGTCCAGTCGTCAGGTACCGGGATTTTGTGGCATGCCTTTAGCGCATACTCATAATGGGCGGCTATCATATAGAACATCTCCACTTCTTTAAGGAAGTGATTGCTTTCATAGCTGTCTATCATGTCTGTCTTGGATTTATTCTTACGTTCACGATCCAAGGTTGAGAAAACATCCCAGAATGTATCCAGCCTCGTTGCAATCTCGGCACAGTAGTTTCGGACTTGGTCTGCTTGTACCTTCCCGATTTCTCCGGAGGCATGAGACTCGATGATAGCGTTTTCGATGTCGATAGAGGAAAGTTTGTTGGTGGCTTCGGCAATTCGTTTGTACAGAATTGTATCCTGTTTGGCTACCAGCGGAACTTTCGTGAGTTGCCTCAGATCGTCCAATATTGGCACAACATCTCGTAATGTCGTAGGGTTTGGCATTTGCGGGGTGGTGTTTTAATGGGTTGATGAATGTGAGTGCCAATAAATCTTAACAATACCTATTGGAATGTTATGAAATTTTAGCACTCAGTATTTCAAACAACAAGCAACCCAAAAGTGTTCGCCCGCAAGATTCAATGTTTAAGGATATCCCATCTGCCCGCTCTGGTACTGCCTTGGCGCAAGATTACGCCTTCCTTTTGCAAAACGTCTAAGTCGCGACGTATGGTAATTTTTGCCACATCTTCCTTAGCAGCTAACTCAGACAATCTAATTGTGGGATTCTCAGATATGTATCCAATGATGCGCAACTGTCTTCCAGATAATTTTATGTGCTCATTTATGTGCTCATTTATGTGCTCATTTATGTGCTCATTCGGTGAACCATAAGGGTTCTCGGCATTGACTATCTTCAGTTCGAGTTTAACCTGCATCAGTTCAGGTTGCTCAATGAGCTGAGGTTTCAGCCAGTGCCTTTCATGCCAGGCATTGAGTATGAGAGGGAAGCCTGAACCAAGATTTTCGCCATAGCCTATCATACGAAGCATGTGCTGCATCCGCTGGTTACGCGCTTTGGACTCTCCTCCGGCATAAATCTGCTCAAGCGGAAGTTTCAGCAGTCCGGGATTAGTGAGCACAAATCTGTCATCATACTTTTCAACCCTAAGGAGTCCGCTGCCTATCATCATATCGGCATGGATAATCATGTTGGTAAAAGCCTCACGCACAGCTTTCTTCTGCGGAGTATCATCCTCTCTGATAATACCTGTCATCTTGAATGGTCTGGGTAAATCCCGCGTAAGGCGGGGAACTACCATACGCAGAAAGTTGAATATGTTGTTCTCCCATGTGCCATCGTATGTCAGGCGGTCGCTATACCTCTGGTCTCCAACAAGATTAGACTTGTCGATGTAATCCATTCGCAGGTTGTCAAATCGCTCCCGCACCGGCAAGCCTTTGCCAAACATCAGCAAACCTGCCATAGTAAGCCCTTCCTTTCCGGAGGTACGGTCAATGGTATAAGCTCCGAGTTGTGTTAGAAATTCTTTGTGGTCCAATCCGTTCCATACGTGTTCGAGATTTGCCACACGGAACATGTTGCGATATGCCTCAAGTGTCGGAATATCTATGTCGTCCATCGTATAATGTTCGAGAAACATACGGTCATTACCATCATCATAGGCATCTCGCAACATCATTCTTATAATAGCTTCGGGGCAATGATAATCTCCCTCATGCCGGCGTCGGTATGTGCCACGCATAATGTTGTTGTTGATATATACCGGGCGCTCTTCATAAGTGGCACGAGGCACATGAATAACGACAACATCTTTACCATCGTATGAAAGGGTATTGATGTCTTCGTCTCTAAGCAGGCTGGTGCTTACCTTTTCTCGGCTATTGAGTGTGTTCCATATATCCGTGCGTATTTTTGCGGCATCTTCAACGCCGATGACATTGAAGCGTTTGGATGTGTCCTTTTCCTTCAAATCCTCGTCAACACCAAGAAGAATTGTGCCGCCATCAGTATTCGCAAAAGCAGAATAAGTTTCCCATAATGAATGTGGCACATCCTTTCTTGCTCTCTTACATTCAAGGGTAACCCGTTCTCCATTAGCCAAAAGTTGGTCAATGTATTCTTTATCGTTTATTTCTGCGTTGTTCATTGCCATAATACAAAATTAATCATTTTTGATGGACTTTTCATGTCTGGGGAGCAAATAATCACTGAATCGGTGGAACGATAAATATTTTCTCATTGAAAGCCTGCATCATAGCGGGTGTTACATTGGAAATGTAACCGGCGAGAAGCGCCGATACTTCTGATGTGGCGTGTCCGACGGCATAGTCTATGTACGCTGTCATAACTCCATGATGCGCCAATGCCGAAATAAAAGAGTTGCGGGCATACTGTGGCGTAACGGGCTGGATGCCGAGAGATTCGCAAACATCTTTTATGTTTTTTGATATGCGGCGATTAAAGTCGTGAACGCGGATTGCTTTCTGTTCATCTGTAACAGCATTGAGAAAGATGTCAGGGAAAACAAGTTCGCCGGGGTTATATGGCGAGGCATACACGTCAAGCAACTGCCGTAACTGCGGAATAATCGGTACTGATGTTTCATCAAGCTGCTTGCCGACAGGTTTGTTTGCCCTGTCAATCTTGGAGCGGATGAAAACAAACTGCGGAAACTTCTGCGAAACTGCCGCCTTCTCTGTCCAGACAAGTTTAGCCATATCTATGGTGTTCATGCCGTTGAGACAGTAAAGAAGCAACCAGCGTCCCACGGCACGAGCATATTTCGACTGTTTATCAGGAGAAGCAAGCCAATATTCCCATAGCTTCAACACTTCCTCCACAGTCAAGGCATTCAAGCGGCGACGGTTGCCGGCATGGATTAGACCTTTGAAATTGGGGATCATCGTAGTGTGACCGTCTTTATAAGCCTGATTGAACACGGCACGAGTGGCGCGGAGAATTACCATTCGAGTGTCCAAAGAAAGCGGCTGATCCGTGCCGTTGCGAGCTTTCTGTTCATCAAGCCATTTGGCGAAGCGTGTGATTATGGCGGTATCGACCGCACCGAGCGAAATAGGTTTATCCTTTCGGAAGAGCTTGAACCAGTCAAGGGCAGAAGAATACATCGCGCGGGTCTTTACTTTTTCTTTCGATGCACCGAGTGCCGACCAATAAGAAAAGGTATCGTCCGCCCTCATCGTTTTTTCAGTCACTTTCCCCTCGGACTTTTCAACATGACTTTTGAGGTCGGCAACAGAGAACCGATTGAGCAAAATAAGTTCGTCCGTTTTGGCACATATCTGGTCAAATACCTTGCGAAGTTCCTTTCGGGTCTCAATGGCGGCATTTGATTTTGAGAACAACGCCTCGTATTCTTTCGTTGACGATACCTTTAACCCGGTCGGAAAATATCGCCGCAACCGTTGATGAGTGACGCAGACAGTCAACGGCACGGATTTGCCTGTGTCGAATTTATATCTGTTGTCCGGGGCGAGAATGATATATATCGTCGCTCCTGCGAACCGCCGGGACTCATCGCTAAAAAGAGCTTTGTTCATATTGATGTGTTCAAAGTTGTGTTCAAGTTTTTATCAGATGTGTCAGACCCAATAAAACAATCAGGGAGCGTGTTCTGCAAATGGGATTTGAACACATTTTGAACACAACCTGCAAGTTTCAAGAGGTCTCATACAAAATTACAAACTTCTTCTGACGCTTGCAAATATCTGATAATCAAATTGCATCTCATTAACAAAGTTTCATACGGTTTCGTTCAAAATCACGCCGTCCACCTACTCATAATCAGGGAGTCCTAGGTTCAAGCCCTAGTGGGACCACTGAAAAATCAAGCAGTTACGAATCCCATCGTAGCTGCTTTTTCTTTTTATAGCACGGAGATATTCCGATGGAGCAAAAGAAGAAGAAGCGTTCTGAGAGGCAAAGTGTCTGCACATGACTGAAAATCAAAATAAAAGTATGACTATGTTTTGGATTGTTCCAAAGGCCAATGCCAATGTGATTGATGTGCAAGTATGGTTAATTAATCGACATATCCTTAGCTTTAATTACAAGCCTGGCAGTCTTAAAAAAGAATAATCAAGGGAATCGCAAGACTATTATTCCAATCATTGTCGTTTGTGTTGCTACATATCTTCAGATATTATATTGCTCCGTGTTTTATGATTGGGGAGCCTACGTTTGTATGACTTTGCCAATATTTCAACGACATAGTTTCTTTATTTATTGGCTGCACTAATCTGATGTTTTCGGCTATATGGGCTTCGATGATGCTTTTGCCGTTGCCAAATCAAATATGTTGATTGAAATGGAGGATGGCGGCTCTTGGAAATGACAATGGCGATGATTATGTGTCCGACGATCGCTATCGAATTGTAGATAGCGATCGTAAAATAGGGTATGCAACACGAAATAACGTTGTGATAATTCAGCCGCGCTTCTTGGCTATCCCCAATATGTTCTTGACAAATGCGGATTTGGCATCGGTATATCCGTCACGGTCATGCTTATATTTTGGCAAAAGACTTAATTTAAGCTTTTCATATTCGTGAGCGACTTCGAGGTGACTGTTGAGATAATCGCGAAAAAGGATTTCGTCATTGTCGCCTATGGCATGAAAATGAATATGGAACACTTTTTCGGCATATCCCTCCGGAGTATATCCCTTGTTGAAACTCATGTGCCAATCGGAAGAGGACATACAGATATATCCCGCCGACTCCATCATTGCACTGACACGTTGCCAATCGGCGCAGGGCGCGATTTCAACAAGAATGTCGATTGTCGGCTTGGCCTGAATGCCGGGAATCGCCGTGCTGCCGATATGGTTGATAATCGGAGCATATTCTTTCAGCAATCCCGAAAGTTTCATAATTTCTTCATGCGCCCAATCCTTCCATTGCGGCTGATGCGGCGTCAGGACAATGGGAAACAGTTGCCACAGTTCTTCCAAGGTCATGTCCTTAAGAGTTTTCCTATTTGACATGGCATAGTTCCAATTTGTAAAATGTATGCTCTTTTAGCCTATGACCGTCAGGCAATGACGGGTGCAGGAAGAAACCTTGATGCTCCATACCTATTTTCTGCATCACACGCTCCGACCGATGGTTGCTTATGGATGTGAATGAATATATCTTATCAAACAATTTTCGTCGGCAAGCATAATCAATGCATGCCTTTGCCGCCTCGGTAGCATAACCTTGATTCCAGTACTCCTTGGCAAGCCTCCACCCAATCTCTATCCCGGGAGAAAATTCAGCCTCAAAATCAAAATTATGGAATCCGGTGTAACCGATAAACTCGCCCGTACTTTTCAACACTACGGCATAGAGGCCGTACCCCAAAGCGTTGTGCTCATCAACTATGCGATTATAAAACTGCACTGTTTCATCGTAAGAAAGGCTTTTGGGTAGATACTCCATAACCACCTTATCGCTATTCATTTTAGAGAATGGCAACAAGTCATCTTTACACCAGGCACGCAAAATCAGTCGGTCGGTTTCAATCATAACAAAATTTGTTTCAATTCTTGGTTTACGAACATTGTCGGGCTGAACTCCACAATCTGATAGTCGGCGATGCCGTTGATGTTGAACGGGTCTTTTGCAATGATGGCATCCACCGTTGCGCGGTTGTCGGCCTTAATCATAATCACTCCACCCACACGAGGTGTCTGCGGACCTGAGGCGATGAAATCTCCGGCGGCATAATGCTTGGCAAGGTATTCGCGATGCGCCTGAAGAAAGCGGTCAACCTCACTCAACGGTTTCTTATATGTTAGAATTGCGATAAACATGACATTTTGGTTTTGTTAATTCAATATGCACATGGGAGAAACAGCATTTCGTCAGAATAAGTTGCAGAAGCCCTGCTTATTGAACTGATAGTACATTTCAATGCGCTCAGGGGTGTCGTTCTCAAGAAGCAAAAGCAGTTCTTTGGCAAATTCAAGCGTGGCCGAGCCGTTTGCAGTTACGATGTTATTATCGCTGACAGCCTGAGCATGTACATATCCGTCGGGATTGGCATAGTTTTCGCCGCCCCATAATTTCAACTGCTCCAGCCCGTTGCCGGTATGCTTTACGGCATTGAGGAAACCATGCTTTGCCATCCACGAAGCAGCGTTACATATCGCACCAATCACGCTGTCTTTTTCAACGGCTTTCTTGACAATATACTTGACTTGATCGGCTACCGGTGCAGCCCATCCGAAACCGCCGATCAGCACCAACGCCGCAAAATCGTCGGGCATTGTTTCAAAGGAATAGTCAGGCATTGTGCGGAAACCGCCTATGGATTTTACAGGTTCCATTGTCGGTGCCACTACCTTATTGACATATTTGGGATGCTCTTTCATCGCAAACTCATCGGAGGCAATGGCTTGCGAGAGATAAACGGCCTCATGCGCGGCATAATCCGGCAGGAGGATATAAAGAATTTCGTTGCTCATAATACTATCTATAATGAGGAATTAAGTAACACACAGTTGATATGCCAATAAAAAAGATAAGCCACGGAATTACAACCATAAGAAACGTTATAGTGAAACCTTCTTTAAATGAATATGATTTTTTCCGAGTTTCAAAATCTAATTGTTTATAAGATCTGATTGTTTCATCAATAAATGCCTCATCTTTGATGTGGTTGATTAGCAGATTGGCCACTAACAGATTGACTACAGCCACCGCCAGTATTATTTCTAAATTGTAAGCACTTAGAGAACCAACGATTCTGGCATATAGAAATATAAAAATCAGCTCTATGGGAACAAGCGCAAAAAACAGAATACTCTTCATTATCGGATACTCGTCTTTTATCTCAAACGGTTGTTTGAAATAAAATTCTTGCGATGCCATTCTCAGCACTATCCATTTTTTGACTATGTATCTGTGTACTTTCAAAATCATATCGATGATTATTGGGATTGTTATTGCGATTGTTATTCACCAATAAATATGGCCCAATCACAAAGATATGAAATTTCCATGTGGTTTCAACGATTAAGTGTGTTAACCAGGCGAGATTTTTGGGCTGAGGTCGTCACATTGCAAGGTGTCGATTATGTTGTGGAGCTGATCCATGTTTTGCAGCACATCCGCCAAAACCCACTTCAAGGACGAACAGAAACAACGTTCGCGAGTGAAATTAAAGCATTAGTCGGCGAAGCCGGTATGCGGTTGCGAAGCAATCAATACTCACCACAAAGCCAAGCAACACCGCACAAGACCTAAACCACACTAACCAATAACGTCATCGAGAGAAACACAAGTCTCCTTCGGTGGCATTTTATTGTGTAAATTTATGTTTTTCAGCATAGCGGACTCTAAATATCAGGAATTTTCATTAACTTTGCGATTGCATACCGCCTCGCAGAAGCCCCAGTCTAGGGTTAAGCGGAGCGGGATGTAGTGAAAATACATAAGAAAGCGTTTATCCGCGCTAATTCTTGACTGCTTGAAATTTCTCGCAAACTTTTCAATTAGATGTCAAGGATTGAGCAACGGTAGATGCCCGTGGATATGTAATTATCTTGCATTCGGCATGATATTTCGGGAGAAATATAGCCGGAAGCATTGATTACATATACAAGCGTGGGCTTCTGCGTTGCCGTCCGACATCTAATAGGCAATGCGAGAAGCCTCAAGCAGTAGGATGGCAACAGATACAGATTCCTACGCTTTTTTCTAAAACACCAAACGCCAACGAGAGGATGACCACGGCATAAAAGCATATATGACAATAGCCAAAGGTATATCTAATAACCAAGCGGAACGTAATGTTGTAATGCAAGGTTTTTATGAACAATTGGAAATTGCTCAGCAATCTCAATATGAGCAAGAGGCAAGTCTCAAGGTTAAACTTTACGATATAATTGAGGATAATAAACTTAGTGAAGAAGAAAAACAATCTCTAAAAAAGCCATTAACAAACGAGTTAGAAGAGATTGAAAATAAACATATAAGAATTAGACGCTCTATTCTAATTGGATTATATTCATTCTGGGAAGTATCACTTAATAACATTGTATCCTCACAGTCATCAGTTTTTCAACATCCCAACAATGAACCTCCACAGAAAGACCGAATATCAACAAAATCCAAAGCCTGGAAATATCTAAAACAGATTTATGGGGAAAATATACCCGATACAAGTCTTCTTATCAACGGTGCAATAAGAGAGTGTCGGAATTATATGGTTCACGGTCAGCTTTCATCAAGTCAGGAAAAAGTGATAAAATCATTAGAAGTGTCTAACCCGGAGTTTTGCATTAGCATTACAGGTGGTAATTGTGTAATTATGAGTTATACTGGACTTCGTCAATTATTAGAATATATAAGTCGTGAATTAGAAAACGCTGAACTTGCAGCTAAAAGCAACACGATCAAAACTAATATTATTGAAAATGACATATAGGTTTTTATTATTAATAATGTGTATTGTAGCCACATTGCCTGCTCATGCAGAACGATATTCAAGTGGAGGAGAAGCATTCTTTGTCGGAGCTTTGCAAGGGCTGTTTTTAATGTTTATCTTTTGGGTTTGGAGACTTATCAAAGGTGGTAAATCTAAGACCAAGGAAACATGTCACCAAGATTTAAATAATACTGTATCTAAACAGAATACAGAGAATACAATATCCAATGTGGCTCAACCGTCATTGTGCCCATGGGATAAATACAAAATGAATAACGCTGATACTGCAAAAGCTGTGGAATCTCTTATCAAGGGAGATTTGCAATATCTTTCTGAAAAAGATATATTAGAAAAGATTGCGACATTCAAGAGGATGTCTAAGCGCTTCAACTGTCCTATTCCAGAATTAAAAAATGTAACAGTGAATATATTTGTCTCAAAATTTAATTCTGATGAACTGCGAGATGTTGTTGATCGGCTAACCGTTAAATCAGAAATAGAAAGTCGGGAATATTGTATATCAGAAGAAAACACCATGTCATATTATATTCAAATATGGCTATCTGATTATTTGTATAACACATTGAATGTGCGATGATGAAGTATATTGTATTTATTCTTGTCGTAATCGCGATGTTAAATTTTAGTGGTTGTTCTCCAAATAATAAAAGACTTGGTTATGAGTTTGAGAACACCTCTATAGAACATGCATCGAACACAGTCTCAGAAAATTGCGATACAGTCGTAGCCGTAGAGACCTATGGCGATGACTCTGATAGAGTTGACACAACGGAATTTGAAGAAACTCCTGACAATAAGTTTCTTTCGGAAATTTACTCCAATAGTAAGTTTAGCATCAGATACCCATCGAATTGGGAAGTCGTTCAGGAGAATGCGCAAGCAACTGCTAACACCACAATCGCAGTGCAAATAATGCAAAGAGGAGCAAATGAATATGACTTTAGGCCAAATGTTAATATAATCGCATCTAAAGACAAACGCACTGAAACGACTGCATCTTTAGCAAGGCTATCTTACAATCATGCAAAAGAATTAGGATTTGCAACGAATCTTATTGATATACATGATTGCCAAATAAGCGGAAAGGACGGAAGTGTAGCAGAATATATTGCAACTATAGATGGTTATAAACTTCATATATATCAATATATCGTTAAAAAGAAAGACAATTCGACCTTTGTTATAACGATGACTCTTGATCACAACAATCTCGGATCTCAAAAATCATTATCACAGCAGATCATTGATTCCATAAAAATATTCTAAATTAACATGAAGAACATTTGCAAGAATATCAGTAACGGTACACTTCTCATCCTTACATTGTTCGCATTGATGGCTTGTGAACGAGATCCGGCATATGTTGATAGTTACGTCATCGAAAAAGGAGGACTGTATGGATTGATTGACTCCACCGGCAACGAAATTGTTGAGCCTCGTTTCTTATCTATTGAACCGATACAGAAAGACGGAGTTGCTCTCGCTATAATAGATACAATTTATACCTCAGTTAGAGATTCTTCTTTCCTCGGGATTCGAGATATTCCAGTCCTAAATATAAAATACGGCTACATGACAGCTGAAAACAAGTTTTTATTTCCGGAACCGTCTTATGTTAAAATCAAGATTGAGGGCTATATGGACTCAATCCGGGCTTATTCAAGATTTTGTCAAGAAGCTTCTTTTTATGGAGGACTTGCGGTTGCCCAAGACACAACTACATTGCTATATGGTTATATAGGCCTATATGGTGATACCATAATACCAGCAAAATATCGTTCAGCCAGCAGATTCAATGAGGGTCGTGCAGCCGCACAGCTTGATTACAAAGAAGGAATGAATGGTAGTGGCAAGTGGGGGCTCATTGATCCAGAGGGAAATAATGTTTGTGATTTTGTTTACAACCAAATAGAGACGCCTGTTAATAAAAGAGCCATAGCATCTATCACGACAGTCAATAAGCAAGAAGATGAAGTCATAGAAGGAGAAATAAGTCTTGACGAGAATGGGAATGCATATGTCGATAAATCTAAGGCGGTCGTTATAGAAGCAAGTGATAGTCCTACGTTCAGTACCACAATATTCTTGGTGGATGAAAATGGAAAGATTATCAATGAGAATATGAATATAATGTATCAATATTCGAATTTTTCAAAAGATGGTATAGCCGTTGCAGTCCCCAATCGACTAGCAGAACTTTTTGGAGCTGGATTCAGGTTTATCTCTAAAGATGGTGATTTTATAGAGACATTGGATGCTAATGACATTACTGAAGAACAGGCTAAAAAGATTCTTGAAAGCAATTTCTTTTTAGGAGAGCTGCTACCGAAAGATATTGAATTTGCAGATGCAACGCGTTTTACAGAAGGCTATGCTGCCGTTAATCTAGGTAAAGCATGGATTTTTATCGACAAACAACTAATACCAAGAGGTAATAATGAAAACCCAATATATGAGAATGCATTGCCATTTTCCCATGGTCTCGCAGGCATTAAACTTAATAGTAAGTATGGCTATATAAATACAGAGTTTAATGTCGTCATCCCATGTAAGTATGATTCGTGTGCAATTGCCGGCAAAAATTTATGTCGTGTGTACGGAGGTCGGAAAATCGAAAATGGTTATTCTATTATCTCCTACATAGATCGAGAGGGCAAAGTCATATGGCAAAATGTGAATTACGAGGGAAATTATTGGAAAAATAAAGATGGGAAACCAAAACACGTCTGGCGCGAGTTTAAGTATACTTATATTGGTAAAAATTATTTGCCATTATTCATCATTGCTGCGATTGTTGCCGTAATAACAATAATTCTCATTATATCAAGACAACGTAAAAAGAGGGCGGCCCTGAATAAAGATAAGAAGGTCACTTCAGCTGATAGAATAGATAATGATAAACTTGTCCAGACATCGGATACGCCTATGTCTGGACAAAAGGTGACGTATGATAGTCAGCTCTTGAAAAATAAGGATGTTGACCAAAAATTTCTTGATGAAAGTGGTAACACGGCAATACCATCAGTAGACGAGCGACTTGATGACATATTAAACATATAGCAATTTATTTTGAGAATTTAACATTTTAGCGTGGTGACCCGGCGAAAATATGGCTGAGGTCACCACATTTTTATAGTTGGAATATAGTTAAAGTCTGTTAAGGTTTGGACTGTGGGGCGGTGATGTGGGGTTGAACAATGCTGAATGATTTTGAATGGGAATGATTTATGGATTGATTATCAAAGCATTAAGAAATCATAAGAAAGGATATAAACCTGCACCGACACGCACAACATACTATATTATAGCGCATTAGCGTGGGCGTGGTGACTTTTGTGGTGACCCGGAGGGGTATGAATGAATAAAAGGTCGCTAACTCTTTGAGAATTAGCGACCTTCTGTGGTGCCACCAGCACCATTTTTAGTGAATTGTAATGAATCGTAGCGAATGGTATTAAATGCTATTACACTATATATCAACGGAATTAAACTGAACTGAATTTGTTTTCAGGTGTTAATATTCAAGAATTATAGGTAACTTTATAGGTAACTTTTCAAAAGTTCCCTATCTTTGCAGTCGGGGAATCGAACTTTTGAAAATCCCGACCAACTGACAAAAAAGTTACCTATCGGGCGGGAATCGAACTTTTGAGAACCTCGACCAATAGACAAAAAGTTACCTATTGAATTACCTATAAAGTTAAACGTATTATGGCAAAGACTCTCTCCAGATTCTATCTGCTCAAAAAAGACGAGAACAAGGATAAGGCAACCCTTTTCGTAAGGGTGCAAGACCCTATACGCAAAATTGATGTTCAGTTTACCACTCGGCTCCGGGTATCTGTGCCGGAGTGGAAAATGGCTGTGTCGAGCGAGGACGCATTGGCACGGCATCGCAAGGAGTATCCGAAACTGCATGACAAGCTCGGTCGTATCGAGGTTATGCTCAAACGTGAGATGGAGGCACCTGAATTTGACCGCGAAAAAGTCAAGCATGAGATAATGGCTATCGCAGACCCGGAGAAATCCGAGATCGTGCGCCGTCAGCAGGAAGCCGAAACTATTGCAAGGCAACGAGAGGAACAGCAGCAACGGGAAGAAGCGGAAAAAGCTCGTATTGCCGCTGAAACTGAACGCGCGAATATCTGGAATTTTCTTGACCGTTTTGTCGAGGAGATAAAATCCGGCAAACGGCTGAACGGCAACAACCGCTATACCGCCGGGAGCTGCAAGGCATGGAGCAGTTTCCGAAAACTCTATAACGGCTTTGACCCGCGCCACAAGTTGACATGGGCGGATGTTGACCGTGCGTTGGTGACGAAGTTCCTCGACCACCTTCAGAAACTTGACTACATGGGCAGCTCTGTCAACAAGTATCTCGTATCCTTCCGCGCGATGGTGGGCTACGCATACGAGGACGGACTGCACAACAACGACCGTGCGTTGAGCTGTTTCTCCAAACGTAAGGTTGAGGAAAGCGACAAGGCTGTCGAAATCTATCTCACCGAAACAGAGTTACAGGCATTGGCGGAAATGGAGCTGACAGGGCTTAAAGACCAAGTGCGTGATATTTTCCTTGTCGGTTGCTATACCTGTCAGCGTGTCAGCGACTACAACAATATCCAGCCGGAGGATTTCACGACAACTGCAAAAGGCACACCGATTTTCCGCCTTGTCCAACAAAAGACCCGCAACGAGGTGAAGATTCCGATAATGAATCCTAACCTCGAAGCAATCTGCAAGAAATACGAGTATAATCTTCCCTCTGTTGTTGACCAGATTCTGAACCGTTACATAAAGGAGATACTGAAAGACCTTTCCGGGAAGGTGCCGACACTTGCGGTCAAGGTGCCGACAAAGCTCACCATGAAGCAGAAGGAAAAGGAGAAAGCCGGGGAACTGACGGTAGAGCGCAACGACAAAGGGGAAGTGATGATGCCCCGCTATGATTGCGTCACTACCCACACCGCCCGACGCAGTGGCATTACCAATATGTACCTCTCCCACAAATTCACCATCGTACAGATGATGCACGTCAGCGGTCATAAGACACAAAAGACCTTCATGGACTACATCAAACTCTCCTCCGATGAAATCGCCGATGAGATAGACGCAATCGTCAACGGGGCAAAAGAAGAAGTGTTCTGAGGTGCAAAGCATCTGCACATAGCTGAAAATCAAAATAAAAGTGTTAACTTTGTATATGGGAACAATTGTTCGTATTCATAACGAATCAGAATATAATGAAATACTGCGACAAGCCGTCGCAGTTATTGAAAACGCGAGAAGCAACGCCGCTCGTGCCATTGTCAGCACATCAAATGAAATGCACTGGCGCATTGGTCAGCTACTATATGAGCGCAAACTCGAAAAAGAGCACGGCGCATCAGTTGTGAAACATCTTTCGGTTGATTTGAAACATCGTTATCCGGATATGGGGATGTCGGAACGTAATCTATGGGATATGAAACGCTTTTATGTGCGGTTCCGGCAATCCAGCCCAAAACTGCGACAGGCTGTCGCAGTTTTACCATGGTGGAATATTAATAAGCTGATTTCAAAACTCGGTGATGACGATGAGGCTATTCTCTATTATGCAGAACAGACCGTCGCAAAGAGATGGGGAAGAGACTTGATGGTCAACGCTGTAAAGTTGGAGATGCACAAGCATCAGCCGGAAGCCAACATATCAAATAATTTCGCCGTCGCACTCCCGGAGGCTCAGGCAGCATACGCCAACGAGGTATTCAAGGATTCCTATTGTATGGGATTTCTTGGAGTTACTGAGCCGCTTCTTGAACTGGAGCTTGAGCGGAGATTGGTCGAGAAGGTAAAGCAGTTCCTTCTCGAACTTGGTCAGGGATTTACATACATTGGCAATCAGCACGTCCTGTCTTATAACGGCAAGGATTACAAGGTAGATATGCTCTTTTTTCATAGAGGGCTTCGGTCGCTCGTTGCCGTCGATTTGAAAATCTCTGAGTTCATGCCCGAATATGTCAGCAAGATGAACCTTTATCTCTCATTGCTTGACAGACTTGAACGTGGCAAAGACGAAAATCCCTCAATCGGCATTATTCTATGTGCCGAAAAAGACAACGTGGAGGTCGAGCTGACACTTGAAGGTTTTACCAAGCCCATCGGCGTCGCCGAATACAAACTTATCGTTCCTCAAAAAGAGCTGAAACAACTAATCACCGACGAAATAAAGACTTTCAACCAAGAAGTCGCTGACAAATCAGGAGAACCATCAGGAGAGAGAGGCTGAGTATAGCAGTTTTTCTTTTCAACAGCCCAGATATAGTTAGGTTTGGTTTATCGGGCATATATAAAGCCCGAACCAAACTAATCCGACGTCGATCATCCATGACGGTGCCAAATGAGTGTGAAAATATGCGATTTGGCTATGTGACGTAGGTAAATATCGTTGTCGTACCCTTGAATATTTAGCCCGATTGTATCGGAGTTACTTACATCGTGTAGCCAAATATGATGTAGAAATATCGGATTTGGCTGCGCGATGTAAGAGTCTTTTTGTATCTTTGCAGTCTAAATTATATCTTATATGCTGATAGGAAGAGAGAAAGAGATACAAGAGCTGCGACAGGCCTACGATTCAGACGAGTCTAAGTTTATCGCTGTATTTGGACGCCGTAGAATTGGTAAGACCTATCTGGTCAGGGAGGTCTTTCAAGATAACTTTGCATTTACTTATTCCGGAATGGCGCAAGCTTCTACAAAGGAGCAGTTGCAACGATTCTATTTAACTCTAAAGAGTCAAGGATTCAAGGGTGGCTCATACCCGAGTAACTGGATTGAGGCATTCTACATGTTAGAGCAGTATCTTGAAGGATTACCAGAAGGGAAAAAGGTAGTGTTTTTGGATGAATTGCCGTGGATGGATGGTCCAAAATCAAGTTTTATGCCTGCTTTTGAGAACTTTTGGAATGCTTGGGCTTCAGCTCGAAAAGATATTCTCCTTATAGTATGCGGTTCCGCAACTTCATGGATGGTGAAGAAGATACTCAAAAACAGAGGAGGTCTGCATAATCGTCTTAATAATCAGATTCATCTCCAGCCGTTTAATCTGCATGAATGTGAATTATATGCAAAGAGCATCAATTTGCCTCTGGAACGGCAAGAGATAATGGAGGCATATATGGTGTTTGGTGGTATTCCCTTTTATTGGTCTCTTCTAAACAAGTCGCTCAGTCTTCCCCAGAACATTGACACATTGCTGTTTGGCAGAACACCAAAATTGGGAAATGAGTTTAAGGAATTATACTCATCGCTTTTTAAGCAGCCGGAGCCGTATCTGGATATAATAACAACTTTGGCCAAAAAGAAGATTGGAATGACACGTGAAGAGATAATTGCTAATTCCAACCTCGCCACAAACGGTCAACTCACAAAACATCTTGAGGATTTGGAAAACTGCGGATTTATCCGACGTTACCAGGCTATTGGTTCTAAGACAAAGAATGCCCTCTATCAGCTTATTGATAACTTCACGCTGTTCTACTTCAAGTTTATGGATGGTCGCAAGAATACGGATGCCAATTATTGGTCGAAGATACAGATGACTTCCGTCTTTAACTCATGGAGTGGACTGGCTTTCGAGAGGGTATGCCTCTTACACTCAGAGCAGATAAAGAAAGCTCTTGGAATAAATGGGGTTATCACTAACGAATACTCATGGCGCACAGCTGCCACTGATGAACATCCCGGAGCGCAGATTGACCTGCTGATTGACCGAAGCGACAAAGTGATTAATCTTTGTGAGATTAAATATTCCGACAATCCTTATACCATTGATAAGAAATATATGGAGAACCTGCGTAATAAAGTAGCTTTGTTTCGCCAGATCACAAAGACACGCAAAGGAATCGCCCTGACAATGATAACAAGTTCCGGACTTGTGAAAAACTCCTATTCGATGAATAGTATCCATTCGCAAATCACAGCCGATGACTTGTTTGTGGACGCATAAACTCCAGAAGTTGCCGACAAATCAGTAGGACCATCAGGAACGAAAGGCTGAGCATTACTGTTTTTCTTTTGCCCAGTCGTATATGTAGGATTAGTTTATCTGGCATATATAAAGCCCGAACCAAACCAAACTGTTATAACGAGCAGACAAACCTGAGACCATCCAAACTGAGAAAAAGAAACAACATCCAAAGATATGGCGCAGCTTAACGAATTTATGACGAGGATTGACCTGTCGGCGCTGAATGATTATGTCGTGGCTAATGGCAAGAGCGTTGTCTATGCCAAGGGCGAGAGGATTGTTCAGCAGGGGCGATTGTGCCGCTATGTGGGTGTGGTAAAGTCGGGATATTTCAAATATATGGCTCTTAATTCAAAGGGGCAGGAAGTAGTAACGGGCTTCTCTTTCGAGGGCGAAGTGGTTACTGACTATGTGCAGGGATTCCTGTATGACCAGCCTTCGCTAACCTCTATTGTCGCGGGATGCGATGCTGAGGTTCAGCGGGTGTCTGTCGAAGATGCACGACGGTTTATCATAGAGCGCAATCCCGGCTTCGTGGCCGAGGTTTCCTCCAATCTGTTGCAAGAGGCATATTGCCGTTATCTGAATATGCTTGTAAAGACCCCGACAGAACGCTTCCATGAACTTGTCTTCCGCTATCCCGGCGTGATGCACAATCTGCCCATTCAGGAGATTGCCTCCTATTTAGGCATCTCACGCCGTCAGTTGCACCGCATCCGTGAGGCTGAAAGTGCCACCGACGCTTCCGAATGTGAGGATATTTAAGAAAAATCTTCGCTTCACGCTGATTTTCACGGTCTAATGGGACATTTGTCACATCCAATGTCGATTATTCGTTGTAACTTTGCTTAATTACAGATAATAGACTATTAGAGTGAACTATGTCAGAATCTCTCCGATATAAGATAGTGCTTTGGGTGGTATGGGTGCAGATTGCTCTCCTCCCAATATGGCTATGTATGGGATGTTTGATAGCACATAATCAGTCATGGCGGTGGGGTTTGGATACGTGGGTTTTCATTGTCGGTTTTTTACTTGGACTGGTGGCTTTACCTCTCGGCAGTGGACTTGACAAACCGCAATTTTTAAAATGGTGGCTGCGTATAGATTTTGGGGTTACTTTGATTCTTGCGTTGCCTGTACTTTTTATATGTTCAGAATCTTTGCCTACGACAGTTGCCGAAGATGATGAATATATCGTTTATAGTGACAATGGATTTTTTGCAAACAGGAATGCATATCTCGCCCGCAAAGCAGGTTTATTGGCAGAAACTATATTCGATTTATGGCCTTATGAAGGAGGACAACTGAAAAGCGGTGACTACCGTTTTGATAAGGAAAGAGGTGTATTTTATGGTTCTAAAATTTATAGGATACGCCAAAACGGCTCACGCATGTGGGTCATTCCCCTCAATAGAGAGAATTACGCCCGAAATGAAGATTATGTGTATCATTTAATTGACAGTCTATATTATGCACATGGCGAATGGATTGACAATGATGATGCCACATTTATTCTTCCCGAAAGTTTTACCCGGATAGATTACACTCATGGAAATATTAAGATTACCGATTCTATATCATGTGATATAGACAATGCCTTTACAGATAGTATCGCAATCTATTTCTATTATCCGTCAAGTAACAAAATCCGTCTTCCTAAAGATTCAGTTTCAAACCTGTCGCCGACAGGAGTTCATAACCTCATCAAACAACTGAAAGGAGGCAAGCGATGAGAAACAAGATATTTATTATAACAATAATGCTCACGCTGTCAACTCTCGTATGCAGTGGCCAATCCTTTCTGTCAAAATATCCGAAACTGACCAAGAAGAACCTTAGTGAGTTTTTCTCTGATTGGGAAGCATATTCCGATAGCGTAGCATCGAGGGCAGTAAAAAATGACAGCCTGATAGACATGGTGGTGGCTTATAATTATCTGTCCATGCAACTTGAAGGGGGAACTTTTCGGACCGGTAAAAATGCTGCGCCGAAATATCATGTGATACCACAATACATCGACGTAGAAAGATATTATCTGGATGTTGACACAACTCTTTTTAATCCCCGCTTCGGATTCCCCTATCATTACTCAGAATTGAAAGACAATGAATATAGAATCGACAGCATTATTCCTCAGTTGACATATCGGGGACTATACCTGACTTCTGATATAAGCAAAACCTTATCGACCTTTGTCGGCGGTTGTAGAAAAGGCGATAAGATCTGTCTCTTATACACATCTCCGAGCCCACGAGACTACGCTGCATCTCG